>Ga0208048_1000001_pt1 | contig 325719 bp, 321 predicted proteins | sample Malawi_45m_30L_FD_184163 | JGI IMG/M metagenome (GOLD analysis project Ga0208048, IMG submission 184163) | Freshwater microbial communities from Lake Malawi, Central Region, Malawi to study Microbial Dark Matter (Phase II) - Malawi_45m_30L... | ecosystem: Environmental > Aquatic > Freshwater >...
AGGTAAACACCGCAGCTTGCAAGAGGGCGGAGGCAGCGGCGATCACGGTGATGGCAACGGCGAGAAGCGGCAGCGTCGGCGCAACGGCGAGTGCAGCCGCAGCTGCGACACCTGCAAGGAATGCGCCTCCAGCGCTGCGCGCGATCCCGAGTTGGCGGAAGGCGTAGAAGGCGATCGCTGGCGCGGCAAGAGCACCGGCGAGCGCGGTGAGGCCGATCAATAGCCCAACGGCAGCAGCCACTCCTGGAGTCGCGAGTGGCTCCGCGATCCCTGCGACGTCCGGTCCAATAGAAACCTCTGCAATGCGCAGCGGCAGTGCGGGACGGAGCATGCGCTCACCTGCGATTGCCAGCATCAGCACGATGTAGCCAGAACGCGTGATCGGATCTGTGAGCACTTCTACAATGCCGCGCCTTGCAAGCTGGAGGACACTCCCCCGCTGCCGGACGGTCGGGCGCACGTCAGGAATCGCAACGATGTTTGCCACGATGAGGACGCCATTGACCAGCGCCGCAACAGCGATCGGTGCGGCGAGTGACAGACCGAGACCGCCGATCAGCCATGCCGCGAGGAGCGGTCCTGCAGCGAAGCCCATTGGTGCCGCGGCACTGAAGAGCGAGATGGCACGCGCACGCTCACTCGCTGGTGCAACCTCGCGAATCGTGGCAAGCATGACGCCCGTATTGCCGAGCCAGAAGCCGAGTGCCACGGTCGCGGCAACGAGTTGCCACGCCTGATCAGCCACCGCGAATGCGATCAGGGCGGCCAGCGCAATCAACCCGCTGCGGACGATGACGAGGCGACGGGAGCGGAGTTCTGCGACCGCGAGCCAGATCGGTACCTGCGGCGCACCAACCACAAAGAGGCCGGCGATCGCGATGCCGGTCAACGAAGCGATGTCGCCGATCGGCACGCCCGTCCCCTCGAGTGCGAGTGGGAGGTACGAGTAGATCATGCTCACCCCGAAGATCTCGGCGAACTGAACGGCGATGTAGACCGAGACAATGCGCCTCCAGGCAGGGTGTCCTTCGCGCGCACGGCTCAAAGTTCACCTCGCTGGGCACGCGTTCGGATACGCTTCGCCTCGTCGAGGATTGCGGTGCGCACCGACTCTTTTCGTGACTCCCACGATCGCACCTGACGCGCCATGCGCGGGTTTTTCACAAACCGCTCTGCATGTCGATCAATGAAATCCCAGTAGAGCGTGGTGAACGGACAGGCGCGCTCCCCAGTAGAGAGCGTTGGATCGTAGACACATGCAGAGCAGTCGTCTCCCATGCGCGAGACGTACGCGCCGCCTGAGATGTATGGCTTGCTGGTGATCTTTCCTAGGTCTGCAAACTGGCTCATCGCCACCACGTTTGGCGTCACCACCCACGGATGCGCGTCAATAAACGCCTCCAAGAACCAGGCGTCCACCTCTTGCGGACGCACGCCAATCAGGAGCGCGAAGTTTCCAAGCAGCATCAGTCGCTCGATGTGGTGCGCGTGGCCGCCGCTGATGAGCTTTCGGACAACACGCGAAATGCACGCCATCTTCGTCTCGCCGCTCCAGTAGAACCTAGGGAGCGGTTCGGTGTGGTTCAGTCCGTTTGACGTCTCCCACTCCTTCCAGAATCGATCGTAGGCGTGGTGCATGAACTCGCGCCAACCGAGCACCTGACGAATGAACCCCTCGATTGATTGCAGGGGGATCTCGGTCGGGCGGCGCGCGTGCTCATCGAGTGCACGGAGGCAGATTTCGTGCGCGGTGAGCAGACCAAGATTCAACGCACTCGAGAGGAGCGAGTGGTAGAGGTGCTCGTGCGCACGCGACATCGCATCCTCGTACGGGCCGAAGTCCGCGAGGCGGTCCGTGCAGAATCGCTCGAGTGCCTCAAGGGCCTGCCCTCGATTTGTTGGCCACCCAAACCGGTCGACCTCGCCGAAATGCATCTCGGCCTTGGCGCGCACCTCGTTGATCACCTCCTGCGCAGTCTCTGTTGGAGGGAAGTGCGGCGCGCTCGGTACCACCGCCCCCTTTGGCAAGCGGCGCCGATTCTCCTGATCAAGGTTCCATACGCCACCGAGCGGTTCGTCGCCTGCGCCAGGCTCCATCAGCCATCCGCGCGCCTTGCGAACGCGGCGGTACCAGAACTCCATGCGCAACTCCTTGCGTCCACTTGCAAACTCCTCCCACTCGTCGCGCGTGGTCAGCCAGAGCTCGTTCGGCAGGATGCTGAGCTGCACGCCAGCCCGCTCGGCCCACGTCTGCATGCGTGCGGTGAGCTGCGGCGCGGCAGGCTCCATAGCGAGCAGGTGCGTGATCGGTGCCTGTGCGTGCGCGGCAGTGAGCCCCTCTTCGTAGGTGTCGGCGCGAAGCGCTTGGACGTTCAGGCCTCGTGCGCGCAACTCCGCAACGAACTCGCGTCCAGCGCTGCGCTGCGCAACGAGTGCCTGCACGTGTCTCGGTGCCGACTGGGCGTCGAGCGACTCGATGAAGATCACCCCTGGTGCGTTTTGGGGATCTTGCAGCGCTACGCGGATTGGGCCCACCTGGTCGGTGAGTTGATCGGGAAGGACGAGAACGTGCAAGGGAGTGCTCACCGTGCCGACCGGCACGCATCGCTGCAGTACTTCACCTCGCTCCAAACCTTTGACCAGCGTCGACGCCATGAGAACGGCCTCCCACATGAGACACAGATCTTCTCGGCACGAAGGCTCGGCGGGATATGCCGGCTGGCGTCGTGCGTTTCGCGCGTACCTCGCTTACTCGCCACGGGGTGCGGGAAGTCCCTTGACAGCACGCGCATACGCCTCAAGCGTCCGCGCTCTCGCCACTGCGTGATCAACGATCGGCTCTGGATAGTGCACGCCGAGCGTGATACCGGCCGCCGCGAGTGCTGCGGCGTGTGCCCACGGTGCATGGATCGCGGGGGCCTTCAGCGCGGCAAGCTCGGGGATCCAGCGTCGAACATATGCACCATCTGGATCGAAGTTGCCTGCCTGGGTGACGGGGTTGAAGATGCGGAAGTACGGCTGCGCATCGGTTCCACTCCCCGCCGACCACTGCCATCCGCCGTTGTTCGCCGCCACATCACCGTCGACAAGATGCTGCAAGAAGTGCGCCTCCCCTTTTCGCCAGTCAACGAGAAGATCTTTCGTCAAGAATGATGCGGTGATCATGCGCGCGCGATTGTGCATGAAGCCAGTCTCGCGAAGTTGTCGCATCGCCGCATCGACAATGGGGTAGCCCGTGCGTCCATCGCGCCATGCACTGAACGTCTCTTCGCGAGTATCCCACTCGATCGCGTCGTATGCAGGCTTCCAGGAAGACCGTGCTGCGTGCGGCGCGTGCCAGAGCACCTGGGTATAGAAGTCGCGCCAGGCAATCTGGCTCACCCAGAGCCGCTTGCCAGAGCGCTCCCCATCGCGCTCTGGCGGCAACGGGAGCATGCGCGACACGAGTTCGCGCGGAGAGAGGAGTCCAAGGTGCAGTGCCGCGGAGAGTCGACTCGTCCCCTCTTCATCAGCGAGCGTGTTTCGTCGCGCCGCGTATCCGTTCGCACCGTGGCCGCGTGCGGCGGTGATCCAGCGATCTGCAGCAGCGCGCGCGGCGCTCTCGCCGGGGACGGGGAGATGTCCGACCGTTGCAGTTGGTTGGGCCGCGCGCTCAATCGCAGAGTGATCTGGGTGTAGTGCTACGGGAAGCCTCAGTGATGGTGGTGCCGGGAGTTTTCCCGGAGCCTTGAGGGGCCGCTCTTTGTTTGACGAAACGCGTTCAAGCCAGCGGCGGAAGTAGGGCGTGTACACCCCGTAGGCGGTCCCGCCACTGGTGAGCAGCTCGTCTGGCTCCACCACGGTGAGACCACGTGTGGCATGCATGCTGATACCGCGCGACGTCAACAACTCTGCCACAGCTTGGTCACGTGCGCGAGCATACGGCGTGTGATCGCGCGTGAAAAAAAGTGCAATCTCGTTTGCAGCGGTGCCGCTCGTGGAGAGCTGTTCCACGAGTGCGGGGAGCGCGCTCGTCCCGGACCCCTGCAGCTCCAAGAGCGTTGAGCCGCGCTTCTCCAGTTCCCGTGAAAGTTCGTGCAGGCTTTCGCGTAGGTACCAGGTGCGATTCGCGCTTGCGCGACGACCCGCGAAAACCCCGGGCTCCCAGATGAAGATCGGGAGGAGTGTCCCGTTCGTCTTGTGCGCGTGGGCTGCGGCCGCAATCAGCGCGGGATGATCGGCGAGACGCAGATCGCGACGCAGCCAGAGGATCGTGACGGAAGCATTCATCTAACCATGATCATCCCACGCTCAGCGAGAACTTGGTGCCTCGAGATCCTCGGGGGAATCGATGTCTACGAGGGTGGCGCCGAGAGGGTCGAGTCGGCTCACGATGCGCGAATCAAGCGGCGTCGCGCCGAGTGCCGCGGCAAGATCGCGCAGTCGCGGCAGTTGACCTTCACGCATCGCTTCCCGAAGTACACCGAGCGCTGCAGCAAACGGGAGCGGCTCACCCTCCCGGACGATCAGGCTCCCCCGCGCCGCTGCCATCAGCCCTAAGAGGGGCGGTGGCGCGAAGGGTGCGTCAGCGGCGAGGACGATCACCCGCGTGGCATCGCCATACCCGCGCAGGCACTCGCTCGAGAGCAGATCGGCGAGTGACGCCGCTGGTCCCGCATGCATCACGCGGTCCGTCACCACCCTCGCCGGATGAGGTAGCGATGCATCGCCGAGCACGTAGATCTCGGAGACTGCCGCGGCGAGCGTTGCATATGCCGCGTCGAGGACGCGTGCCCCTGCAAGTTCGGGACGCCCTCGCAAATCAGCGAGCGCCGCCGGAATTCGTGCGTCAAGCTTTCCGCCCGGGAATCGACGGCTTGCACCACCAGCAAGAAGGATGCCGATCGCGCCTGCTGGGGCGCTCTCTGATGCGCTCGCCGGCGCCATCACCGACTCTTATGCCGTTGCGTCAGCAGGGATGAGTTCAACGATCGCGTTGTAATCCGGCACGTGGCTGATCGGGTCACGGTGCACGCCGTCAATGAGCGGATTTGCCTCAGGGAAGTGCATCTGCACGCTCCCCGCGCGAATCGGTGCCACCTTGATGTGTGCCTTCACTTCGCCAGTCGCACTGCGCACACGGACGGCGGCGCCATCGACAAAGCCTCGGGCGGCGGCGTCAGCCGCAGAGATGAGGATGTCGCGACGCGCTGCACCATTCAGCGGATCCTTATCCTTCCAGACCATTGAGTTGAACTGCTTGCCGCGACGTGTGGAGAGGTTCAGCTTCCCTGCTGGGAGCGTCGCTTCAATGGGGAGCGCGAGTGCAAAGTGCGCCTTCCCGTCCGGCGTAGCAAACACTTGCCCTTCACAGAGTCGCTCACCGCCCCACTGGATGGCATCGCCGCTCTCCTTCAGCGTTTCGATCCCTGCATACGAGGGAACAATGCGAGCGATCTCTTCGCGAATCTGCTGCGTGCCACCAGGAAAGGCGACGAGGTGTGCGCGTGCTGGATCTACTTCCACCGCCAACTTCGTAAAGACCTCCCACTCAGGTTGCGCCTCACCGATGCGCGGCCCTGGAATCTCGGGACTGAATGCCACGCGTCGCTCTGTCGTGGTCTCGGTTCCACCACCCGGCACTTCATAACGGGTCGTTGCAGGTAGCAGTAGTACCGCCTCAGCCGGGTCGACGAGCATCTGGCCGCTCACCACGATATCTTGATGCACGCGGAGCGGCACTTTGGCGAGCGTGCGCGCAACCGCGTTGGGATCGGGCATCGTCTCCAAGAAGTTCCCGCCAACGCTCCAGAGCACGTCAATCTCGCCACGCTCGGCGGCATCGAGCTGCTGTGGCGCCGAACGCCCGTTCCGTGCTGCAATCGGGAATCCATACGCTGCCGCGAGAGGTTCCGTGTAGCGCGATTCAATGGGGAGTCCACCCGGTAGTGCCGTTGCATACGCGCCCATCTCTGCGCCGCCTTGCACGCCGCTGTGTCCGCGAATCGGCATCAGTCCAGCGCCAGGGCGACCAATGTTGCCGCGCGCAAGTCCAAGGTTCACGATCGCGGCAACATTCTCGCTGCCGCAGGCCTGCTGCGTGATACCCATCGACCAGATCAGGACCGCTGACTTCGCTCCTCCGTAGAGTGCGCAGAAGGTCTCAAGCTCCACGCGCGTTGCGCCTGACATGGCCAGGTACTCGTCAATGCTCCGCCCGCCGAGCGCCGCACGAAGCTCGCTCCACCCCGCACTCTTCTCGCGGATGAACTGCTGATCGAGTGCGTCGAGCTCTTCGAGTCTCAGGAGTGCAGCGCTGATAAAGGCGATGTCGCCTCCCTGGGCCACTTGCACCCACGCGTCGGCCATCTTTGTGCCGAAGAGGAGCGAATCGGCATTGCTTGGGACCCAGTAGCGCTCAAGCCCAGGCTCGCGGTACGGGTTCACCACCAAGATCTTTGCACCGCGCTTCTTGGCGAGGTGCAGATACTTCATGAAGACTGGCTGTGCGTTCGCCACATTTGAGCCGAAGAGGATGATGAGATCACTCTCGATCACATCCAGGTACGAGACGGTGGTTGCGCCGTAGCCGATGCCGTTCTTCAACGCGCCGGTGCTCGGCGCGTGGCAGATGCGTGCCGCATTGTCCACGTCGTTGGTTCCGAGGAAGCGCACCACCTTCTGGATGGCGTAGTAGGTCTCATTCATAATCCCGCGCGCCGTCAGGAAGAAGGAGATGCGCGAAGGGCCAGCCGCCTTTATCTGCGATCCTGCAATCTGCAGGGCACGCTCCCAACTGATGCGCTTGAACCCCGCCTCGCCGCGCATGCGCAGCATGGGATACGGGAGCCGACCGAGCGCACGGAGCTCGGTCGAGGAGAGTGGGCGAAGCGCGGCGACATCCGCGAGACGCGCCGGATCCAGAGCACGTGCAGTGTTGACCTGCAGCAGGTTGAGGCGCGTGGTGCAGAGGTGAAGTCCGTCAATCGTCCAGTCCTTGAACCCGGCCACGCCCAGCGCGCAACCGTCGCAGACCCCCTTGCTGAGAATGCGCCAGGCGTATCGAAGGTTGCCGCGGTTCTCCCAGATCGTCCGCAGGGTCTCCATGACGTGGTTCGGCTTCTGCAGACCGATTCCGTTTGGTCGCCAGCTGACAAAGAGTGAGGGTTTCGGGAGCCACGAACCACCGTAGCGTTTTCGTGGCGCCGGAGGTTCCACCGGTGCGGGGGTCGCGCTCATACGGCGAGTCTAGCGGCGCGCCGAAGTGAGCGGCAGATGGCTCGAGAGGGTACGATCCGCGCGCCGAGTTCTACCCGGCGCAACCAGCTCCCAGTGAAAGGGGAAGTGATGCCTGCCAGCGTGATCGTCGGCCTCCAGTGGGGCGACGAGGGGAAAGGGAAGACGACCGACTTCCTCGCCGAGCAGGTTACGGCGGTTGTGCGCTACCAGGGTGGCGACAACGCGGGGCACACCATTGTCATCGGCAAAGACACGTTCAAGCTTCACCTTGTGCCGAGCGGCGTCCTCTACGGACATATCACTCCAATCATCGGGCCAGGCGTTGTGGTCAATCCAGACACGCTCCTTCGCGAATTTGATGGGCTGATTGCGCGTGGCATCGACATCTCTCGCGTGCGCGTCAGCCACGCTGCATCGCTAATCCTCCCGTATCACATTGCCTTGGACAAAGCTCGCGAAACCGCTCTCGGTGGTACGAAGGTTGGAACGACGGGACGCGGCATTGGCCCAGCGTACGAAGACCGTGCTGCACGCACTGGACTGCGCGTTGAAGATCTTCTTGACGCAGGCTCTGCCGCATCTCGACTATCACGTGCGCTTGCAGAGAAGCGCGCACTCTTGCACGCACTCGGCGCAGGCGACCCAGCTGCCACCGATGAGCGCGCAATCCTCACGCAGATTTCGGCATGGGGGGAACGACTCCGTCCGCACATTGCAGATACCAACGAACTCGTGCAGCGCGCACTCGGCGCAGGCGAGCATCTCCTCTTTGAAGGGGCACAAGGAACGCTCCTTGACTTAACCCACGGCTCTTACCCGTACGTCACGTCGTCGCATCCGATCGCCGGAGGTGCGGCCACCGGCGGCGGCATCGCACCATTGCAGATTGACAAGGTGATGGGCGTGATGAAAGCATACGCCACGCGCGTCGGCTCAGGTCCGTTTGTCACAGAATTGACCGATGCGATCGGCGAGCGCATCGCAACGACGGGACACGAGGTTGGCACCACCACCGGACGCCGTCGACGCGTCGGCTGGAACGATGCGGTGCTGCTGCGCTACGCGGTCCAGCTCAATGGCGTCTCAAGCATCATGCTCAACAAGCTCGATGTGCTCTCTGGGATCCCAGAGATCCTGCTCTGCGTTGCGTATGAGATCGACGGCAAGCGCGTGGAACGCTGGCTCGCATCGGCCGCAGAGCTTTCGCGCGCCACGCCAATCTACGAGCGTTTCCCAGGATGGAGTGAACCGATCCACAGCGTCCGTGCGTTGGCCGACCTCCCTGAAAACGCGCAGCGCTATGTGACAGCACTCGAGGAGCTTGCGGGCGCGCCGATTGTGCTGCTCTCCGTTGGCCCTGAGCGCACGCAGACGATCGAGCGCGCGTGGCGTCCAATGCGACGTTCGGCGAAGCGCCCATGATCGATCGATACACCACGCCAGAGATGCGCGGTGTCTGGCGAGACGCCGCACGATGGGACGCTGCGCTTCGCGTCGAGGTGGCAGTCGCCGCGGCTCAAGCGAAGCGCGGCACCATCCCTGCCGAGGCGGCGCAGGCGATCAGCACGCGCGCCACGGTGAACCTCGGACGAATCGCTGAGCTTGAGGCAACCCTTGATCACGACACGCTCGCCTTCGTCAATGCGGTCGCCGAGTCAGTTGGGCCCGAAGGGCGCTACCTCCACTACGGCCTCACCAGTAGCGATGTGGTCGACACCGCCCTCGCCCTCCAGCTCCGCGCCGCCGCAGATCTGATCCTCGCCGAGCTCGACGCGCTCATTGCGGTGATCATCCGGCGCGCGCGCGAGGAGCGTGACACGGTGATGGCGGGACGCACCCACTCCGTGCATGCGGAACCGATGACGTTCGGCGCAAAGCTCGCTGGCTGGGCATTTGAAGCTTCTCGCAATCGCGCCCGACTCGCCACTGCGGCCGATGAAGTCGCCACCGGGAAGATCTCCGGTCCGGTTGGAACGTACAGCCAGATCGATCCCGACATTGAACGGGAGGTGCTCTCGAGCCTCGGTCTGCGCTGCGACCCGGTCAGCACACAGATCGTGCAGCGCGATCGGCACGCCGCACTCCTTGCCGCGATTGCGATCACAGGCGGCACGCTCGAGCGGTTCGCCACGGAGATTCGCAATCTGCAGCACACGGAGATCGATGAGGTGCGTGAACCCTTCCGAGACGGCCAGGCGGGGAGTTCGGCCATGCCACAGAAGCGCAACCCAGTGAAGAGCGAACGCATTGCCGGACTTGCGCGCATCTTGCGTGGATACGCGGCAGCGGCAGCGGAGAACCAGGCGCTCTGGCATGAGCGCGACATGAGTCATAGCTCAGCCGAGCGCATCCTCCTCCCCGATGCCACTGGCCTCATTCACTACGCGCTCCGCTCGATGCGCAACATCATCGATGGAATCGAGGTCAATCGAGATGCGATGCACAGGAATCTCGACGCCGGCCTCGGGTTGCACGCCGCCTCGCGCCTCCTCACCGCACTCGTCAACGCTGGCACGCCACGCGACCAGGCGTATGCACTCGTACAAGGAGCCACTGTCACCGCTCGCGCTGAGTTACGACCGCTCGCTGATGTTGCCCGCGCGACCAGTGAGATTAGTGCGTTGCTCGACGAGCGCGAGATGGTCCGTGCACTCGACGAGCGAGCGGCGCTTGCGCACTGCGGTCTGCTTGTAGATCGCTTAAAGGAGATTGAGGCAACCTCCTAGGACGCGCTAGCGCTGCACCACGTCGAACTGCGTGTAGACGTTGAAGGAACCTCCGCGCAAGAAGCCGATCAGGCAGATGCCGAGTCGCTCCGCCGTCTCCACCGCAAGCGACGATGGCGCGCCGACGCATGCGATCGCGCCATAGCCGGCAGCGGCCGCTTTCTGCACGAGCTCGAATGAACAGCGACCGGAGAGGAGCAAGAGTGCACCGTCGAGCGGGAGTACGAGGCGCAACGCCGCCTCTCCGATCAACTTGTCGACGGCATTGTGCCGCCCGACATCTTCGCGTACCGCGCTGATGGTGAGGGCGCCGCTCAGCGCAACGGTGACGGTTGCCGCGGCGTGAAGTCCCCCCGTCTCTCCAAAGATTGCCTGTGCGTTGCGAAGCTGCGCGGGGAGCTTGAGGAGTGCGTCGTAGCTGATGCGCATGATCGGCTGCACGCGCCCGAGTCGATGGACGACATCGTCGATGGACGCCTTGCCACAGATGCCACACGACGCGGTAGCAACCGTTGTACGTGTCGAGATGCGCGCCGCATCAAACGGGCCCTTCACGTGGACGCTGATGTGGTTTTCTGGCTGTGATGCATCAAGAGGGTCGCCAAACGTGACGCGAACCACGGAGGTTTGCGCGATCAGTGACTCGCTGACGAGGAAGCCGACAGCAAGCTCTTCGTCGTGGCCTGGCGTGCGCATGGTCACCGCAACATCGATCCGCACTCCATCTGCATCCACCACGCTGATCTGTGCAGGCTCTTCGCCCGTGAGAGTGTCGTCGCGTTCACGAGCGACACCATCGCGCCAGGTGCGCACGCGGTGAGGAGCGGTGCGTCGCTGAGGATCAGGAGTGCCGCTCATGAGGCGATGCTACTGCGGGAAAAGCGGACGGCCGAGACCCCGAAGGGTCCCGGCCGTCCGGCGAACGACGAAACTCGTACGCTCAGCGCGCTGGGCGTCGGCTCGCGAAGCAGGTATCGCAATACACCGGCTTGCCGCTCGTTGGCCGGAAGGGGACCATCGTGTCCTTACCGCAGTCCGAGCAGGTGGTCGGGTGCATCTCGCGTGGTCCGCGTGGAGCTCGCGGGGCGCCGTAGCCACCCGCGCTGTAGCTGCCACCACCAGTGTAGCCGCCGAAGCCGCCTGCCGAACCACCCTCGCGCTGCGCCTTGCGGGCATTGCGGCATGGTGCGCAGCGCTTTGGCTCGGTGAATCCGCGTTCGGCGTAAAACTCCTGGTCTCGCGCCGTGAACACGAACTCCTGGCTGCAATCCATGCAGACCAAGGGTTTGTCTGTGTACATTCCGTTCACTCCTATTGTTGGCTCGCCTCGTGTTCCGAAGGTTTGTCTCGCGAGCCCTAGAGGGGACGGTTGACTGATCTCGGTCGCGTGCGTGCATCCTACTGCTGCCCGAGGTCCGAGCCAGCCCCAGAAGCATACGGCATCCCGCTGCTCGCCGATAGAGGGCTGCTCTACACTCGCGTTCGACGTGCCAATCGTGCACGATTGAACCAGCCGAGCAGCAGGAGGTCCCAGATGCTGAATCGAACCGTGGTCGCCCCCTTTGCCGCTGAGGCGATCGGCACGTTCCTCTTCTTCGTGGTTGGAGGTGGCGCAGTGATCGCAGATGCCCAGACCGGCGGCGCGATCGGGCTGCTTGGGATCGCCCTCGCGCACGGTTTCGCGCTCGCCACCCTCGCAACCGCGTTCGGACCGATCAGCGGCGGACAGTTCAACCCCGCGATCACCATTGCCCTCTGGCTGACCGGCAGGGTCCGAACGATCGAGGGCCTCCGCTACATCGTCGCGCAGTTGGTTGGCGCCGTTGGCGCCGGACTAGCGCTAAAGCTCGCCTTCGGCGGATTTGACGGTGAGCCGAGCGTCTATGGCTTCGCGGGCGGAGCTGTGCCAACGCTCTCAATGGGAGCGGGTGCCCCGCTCTTGATTGGCGTTGAAGCAGTACTCACCACCATACTCGCGTTCGCCGTGCTGTTGACCGCGGTCGACAGTCGCGCTCCAAAACTCGGCGCGCTCTTCATTGGCTTTGCTGTCACCGCCGACATCATTGTTGGTGCACCGCTCACCGGCGCAGCGATGAATCCTGCGCGCTGGTTCGGCCCAGCACTTGTCTTCGGCGACCTCTCTGGTGCGATCGTCTACACCGCCGGTCCGATCATTGGTGCCACGCTCGCCGCTCTCTCGGCCCGCTACCTATTCGCCAAGCGATAGATGCCACGCGATGATTGGGCGACGCCGCGATCGGCGTTGCGTAAATCCGCGCAGCGTTGGTTCGGACGACTCATTGGACTGGTTGTTCCGTTGCACGCGCGGCTGGCGCTTGCAACCAACGGGCGCATCTCACCGAGCCTCTTCTGGCGACCAGGCATCATTTTGGAGACAACCGGGCGTAAGAGCGGGCTGCGACGACGCGCCGTCATCACGTACCTTCCAGATCACGATCGCATCGTCCTCGTGGCAAGCAACTACGGTCGCGCCAGTAATCCGAGCTGGTACGAAAACCTGCTAGCTGATCCCAACGTGCGTGTGGTTCGCCGTGGCCAATCACTCCCGTACGTAGCGCGCGTCGCGAGTGGCGACGAACGACGGAGCCTCCTGAAGCGCACGGACGATGTCACATACGGAGTCTACGCTGCCTACTCGCGGAAGACCAACCGCGAGATCCCGGTCGTCGTCCTGACGCCAGCGACATGAGCGGCGCGGACGCGAAACAACTCCGCGCGGCGCGCCGCCGGCTCGCCATTGATTCGATCGGGATCTGGGTGCTTGCAATCGTGATCGGCACGATCTTCGGATTTACAGCGCGTGAGGGCGGCCTCTCACTGATCGAGACGGCAGCCTTCAGCGCGTTTCTCTTTGCTGGCGCCGCGCAGTTCGCGGCGGTCGGGCTGCTCGCCGTTGCAGCACCGTGGGCGTCCATCCTGCTCCTGGTCTGGCTCCTCAACGCGCGTCACTTCCTCTACGCCGCATCCATTGCGCCGCATGCGGCGGCACTGCCGCGCCGTGTTCGTGCCGGCCTCGCATACTTGCTGACCGATGAGGCGTTCGCGCTGACCAGCGCACATGTGGCTCGGCTCGGTCGCATGGATCTCTCTGGTGCGTGGTACGCAGGCTTCGCCATCTTCGTGCCGTGGAACCTTGCAACGCTCGCAGGCTGGCTCGCGGGCGCGGCGCTCCCTGATCCCGCCACGATCGGACTCGATGTTGCCTTCCCTGCATCTATGGCGGGGCTTGCCGTGGGACTTGTTCGAGATCGCGCAGCGCTCGCCGCACTCGTCGCCGGATCCGCGACGGCAGTGGGCTCAGCACTGCTCGTCAACGCGAATGCTGCGGTGATGATCGGCGGGCTGCTGGGGCCGCTCGTTGGACTTGTCGTTGCCAATCGACGCAGAGCGACATGATGATTGATCCGCTGCGCACCGATCTTGTTCCGCTCGCCATCCTCGGCGGGATCGGAACATATGCCGCGCGCGCACTTCCACTTCTTGCGACAGGAGCCGATCGCCTCCCTGCACTGGTACTCGCCTACCTTCGCCTGATTGGCCCCGCGGTACTCGGCGCAATCGCCGCCGTGAACGTCCTTGTCGACGACGCGACGCTCCGAGTTGGTCCAGAGGCCGTTACGGTGGTTGTGGGAGCGCTAATTGGACGATGGCGCGACAGCCTCTTGGTGGGCATGGCGGCAACAGTGGTGGCGGTGCTCCTGCTGCGCGCTACGATCGCGGGATGATCGACCTCAACGGGATTACGCTTCGCAATCGGCTCATCACCAGTTCAAGCCTCCTCGGATACGGAGCACCGAAGGGGCAGGTTGCCGTGCTTGGGCTCTCGCCGATCTCCAACTTTGTAGACCTACGGCGATTCGGCGCAGTGACGGTACGCACTGTCACGACGCAACCGCGCGAAGGGCACTTCACCCTGAAAGAGTCGTGGCGCATCTCGGAGATCCCCGAGCTGCTGCGCCTCTACCGTGGAGCACTGCAAGAGGCCGATGCGGGCTGGCTCAACGCCTTTGGCTGGTCGAACATCGGCATTGACCGCTACTTCGGAGAATACTTTCCGCGAACAACTGAACAGAACCGCATCCTCTCGCTCGGTGGCTTTAGCGCCGATGAGTTTGCATCCCTGGTAGAGCGCGTGAACAGCCAGGCACCTTCCGGATCGCTCGCAGCAGTGGAGTTCAACGTCTCCTGCCATAACGTAAACTTCGACTTCAATCCCATTATTGAGGAGGTGCTCAAGCGTGCGGTTCCGGCCTCGCGTTTCCCTGTGATCCTGAAGCTCTCACCAGACTTTGACTACCTCACACACGCGCGCTTGGCGGAGGCGAACGGCGTCGCCGCACTCAATGCGATCAACACGGTGAAGGGCCTGCGACTCGACCCGAAGAGCGGCGCGCCGCTGCTGAAGAATCGATACGGCGGACTCTCTGGTCGCGCCATCAAGCCGATCGGCCTACGCGTGGTCAGCGAGTTGCGTGAGGCTGGAATCCGCCTACCAATCATCGCTGGCGGCGGTGTGCGGACCTTCAACGACGTGCGGGAGTATGGCTGGGCGGGTGCGGATGCTGCGTCGCTCGGCTCGGAGGCGTGGCTCAAGCCGCTATGGTCGATGCCGCTGGCACCGTTGCACGGGCTCCACATTCGGCGCCTCATTCGTCAGGTGGAAGGATGGTCGCCACGATGAGAATCCAACAGTCGGACCTCACGCCGCTTGAGCAGAAACTCGTTGATGAGGCGATACGTATTCGACCACGTGCCTACGCTGTCTACTCCAACTATCTCGTTGGCGCGGCGGTCGCCGACGCAGACGGTGGAATCCACGTGGGCGCGAACATGGAGGGGGCCGACTACACCCTCACCGTGCACGCCGAACAGCACGCGATGAACGCAATGCGCCTCACGACCGATGCGAAGGCGGTCGCACTCGCATTTGCCGTCCAGTCCCCATCTGAAGCTCCATCACCCTGCGGCGTCTGCCGACAGCGCATCCGTGAATTCGCGGGCTCGCTGCACATGCCGATCGTTGCCGTCAGCCTCGACGAGAACTTGACGATTGAACGCCTGAACCGTTATCCGTTTGATTTCTTGCTGCCACACTCGTTCGGCCCAGAGAATCTTGGCAAGTAGTTCTCGTCTCTCACGCCTCGGCGTGTTGACGATCTACGGCGGTTTCGGTGTCGTCGGGGCGGTCTTCTATCCGTTCTACGCGGTCGCGATGATCGACCGCGGCCTGAGCGCAGGCGAGCTCGGACTGCTGACCGCGGCAACGGCGCTCGTCTCGAGCGCCGTTGGGCCAGCCTGGGGGCACCTTGCTGACCGTGTCGTCGGTCGGCGTGCAGGACTTGCGATCGGCGAGATCTCGAGCGCGATCGGCATCCTCCTCTTCGCCTTCGGCGATCTCAGCGCGGCAATCGGCGGCACGATCCTCATGGCGGTCGCCGGGAACGCATCGAACAGTTCGGCGGATGCGCTTGCCCTCGGCATCGCGCGCGACGGTGGACCGCGCTTTGCAGTCACACGAGCGGTGACGAGCTTCACCTATGCGGTTACCGCACTCGCCGCGGGAGTGGCTATTCGGGACGGTGGTGGATCGTCGATCGTACCGCTCTTGGCCGTGGGCCTATGCTGCACGATCTTGCCGATTCCTTTCTTAACGGATCGGAGCATTGTTGCCGAGCAGCGCAGCGCCGCTTCGCGCACCGCCTCCTCACGCCGCTCCCGGCGCCCGGCACGTGACCGATTCGGCAGCGTGAGCGAACTGCTGCGGATCGCTCCAGCGATGGTCCCCTTCGTTGCGATCATCTTCCTTGAGGCGCTCTGCGCTGCCTCGTTCTATCGCCTCGGGCCTGTGCGAATCGACGAAGTTGGTGGTGACGCAGCGATGCTCGGGCTAGGCGCAACCCTCGCTGCCTTCGTTGAAGTTCCCTTCATGATCGCCTCGGCGCGAATGCTCAAGGGGATGGGACTGCGACGAGGCTTCGCCGCCGCAACCGCAATCATGGGGCTGATCACCGCTTCGGTTGCGCTCTTTGACAGCGCGCTGCCGCTCACGCTTCTACGACTCGCCGAGGGGGCAGTCTTCGCGATCGCGCTGATGTGTGCCGTGGAAGTGGTTGATCGACTTGTCCCGCGTCGCCTTCACGCAACCGGGCAGTCGCTCTACCACTCCGCGAGGACGCTCGGCTCCGCACTCGGCGGCATCCTCGCAGGCGTCCTCTACGACACGGCAGGCTCCACCGTGGTGTTCGTTGCAAGCGGGGTGGGACTGTTGATCACCGCACTCTTTGCGCTCCGCACCATGCCGCGGGGACGCGTGCTGCTCGAGTCTGACGCCACCCATGGCGCCGCATAGCAAAACGCTCCGCTGCAGCGTGAGCTGCAACGGAGCGCTCTGAAATCGACTTCGTTAGTTTTTAAGGTCTTGATAGACCGCGATAAGCACGGGGATCATGACGATCACACCTAAGGCGAAGACGATCGGTTCGGTCACTTGTCCTTCTTGGACAACAGGCTTCCGAGCGAAAGGATCGCTGGGACCCAGAGGCCGATGTAGATAGCGGTCTCAGCGCTGGCAGCGAAGCCAACTCCGAAATAGTGCGCGATCGATAGCACGAGGCTCAGAGCCGCCGCAACGATGTACAGGTTCTTTGAATCCATGGATCCTCCCTAGCGTTGACCCGAGTCTCGGGCCTACGCATCACTTTACCGCAGGCAGAAACGCAAGGCTACCCCTGACGCAAGGCGGGCGGATCCGCGTCGTCGCCAAGATCCACCCTGGCGATCCGCTCCCCCTTGCTGACGATCCGCTTCACGGAGGTCTGCGCTCCGCTGATGTCGTCGCCAATCTGCCGGAAGTGAGTGGCGAGTTTCTCGATGCGCTCTGCCAGCAGCTCCACGTCCCTGGTGAGCCCGCCTACCTCGCGCTGGATCAGGATCGCCTGTTCGCCGATCTTTGACTCGATGTGGAACATGCTGACCGTTGCGAGGAGTGCATGCAGCGTGTTCGGTGAGGCGAAGACCACGCGCTTCTCATTTGCGTACTGCTCCATGTCTGGGAAGTTGGTGAAGAGCTCCGCGTATATTGCCTCGGACGGGATGAACATCACGGCAAGGCGACTCGTCTCACCAGGGATGACGTACTTGGATCCGATCGCGTCGATGTGCGCCTTGAGCGCGGTGCGGAATTGTGCAGCAGCGGAAGAGTCGCCTGCAACGAGCTTCTGGTACGCCTCCAGCGGAAACTTTGAGTCGACGCAGACGCGGTTGGAGGCGGCACCGCGTCCCACGATGCAGTCCGCGATCTTTCCGTTGGAGAGCGTCTCCTGAAAGCTGTACAGATCCGCTGGTAGCGCGTCGCGTACGATCTCTTCAAGTCGTGCCTCGCCGTACTGACCGCGCGCCTGCTTGTTTTGGAAAACGGAGAGGAGCTCATCCATCGGCTCGCGGAGCCGGTCGATCCCCTGCTGAGCGGCGTCGATACGCGCGAGGCGCTCGACAACCGACTGCAGCTGATCTTCCACGCGCTGTGCCTGCAAGGTGCTTGTAGGGTCGGGCGGCGCGCTACGACCCGATTGAGCGGCAGCAAACAGCGCAGCGGCGGCGGCGATGGCTGCAAGGATCACGGCGAGGATCGTGATCAGATCGTTCACGCGCTCAGTCTCTTTGACCGCCGTGCCGACTGCGTGGCACGGCGGTTGTCAGCGCGAAACCTAGAACCAGCCGAAGAGCCCCGACTTCTTCTTCAGGATTGGAAGGCCAGTGCGGCCAGATTCCTTCACCTTGTATCCCTCGGGCAGTGCCTCGACAGCTCCCTTCCCTGGCTTCTTTGCGAAGAAGTAGAGCGTCACGGTTTTCCCGCTCGCAACCTTGCGCGAACGGGCGTGCAGATAGTAGGTCGTCCCCTTTGAATTCTCGAGTGAAAACGCGGCCATGCTGAATCCTCCCTATACCCCGCTGCGCAACCAGTTGTCACGCTTGCCATAGCGTACGTCTTTCAGGTCCCGTCGTGAAGGGATCAACCTCCCTGAGGATCCTCGCGAGAGGAGGGCCAGAGGTGTGCCGGAAGGTCGTCGAGTGGTGTCGTGAACGGCGACGGCAACTCGATCTTGCGAACCTCGCCGCAGTTGCGGCAGAACATGTAGAGCGGCGTCCCCTCGGCCGCTGCAGCCTCAAAGAGGTGCGGCTGCTCGGGAAGGTCGCCGTTCGGGCACTTCACGTTCGGGTTCGCTGGCTCTCTCATTTAGAGGGCTATGCCTTCTTAAGGATCGGGAGCCCTGTCTTCTCAGACTCAACAACCTTGTAGCCACTCGGCAGCGCTTCAATGGCACCTGCGCCCGGAGCCTTCGCAAAGAAATAGAGGGTTACCGTCTTGCCGCTTGAAACCGTCCGGCTTCGACCATGAAGAAAATACGTCACGCCTCGAGTGTTCTTGTGGCTAAAACCCATGCGATCCTCCCTCAACTTGTACTGATACTGAGTATCAGTTAGGGCAAGCCTAGGGCGAGGGTGGGTAGGTGTCAACCCGGAGAACTACACCCCGGGGATTGGTAGCGCGCGAGAGAGAAACTCAGGCATCCGAGTCAGGTCTACGTTGCCGCCGCTCAGGATGACGACCACGCGATCACCTTGTGAAACTGGAACACGTCCGAAGAGGAGTGCGGCGAGCGCGGCGGCGCCCGCGGGCTCCACCACCTGCTTGCAGCGCTCCGCGAGGAAGCGGAGGCCGCCCAGGATCTCGTCGTCAGGTAGCGTGATGCAGGCGTCAATCAAGGTAGAGGCGAGTGGCAGCGTCCATGAGCCAGCGTACGGCGCGCCGAGACCATCGGCGACCGACTTCGGCTGAACGGGGACAACACTACCCGCCTCGACAGCCAACTTCACCGCGGCGGAGTCTTCTGGCTCTACTCCATAGATTCGAATAGATGGCTTCAGAACACGGAGTGCAACGGCGGCACCGCAGAGCATGCCGCCACCGCCAAGTCCGCCGATCACCACATCCGCCTCGGGAAGCTGATCAAGGATCTCCGCGCCGAGCGTGCCGTGTCCTGAGATGACATACGGGTCATCAAACGGGTGTGCGTCAAAGAGTCCGAGTTCCTTTATCAACTGATCTTTCAGGGTTGCGGCCTCGCCCATCAGCCCGTCGACAAGGTGAACGGTTGCGCCATATGACTCACATGCGGCGATCTTTGCGGGGACAGCGCTGTGCGGCATCACCACGTGGACTGGCACCTTGAACTCGCGCCCCGCCCACGCGTATGCCGCAGCGGCGTTGCCAGCGCTGAAGGTGATCAGGCCACGGCGCTGTACTTCAGATTCACCGAAGTGCTCCACCATGTGTGTCACGCGATTCAACATGCCGCGCACTTTGTACGAGCCAGTGCGCTGCAGGTGTTCCGACTTCAATCGAAGTCGACCGTCACCAAGAAGCGGTCCCCCGCTTCGGCGCAGTGCCTTCGCGGCGCCAATGGAGCTGAGGAGTGGCGTGACATGCAGTCGGCCAGCGGTTCGCGCCGCCGCGCGCTTCACCGCAGGAAGGTCCATGGTGAAGCGCTCCCCCGTGAGCGCATCAAGGGTTGGGAGTGCGGGGGCGACGGGTTGGATCTCAGGCATGCACGAACGGTAGCCCACGACTCAAACGCGTGCGACGCGGTACCGTGCCGAGATGAGCCTCCCCGAGATCCGACGCGCGACGATCGACGAGATCCTCCCCTTGCGAAACGAGGTGCTTCGTGACGGAGGGCCGCTCGAGCGTGCGCTCCTCCCCGGGGATGAAGAAGGACTCGGCGTGCACTGGGGCGTCTGGTTAGGTGGACTCCTTGTGGCGTGCGTCTCCCTCTACGAAGTCACCTCTGACAGCGGAGTGCGGAACACTCAGCTTCGTGGCATGGCTACGGCACCCGACCTCCGCAACCAAGGGTTCGGTGGTGCACTTCTTGAGGCGGCGATCCACGTATGGGAGGGGAGCGATGGCGCAGCCCGCCCACTCTGGTGCAACGCGCGCATCCGTGCGGTCCCCTTCTACGAGCGCCACCGCTTCGTGGGGGAAGGCGAACCGTTCGAGGTGCCGGGAGTCGGCGAACATCTCCGCATGACCTACCTCGGGAGCCGCCCGTGATCGGCGCACTCTACGGGATCCTCGCCGCCTTCTCATGGGGAGGTGGAGACTTTGTGGGCGGCATTGCGAGTCGTCGCCTCCCTACCTTCTTCGTGGTCGCCACGAGCCAGAGTGTTGCACTCGGCATTCTGATCCCGATTGCATTGCTCAGTGGCCAATCGATCCCTGATGGTCCCACCCTGCAACTGACAGCGATCGCTGGGATCACGGGAGGCGCTGGCGTGCTCTCGCTCTATCACGGCTTTGCCCACGGGAAGATCTCCGTGGTTGCAAGCATCGCTGGAACATTAGCCGCGCTGATCCCAGTTGCTGTCGCACTTGCAAGCGGCGAGACTGCCACGCCGTTACGCCTCGTAGGATTTGGGCTCGCCATCATCGCGATTTACATCGTCTCGACAAGTGCCGACGCGAACACGGCGAACGCTGATGAACTAGGTGCGCATCCAGATGCATCAAGTGGGGCGGCCGCGTTTGGCGGAGCACTCTATGGAGTAGCTGCCGGCCTCTGCTTTGCAGGATTCAGCCTGCTTTTCGCGCGCGTGGAATCGGAGAGCACACTCTGGCTCCTCACCGGACTTCGTGTGGCAAGTTTCAGTGCGCTCGTCAGTCTCTTCTTGATTGCACGCGCAATCGGCCGACGCCCACCTGGGGCCGAAACGATTCGACCTGACGCAATACCACCTGGACTTCGTGGACGCATCGCACTCGTCCTGACACTCGCGGCAGCAGGGAGCGGCGACACACTCGGAAATCTCTTCTTCCTGTTGGCGTCACAAGAGAGTGGCGTGGCGGTTGCGGCCGTCTTCACCTCAATCGCACCAGTGACTACGGTCCTCTTTGCGGCCGTCATCCTGCGCGAGCGCATTGGACTGCGCCAGGGGATCGGCATCGCCCTTGCAGGAGCCGCCACGTTCGCGATCGCGGCAGGTGGAGTTGTCTAAGCGCCCGACGGCGGCGGAACGGGTCGGCGTGCCCTGTAACAAGCGGGTAGAATTCCACTCCTATGACAAACGCCCCCCACGCCATCCGATTCGACCCGGCAACTGGGTCACTGCACGTGGACGGGCGCAGCACAGTCCTCACAGGGATTGAGAAGCGACTCGTCGCGCTCTTTGTTGATCAACTCGGAGAAGCGATCACCCATCAGGAGATTCGACAGAAGATTTGGGGAGAGAGCTGGAACGGCGGTGACGAGGCGCTCCGTGTTGCGATCAACCGCCTCCGCAAGAAGTTCGAGGGGAATCAGCGCAAGCCTGAGATTCTCGTCAGCGTGCGCGGTGTTGGATACCGAATGGTTGGCTACATTTCCCGCTAAAGGTGTGCGCGCTACAGCGTGAGCAGGAACGGCTTCAGGAACTGACTCTCAATCACCAGCCCGATGTATGCGATTGGGAGACTGGCAAAGAGCCCAAGCAGTGCAGACCAGCCGGAGCGTGTAGTGAACGCGCCGTCTGCAGATGGTTGCGGAACGATCAGGTAGGTCAGCAGACTCCCGAATGTGGCGGTACAAATGACGACGAGCGCAGCGGCCTCCGTACGTAGATCTCCCCCTCCAGCGATCAGTGATGGTGCAACGCCACTGATCAGCGCACGCTCAACGTGAAGGTCATATGCGAGATAGATCAGCATGAAGACGAGTCCAGTCCCTCCGCTTGCGAGCACTGCGCGAAAGACCGGTCGCGGCGCATGTTGTAGTTGATAGAGGCGCTTCCCAATGAACCCACGCGGGGCGCGGTTGCCGCGCATTTCAGCGTTGGATGATTTCAATGGTTGGGCGCTTCGGCAGGCTCTCTGGCGTGTGCGCGGCGAAGAGGGTGAGGAGCTCAAGCATTCGGGAGACCTCGTCGTCGGTGTTCCAGAAGCCCCACGAGGTGCGCAGGGCAGGGCTTGAGGCGGGGCGGTCCGCCGTAGCCGCAACGCCAGGGACGCGTCGGGTGATGGCGAAGGCGCGGCGGCTGAACTCTTCGACGAGTTGCGACGCCTCCCAACCGTCCACGCGAAGCGCGACGATCGTGGCGAGGCGCCCTGGGCCGACCAGGAGTTCAACGCCTGGGATCGAGGCGGCGCCGGAGGCAAAGGCGCGTGCCAGGCGGCCCGCACGGGCAGCCGCCCACGGCAGGCCCACCTGCATGGAGAGCCAGCCAGCGGCGCGTGCGGAGCCGACAAGTGCTGGCCGAGCGAACCCTGAGGTTTGGAATCGTCGCGCGTCGTCGTGCATCACACCGACGCCGTCGAGTGCGGGTTCGCGAAATGCAAGGTGGCCGCCGATTGGTGTCTGCAGTCCGCCCGCAGCGAGGGCGCGGCGCGAGAGCCGCATGCCGGCAAGTCCTTCAATGCCGAGGAGCCACTTTTGCGAAGGGAAGGCGAGCACATCTGGATCCAACGCATCCACGGCTTCAAGCATTGCGCCAACAGACTGCGCACCGTCGACAATGCTGGTGACCCCTGTGGCGCGCGCACGTGAAAGGATCTCTTCAAGTGGAAGGATGCGTCCGCTGATCCAGCTGACTCGCGAGATCACGATTGCGCGGGTGGGAGGAACCAACAGTTCGGTGACCCGCGTGACGATCTCATCGTCACGAATCGCGCCCCCGCGTTCGTCACGCGCACTCACCGTCGCGACGCTAAACCCTTGTCGAACGGCGCGTGCAGCGAGACTTCCGCGAATCGCTGGGTACTCCTCGTCGAGCGTAACCACGCGATCACCGGGTCTGAGTTCGGTGGCAATGAGTGCACGCATGACCGCCTCGGTGGTGCTGTGTGCGACCGCGACAAGCTCAAGATCTGTAGCGAGCACCGAGGCGAAGACTCCGCGAAGTTCATTCACGCGCACCTCCACGTCCTCTATGAGGTGCTCTGAGGCTCGACCAGTTGCAAGCTCTTGCCCCTGCACGTGGCGTACCGCCGCATCCACTTCGCGCGGGAGCGGACCAACGCTTCCCGCATTGAGGTAGATCCCAGCGGTCGTTGCAGGAATTGCGGCACGAAGCTCCGTCACCTTCCCTGCCTCATCAGTGGAACTCGCGGCGGCGTGGAGGAGCTCGGCATGCGGGGTCTGATCAGTCATCGTGCGCTCCTCTCGTTCGATTCATGCGTCCGCTTGTGCGCTGCCGAGGTGGCAGCGGCTCTCCAACGATGCAAGTGTTGCCGCCTGGTCTGGGCCCAAGTCTGAACGAAGGCGCGTGATCCGTGGGGAGCGGAGGGCGAAGCCCGATGCGGTGCGCTCACTCCTCCGCACTGCATCGAAGGCAACCTCGGCCACCACGCGCGGCTGAACGCTTCGATACGTGCCCAGTTGCGCAATCGTGTGCGCCTCGAGCCACTGGCTGAGCGATGCGACCTCCGCGTCTGGCAACGAAACGGTGGCACGGCCAATAGTTGCAAGTCGTCCTGAGAGATCGTCTCGTACGGCGAACGTGCACTCAGAAAGGAGTGCACGGCGGCGCCCGAGCCCTGGCTCTGCGCCGACAATGATGACGTCAAGCGTGTCCAGCGATCGCTTCACCTTGAGCCATCCAGATCCGCGACGGCCCGGCGCGTATGGTGCGCCTGGTGCCTTCACAACCAGTCCCTCACATCCACGCTGTCGCGCATTAATAAATGCCGACTCGATCGCCTCAGGCCCTTCTGCCTCCACGCATGTTGCAATACGAATCTGCCCATCGCTGATCTTCTCGAGCCGCAACTCCTCAAGCACACGACGACGCTCGTGATACGGCAGCTGGAGCAACGGTTCACCACGTCGCGCCAGACAATCAAATGCAATGAAGAGCGCGGTGGTGCGCTGCTGTGCTGAAAGGGTCTGCGCCGCGCCAGTCAGTCGAGAGGTGAGTGCGCTGGAGGGCAGCGGGCGTCCATCCTCCCATGCAACAATCTCTCCATCCAAGATGCCGTCGATCTCCGCAGCGCGCGCCGCGGCTGCGATCTCAGGGAACGACACTGTCACATCGTGAAGGTCGCGTCCATACAGCGCGGCGCGTTCACCATCGACGTGTAACTGCGCACGAACACCGTCATACTTGTCTTCAACGGCAACCGAGAAGGCGGAGAGACCCGCGAACTCTGGCCGCTCACTGAGCCGCTCAACGACTTCGGGGACGCCAGAAGTCGCGGCGGCGAGCATCGGTGGGATTGGGTGAAAGAGCTGCAGGCGTGCCTCGTTCAGGCGGCCACTACGGGCGAGCAGCGCCACCCTCCCTGGGTCCCCTTCAATCAGCATCGCCCAGCGAACCGCAGCTAAATCAGCGTCAAACGCGGCAGCGATCGCTGCTTCAAGGAGCCCGTCGCGGAGACCAATCCGCAAGTCGCCGATGAGGGCGCGTACGAGGAATTTTCCCGCGATGGGCGAACACCCATAGAAGAGCTGAACCAGCAGGTCGTGACGGCGCTGACCACTTGATGCCGCGATCGCCTGGAAGGCCTCTGGGAGCGCACGCAGCCTCGGAGCGGCACTCGCATGTGCGGACGGATGTGTGCCCGTCGCCTCTGCGAGTGCCTCGGTGCGCGTCTGTGCACTTCGCTCCACCTCTGCAAGGGCAGGCCCAGCGAGTGGTCGCTCGGACTCGAAGAGATCCTCTACCGCGCGCCCTAGATCCCCACCATCGTCAAGCAGCTTTGCGAGAGAGCCTGATGGGGCGCCAGCGACCTCCTCGGCTGCGCGCGCAATGGTTCCCCACGAGAGGGTGCCGCTCGGCATTACGCCGCGGCTGCCCATCAGACGCACCGCAATCTCAAGGTCCACGTCGTCTGCGTGCCGGAGCGCGGCGGTAAGAAGTTGAACCTTCTCGGAGGTTCGGGTCGCGCCCTCGATGCGTTGCGCAACGCTCGCCCAGCGATTCATGTGTGTGAGGCTCTCATGTGCGGTGCGCTAGTTGCGGCGTTCGCGGAGCGCGCGGGGGTCAGCACTCCAGGGGCGAATCCCTTCTGCGAGGAGTAGTCGCTCGCGCTCAAGGTGCTGCTCAAGTGCCTCAAGTCGCGTCCGTGCATCTGGTGCTTCAAGGAGAGACTGACGCTGTTCGTTGGATAGCAGCACGACGCCACCCACAATGTGTGAAAGGCTGACCGGATCCTCTGCTCCTGAGAGGCGTGTGATCGCCGTTGCAAGCAGCTCATCCGTTTCATCCGATGATTCACTAGCCTCCTCGTCCGAGCGTTCGAACTCCACGCCCTCACCCTGATGGCGCAACGCGTCGTTCGCCACGCTTGAGGTCAGGAGGAGCTTCTCAATCTCACTGACAACCTCTTCAGAAAGGTAACCGCTGCCCTCCTCAGCGAGCGCTTCGTCGATCGCTTCTGTCGTCACTTCGTCAACGTAGCGATCTCCCTCGTTTTCACCCTCGTCCCCTTCGTCATCACTCTCATCTTCGTCCTCGCCGTGTTCGTGCACCCCGTCACCGCGCAGGAGCTCGAGATAGTCAACAAACCCAGCGGAGACGCGCTCTGCAACAGCGGTCAACTCGGCGTGCGGCCCGCCAACTGGCTCGTCCAGGACCTGCACTTCGGCACGGAGGTAGGGCGCATCGCGATCGAGTCGAACGACTCGAAACCGCGTGGTTCCAAGTGTGACAAGGTCCCACCGACCATCCACATAGCGAGTGGCCTCGCGGATATCGGCGATCGTTCCAATGGTAGCGATCTCACCTCCGCTGATGTTGATTACGCCGAAAGGAGATCGTGACTCCATGCAGCGTTTCACCATCAGTCGGTATCGCGGCTCAAAGATGTGCAGCGGTAGCGCTACCCCAGGGAATAGGACCAGGTCAAGCGGGAAGAGTGGAATCAGTGACACACGTGGCGCTGTTGGAAGCGTCTCTGACTGACCTTCGGGCTCGCCCCCGTCGCGTGCGGCGTCCCCGTTCAGGGGAGGCTCAGTGGCTGCAGGCGGAGGGTGCGCCAGCCGATTCCGCCGTGCGGAAGCTCGAACCGCAGCCGCAGCCGCCGACCGAGTTTGGATTCTCAACCGTGAAGCCTGCGCCCATCAGCGAATCCACATAGTCGACCGAAGAACCGATCACAAGCGGCACCGACTTTTCGTCAAGGTATACCTTTACGCCATTCGTCTCAAAGATCTGATCGTCGGCGTTGGCCGTCTCTTCAACCATCATGCCGTAGCGGTAACCGCTGCATCCACCAGAGATGATGTAAACACGAAGGCCGATCGCAGGGTTCGTCTCACCCTTGGTCAGGTCGCGAAACTTTGCGGCCGCGGCATCGGTGAGGACGAGCGGGGTCGCTGGCTTCTCAACTGGCCTACTGGTTGCCGTCTCCTGGTTCAACATCGCTGCCTCCTGCTCTTCTGATCGCGCCGTGCGCTTAGATTAGTATTCTACCCGCTCCACGAGCATGGCGATCCCTTGCCCCACCCCCACGCACATGGAGGCGATCCCGAAGCGGCTCCCGCTGCGGGTGAGCTCTCGGGTGAGCGTGACCAACATGCGGGCACCCGATGCGCCGAGGGGGTGGCCGAGGGCAATTGCGCCACCGTGGATGTTGGTGGTAGCTGGATTGAGCCCAAGCTCGCGGATGCAGGCGACCGCCTGGCTCGCAAAGGCCTCATTCAGTTCCACGCGATCAATCTCTTTTGCGCTCAGACCGGTGCGCTCAAGCAGTTTGCGGATTGCAGGGATTGGACCGATTCCCATGACGGATGGGTCGACGCCCGCCACTGAGGTGGCGACAACGCGCGCAAGTGGTGGCAGCCCGAGCGCACGAGCGCGCCCCGCCTCCATCACGAGCAATGCGGCGGCACCATCGTTGATGCCAGATGCGTTCCCAGCGGTGACACTCCCACCCTCGATAAATGCGGGACGCAACGCTGCAAGGCTCGCCGCGCTTGTCTCTGGACGCAGGTGTTCATCCTTCTCCACTGAGATGGGATCCCCTTTGCGTTGCGGAATCTTCACCGGCACGATCTCCTCTGCGTGCACACCACTCGCCGCCGCCGCAGCAGCTCGACGCTGTGACTCGAGGGCGAACGTATCTTGCTCTTCGCGTGAAACACCCCACTGCGCCGCAACGCGCTCTGCAGTTTCACCCAGCGAGACCGTTGGGTGCTTCGCATCTAAACGTGGGTTCACGAATCTCCAACCGATCGTTGTGTCTACAAGCTCGCGATTGCCGCGCTCGTACCTACTCTCCGGCTTCAGTGTGACCAAGGGCGCGCGACTCATGCTCTCCACGCCTCCTGCAATGACAACATTGGCATCACCAACTGCAATCGCTTGTGCCGCACTCGCCACCGCTTGGAGTCCGGAGCCACAGAGACGATTCACCGTCTGGCCGGCAACCTCAACAGGGAATCCAGCGATCAGAAGTGCCATCCGCGCAATGTTGCGGTTGTCTTCACCCGCCTGGTTCGCACAGCCAAGAATGACGTCGTCAATGATCGCTGGATCAATTCCACTTCTCGCGACGACTGCCTCAAGGACAGTGGCGGCGAGATCGTCAGGGCGCACACCTGCGAGCGCGCCACCGTAACGACCGACCGGGGTGCGAACCGCCTCCACGATCCACGCCTCGCGGAGTGGTCGTCCAGGCGCAACGGAGGCTGCGTGCGGATCTGCCATGCGCAGAGTCTACGCCGAGCGCTCCGCTACGATGGGGGCATGAAGCCACCACGCAGCGTCGCGCCAGTCCACACGAGCGAGGCGAGCCTCGCCCATGTTGTCAGCGCCCTGCCCGGTGGCCTCCCCACGCACGATCAACTCTTCGCCTTCGCCGCTGACGCGGAGCGGCGCGCGCGCACCATCCGCCTCCGCATTGAAGATCGCAGCGTTGCCACAAGCGGCGAACGTGTGACACGGACCGAGATCCTTGTCGATCGTCCGCATGCACGCGTCACCACCTCAACAGGGTCGGCCTATGAGGTCTGGGCGACCGATGGGTCAGTGATCCAGCAGTACAACGCTGCAAGCAACACCGCCACGCGTCGACCGCACCGGGCTCCGCCCCCGGGTCTCGATGATGCAGATCTCCCAGCCACCGCGGGACACGTGCAGACGCTCGGCCCGCTCCCTGGAAAGGGTTGGGCGAGCACCTTCTTGCGACCCGCGCACTTCTGCGCCAACACGCTGCGAAGCGGCACACTCGGCGCCATGCACGAGTCCATCCATCTTGATCGCGCGGCGCTGACGGTGGAGTCAGCCGCACCACGAATCATTGATCGCGTCGGCGATCACGCCACCTTCCGATACCGCGTCACGTTCGATCGCGCAACGGGGATCCTGCTCAGCGTCAGCGAGATCCACGATGATCGTGTGATTCGAGAGGCGAAGGTAACCGCGATCACGTTGAACGCACCGATTCCTGCGAGCGAGTTCATCATTGAGATGCCGGAGGGTGTCACGAAGATCTATTGATCGCGCACGAGGGTTGCAAGCAGGCGAAGTAGTTGGAGGGCTCGATGGCCGAATTCAACGGTTCCAGCACCCTACGCAGAAGCGCTGCGCGACTCCTTGAGTCGAGTGACGATCCAGCAACGATCGCCGCGCTCCTCCCAGGGTGTGAGGCCCTCCATCGCACTGACGCAGAACATATTGAAGGACGCCTCGCAACTGAAGTCGCGGGAATTCCTGTCGCCGCCGCCGTCTCCGTGCGGCGCACGGTAGAGTTGCTCGCCGGCGGTGCCGCACGACTCCACCTCAGACTGAAGGTTCGCCCAGACATTGGCGGACACGCGGTGGTGGCGGCAATCATTGACCTTGCACCTGTCGCTGGTGATGCCAGCTCCACCGATGCGTCATGGCGTGCCTCGAGCGAACTCGATCCGATGCTTGCCGTGATGGCGGGTCAACGAGTGGAAGAGTTCTTGCGCGCATCCATGCAGCGTCTCATTGAAGGGCTCGGCGCGGCGCGATAGGCGAAACGCAGCGGGTAGACGAAACGCTGCGCCTTACGCAACGAGTGCGGCGCGCACCGCGAGCGCAAGGATCAGTGCGAGCGTTGCGATCATCAGCACCCAGCCTGCGCGAAAGAGCGCGCGCCCACGGTTGATCGGCCACCAGGCTGGGACGGACCGCGCGATGCGGAGGCCCGCCTCACCCATCGCAATAAAGAGCGGGATCGCGCCGATGAGCACGGGGATCTTGACGATCGGATCTGACCAGCTCGCGCCTAGATTGAGCGCGCTGATGACGATCGTTCCGCAGAAGAAACCGATCACGCTGAGGTAGATGTACGCGCCGCGCAACGGGGTCGGCGTATCTTCTGCCACATACGCGGGGAGTCCATCGTCAGCGAGCGGAACCTCTTGGCGGTCGAGGATGATCATCCCAGGCTCATAACGTTCGTCTTGTAAGACGCCGCGCAGCAGATCTGCCGCGTCCGGTGCCTCTTCGTTGAGTGGTTCCGCGAGTGGTCGCTTAGGCACTCCTGATTCTGGTTGCGTCTCTGATCGTCGCTCGCTCATCGCCGAGCGAGTAGGAACCCGACGACGGCGAGCACGATCCCCACAATGCGCGTGAGCGTGACGGGGATCTGCGGTGCGCCGAGGAGGCCGAATGCATCGATCGCGAGTGCCGCAGCGAGCGAGCCGAGAATGTAGATAAGCGTCGCCTCGGTGACACCAAGGACAGGAACCACGGTGGCGAAGCCCGTCACAATCAAGACGCCGAAGAGTCCTCCCGTCAAGAGAAGTGGCGGAAGCCGCGTCGCCTCTGCAAGTTGAAGGCGTCCGCTGACCACGCCAATGATGAGCAGCACGGCGAGGCCGACCGCGAATGAGACGGTGGCGGCGGTGAGCGGATCCGTGCGCCTTCCGACTTCGGCGTTGACGATCGCCTGAACCGACGACGCAACGCCTGCGGCGAGAATGAGGAGGCCGAGGGCAATCAGTTGCATACGAGAGGCTCCACTTCGTCCGCGCACATCAACCCTGCAGCGCCGAGGTCGCTATTCGCCCGCAGCGCGGGTGAAGCCCTCTGCGCCACCCCACGACCGCAGCTTCTCAAGGTGCACCCACTGCGCAACTCCCGCAACGCGGATCACGAGCGCAAGGAGCTCTTCGTCGCTGACACTTGCCGTCTCGTCGCGCGCGACGAATCGCGCCCTAAAGAAGCCGGCGTGGTCGAACGCGGGTGCCGCCTTTGGCCACACCACGACGCCGCGCGAGGAGACGAGGCGCAGGTTGAACGTTGGCCCCGAGAGCGCGGCAAGCTTGGCGCCGATCTCCGCCGGCGAGAGGAGCGACTCCAAAAAGATGTCTACCCCTAGGACTTTTGCGGGGCCGACCTCCGCGAGTCGCTTCTCACCATCAACCCAACGCGGGTGCGGCTTCACGCTCTTTGCGCGCGGACGGCTCGCCGCGGTCGGCACGCTCGTCGGTCCGCGGCCGAGGTTTTCTATCACTGCGTCCGTGTATCCGGTGGTGCTCACCGCCGCCTCGACATCGCCACCCTGCTGGCGAACAACATCCTGCGGCAGCGCCTTCCCATCTTCAAGCGTGACAAGTACGGCGTCTTCGACCTGGTCGGCGAGGTCGATCTCGCCGATGTGGCGGAGCATCATGGTTGCGGAGAGGATGAGGGCAGTCGGATTGATGACATTCTTCCCGGCATACTTCGGAGCGGAGCCGTGGACGGCCTCGAAGATCGCAACCTCGTCGCCGTAGTTTGCGCTCAACGCAAAGCCGAGCCCGCCCACGAGTCCCGATGCAAGGTCGCTGATGATGTCGCCGTGCAGGTTGGTGGCGACGATCACGTCGAACTGCGCCGGATCCTTCACCATCTGATGGGCCACGTTATCGATGATGAGGTGATTTGAGTCAATTGACACGTATTCTTTGGCGAGCTCTTCGCCGATTCGTTTGAACATCCCTTCCGTGAACTTCAGGATATTCGCTTTGCTCGCCGTCGTGACCTTCTTACGGTTCTCGCGGAGCGCAAATTCATATGCAAAGCGAATGATTTTCTCAGATCCCTTCCTGGAGATCAGCTTCGCCGCCTGCGCGACGTCAAACGTCTGCAGATATTCGATGCCGGCATAAAGATCCTCGACGTTCTCGCGCACAATCACCATGTCAACGCCTTCGCCCTTGTAGCGCGTTGGGATCCCTGGAAGTTCGCGCGCGGGGCGAACGTTGGCATATGTCTCAAAGAGTTTGCGCAGCGTGACATTGGCGCTCTTCTCGCCGAATCCGACGGGGGTCTCCAGCGGACCTTTTAGCGCGACGCGCGTGCGCTCGAGGCTGTCGCGCGTCGCCTGAGGGACACCGGTCTGGTCGCCCTTGAGGAAGACCGAGGCGCCAGCCTCCGCCTCTTCCCAATCAAAAACGACGCCCCCGCGTGTGGCGGCCGCATCGAGGATGCGTCGTGTGGCAAGGGCGACCTCGGGGCCAACCCCGTCACCCGGGATGATGGTGACGGCGTGCCTGCGAAGGTTGCTCATCTGCGCAGGATAGCGATTAGCGTGGAAGTCGCCCGCTGGCCCGATCCGCTGCGATCACGCGCCGCAGTCCACCGACGCCCGCATCGATCACTCGGTTGATATCGCAGGCGGCCTCTTCATCAGCAGTCATCGGTCGCTGCTCAGGGTTTCCCAAGATCAACATCGTGCCCCCCGCACGTGCGCCGAGTGTTGCAGCAACAATGAAGAGCGTTGCCGCCTCCATCTCCGAACAGATCGCGCCTCCCGCCATCCACGTCTTCCACCGTCGTTTCAGGTCATCGGCAACGGGCATGCGCTCCGGCGCATGTTGCCCGTAGAACGAATCCTTTGACTGTGCCACGCCGACGTATGACGGGAAGCCACTCGCAAGCGCCGCGTCGCGCAAGGCGATGGTGACGTCGAGATCTGCAACCGCAGGGAACTCGATCGGGAGGTAGTGACGGCTCGTCCCCTCATCACGGATCGCGCCGCTGATGACCCCCAGCGATCCAGGCTTGATGTGCGGCTGCATTGAACCCGATGTGCCGACGCGAATGAAGGTGTCTACCCCGATATCGTGCAACTCTTCCACGGCGATCGCGGTGGAAGGGCAGCCAATTCCCGTAGAGGTGCACGCGACTGGGACACCATCGAGTTCGCCGACCCACGTGGTGTACTCGCGCCGTTGCATCACGAGTCGCGGACTGTCGAAGCGACTCGCGATGACCTCCACACGACCAGGATCACCGGGGAGGAGCGCATAGCGGCCGACCTCTCCCTGCTTCAGGCCAATGTGATGCTTCCGACCATCCTTCTCTGTTGCGGCCATTAGGAACTCCTTTTCGCTAGATAGGGGGCGGCAAGTGCCGCTGCATCCTCTCGGCTGAGATAGCTGCTCTGCGTTCCCAGTCGTTCGACGCTCGATGAGGCACAGGCGACGGATAGTTTCGCCGCCTCGACTGCGGTGAGGCCACTTGCGAGGCCGAAGGCGAATGCGCCGAGGAAGGCGTCGCCCGCACCCGTGGTGTCGATCACCATCGCCTCTGGGGCCGGAATGGTGATCAACTCCTCGCCAGGAATCGCAATGATTGCGCCCGCGGAGCCGAGGGTCACGACCAACTTAGCGCCTGACTTCACCGCTGCCGCCTTGATTCGCGCGGAGGCACCGTCGCCGCGTGGTTCCCCACCGAAGATGGTGGCAAACTCGGTCTCGTTCGGTGCAAGCCAGTCGGTTGCGGCGAGCAGCGCTGGATCCAGTTCAGCCGCAGGTGCAGGATTCAAGAGCGTGGTGATGCCGTCGGCACGCGCAGCACGGAATGCGGCGAGAGTCACGTGTTGCGGAATCTCCAGCTCGCCCACCACGATCGCCGGCGCGAACTCGCGAACCGCCGACTCGGCCACCGCCTGATCTGTGCTGTTGTTGGCACCGGGGATGATGATGATGCGATTCTTCCCCTTGGCGTCGACCCAGATCGGCGCAACCCCGCTGCTCCCCTCCACGGTGCGCATCCACGTGGTGTCAATCCCCTCTCTGGCGAAATTCTCCATATGTGCGCTGCCGTAGGCGTCGTTGCCAACCGCGTTGACCATGGCGACGGGTGTGCCGAAGCGTGCCGCCATCACGGCCTGATTCGCCCCCTTGCCGCCGAAGCCCATCTGGAATCGGTCACCCACCAGCGTCTCGCCCACTTCAGGGAGGCGCGGCGCATACGCGATCAGGTCCATCATCGTGCTGCCGACAACGAGGATGCGTGGTTCGCCCATCGTCTCCCTTTCGCCCTTCTAGGACCACGCACGCTGCGCGGTGAGTCTGCGATGATGATGCCGCCTCCACGCATCCTGTGCACGGCGTGTCGCGGTGACACAAGGTTGTCGAGGAGGATCACGAATAGGTGGAGGGCGCCGTGCGAGCAAGCCAAATCTGGGAAAGCCCAGTCCTCCAGTCGGTGCTCCCTGTGGTCGACGCGCCACAGCATGTGCGCATCTCGGAAGAGGCGATCTGCCAAGTTGCCAAATGGATGGCGTACGAAGAGTTCACTCCGATCGGGAGTGGTCCAGCTGGACCGTTTGATGTTGGACCTGAACCGACCCGAATGACGAACCTCACCATGCTCGTCAACACGTTGAACTTCGCATTCACGGACTTCGCAACGTCGGTGAAGTTCGAGACCGAGTACCGCGGCACCACCTACGTCGATAGTGAGGCGATGGTCGCCTGCATGCACCGTGCGATCACCGCTGGTGAATTGCTCCTCACCGGCGAATGGGCGGCACGCGTCACTCGCGACGGCCTCGCGCGACTCTTCCGCGGCAACATTGAGATGCCGATGCTCGCAGAGCGCACGAAGATCCTCAACGAGGTTGGAGCGGTCCTCGTCGACAGGTACCAAGGTTCGTGGAGCAACTGGGTTGCGTCATGCGCCCCTTCGCTGTACGCGGGAGGTGACGGCCTCTTGGAGCGCCTCACCGAAGAGTTCCCGCGGTTCCGCGACGTCAGCACGTGGCGCGGTCACCAGGTCACGATCGCCAAACTCGCGCAGCTTGGCCTCTGGTCGCTGCACCTTTCGCTCGCGCGGGTCGGCGTCAAGACGCTCGCCGATCCGTGGCGCGCCACCGCGTTCGCGGACTACATCGTTCCGGTTGCACTTCGTGTGATGGAAATCGCGCACTTCACTCCCGCCCTGACCGAAGCGATCAACAACGGAGTAGAGATCCCGCGCGACAGCGAAGAGGAGGTGGAGCTCCGTGCGCTCTCCATCTATGCGGTGGCGCGCTTGACCGACGAGATCAATGCACGTCGACCCGACGCTGCACAGTTGACTAGCCCGCAGGTGGACTATCGGCTCTGGAAGAGCTACCACGCCACCCATCATCCACATCACCTCACGCGCACGGTGATGTACTGATGCACCGGTGAGATACCGATGAAGCGAAGCCGCGCGCTCTGGCTTGGCGTGACCGCCGCGCTCTACACGGTTGCCGTTGCCGTGAGCAACCTGCTCATCCCTGTCTTCATCGACCTCGGCCCACTTGGCATGCTCTCGGCAGGGACGCTCACCTTCGGGATCACCTTCACGCTCCGCGACATCGCACACCAGTCGAGTGCCCGAGCGGGCCTCGGCCGAACACCGATCTTCCTGATGATCGGTCTTGCCGCGGTGGTGAATGTCGTGGTGGCCGCAGCCCTTGAGACGCCAGGACGATTCTTGGTCGCGTCGTTCGGCGCCATCCTGCTCTCAGAGAGCGTGGACACGGAGATATACCACCGCCTTCGTTCGCGCTCATGGTTGATGCGCGTCTTCTCCAGCAACGCAGTCAGCGTCCCGCTTGATTCGATCGCCTTCACGGTGGTGGCGTTCGCGGGCGAGCCAGGTTACGACGCCCTCGTCATGGCGCAGATCGTGCAGGCGGACCTGATCTTCAAGTTCGGGATTGGTGCGCTTGTTGCGCTCGGGAAGAACTGGTGGGATCGCGCCTAGGCTGAGCTGCGCCTAGAAGCTGACGCGGCCGCGGGGTGCGCCGCTCACAGGGTCGATCGTTGAGAGTCGAGCCGCTGCACCAACGGCGATCCTTCCGAGCTGCGGGATGCGCAAGAGGTCTGCCGGAGTCTTGCTCGCCGCGGCAACGGCGGCCGTGAGTGGAACGCCAAACGCAACGAGATTCTGCACGCCCCTGTCTACGAGCGAGACGGCACCGACGAGGGTTCCATCGCGAAGCGTGGCATGCGCACCCTTCACCCGCGCCGGCATGCTTCCGAGCATGAAGTCGCCGTCACCGAGACCCGCCACCGGGCAGGCGTCCGACACCACCATCAGTCGGTTGCCGAGGATGTCCGCAAACAACTTCACCACGTTTGACTCCACATGAACTCCGTCACAGATCAGTTCCACACGCGCGCTGCGGTGCGCGAGTGCCGCGCCAACTAAGCCAGGTGTCCGGTGATGGAACGGATCCATTCCATTGCATAGGTGTGTCGTGCTTGTGGCGCCCGCGGCCCACGCGGCGTTCGCCTGCTCGAGCGTCGCCGTGCTATGTCCGACACTTGCCACGATCTTGCGCTTGACGAGCGCGCGGATCAGCTCTTCGCCACCCTTCAGCTCTGGTGCAACGGTGACGATCCGGAGTGCCGACCAATCACCTGGTCGATCGTCAAGTGCGCGCGAGAGTTCAGCTGGGTTGATGAGCACCGTCGGATCATGCGCGCCCTTCCGTGCATGACTGATTGCGGGGCCTTCAGAGTTTGCGCCGAGGATGATCGCTTCATCACGTGCACGGCCACGCTGCAACTCTTCACCCTGCTCGGCACGCGCTACGCTCACCGCGCGAACCCAGAGTCGCAGGCTTTCAAGGGGAAGGCTCACCGCTGCGGGGGTGATCGCCGCATATCCGTGCTTGGCGGTCTCCACGGCAAGTGCACGCAGTGACGCGACGATGTCGCGCTCTGCAGTTCGAACGCCACGTGCCCACATGAGGAGTTCGCGCGCACCCCCAGGTCCGAGCACATCGTGTCCGCCAGCACCGTGCAGATGCACATCCACGTAGCCAGGGACAATCAGGCCCTCCACGCGACGCGCGCGCGAGGCAAGCGCGCTCCCGCTGCGCGCACGCGCAACAGAGGCGATCCTTCCGAGCCCGCTCGGATCGATACCGATCAGTGCGTCGTCGAGGATCTTTCCATTGACGAACGCTGCGCCGCGGATGCCGCGCAACGCGGCTGACTTCTTTGTCACGATCACTCGCCTCGAAGTCCTGCGACGCGATCGGCGTAGCGGTCAAAATAGCGCGCGTTCCAGTCATCGCCACCTGGCGTATTTGATGATTTCCAGACTGGTGTCTCTACGCCCGCTTCATCAAGGCGCGCTAGGAGTCGCTCAAGGAAGAGGTACCAGGCGGCTGTGAAGATCATGGTGCTTGCCGCGAGTGCGGAGCTTCCATCTGGTCGAGGTAGAAGTGCATCACCGCGCGGTACACCTGTATCAATGACATGAGTTGCAACTTGCGCCAGCGTCTTCCCGGATGGATGACGGCTAGTGAGACCACTGGAGTGTGGCAGGCTGACGAACGCACCAACCACCGCGCCCGCAGCGGCACCGGCGATCGCAGTCTCAACTGGTGCACCGTTGATTCCCGACTGGCTCACAACAATGAGAAGTTCGCCGGGCTTGATCCCCGCAGCCTTCACGGCTTTGCTTCCGCGGGCCGGATCGCGCTCAAGAAGGGTTGCTTGGGGCGCACCTGTTGGCGGAAGCGTAGCCGGATCCCAAAGGGGATTCACGCCGGCGAGTCCGCCAGCTCGATGAAACGCTTCAAGCGGAATGATCGCCGAGTGGCCGGTCCCCGCAACGTGCACAATGCCATCGCGGCTGATCGAATCGCAACCTGCGATCGCGAGCGCTTCGATCGCAGCGCCTTGCGTTGCCTCAAGCTGATCGAGGAGCGTGCGCACCCCAGCGAGCCAGATGCTCGAACCTTCCCTGCTCATGCCCGCAGCGTAGCGTGTGAACCCCTATCCCCGCGCCGCGAGCAGCGCCGTCTCGCCAGACGCCTCAGCGTATGCATCCACAGGGAGGCAAGCACAAACCACATTGCGGTCGCCGTGCACGTTGTCAATGCGACGCACGGGCGGCCAGAACTTGCGCGCCTTTACCCATGGGAGCGGGAACGCACCCTGCTCTCGAGTGTATGGACGCGCCCAGTCGCTGCGTAGCAAGTCGCTTGCCGTGTGTGGCGCATTGCGAAGTGCGCTCTGCTCAAGTGGCACAGATCCCGCTGCAATCGCTCGAGCCTCTTCGCGAATCGACCGCAGCGCGTCTATGTATCGATCCAGCTCTGCCTTCGACTCTGACTCGGTGGGCTCGAGCATCAGCGTCCCCGCAACCGGCCAACTCATGGTTGGTGCGTGGAAGCCAAAGTCAATCAGCCGTTTTGCAATATCCTCGACCGTCACGCCGCTCTCAGCAGTGAGCGGACGAACATCGAGGATGCACTCGTGCGCGACCGTTCCGGTGCGGCCCGTATACAAGATTGGGAACGCATCGCGTAGTCGTGCCGCCATGTAGTTCGCACTGAGGATTGCAACCTCTGTTGCAGCGCGAACGCCATCCGCGCCAAGTGCCGCAATGTATGCCCAGCTGATCGGGAGAATGCTCGCACTTCCGAACGGTGCAGACGAGACGCGACCCTCGTCACCCAGGCTGCGACCGGGTAGGAACGGAGCCAGTCGCTCGACCACGCCGATCGGTCCCATCCCTGGACCACCACCGCCATGGGGGATCGCAAACGTCTTGTGCAGATTGAGGTGGCAGACATCGGCACCGAATGCGCCCGGTTGCGAGAGCCCAACCTGCGCGTTCATGTTTGCGCCATCCATGTAGACCAGGCCGCCCGCCGCGTGCACCGCATCGCAGATCTCACGGATTGACTCTTCAAAGACTCCATGCGTGCTCGGATAGGTAACCATCAGTGCGCCGAGCGATGCTGAATGCTCCGCGATCTTCGCCTTCAGGTCGCTCATGTCAACGTTCCCGTGATCGTCACATGCAACCACCACAACGCGGAATCCGGCCATCACCGCGCTCGCAGGGTTCGTCCCGTGCGCGCTACTCGGGATCAAGCAGACCGTGCGCTGCGCCTCGTTGCGAGAATGGTGCCAGCGACGAATTGCAAGCAGACCCGCGTACTCACCCTGCGATCCCGCGTTCGGCTGCAAACTCACCGCGGCAAAGCCCGTGATCTCCGCGAGCCACGCTTCAAGGTCGTGCGTGAGCTGTGCATACCCCGGTAGTCGTGACGGATCTGAGAACGGATGCACGTTCGCGAATCCCGGGTGCCCAATCGCCTCCATCTCGGTGGTGGCATTCAGCTTCATGGTGCAACTTCCGAGCGGAATCATGGAGCGCGTCAGGCTCACGTCCTTCTCTGCAAGCCTGAAGATGTAGCGCAGCATTTCGCTCTCCGAGCGATGCAACGTGAAGACCGGGTGCGTCAAGATGGCATCACTGCGTCGTAGTGTTTCGGGGAGATACACGCCGCCATCAACGCTTGCGCTCTCTTGCGAGCCGAGCACCTTGAGCAGTGTCGAAACATCACTCGCAGTTGTGAGCTCGTCACAGGCCAGCCCAACACCAGTCTTGTCGATGCGACGTAGCTCATAGCCGGCGCCAGCTGCCGCGGCGAGTAGCTCATCGGCGCGTGCGGCGCTTCCTGTTTCGAGAGCGATCGCGTCAAAGAAGTGCTCATGTCGAAGCGATAGTCCCGCAACGTCGCGCAGACCAGCGGCAAGTCTTGCTGCATACCCATGCACGCGCTCAGCAATCGCACGAAGCCCATCAGGCCCATGCCAGGCGACATACATGCTGGCGATCACCGCCAGAAGCACTTGTGCAGTGCAGATGTTTGATGTGGCTTTTTCGCGACGAATGTGCTGCTCACGCGTCTGCAGCGTGAGTCGATATGCAGGGTTGCCATCCGCGTCCACGGAGACGCCAACAAGGCGCCCAGGAAGTGAACGCTTGAACACGTCGCGTGTGGCCATAAAGGCAGCATGCGGTCCGCCGTTCCCCATTGGCACGCCGAAGCGCTGACTACTTCCAACTACAACATCGGCACCCTGTGCACCCGCGCTCTCCATGAGCACCGCGGCGAGCGGGTCGGTGGCCACGATCACCAGCAGCTTCGCAGCGTGCGCGGCCTCAATGTCCGCACGAATTGAGCGAACGGCACCACTGCTTCCAGGGTTGGAGATCAGCAGCGCAAATGGTCGCTCGCTGCCTCCAGGTGCCGCGGCGCGTGTGAGCAGTTCGCCGACCGGCGCAAGGACCATGGCGATCCCGAGCGGCTCCATTCGCGTCTTCAGCACATCTAGCGTCTGCGGGTGGGTGTCCGCGTCAACAAGGAGCAGGTTCCCATCGCTCACTCCGCCAACCGCATGTGCGAGGGTGACCGCTTCAGCGGCCGCGGTCCCTTCATCGAGTAGCGATGCGTTCGCAATCTCCATTCCTGTCAGATCGCCGATTGCCGTCTGGAAGTTGATCAGTGCCTCAAGTCGACCTTGCGCAATCTCAGGTTGGTACGGCGTATAGGCGGTGTACCAGGCTGGACTCTCCAAGATGTTGCGCTTGATGACGGGCGGGGTGATGGTGTTGTGATAGCCCATTCCAATGAAACTCTTAAGCGGTCTGTTGCTCGCAGCCATTTCGCGGAGTGAAGCCGCAACATCTGCCTCGCTTCGAGCGGCAGGGATCTTGAGCGGCTCGCCGCGCAAAATGATCGCCGGTACGGTGTCGCGAATCAACGCATCAAGCGATCCGTGGCCCACAACCTTCAGCATCTGAGAAACCTCGGATGCGTCAGGTCCAATATGACGATCGGCGAAGTTGTGTGTTCGCTGCGATCCGGACATGACGGCACCTCCTCGGTGCCCCGCTGTCCATCTGCCTGAGAGCATCCCTACGACGCCACGAGCGTTCGCAAGTTCCTCCGTCGGCGCGTTGCACGGATCGCTCCGCCCAACGCTCTCCAGCGTCCCCATCCCCGCGCGGTCCATCTGCCTGAGAGGTTCCGGACCGTTGCTCCGTCGGCGCCGTAGCTGCGATCAGATCGAGCTGATCACCCCACGAACTCTTCCGCGCAGTTCACTTGAAGGTTCCGAGGGCATCTTACCCCCGAAGTGCTCACGTCTGGGCGACTAGTTCCATCTCAGTAGCTACCTGGTCCACGATCCACCAGCCGCGAATGCCTGGTTCGCCGTCGTGCGCCGAGTGGCTCGGCGCGAGGGAGACGAGGAGATAGAGCGCGTCCGGGTAGCCCGCAACGGTGGTGTCCGTAACTGATGGAACGGCGGGGGAGGCAACGTGCGAGTGCACGATCCCCCAGATTGATTCGCCAGCATCGTCGGCGTCGAGGCTGATGCGCAGCAGCTGGGCTGGATCAATCTCGTAGAGCGTTGATGAGGCGAGCACATTCGTTGTTGGGATCCAGCGGAGTGGCACGCCACCCGAAGCGGCCGGTGCGCTGCCGATGATTATGCCGCACGCCTCGCGTGGCGCCTCGGCGCGCGCGTGTGCGCGCAACGCAGATGTGATCTCGCGCGGCAACGAGAGGCTCGTTGGCCGATCCGCGATGCTCATGACTCAACGCTCACAGTGAGATGTTCACAGTCAGCGCGTTACCACCAGAAGACATCGCCCTCGAGCGCGTCTTCCATCTCGTCGAGATTTCCGTCGCCAAGTCCGGCGGAGAAGTACTTCCAACCCGCGTCGCAGGCAATGAACACAATGTTGCTGTTCGGTTCCGCGTCGCGGGCAACACAAAGCGCAACGGCGAGTGTGGCACCTGTTGATGGTCCCGCAAGGATTCCTGTGGTGCGTGCAAGTGCGCGTGCGCCGATGATCGAATCACGACTGTTCACGAGGATTCGCCCTGCGAGAAGTTCGGTGTCCATCACCTCTGGGGTGAATCCATCTTCCAGGGAGCGAAGACCCGTGACCTTCTCGCCTGGCATAGGCTCCGCGGCCCAGATTTTCACACTCGGCTTCTCACGCGCAAAGTAGCGCGCGAGCCCTGTGGCGGTGCCGCCCGTGCCAAGACCTGCGACCACCACATCCACCTCCGGAAGGTCGGCAAGGATCTCTGGTGCAGTAGTGATTTCGTGAACCTTTGGATTCGCTTGATTACTGTACTGATCGGGTGAGACGTACTTCGGATCCGCCTTCGCCATGGCGCGCGCAAGGAGCACCGCGCCGTTGGATCCTTGATCCGCGGGGGAATCCACGATCGTTACGCCGAGCGCGCGCACGAAGGCGCGGCGCTCTTCCGTGACGTTGGATGGCATCACCAGAGTGATCGAGATGCCGCGCGCGGCTGCGTGCACGGCCAGTGCAGCACCCGTGTTGCCGCTCGTTGGCTCGAGCAGCTCCTTTCCGGGGGTCAGGAGACCTTTGAAGACGAGGTCGTCAATCAGTGCCTTCGCGGTGCGGTCCTTGATTGATCCGGTTGGCCCGAGCAGCTCAACCTTCGCGTAGAGATGGATCCCCTTCGCGCGTGCCGCTTCAGGGAGGAGCGCATCGACGCGGACGAGCGGCGTGCCGCGGATCGCGTCGCCGATCGACTCGTAGCGCACGACTATTCGCCGACTGGCGCGGCCGCACCACCCGCCATCGCAGGGAGGATCACCACTTCGATGCCATCTCGGGTTGGCGTCTCCAATCCGCCGAGATGGCGAACATCTGCCCCATCCACGTAGACGTTGACCCAGCGGCGGAGCGAGCTGTCCGCTTCGAAGATCTGTTCGCGAAGTTCTGGATGCGCGGCAACAAGCGCCTGCAACGTTGCGCCGAGCGTTGCTCCTTCAACGCTGACAACCTTCGCACCACCTGTCTGCGCGCGCAGCACTGGGGGGATCCTGACGTTGATGCTCATGCTGCACCTCCCCCTCGCTTCCCATCACCGCATGCAACGCAGTGCGGATCTCGCCTGACGGTCAACTCCGTGAAGCCCCCTTCGAGGGCGTCCCAGAGGAGGAGTCGACCGATCAGCGGCTCGCCGATTCCGAGTAGCACCTTGAGCGCTTCTGTTGCCTGCAGCACGCCGATCGCGCCAGGGAGGACGCCGAGCACACCTGCGACGCCACAGCCCGGCGCCATCTCTGCGGGTGGCGGCGTTGGGTGGAGGCAGCGGTAGCAGGGGCCGCGACCTGGTGCGAGCACCGTAAGCTGCCCTTCGAAGCGGAAGACGCCCGCATGCACGACGGGGATCCCGAGCTGCACCGCGGCATCGTTGAGTGCGTATCGCGCTTCAAACGTATCGGTGCCATCAATCACCAGATCAACGCCATCGAGGAGTGACGCCACGTTTTCTGTGGTGAGCATTCCGTTGATCGCTTCTACCTGCACGTCTGGATTGAGCGCATGGATCTGCACGGCAGCAGAGTCGACCTTCGGCATCCCCACGCGATCCGTGGTGTGGATCACCTGGCGTTGCAGGTTTGACGCTTCGACGTTGTCGAAGTCAATGATGCGCACGTGTCCAACACCTGCGGCAGCCAGATAGAGCGCCGCGGGAGCGCCGAGTCCACCGGCGCCAACCATCAGGACGCGTGCCTTCAGGAGTTTCGCCTGGCCCTCAGCGCCGACGCCCGGGAGGAGTAGGTGGCGCGAATAGCGAGACTTCTGTTCTGGCGTGAGCGTTGTCGTCTCCACCACAGGGAGCCCCGCAGCGCTCCATCCGTTGATGCCACCAACCATCGAGGTGAGGTTCGTGTAGCCGAGTCCAGCGAGCGTCTCTGCAACAGCGGCCGAACGCACACCACCTGCGCAGTAGAGCAGGATCGGTGCGCTCTTCTCTGGCGCAATGTTTCCAATGGTGAAGCTGATCGTCCCCTTTGGTGCATGCGTTGCGCCACGCAGGTAGCCCGCATCCCACTCGTTCTGCTCGCGGACATCGATCAGCAGAGGAGGCGTTGGCGAATCAAGCAGCTGCTGTGCCGCCTTCGCATCCACCTCCGCGAACAGCTTCGTGGTCATCAGCGACCACTCCCTTTGGTGATGCGGATCTTCTGCGACGCAATCTTCGGCGAATCTTTTGGCAAGTTGCGATTTTGAAACCAGACCACCACGCCGTACAGCTTGCACGCCACGCAGATGCCCGTGATGGCAAGGAACGATTGCAGCGTGGCAACAGTCGCCACAAGCGCGACGGCTACCAAGTCGGCGTTGAAGCGAACGTGTGCAACAACACCGAGCAGGAGCATCGTGCCGCCCATCACCTGCGCGAGGCGCAAGCCTGGCACGGGCTGCAAGTGCGTGGACGCGGGAGCGCCGATCACTCCGCGTTCACGAAGGAGGCGGAATGGGTAGGCGAGCAGGCTGACTCGCAGTGCCGTCGCAGCACTCAGCAGCATCGCCGCGGCGATCGCCGCAACGAGTACGGCGGATACGGTACGTGTCTCTTCGTCAACGTGGAGCAGCGCCGCAACGCCGAGTAGGAGCGCGCTGATCGCCGCTCCTGTTCGAAATCCTCGTGAGTCCGTCATCTGTGACATTTGGTTCACCTCATCGTTTGCCGAAAGTCTGGGGCCGAATTGGCCGCCTGGGTGGGACGCCAGCGGCGTCCCGTTCCGCCCGAGAGACTCCCTGCGAGGTGCTTAGCGCGCGAAGGATCGCGGGGCGGGGGACGACGGCCGTCGACAGATGGACGGCTCCCCGGCTACGGATGCGATCAGTTCTGCTGCGCTCATGGGCCTGAGTCTACCTGACCGATCCGTTCACGCCTTATTGCGCCAGGTTGCGATTGCCTTCTGCGTGGTCTCCAGGCCGAGCAGCGCGCAGTGGATTCGCGAAGGGCCAACCTCCACGCCGAGCAGCTCCATCACATACGGGCTCCCGAGCTCCGTGATCTCTTCCGCACGCCTCCCACGCAGTTCGTCCGTGAGGAGCGAGGCAGAGGCCTGCGAGATCGCACACCCTCGCCCCGAGAAGGCCACGTCCGTGATTCGCCCCTCAGCATCCAGTTGCAGCTGCATGGTGATCAGATCTCCGCAGCTTGGGTTGCGCCCATCCACGCTGACCGAAGGATTGGCGAGCTGGCCGAAGTTGTGCGGCGAACGGTGGTGTTCGAGGATCTGCTGTCGATAGAGGCCATCCATTCCACCCATCAAGCAGATCCCCTATCGCGCAAAGATCATGCGCGCGTCGCGCAGTCCGTCGAAGAGTGCGTCAAGATCCTCATCGGTGGTGTACGGCGCAACGCTGACGCGCGCCGTCGCCGAGAGCTCCAGCTGCTCGTGCAGAGGCATGGCGCAGTGATGGCCGGCGCGAATCGCCACGCCACGGCGATCAAGGATGGTGGCGAGGTCGTGCGCGTGCACGAGATCACTGGAGAAGCTGACAAGTCCAATGCGATCCTTCACATCGCGAGGGCCAAGGATGCGTGCATCTGGGAGCGCATCGGGGAGCTCGCGCAAGACGCGCTCCAACATGCGCACTTCGTGCGCGTGGATCTGCTCTCGCCCAAGTTCGTCGATGAAATCGCACGCGGCGGCGAGCGCAACGGTGCCGGACGCGTCTGGCGTCCCCGCCTCGAACTTCTGTGTCCCCTCTGCAAACGTGGCGTCGCGCAAGCGCACTTCGCGGATCATGTCGCCACCCGTCTCGATCGGATTCATCTCGTGGAGGAGATGCGCGCGCGCCCAGAGTCCGCCGCCAGAGAAGAGCGCGCCCATCTTATGCGCACTGAACGCGTAGAAGTCTGCGCCAGTGGCAGTGATGTTCACGGGTATGTTCGCGACCGCTTGACAGCCATCAACTGCGAGCAGTCCGCCAGCCGCGTGAATCTGCGGTGCGATCTGCGCGAGCGGCGCGGCAGAACCGAGCACGTTGGAAACGTGGCCAACCGCCACGATCTTCGGTCGCAACTTCAGCAAACCTTCGAGTCGGTCCCAGAGAATCTCACCGGTGGTGTCGTCGACGGGAATGAATTCCAGGTCCGCGTCGGCTTCGCGCGTCACCTGCTGCCACGGGATCAGGTTCGCGTGATGCTCCGCCTCCGTTACGACCACCACATCGCCACGCGAAAGGTTGGCGCGGCCCCACGAACGTGCCACAAGGTTCAACGCCTCTGTCGCACTCCCGAGCATCACCAACTCTTCGGCGGGAACGCCGAGGAATGCCGCGGTGCGAGCGCGTGCATTTTCGTAGGCAGTAGTTGCATCTTCGCCGAGCGTGTACGCACCGCGATGCGGATTCGCGTTCGCTGTCAGCAGGAAGTTCGATACCGCGTCCACCACGGCTTTCGGTCGCTGCGCAGTTGCGGCGGAGTCCAAGTAGTGCAGTGGGCGCCCACCTGGCGTCGTGGCAAGGATCGGATAGGCGGCGCGCACCTTCAGCGGGTCAAGCTGACCCCCCGTGGTGTGCCAGTTGCTCATGCGCCGGCTGGTGCCACCGGCGGAGCCGCCGCCTCGTCTGCCGTGGCCTCGAGTCCGCCCTCCGCAAGGATCGGCGCGTACCCTTCCTTCTCGAGTCGGTGTGCCAACTCAGGTCCGCCCGAGGTCACGATTCTTCCACGTGCAAGCACGTGCACGAACTGCGGCTTCAGGTAATCGAGGAGTCGCTGATAATGCGTGATCACTAGCACGCCAAGCTCAGGCGAGAGCATGGTGTTGACGCCCTCCGCGACGATGCGCAGCGCATCGATATCTAGTCCTGAGTCGGTCTCGTCGAGGATCGCCATCTCCGGCTTGAGCAGCGCCATCTGGAGCATCTCGAGGCGCTTCTTCTCGCCGCCCGAGAATCCGTCATTCACGTAGCGCGTCATGAAGGCTTCGTCCATCTTCAGTTGTGCAAGCTTCTCCTTGACCAACTTGCGGAACTCGCCCATCGTCATGCCGCCGCGGATGGGATCGGATGGATCAAACTCCGGATCGCGAACCAGCCCTGAACGGCGTGCGTTCATCGCGGTGCGCAAGAAGCTGGCAACGGAGAGACCGGGAACAGCCGTTGGGTATTGGAAGGCCAAGAAGAGTCCGAAGCGCGCGCGCTGATCTGGCGAGAAGTTGAGCAGGTTCTCGCCCTTCCATGCCACCGTGCCGCCGATGACTTCATAGCCTGGATGGCCCATCAGTGCGTAACTGAGCGTGGTCTTGCCGGAACCGTTCGGACCCATGATCGCGTGCACTTCACCTGGTTTGATGGTGAGGCTGATGCCGTCAAGGATGCGCTTGGACGAGTCAGATGAAGGGGTAACGACGAGATCCTTGATCACTAGGTGCTTCGAGGTGTCGCTCATGTGGCCCCTTCTCGATTCTTTCTCGGACAGACTCCTGTTGGATGTGTTCGTCTTTCAAGCGTATCGTATTCGCATGAACCCTCACGAACCACTCCTGGAGGCGATCCGCGCCGTGCTCCCTGCAGGGGCCACCCTCCGACCAGTGCGGCCTGAGGTGGACGTGGCTGCGCTCGTGGAGTTGGTCAATGCGGATGCAGCGCATGTTGGGAATCCCATCCGTGACTCCGTCGAAGACATGATGGAGGAGCTTACGGGTAGCGAGATTGAGGTGGCGCGTGACACGTTGATCGCAGTCGCCGCGGACGGGACGGCGATCGGTTGGGCCTTTGCCAATCGCGTCGCGGACCCGGAGCGGCCGCGTGTCTTTCTCTTCGGCAGGGTGCATCCGGCACATCAGGGACGAGGGATTGGCCGGGCACTGCTCCGCTGGACCAAAGCGCGCGCCGAAGAGATCCTTGACGGACATCCGGGTGGCACGGCGCAAGCGCAGAACTACGAGGGCGATGTGCGCGCACGTCGACTCTGTGAATCTGAAGGGGCACGAGCGATTCGCTGGTTTGCAGAGATGGTCCACATGTTCGCGAACAGGAAAGAAGAAATCGCCTCGCCGCTGCCAGCCGGCCTGCGAGTGGTGCCGTATGGAGAGGTGGACGCCGAGACGTTGCGCATCCTGCACAACCACTGCTTCGCCGATCACTGGGGTTACTCCGCGCTCAACGAGGTGATATGGCGCGAACGGATTGAGGCAAGTTCCGTGCGCATGGCTGCGTCCGAGGCGATCGTGGATAGACGCGGAGCGCCTGTTGCGTATCAGATCAGCGAAGAGTTCCCGCAAGATGCGGAGACGCTCGGCAACTTGCGTTGGCTCGGCACGCTCGGCGTACACCGAGACCATCGCGGCAAGGGACTTGCCACGCACCTGATCCAGAGGCATCTCTCACAGGCAAGACGCGAAGGATTGGAAGGCTCAGCGCTCGGCGTTGACTCGGATTCGCTCACCGGCGCGAATGCGCTCTACGAACGCCTTGGCTACACGCGACTCCAAGGGAGTGTGCGCTACATCTTCGGCGACGCCGAGTTCTCCTGACCCATGTGGGGCTCAGACGTGCCGCGTCAGTCGCGCAGCGGCGTCTGGGAGACGGAGCGCGTCGCTTTCGCTTCGAGCGTTTCGGCCTGACGTGCGAGGAGCCAGAGCAGGTCAGCGAGACGATTCATGTAGGCGAGCAGATGATCGCCGGGGAGGAGCCCTTCGCGACCGAGCGTGACGCACCATCGCTCCGCTCGGCGGATAATCGTGCGCGCGAGTTCAATCGCGGACGAGGCCTTGCTCGAGCCAGGGATGACGAAGTCCTTCGGGAAGACGATCGCGGCCTCGGTGGCCTTGAGGAGCGCGTTGATGCGCGCGAGCATCTTCGGCGACACCTTGGTGCGCCCCTCTTCAAGTCGATCCCAAGCGTCGGGATTGGTGGCGAGCTCAGCGCCCACCACAAAGAGGTCGCGCTGAATGGAGAGGATCGTCTCGTCGAGCGCGGCGATCCCTTCGCCGCTCAGTCCGATCAGTTCGGCACGCGCCATGCCGAGTGCAGCGGTCGCTTCGTCAACGGTGCCGTACGCCTCCGTGCGCACATCATCCTTTGAGATGCGATCACCGCCAAAAAGAAGTCCCGTGGTGCCCGCGTCGCCTTTTCCGGTCGCAACCTTGCTGGTCGGAAGCGTCGTGTCGCGCTGGCCGTCGCCGCTTGAATCGCTCTTCGAATTGCCACTCACCAGGCGAGCCCAGCGTCTTTCGGATCCCAGCGCTCGGCGAGGAGCGTCACTTTCACTGGATGTTCAAGGACGGACTCCGCCGCCTCTTTCACCTGCGCGAGCATGGAACCTGCATACGGACAGAAGGGTGTGGTGAGGATCATCTTTACTTCGGACTCCGTCTCGCCCACGAGCACCTGGCGGATAAGCGCAAGTTCGACGACATTCATTCCAATCTCTGGATCGACCACAGAGCGCAGCGCATCCAAGATTGCAAGTTCGGTGGCACGCTTCTGCGCGTCAAAGGCCGTTGGAGCGGCGAGTGTCTCTTCGGTCATGCAGTCACCTCAGACTAGTGCCGCTTCGGCAGGCGTGAGTCCTGGACCGCGCAGTTGACCGTTGCCGTCAAAGAACTCTGAGTAGTGCTCGCGGTTCGCCGCAGCAAACTCGTATGCTCGTGCGATTCCCACCACACGCAGCTCTGGCATCTCTGTCATGAGCTGCTGAACATCATAGCCGCTTGCGCGAAGTTCGAGGAGCCGGCGCACGGTAAGCCGCGTGCCATACACGAACGGTTCGCCGTTCATCACCAACGGATCGCTCTTCACCCACTTGATCGTCATCTCACGCCCCTTTGTAGATGGCCTTGAGGATGCGGTTTCGCTTCCTCGTGTCGCCGCCGAGTCGACGGTGCCACTTCAGGACCGCGATCCCTTCACTCAGCGCCTGGTCCGCGAACTGAGCCGCTTCGCCGGTGATCGTTGCCGCCACGGCGACGCGCAGCCCTTCATATAGGTCGGTGACGTCATCCATGGAGATGCGCCGGCGGCGCCACGTCGCCGTGGCATGCTCGGTGAAGTTCCTCAGCGGACCGAGGCTTCCCGCGCCAACGCTCTCGCTGAGCTTCTGCAGCACCACCTCGGCGTCGCGCAGCAGGTGCCGCAGGCCGAGCTCGCCCACGCGATCGCGTAGTTCTGGATTGTGCTCGACGGCGGCGATGATGCCGCGATCTGCCACTTCGCTCCAGCGCGCGCTGATCTGCGCGGCGGCCTCAGGGAAGCCTGCGCGAGTGTCCAGCGGTCGTGCGCCGTGCAGTGGGTGGCTCATAGCGATAAGGGTAGCATCGCCTTATGCGAACGGGTCAGCATTCCAGGGCGACGCGATGAGCGAACAGGCTGACGGGACACTTCTCGCAGGTCTCCTACCGCGCACCTCAATTGAGGTCGGAGTTAGCGCCGGCGATTGGGGGGCTGCAGTGCTTTCTGCCAACGAGATTCTTGTTCGTTCCGGCGCGGTCGAGCGTGCCTACGGCGATGCCATGATTGAAATGATCAATCGCGAAGGTCCGTATGTGGTGATTGCGCCAGGTGTCGCGCTCCCGCATGCCCGCCCGAGTGCCCTTATCCATCGCACCGAGCTCTCCATGCTTCTACTCCGTAAGCCAGTGGTGTTTGGCCATCCCGAAAACGATCCCGTCACGATGGTTGTGGCACTGGCCGCGCTCGATTCGTCCGCGCACGTTCAGGCACTTGCAGCACTAGCCGCGGCGATCGCTGATCCTACGCGGCTCGCAAAGATCCTCACGGCATCGTCCGCACTGGATGTTGCAGCCCTGCTCGGCGAAGGATCTGCTACTTGATATACCCGAGCTTCTTGAGCGCAGGTGTGATGCGCTTCACCGCAGCGTCCACATCCACCAAGTTTGTTATGGAGACGATGGCCTTCGCTGCACTCTTTGGAACCTCATCCGTATGCATCGGCTGACCAACAATGAGGTCTGCCTTCATGCCACGCATTGAGGCAAAATCTGTGTGCGTAACCTCTGCCTTTACGCCGAGTTTCTTCAGTGCCGACTCAATCGTCATCTTCATCATCAAGCTAGATCCCATCCCCACCCCGCACACTGCGAGGACCTTGAGCACACCTTTTTCGACCATTCCGCCTCCTCAATAAATGTTTCTGGGGCCCCAGGTGTCTGCCTGGGGCCCCAGTTGAGCAACTACGCCGCGCTCACTCGAGCGTCAGCGTTGCAAGGTCACCCGCCGAAGAACGACTTCAGAAGGTCGGCAATCGGCATCACGATGGCAGAGATCAGATACCAGTCTGGATCCGCCAGCGTTGCCACCTCAGGCGCCGTGCCTGAGAGTGCCGGATAAAAGAGTGCCTGACCAACCGCAAGGATTGCGCCGTTGATCGAGCCCCCCAAGACGGCTCCCCTCCAGCCGCCAACCGCGTTGCCGAACACGCCGGCACCGCCGCCTGGGAAGAAGAGCATGATCATTGGCGGGATGATGGCCGCCACGCCTGCAGCGCCGAACCCAAGCATGAATGCAAGGAACACGACGGTGCTGGAGAGGAAGCCGATCATCACGGCCGTTGGTGCGTACGAGAAGACCACTGGAACATCGAGTGCTGGCTTTGCCCCAGGAAGCACGCGATCGCTGATGCCCTTGAATGCTGGCACAACCTCCGCAAGGAAGAGGCGCACACCGTAGAGGAGCACCGCGATACCAGCAGCAAACTTAAGGCCCGTCACCACAGCCCAAATCGGCCAGGCGAGCGCACCCGCTGCACCAGTCACCACAGCGTCATCTGCAGGCCCGATGACGACCGCGGCGGCCGAGGCGAGCAAGATGAGTGAGATGACAAGCGAAGTGCTTACATTGATGTCCTTGAAGAGGCCGAGCCAGCCAGGAAGCTTGATCGTTTCTGAATTCTCTTTCTTTGGATCACCAACATACTTTCCGAAAATCGAGGCGAGATAACAAGCGAGCGAACTCGTGTGTGCGAAGCCCACGTTGTCGTTTCCCGTGATCTTCTTCATGAAGCGCTGTATAATTGCCGGCTGAACGGTCCAGTAGATACCTGCGATCACCGAGCCGAAGAGTGCAACCTGAACCGCATTTGCCCCAGGTACCGACTGATAGACAGAGACAGCGATGACGACGCTGATCCAGTACATCAAGTGACCGGTCAGGTAGACAAACTTCGTGCGCAGGATGCGCCCAAGGATCAGGTGCACGAGATACCCACCGGCCATGATCAGCGCCACAGCGGATCCTGACGTCTGCAGGAATCCGGACAGCGTGTTCGTTGACGTTGGTGGAGTGATACCGAATGCGGCACCGACAACGTTCTGGAAGGCAATCAGCCCGCCGATGAACACGTCAATACCGACACCGAGGATCACGTAGCCGAGGGCGGCACGGACCGTCCCCTCAATCGTTAGTCGGGCACCCTTCCCTTGGGCGAGCAGCCCGATCGCAACGAAGATTCCTACCAACAGAGCAACCTGATTGAACAGGTTGTTGAGTAGGAATGTTGCTATGGCGTTAATGTCCATAGTTGATTCCTCCCTACACTGGCCAGGGAACTCCCCTAACCACCTCCATGTTTCATCAGGCGACTACCTCTAGGGCGCGAGGGTTGCGGATCGTGCAACCTATTGAGGAGCAGGTACTGGAGTGGGGGTGCGTGCTCCGGAGGTGTCGTGAGTCGGTGGCTGGATCGTTCACAGGAGCTCCTCGCTGAACTAGCCGTGCGAGAGGCAGCGAGCATTGCCGCAGCGGCGGCGAGTGCCGTCGCCACGATCCGCAGCGGGGGTCTCATTCACGCCGGCGGGACAGGACACTCCACGCTCTTGGCGCTTGAATCCTTCTATCGCGCGGGGGGCCTCGCCGCGGTATCGCCAATCTGGGGAATCGACCTCTTTCCGCCATTCGCTGCCCGTGCAAGCACGCAAGAAGAACGAGACCCGGTGCAAGGTCACGCCGCCATTGAGCGCGCGGGAGTGCGTGCCAGCGACACGGTGTTTATTGCATCGCAATCGGGCATCAATGGCGCGCCAGTTGAGATGGCGCTCGCCTCTATTGAGCGCGGCGCGACGGTTGTTGCGGTGAGCTCGCGCTTACACGCCGCGAAGGTGAAGAGCCGGCACCCATCAGGAAAGCACCTCTTCGATGCGGCGAACATCGTGATTGACACCGGCGCACCGTACGGAGACGCACTTCTAGAACGCGGCGAAGGGAAGGCTGCCTATGCGCCTGTCTCTTCGTTGCTCACCATTGCCGTATGGTCACTCGTCTTGGAAGGGGTCGTTGAGACGCTTGATGCGGCGGGCGAAACGGCACCAATCTGGAAGAGCTCCAACGCGCCGGGCGGCGATGAATGGAATGAAGGGATGCTCGCGGCCTACGCCCCTCGCATTCGCGCACTTTAGTTCGCCTTACCAGAGATCCGTTCGGTCACTCTTCTGTGGTGTGCTCTTCCGGTTCAGCGCGTGATCTTCGTGCGCCGCCGCCTCTTTACGTGCGGCATCAATGGCGGACTGCAGTGCGCTCGCGCCGCCAACCAGGCCGTGCGGCGCTTCATGAAGGTGATCTGGCAGGCCACTCCTCTCCTCTGCGGCACGGCCGCGCGTCTCGCCGAGGAAGGGCATCCCGAGGCGCCCAACGGCGTCGAGTGAGGCGCGCAGCACCGCACCCTTGGCACTGACCACGCTTCGAACCTCCTGCGCCTCTTCCTCAACGCTGATCTCGCGACCACGCAACGGTTGCGCAATGCGCCCCACCTCCAGCCATGCCAGGTGGTAGCGATCCATGGAGCCCCACGCCTCCGAGAGGAGTGCGTCACTCGCGGCGAGCCAAGTGTTGAGCGCGGCACGCGACGGGGCCCGATCAATGCGCTCGCCCTCCTCTAGGAGTCGGCGCGTCTGCGAGACGAGATCCTCGCGTTTCATCGATCGCCGGTCGCGCGGTCAGTGCGCGCGAATTCGTCGAGCGCGGCACGACAGGCGGCTTCGGCTTTTTCCACTTGCCGCTGCAGCCAGCCGCTCATGCGCGACGAATCCTCGAGGTGTAGCAGTGTGCCGTTCGGCGAGTCGTTCAGCGCAAAGCCGGTGGTGGTGCGGAAGTCGGAGAACCAGTTGGACTGCAGTTGCAGCAACTCGTCTGCAACCACGCGCGTTTCGAAGAGCCAGTCGGTATGCGCGGCGTTCAGCGCATCCGCAACCGCCGCCACACGTTCGCCGAAGCCGCGCGGACGCGCGAGCAGCAGCGCCGCAACGCGCACGGCGGTGAATGGCGATCGCGCTTCGGCGATCACGGGTGGTTGCGGAAGGTGCGATGCATCACTCATGCGCTGAGTATCCCAGACGCGCGAGTTGTTAGAGCAGCTCCCCGTGTGCGGCGGCGGTCGGCTCCCCCTCCTTTGGGCGCTCCTCGGTTCCAGGCGGAAGATCCTGCGCGGCGGCGGTTGCCTGAAGCACCTTTAGCGGTGCGCCAGCGCTCCCCTCGATCGCGCCGCCGATGCCGAGCGGCTGCCACTTGGACGGATCTTGCAACCGGTGCGCTTCAGTGTTGCCACGCGAGTGAATCTCGGCGTGGCCCTTCGGTTCGATCCACATCTGATGACCGGCGAGCAGCCCGTAGACGCCCTCCTGCCCTGGCTCTGGTCGCGCGGCACGACAGTCGGCGCACTTGGACGCGTCGTGGCGCGTGTAGTGCTGTGGCTCTTCGTACGTGCTGATGTAGCCCTCGTAGTTGCGCAGCACGACCTTATGGTCGCTGTACGAGATCAGATAGTTCGGCATCACCGGAATCTTTCCGCCGCCGCCTGGTGAATCAATGACATACGTTGGCACCGCGTATCCGGACGTGTGTCCACGCAGCCCTTCAATGATCTCAAGCCCCTTCCCAACTGGCGTGCGGAAGTGGCCGGAACCTTCAACCAAGTCACACTGGTAGATGTAGTACGGACGAATGCGATTCTCCACGAGCTTGTGCACCAGCTTGCGCATGATGTGCACGCAGTCGTTCACACCAGCAAGGAGCACGGACTGGTTGCCAACTGGAATTCCCGCGCGTGTCAGCTTGTCAACGGCGCGCGAAACTTCTGGCGTGATCTCCTGCGCGTGGTTGAAGTGCAGGTTTATCCAGAGCGGGTGGTACTTGGCCAGCATCTCGCAGAGTTCATCGTCAATGCGCTGTGGCATGAAGACAGGAACGCGTGACCCGATGCGGATGATCTCAATATGCGGAATGTCGCGCAGGCCGCGCAGGATCTTCTCGAAGAGTTTCGGCGCAAGGGTCAGCCCGTCACCACCGCTGATCAGCACGTCGCGCACTTGCGGCGTGCGTCGCAGATAGTCGAGCTGCGCTTCGTGATCCTTGGAGTTGAAGTTCTGTGTTGGGTCACCAACGATGCGCGATCGCGTGCAGTAGCGGCAGTACGAGGCGCACTGCGTGGTGACGAGCATCAGCACGCGATCCGGATAGCGGTGCACAAGGCCGGGCACTGGCGAGTGCCGATCTTCGCCGAGTGAGTCTTCCATCATCGCGGTGAACGCCTGCTGTTCGGAGCCAACCGGAATCACCTGGCGGCGGATCGGATCGTTCGGATCTTTCGGGTCAATCAGGCTGATGAAGTACGGCGTGATATCCACGCGGAACTTCCCGTCGGCGGAGAGCCCTTCGCGCTCGTCGTCTGTGAGCTCCAAGATCTCGCCGATCTCTTCGAGGGTGTTGACGCGATTCGAAAGCTGCCAGCGCCAGTCATCCCACTGCTCGTTGGGGACGCCTTTCCACGTTGGGGCGCGTCGACTGCGCAGCGGAAGCCCGTCGAGACCGACTGCCTTCGCGGGATCGCGCGGGTTCACCCAGGCAGCGTCAGCGGCGGCGGCCGCGGCGGCGTTGCTCTTCAGGATCTCCGTTGCGTCCATCTCGTCCCCTTCGTGGGTGGCCGGGACCACGCCCTGGCTGGATACGGAGTATCCATCATGAATCAGGCTTTGGATAGCCCTGTCGCTAAAGCGTGCTCAGGCGAGGAGCGAGAGCGCGGCAGGGAGGAGCGAGAAACGCGCAGGAAGCGCACCCGCGATCTCGCCGTCCGTCTCGATCTCAATAGGCGTGGTGACGCCGACGCCGGGTGCGGCAAGGATCTCCGCGCCTTGAGAGTGGCGCACGTGAGGGTGCGTGTAGTGCGTCCCTCTGTAGAGGCGGGGCAGGCTGATCACAAAATCGCGACGCGCCAGATCTCCGAACCGAACCACTTCAAGGAGACCGTCGTCGATCCGCGCGCCCGGTGCCACGTGCATCCCGCCGCCGAACCAGCCACCGTTCGCAATGACCACCGCCGCCGTTGGACCACGCTGCACCGCCTGCGTGTCCACGCGCAGCTCCGTCTCAACCGGCGCGTAGCGCAGCCCCGCACGCACGGTGGCGAGACCGAACGCCACGGCACCTGCGCGACGCTTCAGTTGCGGATACTCCTCAAGCGCGTGTGCAATCCGCGCGCTGACACCGAACGACGCAACGTTCAAGAAGAGTTGCGTGCGTCCGCCGGGGAACTCGATCGCACCAACATCCACGCGGCGCGCCGCAACGCCACGCGCGAGCGCTCGCGCAGCGGCCACGGGATCGCGTGCGATCCCCGCCAAACGCGCATAATCGCGCCCCGTCCCCGCCGGCAGCAACCCCAGCGAGACTCGCGCAAGTGACTCGGTGCCACCTGCGGTGTAGATGCCGTTCAGTACCTGACTCGAAGTTCCATCTCCACCTAGGACCAAGATGTGCGTGGCACCCGCGAGCACCGCACCACACGCCGCAGACTCCGCGGGGCGCTCTAAGCCAGGCTGCGTGACAAAGACATCAAACGGTCGCAGTGGCGCAAGTGCTTCAAGGACGCGATCAAGCGCGCGTGCGGCGCGACCGCCGCCTGCGGCGGGGTTGACGATCAGTAGCGTGGACATTTAAGCAGCAGCCTCAACGCGCGATCAAGAATCCACTCCCGATCGGATCGTTTACATCTACGACGAATCGTGCGCTCCCCGTCATGTGCGCGCTGCCGCGCACTTCGGGGATCACTGCGTTGCGACCAGCCCACTGCTCGGTGCGCACAACTCGTCCAACGAAAACGGACTCGCGACCGAGGATCGACTCAATCGCGATCTCTTCGCCAGTGGCAATGAGACCGCGCACGTGTAAGACGGCGAGGCGCGCCGAGACACCGGAGCCTGTGGGCGAGCGATCCACCTCGCCTTCAGCAAAGAGACAGAGATTACGCGAGTGGTGCGATGGGTCCTCTGGCGGCCCGTCGATGATCGTGCCGTACAAGAACGAAAGGTCATCCGACTCGGGGTGCTTCACGCCGAGCGCATCGGCAAGAGCACCACCTGCGCGCAGTGCGTCGCGCCCCGCGTTGGTGATTGCACGACCTGCCGCAGCGATGGCCGGTGCGTTCTCCGCGCGCATCTCAACTCCGAGTGCAGCGGCACTGATCAGCGCATAGAAGGCCCCGCCATATCCGACATCAACTGTGACGCGACCAAAACCTGGGACATCGAGCGGCACGTCCAGTGCAGCTGCGAACGAAGGCACGTTCTCGAAGCGCACCTCGCACACACGTGGCGTGCGACTCGCAGCGCGCGCTGCCACCGACTCCGCTGCATCTACATGCGCTGTTGCGCGCACCAACCCGCACGGCGCGTCAATGCCGATCGGCGTTTCCGAGCCAACGCAGGTGATCGCACCGGTTTCAATCAGCGCGGTTGCCAGCGCGATCGTGCCGTGCCCACACATCGTCGAGTAGCCCTCGTTGTGCATGAAGAGGATGCCAACCTGCGCCTCTGCGTGATCCGGCGGCACCAAGATTCCACCGTACATATCCGCATGTCCACGCGGCTCCCACATCAGCATCTTGCGCAGATCGTCATGGTGCTCCAACGCAGCACGCCTGCGCTCCAGGATGTTGCGCCCGGTAAGCTCTGGATACCCCGAGACGACGATGCGGAACGGCTCACCCGCCGTGTGATAGTCGAGCACCTCGATCGCTCGCCCACTTGCAGCGGGTGGCGCGCTGGAGTCGAGCCGAAGATCCGACGATCTGCTCACCCGAGCAGCGTACCGATCCCACGCTCCTCTGCGCGGGCGAGGAGCAGATCGGCGAGGAGCAGGTCACACGCGGCGATGCCGAGGTGATTCACGATCGTCGACCCCGCACCCCCGCCAGCTCCGGCCGCACCGATCTCCTCGACGATAGGGGGCCAAGCGTCGAGCTTGCCTGCGGCGCGCGTTGCCTCGAACTGCTCCGCACTGTCCGTCATCAGGCGTACGGAGCGATGTGCGCGCAGCAGCGCAAGGTCTTCACCACGGATGCTCGTCGCGTAGTCGATCGCGATGATCGTGGCGTCAGGCGCAAGGAGGCCGAGTGGTAGTGCGCGCGCCTCCGTGCCGAATGCGGCGGCTGTGATCAGCAGATCCGCATCGCGTAGTGCATCGTCTCCACGCTGCACAACGCGATCGCCACCGCGCAGCGGCAGTTCGCTCACGCTACGACGCGTCAAGAACACAACCGAGGCAGACGGATACTCTGAAGCGAGCATTGTCCGGTGCGAGTGCGCCTGCACGCCACCACCAACTAGGGCCACGCGTGCAACTGGACCCAGCCCCCGACGCGCGAGACGGATTGCCGCACCACTCACCGCCGCCGTGCGCGCGGCGGTGAGTCCGGCAGCTGCGACCAACCCACGCGTCGCACCGCGCTCATCTTCCACGATCACTAGCCCGTCGATCGGCAGACCGCCACCGCCACTGATCCACTTCGCACCCGCCACCTGTCCACCATCACCGCGCACCACCGCGGGCATCAGGTGAAAGAAGCGTCCATCGGCTCCAGCAGGGAGCGCGATCTTGGGCGGCTGGTGCGCGCGACGACCCGCAACCTGCGTCAGCGCTTCCGTGACCAACTCGATCTGCTCAGAAACGGATGGGAGAAGTGCCGCCACGTCCGCCTCACTCAGGTAGCGCGTGCGACGGGCCACAGCCCGATCAGACATTGAAGCGAAACTCCACTACATCGCCGTCGCGCATCACGTAGTCCTTCCCCTCCATGCGCACCTTCCCCGCCGCCTTGGCGGCATTGATGGAGCCGGCACTTACGAGTTCGTCAAACGAGACGATCTCGGCCTTGATGAATCCGCGCTGGAAGTCGGTGTGGATCACGCCCGCCGCCTGCGGCGCGGTCCAGCCCTTCTTGATCGTCCAGGCGCGCGCCTCCTTCGGTCCCGCCGTCAGGTACGTCTGCAGTCCGAGCGCGCTGAAGCCGATGCGCGCCAACTGATGCAGTCCCGAGTCGCTCTGCCCCATGGAGGCGAGCAGTTCCGCCGCTTCGCTCTCGGACATGTCCACGAGTTCCGATTCGATCTTGGCGTCCAAGAACACCGCCTCCGATGGCGCCACAAGTGCGGCGAGTTCGGCGCGCTTTGCCGGTGACGTCAGCACCGCCTCGTCCACATTGAAGACGTAGATGATCGGCTTCGCCGTCAACAGGCCGAGCTCCTTGATTAATGAGAGATCAAGGCCAGTGATGGAGAGCGGCTCACCCTGATGCAGCGCGGCAACGGCGGCGTCGACCACGGTCAACACCTCCGCGTCTATCTTCTTCCCCTTCACTTCCTTTTCATAACGAGCGCGCGACTTCTCTAACGTCTCGAGATCCGCAAAGATCAGTTCGGTGTTGATCGTTCCGATGTCGCTCTTGGCGTCCACCTTTCCGTCGACGTGAATGATATCTTCGTCGGCGAAGCCGCGCACCACCTGCGCAATCGCATCAGCCTCCCGAATGTGCGAGAGGAACTTGTTGCCAAGCCCTTCGCCCGTTGACGCGCCGCGTACGATGCCGGCGATGTCGACAAAGGAAACCGGCGCTGGCAAGATCTTCTCCGAGCCAAAGATCTTCGCAAGCACATCAAGGCGCGAGTCAGGAAGGCTCACCACGCCGATGTTCGGCTCGATCGTCGCAAAGGGATAGTTTGCCGCGAGCACATTGTTCTTGGTGAGCGCGTTGAAGAGCGTGGACTTGCCCACGTTCGGAAGGCCAACGATGCCAATCGTGAGTGCCACGACGCTACGCCCTCGGCTTCAGCGCGAGCGAAACGCTATTAATGCACCATCGCTGATCGGTGGGGACGTCGTAGCCTTCGCCCTCAAAAACGTGGCCCATGTGCGAGCCACACTTGGCGCAGCGCACCTCCGTGCGAATCCGCGGTGCGAGCGATCGATCTTCGATCAGCTCAACGGCATCAGATGACGTAGGCGCGTAGAACGACGGCCAGCCGCAGCCGGAGTGGAACTTGGTCTCGCTGCGGAAGAGTTCGTTGCCGCACGCCTTGCATGAGTACACGCCAGCGGTCTCCGTGTCCGTGTACTCGCCAACAAACGGCTGCTCCGTTGCGGCGCGACGGAGCACCTCGAACGAGAGCTCATCCACGCGCGAGCGCAGCTCGTCTTCATTTATGACTACCGGATACTGCCCCCTCACCACGATCTCTGGCGCGAGCTCCGAAGGGAAGCGCACCCCCGTGTTGGCGTGACAGTCGTAGCCTTTCGGGTTCTTCTCGAGGTAGCGCTGGTGATACTCCTCGGCGAGCCAGAACTCTTGGCCTTCGGCCGACGTGATCTGCGTCGTGATCGGGCCGTGCCCCTCCGCCGCAATCGCCGCTCCATAGAGTGCCGCGGTAGACTCCGCCGCCTCGCGCTGCGAATCCCCCCCGAAGTAGATGGCGCTGCGGTACTGCGTCCCCACGTCGTTCCCCTGCCGATTCAGCGTGGTGGGATCGTGCATCTCCCAGAAGAGCTCGAGCAGCCTCCGATATGACGTCACAGCCGTATCGAACCGCACGCGCACCATCTCGGCGTGCCCCGTGCTCCCCGTGCACACGTCTTCATAGGTAGGCGATGCCTTGGTGCCGCCCATGTAGCCCACGGCGGTCTCCACCACCCCCGGCGCCTGCCAGAAGCGTCGCTCAGCCCCCCAGAAGCACCCCGTTGCGAAGTAGGCAGTCTCGATCATTGGTGCATCGTGCCATACCGACACGGCCAAGGCTCCAATGTGAGGCTACTAGAGACTTCCAGCCTTGAGTCGAGCGTAGGCTAGATAGATTCTCAATCCAACCTCAAAAGCGAGGCCTGCTGCGTATGAGTGGGCCGGCTCTTCAGAGATAATTTGCACTGTCACAATCACCACCAGAACGCTCGTCGCACTAAACCAGCTTCCAAAAAGACACGAGAGTGCGGCAATGGTCGCTAGACTTGAATCGGAAAACACCAGCAGTGCGATAGCGAACGTAATGAGGCCTGCGGGGATTCTCGTAAACGCTCGAGCAATTGTGCGACGAATCACGGCCGGCCTCCATTTACAAGATCCGGGTGACCAATCTCGTTCAGAAAGTCAACAATCTCTCGGCTATCAAGAAGCGTCACAAATTGCCCACCGGCGGTCACTACAACTTTAAGGATCTCAGGCACGCGCCGCCCCCCATTCAGAAGCAAGTACCGATCATGATCGGCGGCAACGGACGCACCAAGACGCTGCGCACGATCGCCCGCTAAGGCGACATGTGGAAGGGTTTCGGCGATCCCGCAACGCTCAATGAGTTGGACGGCGTCCTCAAGGAACACTGCGTGGCGGTTGGTCGGGACGATAAAAAGATCGCGCGCACCGCCAACATCTGGATGGTGATCCGCGATTCAGCGGGAGAGGCCCGCGCCGTCCGGGAGGCCCAGGCGAAGCACAACAAGGTGGACGTCAAGGAGATCACCCAACCGAACCGCCCTATGCTCGGCACGCCACAACACATTGCCACCCTGCTGCGCGCCTACATGGATGCCGGCTTCGACACCGCCCTCGTTGAGCTCCCCGCCCCCTACGATCACCAGACCATGGAGCGCCTGATGCTCGAGGTGAAGCCACTCGTCCAATCCGAGTAAACTTTCAGGTGAGGGAGGTCGATTGATGGAGTTCGAGCAGTCGGTAAAGCGGAACATGACCACGGGGGCGTACGCGCAGATCTCGGGGCGTGCGAGTCGTTCGGAGTACTGGTGGTTCGTGCTCTTCACGCTGCTCGCAAGCGCCGGCGCGGGTGTGTTGGACGTGTTCTTCCCTGGCGACCTGCTTCAGACGCTCTTTGGGATCGTCACCTTCATTCCAGGGATCGCGCTCGGCATCCGACGCATGCATGACATCGGCAAGAGCGGCTGGTGGCTGCTGATCGGACTGATCCCAGTGATCGGATGGATCGTGCTGATCGTCTGGCTCGCCTCCAAGAGTAACCCTGGCGCAAACCGGTGGGGAGAGACGGGTCGCGCCTAACGCGCTACCTCCGCAGGTCGCGCGGGTCGTTCTTTTTGATGGTGGTGTTTTTGGCTGAAGTCATCGCGTGATTGTAGGCACTGTGCCCCCATTCGTCTTGATCGCTATCCTTGTTTCTAATGATTGCTGCACGTCTCGCGTTTGCGCTTGCGCTGGTCGCCGCGTCGTGCACCGCCGCCCCTGCGCCGTCATCGGAGATCTCGTTTTCGGCACGGAGCTGGCCTGAAGCGGCGGCTGCGCCGTGCGTTGTTGGTGAGAGTGGCGTGGCGCGCCTCGGGATTGCTCGCATTGAGGCCCTTGACGAACTGGCGGTGCGCTTCACACTCTGCGCACCCGATCCCGCATTCACGCAGAAGCTGGCGGTGACGAACTTCTCGGTGAACGATTCAGGCTGGCTCGCCGCAGCTGTTGAGGACGGCTCTCTGACCACCACGATGAACGGCACGGGGCCGCTTGCGCTTCTCGCGTGGGAGCAGGGCGTGCAGATGGTCATGGCGCGCAACGAGTCGTATTGGGGTGATCGCGCTGCCAACGAGCGCGTGGTGATCCAGTGGGAACCAGAGTCTGCGGCGCGGCTAATCCAGTTGCGCGCAGGTACGGTCGATGCGGCAGACAACATTTCTCCAACGGATGAGGAAGCGATTGCAGCTGACGCGTCGCTCGCGCTCCTCGCGCGCGAAGGCTTCAACACGTTTTATCTGAACTTCAACAATCGGTATGCGCCAGTGAACGACGTGCGCGTGCGCAAGGCGATCGCGCAGGCGCTCGACCGGCAGAGGATCGTTGACCTCTTCTATCCATCGGGGTCAACGCTCGCGACCCACGTGCCGCCGTGTGTGATTGATGGCGCATGTGTTGGTGATGACTGGTACGCGCAAGATTTGGTTGCGGCGCGCGCCCTCCTTGCGGAGGCTGGCTATCCGAACGGACTCGACCTGACGCTCTCGCTGCGCGAGACACCGCGCGCCTTCCTCCCAGATCCTGTGGCGGTGGCTACGGATATCCAGGCGCAACTCGCGGCGATTGGGATTCGCGTCACATTGGATGTCCAAGAGGCGGGTGGCTACATCGGGAAGCTGCTTTCTGGTGAGCTGCGTGGCGCGTCATTCTCCGCAGCACTCCCTGACTATCCCGAGGCGTGGAACTCACTCGGCATTGACTTCGGTTCCAACTCTGGTCCTGCGCACGGCGATCAGTACCCACGCCTGGTTGCGCTCTTGGATGGGGCGCAACGTGAATCAGATCCTGCAGCGCGCGAAACGCTCTTCAAGCAGATAAACAACGAGATTCGTACGCAAGTTCCAGTGGTGCCGATTGCGAACGGCGCATCACTGATTGCGACGCGTGCCGCAGTGCGCGGCCTTGTTGCCTCACCGGTTGCGATGGAGCGTTTCGACAGAGTCAGCGTTGAGGGGAGCACCACGTTTACCTGGTTGCAGGGTGGCGAGCCTGCTGGGCTTTACTGTATGGATGAAGAGGATCGTGAGGCGGTGCGCATCTGCGCGCAGGCGATGGAAGGGCTTTACGGATACGCGGTGGGCGGCACCGCCGCGGAGCCGCGCCTTGCCACTGGGTGTGTTGCATCTGCGGATGGACTCGTGGTGGAGTGCGCGCTGCGCCGCGACGTGCGCTTCCACAACGGCGCGCGCTTTGATGCGGGTGATGTGTTGGACAGCTTCGCCGCCGCGTGGGATTGCGCGCACCCGCTCCACGTGGGGCGCACGGGGAACTTCCGCGGCTGGAGTTGGATTATGGGGACGCTGAACGCTGACGCCTGCGGCGAGTAAACGGTTGTTTCTTGAGTTAGTCGGCTATTCGCCGATGCTCGCCCAGATGAATCCCATCATCAGGAAGAAGCCGGAGAAGAGCGCAACGAGGCCAACGGAGCCGTAAGGCGAATGGGCGGTCTTGTCTTCGAAGCTGCCGAGGAGGAGGCCGAAGACGAGTGCCCAGCCAACCCAGAGCGCACCCCAAAGGACCTTGCTGTTCGGGCCGGTGACGAAGCGCTTCACCCATGAGGTTTCGCGCTGCTCCTGGCTCATTGCAGCCTTCTGGAAGATGTATACGAATCCGCCGCCGATGGCGAGCGAGATGAAGAATTCCATCGGGTTGGTGAACGGAAGCGTAAAAAGTGCCATGTGCGAATCATAGCGAACCGCTCGCGGGGGGGCGATCTCTGGCACGCTAGAGGCATGCTCGCATGGCTCGACAAGATCCTGATCCCGCTGATCACCTCGCTCTATGAGGCGGTGGGTTATCTCGGTCTTGCCGTGGCGATGGCGGTGGATGCGTCGAGTTTCCCCGTCCCTTCAGAGTTCATCCTCCCGTTCGCCGGATTCCTGGTGGCGGATCCAACGGCGATTGAACCGCTTACCGGCGGACGCTGGGAGCTGATCCCCACGATCCTCTTCGCCACGCTCGGCTCCGCGATAGGCACCCTCGGCGCATATGCGATCGGCGCGTACGGCGGGCGGCGCCTGCTCGTGCGCTACGGCCGATTCGTGCGCATCTCTTCTGACGATCTTGGTCGTGCCGATCGCTTCTTCGCCCGCCACGGCGGGAAGGTGGTCTTCTGGAGCCGCTTCGTCCCGCTCCTCCGCACCGCGATCTCCTTCCCCGCAGGGATCGCCCGAATGCCCCTGATGCCGTTCCTCCTCTACAGCACTGTTGGCGCGCTGATCTGGAACGCGGCGCTCATCTGGGGCGGGGCCGCGCTCGGCGCGCGATGGGAGGAGGTGCAGAGCTACCTCGCGCCATTCGAAACGATCCTCTTGGCGATTGGCCTCCCTGCGCTCGTCTTCCTTGGCGCATGGCGGCTTGGGCTGCTGAAGCGCATCCGAGATCGTTGATCGTCAAATGAGCGTCGCGATCCTCTCTGATGTGCACGCTAACATCCAGGCGCTATGCGCCGTCCTCGATGATGTTGCGAAGGTGGCGCCTCACGCGTCAATCTGGCACTGCGGTGACGTGGTTGGCTACGGTGCGTCACCGAACGAAGTGATTGGCGAGTTGCAACGCGTTGGCGCAAGTGGCGTGATGGGGAATCACGATCTTGCCGCCCTCGGCGATGACATCGTGGAGGGCTTCAATGAGGGGGCGCGCAACGCAGCCCTGTGGACGCGCGAAGTGCTTACAGCGCAGAGCCGCGAGTGGTTGCGAGCACTCCCACGCGTGTTAGAAATGGGTTCCACAACGTTGGTGCATGCATCCCTCCGCGATCCAATCATGGAGTACGTGATGGATGCCGCCACCGCAGAAGAGAATCTGCGCGGCCTCAGCACGCCACTCCTCTTCCACGGGCATACGCACATTCCAGCACTCTGGGAGTTGCGCGGCGACGTTGCGCACCTGACTGCAGTTGGCGATGCACCGATCGTGCTGCGCGGCCCGTCGCTGGTCAATGCTGGATCGGTTGGCCAACCACGTGACAGAGATCCGCGCGCCGCATGGCTACTCTGGGAGCGCGATGAAGACAACGCTGGACTTGGCCGCGTGACGTGGCGTCGCGTGGAGTACGACATCCCGAGCGCACAAGAGGCGATCGATGCCGCTGGACTTCCCAACTGGCTTGCCTCGCGACTTGCGGTGGGGCGCTGAGCATGGCGCGCAAGAAGGTGCGCGATGCATCGCCCCCGCCGTTTGAACGACTCGGTACATGGGTGCATGCGCGCCGCAGCTGGGTCATTGGCGCATGGCTGCTGCTGATCGCATGCGCACTTCCGTTCGCACCACAGGCCCCAGGTTCACTGCAGGCAGGGGGCTTCGATCTTCCAACGCTTGAAAGCGCGCGAGCGCGCGCGCTCCTTGAAGATGAACTCGGTGCGCCTCCATCGGCACTCGTGCTTGCGATCAGCTCAGAGACGTTGACGCCTGGCACACCGCAGTTTGAAGTTGCGGCAGGAGAGGCGATCGCCGATGTGCTCACGGCACCGCACGTGGTTGGCTCGCGCTCACATTTGATTGCACCTTCGCAAGTGAACGTCCAGAGGAAGATCGTCTACGACGTGATCCTGCTCGACCTGAAGCCCGATGATTCACCGGCGGCGCTCAAAGGGATCCAGGCGGCGATCAAGTCGGTTCCAGGGATCAATGTGGCGATTGCCGGTGGCCCATCGTTCTATGCAGACATTCAGAAAGTTTCAGAGACCGATCTCCAGCGCAGCGAACTGATCAGCCTCCCGCTCGCCGCGATCGTCCTGCTGTTGGTGTTTGGATCTGCAGTTGCCGCGGGACTTCCACTCGCCGTCGGCGGTGCGACGGTGATCGTTGGGCTCGCCGCAATCTTCGGCATCGCGCAGGCGACGCGCATGAGCATCTTCGTCTTGAACCTCACCACGCTGCTCGGGCTCGGACTCGGCGTCGACTACGCGTTGTTACTCGTCTCGCGCTTCCGCGAAGAGCTCGGTCGCGGCGCGGCGGTTGGCGTGGCGGTGCAACGAACGGTGGCCACCGCCGGACGCGCCGTCTTCTTCTCGGGCGTCACCGTCATGCTCGGCCTCGCAGGGCTCGCGCTCTTCGACTTTGCGATCCTGCGCAGCATTGGCGTGGCGGGTGCCGTGACCGTCGCCATTGCCGTCGCGGCAAGCATCACGCTGATGCCCGCCCTGCTGAGCCTACTTGGTTCACGCGTGAATCGGCTCGCCATCCGGAGGCTCGGCAGCGGTCGGGTGAACGAGCGTGGACCGTGGGCTCGCCTCGCACGAGCCGTGATGCGACGGCCGCTCGCCGTTGCGCTCCCCACCTTTGCCTTGCTCGTGGCGCTCGGCACTCCGTGGCTCGGCGTTCGATTCAACGCGCCTGACGGGAGCGTCCTCCCTGAACGTGTGCCAAGCCGGCAGGCACTTGACGCGCTCACGGACGCGTTTGGCGAAGGTTCGTTTGGGCCGATGAGTATCGCCGTACGCACCGAAGGTCCGGCCACGAACTCCGAGAACGTCACCCTCCTCTACAACTGGGTGCAGAAGATGCAGGCGGATCCGCGGATTGCACGCGTGGATTCGTTCGTCTCCATCGACCCGCGCATGAACCTCGCGCAGTATCAACTCCTCTACGCGTCGCCCGCTGGTGCACCACCGGATCGATTTGCCGTGCAGATCCTCTCGTTGACCACCAAGGACGATCTCACCGCAATCTCCATTACGCCAGCATATGGTCCGAATCGACCAGAATCACGCGCCCTTGTGGCGGAGTTGCGCGCTGCTCGTCCCGACGCGCTCGGTGCCGGAGAGGCAAGCGCGATAACGCCACCAGATGGTGTTGTGGCGCTCGTCGGCGGTGGCGCCGCGGAGATCGTGGATGTGGTGGACACCATCTCCGCAGAATTTCCACGATCCGCCGCCGTGGTGATCATCAGCACGCTGCTCATCCTCGCCGTGCTGTTGCGCTCCATTGTACTGCCGATCAAGGCGGTCTTCATGAACATGCTCTCGATCCTTGCGAGCTTCGGCGCGCTGGTCTGGATCTTCCAAGACGGGAATCTCTCCGCACCGCTCGGGTTCGCGCCGCTCGGGTTCATTGAGACAACGATCCCCGTCATCCTGTTCTGCGTGCTCTTCGGCCTCTCTATGGATTACGAAGTCTTCCTGCTCACGCGCATGCGCGAGATCTACGATCGCACTGGTAACAACGTTTCCGCTGTAGCAGGGGGTCTGGAGCGCAGCGGGCGCATCATCACCTCTGCCGCACTGATCGTCTTCGTGGTCTCCGCGTCGTTCATCTTCGCGGAGATTGTGTTGATCAAGGCGCTCGGCGTCGGCGTCGCCATTGCCGTGGCACTTGACGCCACAATTGTGCGCGCGCTCTTAGTCCCTGCAACGATGCGTCTCTTCGGTGACTGGAATTGGTGGTCGCCGCAGTGGATGCAGCGCCTGCTCGCAGGTCGCATCGCCAGCGAAGCAGAAACAGAGGCGCGCAGCCGATGAAGAAAGCGCTTGCACTCGTGTTTGCGCTCTTCACGGTGAGCGCATGCAGTGGCCCGATCTTGGCGAATCCGCCCGCGGTTGCTGGCGCGTCGATCGTCAAGGCAACGCCGCCGCCGCCGCGCAGCGATCCGCAACCGGTGCAGTTCCCGCGCGACGATGCGCCGCATGATCGACTTACCGAGTGGTGGTACGTCACGGGACACCTGACCACGCTGGATGGGTCACGCGCGTTCGGTTATGAGGCGGTGATCTTCCGCGCGATCCGCGGCGACTTCCCCGTCACGTGGGCCTCGCACATGGCGCTGACGGAAAAGCCTCGTAGTGGACGCGAAGGTTCGTTTACCTACTACGAGCGCGGCGAGATTGGCCCGCAGGTGGACATCACCGCGATGACCAATGCGCCGATTGCCGCCGCGTTCGCCATCACTGGCGCAGATCCGTTGTCTCCCGCCACGTTTGAAAACCAGCCGTGGAGCATGATCGTCGGGCTCGATGGCTCGATGCAGATCGGTGCGGAGTGGTTCAATCTGCAGCTCGCCGCGCCGGAGGCGCCGGTGTTACATGACAACGATGGCTGGGTGGACTTCGATGTTGCCGGCGGTTCCTACTATTACTCGCGCACGCGGATGCCGACGAGTGGAACGCTCACCGTGGATGGTGAGGTGCTCGCCGTGCAGGGGACCTCGTGGTTCGACCATCAGTGGGGTGACTTCATTGCGGTTGGTGGCGGCGGTTGGGACTGGTTCGCACTCACGTTGGATGACGGGAGTGCGCGCGGCATCGAGATGACGCTCTCCTTTGTGCGCGCCGCAGACGGCAGCTACCCACTCATCTACGGCACCTGGATCAACGGGGACGGCGACTACGATCGGATTGACGAGAGTGAGATCCAGCTGACGCCGACCGGCGAGTGGACGAGCCCACGCACGGGGGCGACCTGGCCCTCCGGTTGGGAGTTGAAGATCCCCACGCGTGGCCTGCAGGTCACGATCACCCCAGATGTGCAGGACCAAGAGCTCGACACGCGCGCGACCACGGGGGTCATCTACTGGGAGGGATCCAACTCGGTGCGCGGCAGCGTGGACGGCCGTCCGATCCGAGGCGACGCCTACGTGGAACTCACCGGATACGCCTCCCTGCGCTGACCCCGCTAGAATCACGCGGATGGCCAGAGACCGTGGACCCCGAACCTTCGTGCTGATCTGCACGATCGCCATCGCCGCGGTGATCGCCTACCCACTCATTTTTGGTCGTGATGGCTTCTTGAAGACGTTCCCAAAGATGCTCTCCGCGACGCCTGCGCCGAGCGCGTCAGAGTCGCCGAGCGTCTCGCCAAGCCCGTAGCGCAGTTACTGCACGCGGCATGTTGCGCTGAGCGGACCCGATGAGCCACATCTTCATCTCGCCCCACCCAGACGACGCGGCACTCTCGTGCGGCGGCCTGATCGCACACCTTCGCGAGCTCGGTCAGAACGTGATCATCATCAGCGTCTTCTCTGGGCACGGTGATCTGACGCGAATGTCTCCATATCAACGACAGGCGCTCGGTTTCGGCGGGAAGGCGATCTGGCCAGCGACAGAGTCATTCGATCGCGGCTCCGTGGCTGTGGACGTGAACGTTCCCGGTGAGACAGAGAGCGAACTTGCGCCGTGGCAGGCGGAGCGCGGTCGTCTCGCCGCCACCCAGCAGGAGGCAGACGCGAGCGCAAAGGAATTCTGGCAGCGGGCATCGTGGTATCGCAAGGCGGATATCAGCGGTGGCGGCGGACTTGCACACGCAAAAGATGTGGATGCGGTTGGCGGACAGGGGACGACAACTCCTGGTGCGATCGCTGTGGCAGCGGCGGCGGGTGACGCCATGGCGCAGCGCAAGCTTGAAGATGAGCGCTACGCGCTCTTCAGTGAGGCGGCTGTGATCTTCCTCGATCTTCCCGACGCCGTCTTCCGTGGCTACGAAGGTGACGATCAGCTGCTCGGTCGCGTGCGCACTGGCGACGCCGCTCCAGTTGCGCTGCTCGCCAAGGAGATCGCGCGCCTCGAGCCACAACAGGTCTACTTCCCGCTCGGCATTGGATCACATGTTGATCATCAGCTTGCCCGCAAAGTTGGTTCCGCACTGCTGGCCGAACCGCGCAAGTGGGAGATGCCGGGTCCTGATTGGGCGAGCAGGATCTCGTTCTATGAAGACTTCCCCTACGCCTGGTGGAGCGAGTTCGACGCTCGTGCGGGGCTCCCTACGGAGTATTCCGCCGAGCTCCCCGCCGATGTTGCACTGGCGCCTGAGATTGTGGACACGAGTGCGGTCATCGAGACAAAGATCAAGGGGATCTCACTTTACGAGTCGCAGACGCCGCACCTTTTTGGCTCCGTAGAGAAGATGGCGGACGCGGTCCGTGGACACGGCGCACGCGTGGCGCTTGATGCTGGTCGCCCTGGATCTGCCGAACGCTACTGGAGCGCAGTCCGCCGCTAAGCGCGAACGCCGTTCCGATCGGGGACAAGCGATGCATCACCACCGATCGCGAGGGCATAGATCGCCTCGATGTCCCGCATCATGTAATCAATGCAGAACTCCTCGTGCACCATTTCATGTCCTGCGGCGGCGAGCTTCGCCGCACGGTCAGGGTGCGTGAAGAGCGAGATGATCGCCGCTGCCAGCGCAGAAGGGTCGTGAGATGGAACCAGGATCCCGTTCTCGCCATCGCTGATCATCTCTGGGATTCCGCCTACGTTGCTCGCCACCACCGGTCGCTCTGCAGCGAGTGCTTCAAGGATCGCGATCCCTTGGGCTTCGCGATAACTCGGCATGGTCACCACATCTGCCGCCGCCAAGACGGCAGGGATGTCATCGCGACGGCCCAAGAACGAAACGCTGTCACAGCAGAGATCGCTACGTAAGTGTGCGGCGGCGAGCCCCTCGAGCCGGTCTCGCTCAGAGCCCTCACCGGCGATCAAGAGGCGCGCCTCTGGGAATTGGTGATGCACCAGAGGCCACGCTTCGATGAGCGTGGGATGCCCCTTCTCAGGCTCAAGTCGCCCGATCGCCACCGCCACCGGCGCGTCCACGGGGATGCCGAACTCCTTGCGCACAACGTCGCGACCAGGCGCTTCATCGAAGCGCTCTAGATCCACGCCGTTATAGATCCTGCTGATGGAGGTGCTGTCGCGATTCTCCGCCACGATCTTGCGCACCATCGCATCGCTCACGGCGATCAGCCAATCAATCCGAGGGGTGAGCTTCTCCAGCAGTTCGCGATCTTCAGCAGAGCGGAAACGGCTGGAATGCAGCGTGGAGACCACAAGCGGGCGTTCGCCCGTGCGCGTCTCGACGATGTCTGCCGCATAGACCGCGACCACATCGGCGCGGAACATGTGTGCGTGGATCACCTGTGTCCTCAGCGCGATCATTCGTTCGGCGAGTGCCGCGGCTGCTCGGTCGTTATGTTCGTCTTCGATCACCGCGACAGGGACCTTGAGCCGTTCAAGCCGCTTGACCGTGCTCCCGTGTGAGAGTGAAACCACGGACACATCGTGGCGAGACTGATCCATGCGCAGCACGGTGTTGACGAGACTCTCCTGGGCGCCACCGTTCGTCCCGGTGGCAAGGAGCTCCATCACGCGAATGCGCGAACCGTCAGGGAGTGGGCCGGCCAGCGCACGCCCGGTGCAAGGCTTCTGATGATTCACGCGGCTCATCCAGGGATCTCCAGTTTCATCACCTGTGCATCCACGGCGCCACACTCGTACTTGTAGGCTTCATTTCCGCGCAAGAAGTCCAACTGCGCGCGACCCTCGTTGATTGCGAGCGACAGCCCATGGACGAAGAGGAGCACGCCGGGTGAGAGTGCGCGCGCGACGGCATCGCCTCCTCCATTCCAATACCTCAGCGCACCAGCGTCACGAAGGAAGAGTCCCGCGGCGAACGTGCCGAACTCGTCGTTGCGTGCCATCAGCATCGTGACTGTGTCCCGCGGCGCCGTATTGAAGAGTTCGCGCAGGAAGGCTTCTTCGTCTGCACCTTTGGCTGTTGCGGTAAAGAGACCTCGTTCACTCCAACGCGCGCGATGCAGACGAATGAACTCTGGAAGATCGGCGCCGATGTCTTCGCTCGCGCTGACCTGCACGCCTGCCGCGTGACCGCGGCGAACCTTGCGCCGAATCTCGTGGCGCTTTTTCTTGTCGAGGCGATCCAGATGTTCATCTAGCGTGCGGATGCCTTGAAGATCAATGAACGGTGCAGGCTCTTCAATCGCATATGTAGCAGGGCGTGACGCAACCTTCGCGGCACGCTGGATTGCGGCGACCATTCGAACGTGCGTGTCATCCGCAGGACGAATGCGCATCAAATTGATTGGCGCACTGAGCGCAAGGAGTGTTGTTGCAAGTGCATCTGCAACGACATCAGACGCTTGACCCTGCGCGCCAGCATGAGGCGCAATCAGCATGGTGGCGTAATCGATGTGCAATGTTGCACCGGAATAGACCACGCCATCTGGTCGACGCATCAGCGGCAGGTAGCCGAGCAGCTCGCCATTCGATGTGCTGCGCGCCGCAATGCTCACATCTTCGGCGCCACCCCCGTGCGCGCTCCACCAGGCCTGATGAAAGGAGCGGTGCGAGAACGCGCTTGCGCTCGCGTTTGTCTTGAGGAGTGCAGACCACTCTTCTTCGCTCACCCCAGCCAGCGGGGTCGCGGAGACGGCGAGGGAGCCTACTGGGGTCGTCATCTCCGTATCGTACGCGCTCCGTACGCTTGAGCGTGGAGTATCGCTGCATGCGCACGTTTTCGCTGCAGCTTCAACTCCTCGTGCGCTCGATGGCCGCACCGATTGTTGAACTTCTCGCTCCGCCCCGTTGTGGGATCTGCGAGTGCAAGGGGGCACTGCTCTGCGCGGAATGCCGCACTGCGTGGGTCACGGGTCGCGCGGTGGCCCTGCCACCAGGGAACCTCTCCGTCGCGGCGGCACTTGGTCAATACGAGGGCGGACTCGGTGTGGCGATTCGCACCATGAAGTACGGAGGCGTACAGGGGCTTGCACGCGAACTGGGCGAGGCGCTCGTACCTGCAATCAAACAGGTATCGACACGCACAGCGTTTCAGGTCACGCTCGTGCCAATCCCTACGGACCGAGCGGCGGGGGTTCGCTGGATCGGGGTAGTCAGCGTGGCTTTTGAGCGCTGAGGTGCCAGTGATCAACTTGCTATCATCCCCGCATGCGGAAGAAGTTTTTTGGAGTTCTCGCCGCGGCACTCCTGACCGCCGCATGCTCGGGAACGGACAAAGACGGTGTACCCATTGCGGATCCCGTTGGAGGATTTGGCGAGAACGTCAGTGCGGTCTCCTGTGACTTCGGTGGCCATGATGCGGCGTATCACATCCACTCGCAGCTGACGATCAAGCTCCCTGATGGAACCACCGCAGAAGTTCCGCCCAACATTGGCGTCAACGAAGACTGCATGTACTGGCTGCACACGCATGAAGCAGACGGCCTGCTCCACGTGGAGGCCCCAGACGAGACGTTTGCAACGCTCGCCGACTTCCTTGAGATCTGGCGCCGAAGCACGAACCCAACGATTCCGAACGCGGTGAACGCCGGCCTCGCCGAGGTTCGCGTCATGGGCGAGCTGGTAGAGAGCGCTTCGTCCGTGGAGTTAAAGGATGGACTCGGGATCGAGATCACCGTCCTCGCCTTCCCAGAGTAGCCTCTCCACCCGTTCGCTCTCTCAGATCTTCGCGCGTCAACACTTCACGCTCGAGTGCGCCTGCGACATTGTGGGAGGATGCACGCATGGCATCCGAGAATAAGAAGAGTTCCGCACCACCCGCCGCGGCTGGACGACTCGATCGCATGCTTGGCGTACACCTTGCGGTTGGGCCTGGTTTGGTCAAAGCGGCTGACCGAGCTGCCGCTGTTGGCGCCATGGGGCTGCAGATCTTTACCGGGAACCCAACCGGATGGGCACGGCGCGCGGAGCTGCCGAAGGAGCTCCCCGAGTTTCGCGCGCGGATCAAGGAACACGGCTTCGGACCAGTCGCGGTACACGCTGCATATCTCGCGAATCTCGCAGGGCCTCGACCAGAGGTTCGGGAGAAGAGCATCGCGATGCTGCAGCACGAACTTCGTGTTGCGCCTGCATACGGCGCATCATTCGTCAATGTGCACATCGGTTCACATCTCGGCACAGGAATTGAAGCGGGTGTGAAGCGCGTCGCCGAGGCGGTTGATCAGATCCTTGACGACGTGCCAGCAGCGGCGAGTGATGCGCTCCTCGTGCTCGAAAACTCAGCGGGTGGAGGGAACGGTATCGGCGAAAGCATCGATGAGTTGATCGCCATCCACGATGCGATGGGGAAGCGCCGAATTGATATGTCGCGCGTGGGCTACTGCCTAGACTCAGCGCATCTCTGGGGCGCTGGTGTTGAGATGTCTGATCTTGATGAACTTGATCGCGTCATTGACGAGTTCGACAGAATGATTGGTCTCGAGAAGCTCGTGATGATCCACTACAACGATAGCAAGGCAGCCCACGGCTCAAAGCTGGATCGACACCAACATATTGGCGGCGGAGAAGTTGGCGCACGCGGGCTCGCCGCGCTGATCAGTCATCCGGAACTTGCCCATGCCGCGTATTACCTGGAGACACCGGGGATGGAGGAGGGCTGGGACAAACTCAACGTTGAGCGCACGATCCAGCTTGCGCAGGGGAACCTAAAGCTGAAGCCGCTCCCCGCGGAGGCTCCAGGCGCGCAGGAGCCTGCCAAGAAAGCCGTGAAGCCGCCGAAGCCTGCTCGGAAGAAGCCGCGTGCTGTTGCAAAGAAGGGTGCTGCGAAGCGGCGCTAGCGGAGGCTTCCAGCACCGCGCCGAAACGGTGACACGGCGAAGAGAACGGTCCCGCCAGCCATTAGTGAGCCGACATCTGAGATCCGATCGAGCAGCATGAGGGCGATCGCCGACTCGGGAGTCATGCCGAAGATCCCAACCAAGATGCCAACACCCCCCGCCTCAACAATGCCCAACCCTGCCGGAGTGAACGGGATGGTACTCAACACGGCTGAGGCGAGTGCGGTGAAGAGCACCGCGGAAGGGCCGATCGCGCCGACTGCTGGATCAACCTGAAAGAGACCGAGTGCGGCAGCGACCGCGCCGAGTCGCACTGCTTGGAGCGCCCAGATCACGCAGGTGTGCGGTGCAACGCGCACGATCCCGCCGCGAGTGCTCCCCTCTTTCAGCGCGTCAAAGGCGCGCTCCAGTGGCTGAGCGGCCTGCCTGGGGAGTGGCAACCGCTTGCTCAGCCTGCTGGCTGGACCGCGCGCGGCGAAGAGCACCAGGATCCCCGCAAGTGCGAGTGCGAGGGCAAAGAGCATGAGCATCAATGCCGCGGCGGGAAGCTCGCCACCGAATGCAACGGCGCCAGAGAGTGCACCAAGTAACGCGACTGCGATGAGGTCGAGTGCGCGCTCCAACACGACGGTGCCAACTCCGCGACCAAACGAAGGACCGCCATTGCGCTTCAGAAGCCACGCGCGGTAAAAGTCTCCGATCTTTGCGGGCAGGACGACGTTGACCCAGAAGGAGAGCGCAAGGATCTCAATTGCGGCACGACGCGAGATAGAAAGGTTCACAACGCTAAGAAGTTCACGCCATCGCAGTCCACGAAGAAGGAGTGTGGCGAGCGTTGCGATGAGCGCTCCTGCGAGCGTGAGTGGATTCGCAGAACCGATCAGGGTTGCCACTTGATCAAGGTTGAACGCATTGGCAGCGCGCCAGAGACCAAGCAGCAAGACCAGGGTGAAGAGCAGTCCAGCGATCGTTGAGGGGCGCCGAATTCGCTCGCTGATGCTGAACGAGGTATTCGCGTCACTCATCGCATCACTCCGATCATTATGTCTCGCCAAACGTGCAACCAGGTCTGATGCGCTGGTTCCCGCGCGCTCCGTTGATCACCTTCACAAACGGCATCACCAGCCGCGCGAGCAGAGAACCGCGACCGGTGATGAGTTCATGTGGCGCAGCGAGTGCGGCACGCATCAGTGCTGGCGTTGATGGATCGCCATCGAGAATCGTCGCAGCGTTTCCAATCTCCATGATGCTGTGCGCGTCAGACGATGCAACGCTGGGGATCCCGTGTGCTGCCGCAAGCATGGCGGCGCGCGCATTGCCACCTGGCTTCAAGAGTCGTGCGTTCCACCCTTCAATCCAGTCGACACCCGTGATGAGTTCCGAATGATCTTCCTTGAGAAGCAGCGAGCCCCGTGTGCCATCAAATGGGTGCGGAATTCCGACGAGGCCACCTTGCTCACGGATCGCTGCAATGGCCTCTGCAGGCGGGAGCCCAACCTTGATGGGGCGCTCAATGAAGAGCGCGATTAAGTCGCCATGACGCGTGCGCACTTCGGAGCCAACAAGGACGGTGATGCCGGGGATTTGCGCATCGCGCGCACGTTGCGCACCGTCGACGCGATCATGGTCGGTGATGGCGAGATGGGTGATCCCTCGGGCGGCGGCGGCGCGCGTGAGCGCGATGGGATCGCTCAGTGAGTCAAAGCTTGAAGACGTGTGGGAGTGAAGATCAACGAATGCCTTGGGAGCACCCTCCTGCGTCCAGCCTTCGCGCTGGTGCAGCGACACGGATCAGGCTTGCGACGTCAGCGATTTGGCGAAGACGTCAAAGTGTTCGAGCGCCGTCCCCGTCCCCTTCGCCACGCAGCTCAGCGGATCTGGTGCCACGTGAGAGGCGACTCCGGTGACGTTGGTGATCAGGCGATCGATGTTTCGAAGCAGCGCGCCACCACCAGAGAGGACAATCCCCTTGTCGATGATGTCGGCGCTGAGCTCTGGTGGCGTCTGCTCCAGCACGCCACGGATGGCATCGGTGAGGTTTCGTAGCGGTACCTCCATCGCCTCCGTGATCTCCGTTGAGTTGATCATCACCTCGCGGGGAAGCCCGGCGATCATGTCTCGACCCTTGACGCTCATGACCAACTCCTCTTCGAGGGGGAGGGCGCTTCCGATCTCAAGTTTGACCTGCTCCGCGGTACGATCGCCGATCATCAAGTTGTACTTGCGGCGGATGTACAGCGCGACCGCCTCGTCAAATCGGTTCCCCCCGACGCGGTGACTCTTCGCTACGACGATGTCTGACATCGAAAGCACCGCGATCTCTGCCGTGCCACCGCCGATGTTCACGATCATGTTTCCTGATGGACCGCTGATTGGCAGCTGGGCGCCGATCGCTGCCGCCATTGGCTCTTCGATCAGGTACGCCTTGCCAGCCCCCGCCTGCCGCGCGGCATCCAGCACATAGCGCTTCTCTACGGAGGTGGAGCCAGCGGGAACGCTCACGAGGACGTCTGGGCGACCGAAGGAGATCTTCCCCGCCGTCCCCTTCTTGATGAAGTAGCGCAACATGGCTTCGGTCACCACATAGTCTGCAATCACACCGTCGCGAAGAGGACGGATGGCGGAAATTGACCCTGGCGTTCGCCCCACCATCTCCTTTGCCTCCGTACCGACCGCAACGATTCGATCTTCTGCATCAATTGCCACGACGCTCGGCTCACGCACGGTAATTCCTTGACCCTGCACGAACACCAGCACGTTGGCGGTACCGAGATCGATTCCAATCTTCACGATGGGCTCTTCTCCTCTTCGCTGACGTGCGTCAACTCCGCGCCGAGGCCACGGAACTTCTCCTCAATGGTGGCATAGCCGCGGCGGACGTGGTGCGCGCCGTGGATCCTGCTCTCACCAGGGGCGGCCAGCGCCGCAAGCATGAGTGTGGCCCCCGCGCGTAAATCGGGGATATCTGCCTCTGCCGCAGTGAACGCGGTTGGGCCGCTGATGCGTGCGTGCCGCGGGTCGAGAATCTCCACCTGTGCGCCGAAATTGCGCAAGCCCACGAGCCATTCAAGTCGATCTTCAAAGATCGTCTCATGAATGTTGCTGGCCCCCGCGGCGCGCGTCAGGATCAGGCCCGCCGAGGGTTGGAGGTCAGTCGCGAGCCCAGGATACGGAGCGGTCGTGATATCGACCGCCTTGTACGATCCTTCGCCCTGTGGCATGCCACTGACTTGAAGCATATTGCCCATCACGCTGTGCTCAACGCCCATTCGCTCCAACACCTCCAGGAACGCGCCAAGGTGCGCCGGTTCAATCTCCGTGATCGCAATACTGCCGCCAATCACCGCAGCGGCAGTTGCGAATGTTCCCGCCTCAATACGGTCGGGCATCACTCGGTGCGTTGCGCCGTGCAGCGTGTCTACGCCTTGGATTTCAATCACATCAGGTGCGGTGCGTTGCACCTGCGCACCCATTGCATTGAGGAGCATGATGAGATCATCTACCTCTGGCTCCTGCGCGGCAGGTTTAATGCGCGTCGTCCCCTTCGCGAGGACGGCGGCGAGCATGGCGTTCTCCGTTCCCATCACGGTGACGTGTGGGAAGGTGATTTCCGTACCGCGCAGTCTACCATTGCTCTTTGCAAAGTAGTAACCATCGCGATAATCAATCTCTGCGCCGAGCGCACGCATTGCATCCACATGGAGATTGACGGGACGTCGTCCAATCCGATCGCCGCCAGGATTGCTGATGATGACCCGACCGAATCTCGCGAGGAGCGGTCCGAGCAACATGAAGCTCGCGCGCATCTTGGCCGCCGCCTCCAGCGGGACAAAGAGCCACTCCACGTCGCCCGCCGTGAGATCCATGGTGCCGTCTGCTTCACGTTCTACCGCAACACCAAGGTCGCGGAGTGTGTCGCGCAGCACTTCAATGTCAAGGATCTCAGGAACGTTTTCGAGCCGAAGCCTTTCGCCGGTGAGCACTGAAGCCGCCATCATCTTGAGTGCCGCGTTCTTTGCGCCAGAGACGCGAACGCTGCCACGCAGCGAACGGCCGCCAGTGACATGGAACGCCTCTCTTGCCAGCGCCGTGGGACGGTACTCCCACGAGAAGGGCTTGGGCTTTGATTGCTTACTCATGCGTGGATTCTCGCCCCTCTCCCCTACGGCGTTCAACCGCGAAAATCCTGATGCGCTCGGACACACCGCCAGGCATCCGATCAAGAGTCCCTTGACGCGGTGGGGTCAGCCGCGACGGCGGCGGCGTTCGGCAAGGTTCAGTTGGAGCAAGGCTCGCGCCATGGCCGCACGTGCACTGGCAACCGCGCTGGGGTCGGCGTGGTCAACCTGCGCGAGTGCCTGCTCGGCGACCGCCTTCGCCTTCTCAATGGCTGCCACATCGAGCTCGGCGGCGAGGTCCGCAGACTCGGCGAGCACCAATACTCGATCTGGTCGCACCTGCACAAAACCGCCGATGATAGCCACCGACTCAACGCTGCCGTCCTTGGTGGTGATGCGCCCCTCGCCAAGGCCGAGGACCGTGACATACGGCTCATGCTTTGGCAGGATCCCGACTTCACCATCAACGGTGGGTAGCACAAGCGCCGTCGCCTCACCACTCCAAGTGAGTCGCTCTGGCGTCACGATCTCCAACGCAAACGGCATTCGCTACATCCTTGCTTCTGCAGCGCGGGCTGCTACTTGGCCATCGTGGCGGTGTTCGCGCGCACGTCATCCAACGTGCCGGCGAGGAAGAACGCCTGCTCTGGCAATGCGTCGGCCTTCCCCTCCAGGATTTCGCGGAACGACGCCACCGTGTCGGCAATCTTTACGAATTTTCCAGGACGACCCGTGAAGACCTCGGCAACGAAGAACGGCTGGCTCATGAAGCGCTGTAGACGTCGCGCGCGCGCCACAAGCTGCTTGTCTTCAGGCGAGAGTTCGTCCATGCCGAGAATTGCAATGATGTCTTGCAGGTCACGGTAGCGTTGCAGAACCCGCTGCACCTCTCGCGCCGTTTCATAGTGGCTTGCGCCTACTACGTTTGGATCGAGCACGCGTGACGTTGACGTCAGCGGGTCAACCGCCGGATAGATTCCCAACTCCGTGATGCTCCGCTCAAGACGAATCGTGGAGTCAAGGTGTCCGAAGGTTGTTGCAGGTGCCGGGTCGGTGTAGTCATCTGCTGGAACGTAGACGGCCTGCAACGACGTAATTGAACCCCTCTTGGTGGAGGTGATGCGCTCTTGAAGCGCCGCCATCTCCGTTGCCAAGTTCGGCTGATATCCCACGGCACTCGGCATGCGTCCGAGCAGCGCGGACACCTCTGATCCCGCTTGCGTGAAGCGGAAGATGTTGTCGATGAAGAGGAGTACGTCACGACCCTCTTCGTCGCGGAAGTACTCCGCCATTGTCAGACCAGAAAGCGCAACGCGCAGACGCGCTCCGGGTGGCTCGTTCATCTGCCCGAACACCATCACGGTTTTGTCAATAACTCCTGAATCTCGCATTTCGCCGATCAGGTCGTTCCCTTCGCGGGAACGCTCACCAACGCCAGCGAACACGGAGTAGCCGGAGTGCTCTTGAGCAACGTTGCGGATAAGCTCTTGGATGACGACCGTCTTGCCAACTCCAGCGCCGCCGAAGATGCCGATCTTTCCGCCCTTCTTGAATGGGCAGACAAGGTCAATCACCTTGATGCCAGTTTCAAACAGCTCTGTCTCCGTGGTCAGATCTTCAAATGGTGGAGCGGCGCGGTGAATCGGAAGTGCAACGTCAGACTTCACGTTGCCCGCTTGGTCAATTGCCTCACCGAGCACATTGAATACGCGGCCAAGTGTTTCGGCGCCAACAGGAACTGAAATTGGTGCGCCAAGGTCGGTTGCCTTTGCGCCGCGCGCAAGGCCATCTGTAGTTGTCATGGCGACAGAGCGGACACGATTGTTGCCTAGGTGCTGTTGAACCTCAACAACGAGTGATCCGTCTGCGCGGTCTACGCGAACCGCGTTGTAGATCGCAGGCAGCTCTCGCGCAACGAACTCAATGTCAACCACTGGTCCAGTGACCTGAACAACCGTGCCTACGGCTCCTGCGCTCTTGGCTCCTGCGTTCGCCATGACTCCTCCTACGCTCTCCGCTTCAGTGCGCGCTTGCGCCCGAGGCAATTTCGATCATCTCTCGTGTGATGTTCGCCTGTCGCACCTTGTTATATGTGAGTGTGAGATCACTGATGAGATCACCCGCGCTCTCAGTTGCGTTCTTCATTGCCACCATGCGGCTTGACTGCTCGCAGGCCGTAGTCTCAAGGACGGCTTGAAAGATTCGGGTTGCGACATAACGGGGAAGCAGCGCCTCCAAGACGGTGGCTGGATCCGGTTCAAAGAGGAACTGGTTCCCTGGGATGCCCGCCGTGTCTGCGGTCGGCTGGATCGGGAGGAGCTGTACGCCCTCAGGTCGCTGCACGAGGGTTGAGACGAAGGTTGGGTGGATCAACGTGACACTGGTCGCGCGTCCGCCGAGGAAGTCATCCGTGACGAGTCGCACGAGGGGAGTGACGTCAGCGAAGGAGGGCTTGTCGCCATAGCCTGGGAAGGCGGCCGCGATCTCGTATCCGCCGCGTGCCAGTGCATCGCGACCCTTCTTGCCGATCGTGACGATGCGAGTCCCTGGCCCTACGCTCTCAAGCTCCTTCAGAGCGAACCTAATCAGGTTTGAGTTCAGCGCGCCGGCGAGGCCTCGGTCAGTGGTGAAGAGCACGATCAGCTTCGCTTCGCCGCTGCTCGGCTTGCGAAGTAGGGCGTGCCCCTCTTCACCGAGCACGGAGGCGAGGTCCGCAATCACCTCGTCAATGGAGTGGCCGTACGGCCGAGCCGCGAGCGTTGACTCCTGCGCTCGCTTCAGCTTTGAGGCCGCAACGAACTGCATGGCGCGGGTGATCTGGCGAATGTTCTTCACCGCACCAATGCGACGTCGAATCTCGCGCTGACTTGCCATTAGGCGAGGAAGCTCTTCCTGAACGCATCAACGGCGTCGTCGAGACCCTTTGCGGCGTTGTCGGTAAGCGCCTGCTCCTTGACAAGTTCGGCGAGCGCTTGCGGGCGCTCTCGGTCAAGGAACGTGTAGAAGCCGCTCTCGAACTCGCTCACGCGCGGCGTGGGGATGTCATCCAACTTCCCCTTTGACGCTACGTAGAGAATTGCGACCTGCTTCTCCACGGCAACGGGTGCGTACTGCGGCTGTCGTGTGATGGCGGAGAGCTTCTCGCCACGCGTCAACTGATCGCGCGTTGACTTGTCCAGGTCGCCGGAGAACTGCGCAAACGCCGCGAGTTCTCGGTACTGCGCAAGGTCGAGCTTCAACGGTCCAGCGACCCTCTTCATTGCCTTTGTCTGCGCGGCAGAACCTACACGCGAGACAGAGATACCAACATTCACCGCAGGTCGCTGACCTGCGTTGAAGAGGTCAGTCTCCAAGAAGATCTGGCCGTCTGTGATTGAGATGACGTTCGTCGGAATGTACGCAGATACGTCGCCCGCCTGCGTCTCGATGATTGGCAGTGCGGTGATAGAGCCGCCACCTAGATCATCGGAGAGGCGCGCCGCTCGCTCAAGGAGTCGGCTGTGCAGGTAGAAGACGTCGCCTGGATACGCTTCACGTCCAGGTGGTCGGCGCAGCAACAGTGCCATCTCTCGATACGCGACGGCATGCTTTGAGAGGTCGTCGTAGACGCAGAGTGCGTCGCGCACCTCTTTGCCGTCAACGATGACGCCCGCCTCCATGATCTCCTCTGCAATCGCGCAACCAGCGAATGGTGCAAGGTACTGCAGTGGGGCTGGGTCTTCAGCGCCCGCAACAACAACAACGGTGTGGTCCATTGCGCCCTGCTTCTCCAACATCGCAACAACGGTGCGCACTGTTGAGAGCTTTTGACCGATCGCGACGTAGATGCAGATGAGGCCCTTCCCCTTCTGGTTGATGATCGTGTCGATTGCAACGGCGGTCTTCCCTGTCTGGCGGTCACCGATGATCAACTCGCGCTGACCACGACCGATTGGAATCAGTGCGTCAACCGCCTTGATGCCGGTCTGCACCGGCGTCGTCACCGACTTGCGGTTGATCACGCCTGGCGCAATGCGCTCGACGGGGCGACTCTTCTTTGCGTTGATTGGGCCCTTGCCGTCGAGCGGTCGACCGAGTGGGTCAACAACACGACCGATCAGTTCTGCTCCAACTGGCACCTCAACGACCCGGCCGGTTGTCTTGACGGTGTCGCCCTCTTTGATGCTCTTGGCGTCGCCAAGTAGCACGGCACCGACCGTCTCTTCACCAAGGTTAAGTGCCATCCCTGCAACGCCATCAGGGAATTCGAGGAGTTCAGACGAGAGCGCGCCTGAGAGTCCGTAGACCTGCGCAATGCCGTCGCCAACCTCGACCACCGTGCCGACCGTGCGCGACTCGGCGCCACCGTCAAACCCTGCGATCTGCGATTTCAGAATGCTGATTATCTCGTCTGACTTGATTGCCATCTCTCTGCTCCTCGCTGCTCTGCGCGCTGCGCCGGTTCAGCCGGCTGCCGAAAGGATGCGCTCGCGCATGCGCGCGAGTTTCCCTTTGACGCTTCCATCTATTAGAAGGTCACCCACGCGAAGCGTGACGCCTCCAACAAGGCTTGGGTCAATGTCGTAGGTGACGCGCACGCTGCCACCAGCAATTTTGGTCGCCTGCGCCTCGACCTTGCTTCGCTCCTCTGCGCCGATCTCGGAAGGGGTGCTCACGCGTGCAGTGGAGATGCCGTTTTGCGCATCAAGGGCCTCGTGCGTTGCCTCCGCGATCGCAGGGACCTTCCCGAGCTGCCGTCGCGAAGCAAGGGCAGACATCAGCGTGCGAAGTGATGGGCTCACCTCACCGCCGGCCGCTGCCGTCAGCGCAGCGACGCGCGCGGCCGCTGGGGTGCGCGGATCGTCAAGGAGAGCCCCTGCACCGGGAGTATTCACCACCGCTGCGAGACGATCGAGTTCACCCAGGAGGGCGTCTGCCGCCGCACCGCCACCCGCGAGAGCGAGAAGAGCCGATGCATATCTACGCGCAGAGCCAAGGGGTCGATCCACGATCAGTTCCCCTTCCCGCGCTGTTCATCTAGGAATTCACCAACGAGTGCACGCTGACGCTCGCCATCCATTGATGCGCCAACCACCTTGGTTGCAGCACCGATTGCCAGCTCTGCAACTTCGCTGCGAATGGAGGCGAGTGCACTTATGCGCGCTGCTTCAATCTCTGCAGCGGCGTCTGCGCGCATCCGCTCAAGTTCCACCTTGAGCGCTGCCACCTGTTGCTCACGAATCTGTGCGGCCGCTTTCTCCGCGTTGGCGCGAATCTCGTTTGATTCGCGGCGTGCGTCTGCAAGAGATTCACCTGCCGCTTCAATCGCACGACCCTTTGCAAGCGCAGCGTCTGCTGCGTCACGAAGTCCGCGCTCGATGCGTTCGCGTCGCTCGTCCAGCATCTTGGTGATAGGACCAAGCGCCGCCGCGCGCAGCACAATAATGAAGAAGCCGAAGTTTGCAGCAGAGATCAAGATCCAGAAGAGATTGAAGCTCAACCCCGCGCCTTCGGCCTCGCCAGCGGCGGCCTCGGCGAACGGGAAGGATCCGAGCACTCCCTGAATCAACTCAATCATCGGCACTCCAACAACGTGCACGCGTGTTGGTTAAAGCACGAGCGAAAGGATGCCGAGCACGATCGCAAGAACGCCAAGGCCTTCTGCGAACGCCGCGCCGATAATGAAGACGCCGCGGACAGCACCTGCCGCTTCTGGATTTCGACCGATTGCACTCGCCGCCGCTGCGGTTGCGATGCCGACGCCGATTCCTGGCCCAATGACGGCTAGGGCTGCGATGCCCGCTTGGAGCTGATCCATTTCTCTACCTCCTACTGTTGCCGCCACTCAGACGCTTCCGAGTAGTCGGCCATACTGAAGCTCAGCTACGGCTAGTGTGCCGCAACTCGCGATTCTGCTCCCGCCGCGGAGCTCTCTCCTGCCCCTGCAGGTTCGTGATGCTCATCGTGCCCCTCGTCGTGGTGCCCCTCCATGGCGAGCATGGTGAAGACCAGGACAAGCACGCTGAAGATGAGGCCTTGAATGAGCCCAACGAAGAGCTCGAGGCCGTAGAGCGCAAGCGGGATGAACGCAATGGTGATGGTGGTCATCACCGCGAGTGCGAGTTCGCCGCCGTAGATGTTGCCGAAGAGTCGCATCGCGAGCGTCACTGGCTTAACGATCTCCAAGAAGAACTCGAGGACGCCGACGAAGAGGCCTATCGGCCCACCCTTCAGCGTGAAGAACTTGCCGAGATAGCCGCCGAATCCGAGCGCACGGAAGCCCTGATAGTGGAAGTAGACGAAAGCAACCAGCGCAAGCCCGACGGTGACGTTGACATCACTTGTTGGAGCGCGGAACTCGTGCACTCGCCCAACGCCAGGGATCAGGCCGGACCAGTTTGATACAGCGATGAAGAGGAAACAGGCAAGGAAAAAAGTGATGAAGCGTTTTGCGCCAGGGCCGCCGATTCCCATTGCGAAGTTAGTCAACCCTTCAATGGCGAATTCGATCGCATTCTGTATGCCGCTGGGCACCTCTTTGAGTCGGCGTGCAAGCAGTGTGAACGACACGATGATCGCCGCCATCACGATCCAGCTCATGATGATCGAGCCGGTGATGCTCGGATAGAAATCAAAGAGAGAGGCGGCGTGTGCCGGGTCGCCACCGAGGTCAACCACCGTGTGCGGCACGATCGGCTCCAATGCGCGCTTGATCACGTCGCCCGGGAAGCCGTTGAGGCCTACGCCACCAAGGGTTGCAATGGCAAACGCGTCGAGGGTGAGGACGCCGAGCGCTGCGAGGAGCAGGGTGCGCCGTGTCGTGGACTTGCGTGGGGCCGCAACGCTCACTTCTCGCTCCCTCCAGACTCTTTGTTGACTCGTGCCTCTAGTGCGCGCTCTCGTCGCCGGCGTTCCCCTTCGTCGATCATCTTCAGCGCTCGGCGGACGGTGCGTGCCGCTCCGATTGAACCGACCGCCAAACCCCCGAGGAATCCGACCACCAAGAGTATCGGTCCGCTCCCCAGGAGTTCATCCAGCCAGTTTCCGAGGAGCGCCCCGCCAAGGTTCGCCACAAGAAGCATTGCGCCGATCTGGGAGAGGAGCACGAGGTAGGCGCTCTTCCCTTCGAAGGCAACCTCCGCGGGCGACTCGATAGGGGTCCGCGCCGATTCTAACCGAGGGGTCTGAGTATCGCGCTGGTCACTGGGGACATGCTCGGGGAGGCTCATTTAGGCGTCCGTTCAGTTGCGCGGGAGAGGTAAGCGATCGCAGCACCGAGCACGACAAGGAGGCCCATAAAGGCGTAGAGCGTGGCGCTTCCGGTCAGCGAGAGCGCAAGGATAGAGAGCGCTACTGTGAGCGCGTACAGGACCAGGACGGAGCCGCGGTGCGAGAGGCCATAGGATAGAAGGCGGCGATGAATGTGGCTCTCATCCGGCGTGTATGGGGATCGTCCGGCCGCGATCCTTCCAAGGATGACGAAGAGTGCGTCGATGATAGGCACGCCCAGGATAAGCAGCGCCGCAGCCACCTTGGCGGTGCCGAGGAGGGCGAGGACGGCGAGCGCATACGCCACAGTGAGAATGCCGCTCGTCCCCATATAGATGGTTGCCGGATAGAAGTTGAAGCGAAGGAATCCTGCAAGCGCGCCTGCAAGCGTGAAGCTCAGCGCGGCGAGCAGCGGGCTGGTTGGAAGGGCGATGACGCCGAGCGTGACGGCAGCAACGAGCGAGATGCCGCCCGAGAGTCCATCCAAGCCGTCGATGAAGTTCATGCTGTTCTGCATGCCGAGCGTCCAGAAGATGGTGACGCCGAGGGCGATTGCATCAGGGAAGAGCAGGTCGCCCGCGCCAATTGGATTTGAGATGAAGGCTATGCGAAGTCCAAAAGCGATCGGAATCAGCGCAATGAGAAACTGCCCGAGGATCTGCCAACGTGCGCGCAGATCGTAACGATCGTCGATCAACCCGATAAGTCCAGCGATCACCGTACCGAGCAAGAGTGCCGCGGCGCCAGCACTTGTCAGCTTCGCCGACCCACTACCTGCGCTGAGCTCAAGTTGCGCGGAAAAGATCACGAGGATCGTTCCAATCAGCGCGAACGAACCCGCAACCGCGAGTCCGCCGGCGCGCGGTACTGGCTTGGTGTTGATCCTCCGCTCACTCGGGTGATCTACAATGTTGAACTTCCGTGCGATCGCGCGCATCGCGAGCGTTCCAATTCCAGCTGTCAACGCAGCGACAATTGCTGCGCCAACAAAGATCATGTTGTGCGACGCGAACCTTGCGCGTCGCCTGCCCCTGCAAGCGCTGACGCGTCTGCACCGGGAACGGGGAAGGCACGCGCCATCCTCGTCACTTCTGCCTCGATGCGTGCAAGTGCCGCAGGATCCTCGCGTCGCGCGATTGCCTCGGCTGACCAGACGGCAATCTGCTCCATCTCCGCAGGACCCATGCCGCGCGTCGTCGCTGCAGGCGTGCCATATCGGACGCCGCTCGTCACCATGGGCGAACGTGTATCGCCGGGGATGCTGTTCTTGTTGATCGTGATTCCCGCCGTCTCGAGTGCGGCGGTCGCCTCTTTTCCGGTGACACCGAGCGGCGTGACGTCGCAGAGTATGATGTGGTTGTCAGTTCCACCGGTCACCACGCCGAATCCGTTCGAGGCAAGTGCGGCGGCGAGCACTTGCGCATTTTCGAGCGTGCGGTTGATGTAGCTTCGGAATTCTGGTTCAAGTGCGAGGGAGAAGGCGACCGCCTTGGCACCGATGACATGCATCAGTGGGCCGCCCTGGCTCCCGGGAAAAACACTCTTGTCAATGGCGGCACCGTCAACCGCTCGCGCGAAGGCGATTCCACCGCGCGGACCGCGCAGTGTCTTGTGCGTGGTGCTCGTGACAATGTCCGCGTGCGGGAATGGCGAGGGGTGCAACCCCGCCGCAATCACGCCCGAAATGTGTGCCATGTCCACCATCAGTCTCGCCCCTGCAGCGTGGGCGATCTCTGCGAATCTCTTGAAGTCGAGGGTGCGTGGGTACGCGGAAGCCCCAGCGATCAACACCTTCGGCTTCGCCTCGGCAACGGCGCGCTCGACTCCCTCCCAGTCGATGAGACCGTCGTCTTCACGGACGCCATAAAAGTGCGGTGTGAACCACTTCCCTGAGACGTTGACCGAAGCACCGTGAGACAAGTGACCGCCCTGGGCGAGGCTCATGGCAACGAATGGATCACCTGGCTTCATCAATGTATCGAATGCGGCGATGTTTGCGGAAGCGCCAGAGTGTGGCTGCACGTTCACATGCTCACTCCCTGGGTAGAGTTTCAGCGCGCGCGTGCGGGCGAGATCCTCCACGGAATCGATGTGTTCACAGCCAGCGTAGTAGCGCTTTCCTGGATACCCCTCGGCGTACTTGTTGGTGAGGATCGTCCCCTGCGCTTCGCGAACTGCTGCGTACGCGTAATTCTCAGAGGCGATGAGCTCAATATGGTCGCGCTGGCGCACCGCTTCGCGTTGGAGGATCGCGTTCAGCGCCGGGTCAGCGTCGCGCAGGGACTGGTCCGCTCGCGGATCGCGCTGCGCCTGGATCTCCTCTGGTGTGCACCGAGAACTCATGCCCCTATTCTCCGTCCAAACCGAGAATCAGGCGCTCGACCATTCGCGCCGCACCGTCCTCTTCGCTGGGTGGGGCGAGGTAGCGGGCGGCACGCTGCACAGGTTCGGGTGCGCCATGCATTGCCACGCCGTGACCTGCGGCGAGGAGCATCTCAAGATCGTTGTGCTGATCGCCGATGGCCATGGTCTGGGTTAACGGAATGTTGAGTCGCGCCGCGAGCCACTCGAGCGCGGCGCCCTTGTTCACGCCTGGCGCGGTGAACTCAAGGTATTCCGGGTGGCTGATGGTGACATCAAGATCACCGCCGAACGTTTCGCGTGCCTGTTCCAACACTGCCTCTGGGTGACCTGTGGGCGCGTGCGCAACGATTTTGGAGACCTCCTGCGGTTCCCCCCGTAGGTGCTGCGCAAGATCGGCAATGGAATGGAGGCGCTCAACCGCATTTCCTGCGAGCCACCCCTGGTACGTTTCGTAGTGCGGGTCAGTTGCATCAAAGGCGTAATCATCTTGGATGACCGCGTGCCCCCAGAGGTCGTTCTCTCGGCACCACTCAACGGCACGTGCCGCAAGTGTCGATGTGAATGGCACATGCCGAAGCAGCGCGCCGCTCCCGGTCTCACCAGGTGCTGGCAGCTCGCGCACGATCGCCCCTTGCATGCCAATCAACGGCCCGTCCACGCCCGCGGTGCGTGCGTATTCAATGAAACTTGGGATGTTGCGACCGGACGAGATCGTGGTGATCACACCGCGCGCGCGTGCCGCACGGATTGCGGCAGCGGTGCGTTCGGAGATCGCGCCGCCGTGGGGGAGGAGCGTGCCGTCAAGGTCCATGACCAACAATCTGATCGGCAACTCGCTCATCTGTTCAACCTAGCCGCTACGGCGAATCTCCGCGACGCGTGCGCGTCCCGACAGATCTCCGCGGATGCTGCAGCGCCAGCCAAGGCCGAGGCCAGCGACGAGTGCGCTCACCGCGTCGCCTTGACCATCGCCGAACTCCAGTGTCGCCGCACCACCTGGACGAAGGAGTCGTGGAAGCTCTGCGATCAGGCGGCGGATGCACTCAAGGCCGTCGCTCCCACCATCGAGCGCAATGCGCGGTTCAGTGGCGATCGACACTTCGGCGAGGCTCGGTGGAGCGACGGACTCGTTACGCTCTCCTGCGCGCTGGAAGCGAGCGGCGTCTCGTGCCGAATCGACTTCAGCCGTCGGCACATACGGGAGGTTGGCGACAAGGAGATCAAGGTGTGGCGGATCCCCTGGGGCGCGACCGGCACGAAGTGGTTCCGCGAGATCACCGTGGAGAAACGTCACTCGTGAAGCAACTCCGGAACGGAGCGCGTTCGCTCGGGCAACTGCAAGCGCATCTCCCGAAAGGTCGGTGGCAGTAAAGCGCAGCGGCACGGGAGATTCGGTCACGAGTGCGAGTGCAATCGCTCCGCTCCCGGTGCCGATCTCTGCGGCGCTCAGTGGTTGAGGTGCTCGTCCCAACGCTCGCGCGGCGGCAGCGCGGTCGGTCAAAAAGGCGAGCGCCGTCTCAACGAGGAGTTCGCTCTCTGGGCGCGGGTCCAACACATCTGGTGTGACAAGTAGCTCAAGGGCACGAAAGCCGCGCGTGCCAGTGAGATGACTCACCGGTCTCCCTTTCGCGCGCTCGCCCACGAGCGCCGCGAGAGCGGCGGATGCATCTCCTGCAGAGAGTGCGGCACGCGCAGCGCGGAGCGCTTCCGCGAGTTCTGGGTGGCGCTCGCTGAGTGGCTCTGGCTCTGGGAGGAGCGCGCTGCTCGGCAGCGGGAGTGGAAACCCAGCAGCGACTGCGGTGCGCAGCGTCGCAACACGCGTCCCGAGCAGTGCGGCGAGGAGGAGTTCCGCGTCGAGGCGCGGACTCGAACTCCCTGCATCCTCAAGCGCTTTGGTCGCAGTTCGCAACAGCGCTGGGCCGTCCGCTTCGCTTTGGATGAGTCGATCGTTTTGGATGTCTCGGCCGTTCACTCGCCCGCCAGTCGCTCCGCCTGCTCAGCGGCGGCGAGAGCATCATGAAACACCGAAAGGTCACCCCTCAACACACCATCAACATCGAACTTATCGAGTCCGATGCGATGATCGGTTACGCGATTCTGCGGACCGTTATAGGTGCGAATCTTCTCGCTTCGATCACCGCTGCCTATCAGCGCCTTTCGTGCGGCAGAGTTTTCGCTGCGTTTGCGCTCCTCCTCTAAAGCAAGGAGACGGCTGCGCAAGATGGCGAGCCCCTTTTCTTTGTTGCGCAACTGGCTGCGCTCGTCTTGCATCTCAACCACCGTGCCGCTCGGAATGTGTGTGATTCTCACCGCTGAGTCCGTGGTGTTCACGCCTTGTCCGCCGTGGCCGGATGCGCGTTTCACGTCGATGCGAATGTCGGCCTCAGGAATCACGAAGTCCACCGCCTCTGCAACTGGAAGGACGATCACCGTTGCGGTGCTGGTGTGGATGCGCCCAGAAGACTCCGTTGCAGGGACGCGCTGGATGCGATGCACGCCCGCCTCCCATTTGAACGACGCCCATGCACCAGGACCGCTCACCTCGGCCATCGCCTCGCGAACACCGCCGAGTGCGGTCTCACTCAACGCGTCCACTTCGACCTTCCAGCCACGTCGCTCGGCGTACCGTAGGTACGCACGGAAGAGTTCCCCCGCGAAGATCCCCGCTTCGTCGCCGCCCGCACCAGGTCGAACCTCAATGAGGACATCCTTCCCGTCGTTCGGATCTGGATCAAGGAGGAGTGCGGGGAGTCGCTCAATGATGTCGCGCTCAATCTCCTCCGCAGCGGATCGCTCTGCAACGGCAAGCGCGCGCATCTCCGCGTCCGCGCCAGGGTCGAGCTCCATCCCCTTTGCCTCTGCCTGACGTGCACGCGCATCTATGAGGGCTGCCGCAGTTTCCGCAAGTGGTGCGGTGCGCGAAAGCTCGCGACCGATTCGTGCAAGTGCCGTGTGGTCTGCAAGCACCTCCGGCTGCGTGAGCTGCTCCTCTAACTCCGCACGGGTGCGCAACGCTATCGCGAGTCGTGCCTCAAGTTGTGCAAGGTCAGCCATGCGGCGCCTCCTCTGTCAGGCTCCCCCACGTAGGGCGTTCGGATCCTGCGGGTGCACTTCCCCCATCCGCCTCGACCGCAACCGTAAGCGCGGCGATGGCCACGTCATGCATCTCGTCGTCCGGCTTGCGTGTGGTGATGCGCTGCACGGCGAGACCGGGGGCGGCGAATGTCCGAGCGATCGGGTTTGTACGGTACTTCCCAAGGAGCCGCAAGATTTCGTAGGAGACTCCCGCAACGAGCGGGATGCCAGTCACGCGGCTGACCACAGTGGCCAGCGGATCGAGTCGGCCAAGGAGTGAGAAGCTCACCAAGCTGACGAGGATCACCACAACAAGAAACTCGGTACCGCAGCGTGGATGCGCTGTTGGCCAACGAGCGAGTTCGGCGCGTGTCAAGGCGCCACCGTTCTCCAGAGCATGAATCGCACGATGTTCTGCTCCGTGATACCGATACGTTCGATCAATGTCGCGACTGCGTCCCACAAACACGAGATAGGTAAGGAGCATGCCAATCTGTAACACACCGTCCAAGGCACGCTCCGCAAGCAGTGAGTCTACCCCTGCAGTATTGAGCGCAAGAGCGGCGCCGAGCGCGGGGACGATATTGAAGAGCGCGATCACAAAGGCAAGGGTGAGCACCACCGTCGCGCCGGAGATCGCGCGGTCAACTCTGCTGCTCTTGACCCCAATGCTCGCCTGGCCAGTTGAAATTTCTGCGCTGCGCATCAACCATCGACTCCCCAACGCCAGCGTCTCAACAAGGATCACCACACCGCGCGCGATCGGGAGTCGTGCCGCGAGCTGGCGCAATCGTCCGTTGGGAAGTTGCTCGCTCGTGGTGAGAATGCTCCCGTTGGGAACGCGAATCGCCACACCAATGTGCATCGGCCCACGCATCAGGATGCCGTCTACCAGCGCTTGTCCGCCGTACGCAAGCGTTCGAGTTGGCGCAGCGACAGCCGTGAATGCTAGTGCGATGAGGTGTGATGTGCGCCGAGCAACGACGCCGCAGTGGCGTCGCACGAAAATCAGCGCGAGCGCCCGAGGCGCTTCTGGAATCGCTCCACCTGCCCAGCGGTGTCGAGTACGATCTGCTTCCCTGTAAAGAACGGATGGCAGCTCGAGCATACTTCGGTCTTCATATCGCCCGTGCGCGTCGAACCCACGCTGAATCTCGTGCTGCAGGCGAGGCATGTGATCTCGATCTGGTTGTACTTGGGATGAATCTCTGACTTCATCGGCGGCTCTCTAGGCGTCTGGCGTGGAGGCAACCACGCTCACGCGCTTCTTCAGGCGCGACGCGTAGTCGAACTTCACACGACCTGTGACGGTTGCATAGATGGTGTAGTCGCTGCCAAGTCCAACACCGCGGCCAGCGGCGAACTGCGTGCCGCGCTGGCGCACAATGATGCCGCCTGCGTTGACGAACTCGCCGTCGCCCACTTTCACGCCAAGGCGCTGACCTGCGCTGTCGCGTCCGTTGCGGCTGCTTGATCCTGCCTTCTTATGTGCCATAACGTCCTCCTTGAGTTCCTGCGACCGCTCGATTACTCAGCGTCAGTTGGCCCCTTCGCCGCCGTCTTCTTTGGCGCTGACTTCTTTGACGCCGGCTTCTTCGCCGCCGTCTTCTTTGGCGCGATCTTCTCTGCAGGTGGTTCCACCTTCAAAGATGCCGCAAGAGCGGCGTCGGCCTTAGCCTTCTCTGCGGCCGCTGCTTTTGCCGCAGCCTTCGCCTTCTCGCGCTCTGCAGCACCGGCCTCCCAGAGCGCCTTTGCGCTGGTGCCATTCACCGCCACTTCAGTCACTTTAATAAGATGAAGCTCTTGGCGGTGACCTTTGGTGATGCGGCTGCGCGCCTTTGGTCGATACTTGAAGCTGATCGTCTTTACGCCACGCTCCTGGCCCACCACGAGTGCGGTGACCTTGGCGCCGCTGACCACTGGAGTCCCAACCTCTGTTGAGGTTGCGGTGCGCACAAGAAGGACGCGATCGAAGGTGACCTCACTACCTGGGGTAGCGCCAAGCAACTCAACGTGCAGCTCGCTGCCGAGCTCCACGCGATACTGCTTCCCACCAGTTTCGATCACTGCGTACATGCTTGGTTCACCCTTCTCAATCGCGGATCCCGTGGCAGCTACGCCGCCGTGCCGCGGGCTGACGAAGCGGTCAGGCGCGGGAGGGAGAGTCTAGGTGTACCCGCGCGCCCTCGTCAACCGCGGCACGCTCAAGACGTGCTCACGACACGCGGGACCAGCAATCAAGCGCCACCCCCTTGGTGCACCCGGTGGCTCTGCACGAGGCCGAGCCCAAAGGCGAGCGAGATCAGCGAGGCACCGCCGTAGCTCACGAAAGGGAGCGGGATCCCCGTGATTGGCGCCAACCCGAGGTTCATTCCAATGTTGACCCCCGCCTGAGTGAGGAAGATCGCCGCGAGCCCCCCCGCGAGGGCAATGCCGAAACGGTCTTCAGCCTCCCACGCGTGCCAGATCAGCCGGAACACGATCAGGCCGAGCAGCGCAATGATCAGGAGGCCACCAAACGCGCCGAAACTTCGAACGAGCGCGGCAAAGACGAAGTCGCTCTCTTGTACCGGGAGGGGCGCAGTGCCTCCAGTCCCGTCAAAGCCGATTCCAAAGAGCCCGCCGCTGGAGATCGCGTCGAGCGCCTGCGTGAGCTGATATTTCGGCCCGGCAGGGTCTGCATTCGGATCAATGAAGGCGATCAGTCGCTCCTTCTGATAATCCGCGATGAAAAACGCCCAGGCGAACGGCACCGCCAGCACGCCGAGTGCCGCAAGCGCAGCGACCCAGCGCGTGGCCACGCCGTAAAGAAGTAGCGCACCGAAGAGTGCGGCGAGGATGATCACGGCGGTTCCTGCGTCTGGCTGCACCGCGACCAAGATGGACGGTGCCGCCACAACCATCACGGCGAGGAGCATTGCATTCAGGTCATCTGGCGCTGAGTTGTCACGCGTCAGCACGGTAGCGAACGCCACAAGCGTCAGGATCTTTGCAATCTCACTTGACTGAATCGCGATCCCAAAAAGCGAGATTGCGCGCGAGTTTCCACCAGAGTCTTCGCCAAAGATCAGCGTTGCAATCAACAGCAGCAGATTTGCCGCGTACAGCGGCCATGCAAACGTGCGGATCCAGCGCCAGTTGATTGCGGTGGTAAATGCGTAGGTGACCAACCCAAGGAGTGTCCAGATGATGGACCGTAAGAAGATCGACGAGAGACTCAAAAGCTCTTGGTCATAGCTCCGCGCATTGATCCATGCCATCGCGACTCCAGAGAGCATCAATAGCAGCATGCCGGAGGCCGCGAGCCAATCCATGCGACGAAGGATGCTGCCGATCCAACTCGCCGCGCCGAACGGACCACGCGTGACCGAAGATCCGAGACTCATCGCGATCCACCCGCTGTTCTCCGCCTACTCGCCATAGTAGTTTCCGATCGACATTGCCCCTGGAAGTCTGTAGTCGCGCTTGAAATCGTACTGCAGCTGCAAGTACCGCTTGAGGACTTCAATGGCCGCATTTGAGACGGTGTTGGAGCCGTGCATGAAGACCACATAGGCAAACTCGGCGTCGGTGCGACTCCAACCATTCGTTGGGGCCACAAAACCTGTGATCCAGTGGTGGTACGGAAGTCGACCCTGTTTATCGCGCACGCCATACTCTGCCGTTCCCGTCTTCCCGGCGAGTAAGAGCGGGAGCTGCCCGAGATTCTTTGTCATGAACTCATTTGTCACCACCATTCGTGACGCCCGACGCATCTCCGTCATGGTGCTGCTTCGCATCTCAACGGTGGCTGCAGCGACAGGCGCGATGGTCTCAGCAATCGTCCCATCGGGTTCGCGAATCTCAAGGACGACGTGTGGCTTCCAGAGGGTTCCGCCGTTTGCAAGGGCTGAAAATGCGTTCATTACCTGCAGTGGTGTGGCAAGGTCGTACCCCTGGCCGAGTGCCGATTGCAACACCTCACCGTCATACAGGGTCCGCCTGATCGCACTTCGCGCCCAGTCTTGATCCGGAACAAGCCCGGCGATCTCATTCGGTAGATCAATGCCTGTTGGGCGTCCGAAGCCCCACGCTCGTCCGCAGTCGGCGAGCCGATCGATCTTCAATCGTTGCGCAAGCTGATACGTGACAACCGCTGAGCTGTACGAGAAGCCTTGCGCGGGGGTGAGCCTACGGCCAAATCCCGCACGATTCCATTCGTAGAACTTCTGATCGCCAACCTCGAGGTATGGGAGGGAGGCAAGCGTCTCTTGGGGTCGGACAACACCCTGATCAAGCGCGCACGAGAAGGTCACCAGCTTGTAGGTGCTCCCAGGCGGGAAGTGGGATCCGGTTGCATGGTTTAACAGCGGAGCGTTCTTGTTGTCAAGGTACTTCTGGTACTGCTCTGTGGTGATCCCCGCCGAAAAGAGATTGTTGTCATAGGTGGGTAGTGATGCCATTGCGATGATTTCACCGTTCTGAGGGTTCATGCTCGTCACCACGCCCTGCTTGTTCCCCGCCGCCTTCACCCCCCAACTGAGCGCATCAAACGCTCGCTGTTGCGCCTCCACATCAATCGTCAACACTACGCTCTTTCCAGTAACTGGCAGTTTGGTAATGCCGAGTTCGCGCACCTCTCGCCCCTGGGCATCAATCTCAATCTGGCGAATGCCTGGCGTCCCGCGCAGTACCTCTTCATAACTCTTCTCCACTCCAGCGCGACCCATGTAATCAAGTTCGTTGTAGCCTGATGCAGCAAGCACACGTAATTCAAGCGCATCGATGCGACCGACGTACCCAACAACTTGACTCGTCAGTTCTCCAAGCGGATACGCTCGTCGCGCTTCAAACAGGGTCTCAACCCCTGGCAGTGCGGCGCGTTCTTCTTCGATGAAGCGCGTGATGCGTTCATCGACAACACTTGCAATGCGCACAGGTTCCCACATTGATCCGGTGGCGCGGTCAAGTGCCATCGTGATTCGTACAGGATCAATGTTGAGGATCTCAGCAAGACGTTTCACAACACCTTGTCGAATGGTGAGCGGTAAATCTCCCGGACGAATCTGTACGGCGTACGTTGCGATGTTTTCTGCAAGCACGCGACCCGCGCGATCAAGGATCAGGCCACGTGGTGGCGCAATGATTTCTTCAATGATGCGGTTACCGTCACTCAGTGTGCTGATGCTCCGCGTCCTTGCGCCATCTCCGCTCGCTTGTACCGCAACAAGTCGCACGCTGAGGAGCCCCCCAATCAACGCCGTGAGCAGAACGGCGGAGATGTAGCGAAGCGGTCGACGAACTACGTGAGCGCTGCTCACGTCTTATCCGAGTCGATCATCCAGCGGCCGCGCCCGGAGTTGTGCGGCTCTGCGTCGCGCGCCGACAATTGCGCCAAGGATCAGCAGCGCAGCATTGAGCAGGAGCCGGAGCGGCTCCTCTTCGCCCCGCGCCCCTCCAGACTCGCCCAGCAACCCTCTGGCAAAGGTGAGGAACAGCTCTGCGGTGGCATACCCGAGGAGCCCAGCCGCGCTTCTCCTGACCCACCCGGGCGCGGCGCTCCCGCGGACGTTGCCCGCGACGAGTGTGGCGGAGATCAACGCTGCAGATGTTAGGCCCAGGGGTCGCCAGAGGAGAGTATCGATTAAAAGTCCCCCGATCAATCCTGCGACGAGGAAGGCTGGTCGTCGTCTTGGCGTGCTGTACAAGAGCGTGAGGAGGAGGGGGAGGTTAACCCATCGGTCAAGGCCGACCTCTGGGAAGAGGCGTGCCTGAATGAGCGCGCTCACGATGAGCGCGGATACGAGGAGCGTCCTGCGGTTCAACATGGGGCGAGGATACTCCTGTTCCACGTGAAACGTGCCGTTGGGCTATACGAGCTCCTCCTGCTACACTTAAGGTGTGGGAGAGGTCGTTACACCCAAGAGCCTCGGCCGTGCGCAGATCATAGTCTGTGCCAACCAGAAGGGCGGCGTGGGGAAGACCACCACCGTGCTCAATCTCGCGGCCGAGCTCGCCCACGCAGGGCGTAGAGTCCTCGTCGTCGATCTTGACCCCCAGCGAAACCTCACCAGTGGTCTCGGCTTTGTTACACTAAAAGGTGCCCCAACCGCATACGACCTACTCGTTGGGCGCCGTCCAGCTCACGAGCTGGCCCAGCCGACCTCTATCCTGAACCTAAGCCTCATTCCAGGATCCGCCGACCTCGCGGGGATTGATGTTGAGCTCGCGGCGGGAGATGAGACCGGAGAGCGACAGCTTGCTGCGGGCCTGCGGATGGCGGGTGAGGCGGAAGTTGTGCTCGTGGACACCCCTCCGTCTCTTGGTTTAGTAACAATCAGCGCATTTGCGGTGGCAGATTCGGTACTCGTCCCTGTACAGTGCGAGTACTACGCACTCGAAGGCCTCTCCCAACTGATGGCGACGATACGGCTTGTCCGCGACCGTCTGAATCCAGACTTGGAGGTCAACGGCTTCCTGCTCACCATGCTTGACCCACGCACCAAGCTCGGTGGAGATGTGGTGCGAGAGGTGGAGAGTCACTTTGGCGAGCTCGTCTACCGCGCTCGAGTGCCCCGCTCCGTCCGCCTCGCCGAGGCGCCGAGCCATGGCATCCCCATTCGCACTTACGCACCTGGGAGTTCTGGCGCAGAGTCGTATGCCCAGGCGGCAAGCGAGTTCGCAACCCGCGTCTTAGGGGGTGCGGCGTGAGGCAGAAAGGGGGTCGATCGTGGTGAAGAAAGCTAGTGGGCTCGGACGAGGCCTCGGAGCGCTCATTCCTGAAGCGGCGAGCGCTGCAGGTGCGGTCCGTGCGGGTGCGCTCGAGATTCCGATCAATAAGATCAAGGCGAATGCCTACCAGCCGCGTCGCACCTTCAATCAGACCGAGCTTGAACACCTCGCTGAGAGCATCCGTGAGCACGGCGTCATCCAACCGATCCTCGTCGAGGAGGGTGCAAACGGCTTCACACTGATCGCTGGCGAGCGCCGCCTTCGAGCGTCGAAGCTTGCCGGCCGAACCACCATTCCTGCGGTCGTACGCACGGTGGACAACCAATCGCGCCTTGAACTCGCATTGATTGAAAACGTTCAACGTAGTGATCTCTCCCCAATCGAAACAGCGCAGGCCTATCGCCGACTTGCAGACGAATTTGGCATGACCCAGGAGCAGATTGCCACCGTGGCAGGTAAGGCACGCGCCACCGTGGCGAACACGATGCGCCTTCTTGACCTCTCAGCTGATGTCCAGGAAGAGGTCACCGCAGGTCGACTGAGTGAAGGACATGCCCGTGCCCTGGTTGGCCTCCCTGAAAGTGAGCAAGCGTGGCTCGCACGCAGTTTTGTGCGCAATGGAGTCACCGTGCGCGGTGCCGAAGCCGCCGCGTCAACCATCCGAGAAGCGGGGCGCGGTACAATCAGCACGAAGAAAACGAACGTAGCCGCCTCAAGCGCAGAGTTAGCGGCGGTCCAACGCGCGCTTGAACAGGCGCTGGGGACCCCCGTGCGGATCAAGCCTGCTGGGACCGGGGGCCAGATCGTGATTGAGTACTACTCGGCGGAAGAACTCGCAAGACTTGTCGACCAAATAAAAGGGGAACAGTAGTGGCGGATAAAAAGAGCGGTACCGAAGTCGCTAAAAAACTAAAAAAACCCATTTCTTCAGCAACATCTGCCATGTCAGCGGCGAAGAAGGGGGGTGACTACGGCGCCTCCAGTATCCAGGTCCTTGAGGGGCTTGATGCGGTCCGGAAGCGTCCGGGCATGTATATCGGATCCACCGATGAACGTGGCCTTCACCACCTTGTGTATGAAGTCATAGACAACTCCGTCGACGAAGCGATGGCGGGACATGCCACGCGAATTCTCGTTCGCATCCACAAGGACAACGCCATAGAAGTCATCGATGACGGGCGAGGGGTTCCAGCTGGAAAACACTCAACTGGAAAAGATGCACTTGAAGTAGTTCACACCATGCTACACGCTGGAGGAAAGTTCGGCGGTGGTGGATACAAGGTTTCTGGTGGCCTGCACGGCGTTGGTGTCTCAGTTGTCAACGCGCTGAGCATCAAGCTGCGCGTTGAATCTGCGCGTGACGGTCAGGTGTGGATGCAAGAGTATGAACGCGGAAAGCCGAAAGCGAAAGTTGCGAAGATCGGCGTCGCTGGTGCACGACGCGGCACGCGCACCATCTTCCATCCCGACCCTGAGGTCTTCTCGACGACCGAATATTCATTTGAGACGCTTGCGAATCGCTTACGCGAATCTGCGTATCTCAACAAAGGCCTATGGCTCACCCTGATCGATGATCGCGCTGACCGTGAAGCGACGTTCTACTTTCAGGGTGGGATTGTCTCTTTCGTTCGACACCTGAATCGTCGGCGCAAGACCACACATGACCGGCCAGTCTATTTGGAGCGAGTGGACGGAACCACGAGCGTTGAAGTTGCATTCCAATATCAAGGCGACTCTTGGTCGGAGACGCTGCTCGCGTTCGCAAACAACATCAATACCGTGGACGGCGGAACACACGTCACCGGATTCCGCGCAGCGCTCACCAGCTCGCTCAACGACTGGGGCCGCAAGAATGGCACCATCAAAGACAACGATCCTAATCTCACCGGTGAAGATGTACGAGAGGGGCTTACCGCCGTCATATCCGTGAAACTCGTCGATCCGCAGTTCGAAGGACAGACAAAGGCAAAGCTTGGCACTGCTGAAGTGAAAGGCATTGTCCAGACAGCAGTAAATGCTGGCCTGCTGCAGTTCCTCGAAGAGAATCCAAGCGACGGTAAAGAGGTGATCCGACAAGCGCTGAATGCGGCGCGTGGTCGCGAGGCGGCACGCAAGGCGCGCGATCTGGTGTTGCGAAAAGGCGCACTCGAAGGGAGCGCGCTCCCAGGAAAGCTCGCCGACTGTCAAGAGCGCGATCCAGCAAAGTCAGAGCTTTACATCGTGGAGGGCGAATCCGCGGGTGGCTCTGCAAAGCAGGGACGCGATCGCCGCTTCCAGGCAATCTTCCCGCTACGCGGCAAGTTGCTCAACGTCGAGAAGGCGCGCATTGACAAGATTTTGGGGAGCGACAACATTCGAACTCTCATCGTTGCGCTCGGCGCGGGGATCCAGGACAGCAGCAGCTCATTCGATCTTGCCAAACTCCGCTACCACCGCGTCATCATCATGACCGACGCAGACGTAGACGGCGCGCACATTCGCACCCTGCTGCTCACCTTCTTCTACCGATATATGCCAGCAATCATTGAGGCAGGCTACTTGTACATTGCGCAGCCACCGCTCTACCGCATCAGCACCGGAAAAGAGACGAAGTACGCATCATCCGAAAAGGAACGAGACTCGGCGGTTGCCTCCTTCAAAACGAAGAACGTCAACGTCCAGCGCTTTAAGGGGCTCGGAGAGATGAATGCCGAGCAACTCTGGGAGACGGCGATGAATCCGGAGAACCGCGTCTTCCTACAGGCACGCATTGAAGACGCGGCGGCGGCGAACGAGATCTTTGAGATGTTGATGGGTGAGCGAGTGGAGCCTCGCCGTGACTTCATCAAGGCAGAGGCGCGCAAGGTCCAGAACCTCGACGTCTAATCGGGCGCATCAGCAACACTAGATCGCGCAACAACTACAAGGAAGGCAGGTTGAGAGATGGCAAAGGGTCCAACCGGGAAAGGTCCGGTAGATCACGGCACAGACGGGATCGGCCCGAGCGACATGAGCGTCACCAGCGTGAAGTCGATCCGCATCGAAGACGAGATGCGCACGAGCTACCTCGACTATGCCATGAGCGTTATCGTTGCGCGTGCCCTTCCGGACGTGCGCGACGGCCTTAAGCCCGTCCACCGCCGCATCCTCTACACCATGGGCGAGATGGGCCTCTCCGGGGGCTCCGCCTACCGCAAGTGCGCCGCAATCGTTGGTGAAGTGATGGGCAAGTACCACCCGCACGGCGACGGCGCCCTTTACGACGCTCTGGTTCGCCTGGCGCAGGATTTCTCAATGCGCCATCCGCTCGTTGATGGCCAGGGAAACTTCGGATCGGTCGACGGTGACTCTGCCGCTGCAATGCGGTACACGGAGGCGCGACTCACTGCCATCGCCAGCGAGATGCTCGCCGACATTGACCACGACACCGTTGACTTCACGCCGAACTACGACGGAACACAGAAGGAGCCGAGCGTCATTCCATCCCGCATGCCCAACCTTCTTGTCAACGGCTCAGCGGGAATCGCAGTGGGAATGGCCACCAGCATTCCGCCGCACAACCTGGGTGAGATTGCAGACGCCGCGGCCGCACTCGTTGAAAATCCACAGCTGAGCGCAGAAGAGCTCAGCGCGCTAGTCCTTGCGCCAGACTTCCCAACCGGCGGCGTCGTCTACCGCTACGACAACGTCAAGAATCCGCTCACAGGAAAGACGGAACGCGTTGACGCCATCCGACAGATGTATGCGCACGGTCGCGGTCGCGTTGTCGTGGAAGGAAAGACGAGCTTTGAGGCGGCACGCGGTGATCGCACGGCAATCATCATTCATGAGCTTCCATACCAGGTCAACAAGGCAACGCTGGTTGAGAAGATCGCCGACCTCGTGAAGGAAGGGCGTATTGAAGGCATCTCCGACCTGCGAGATGAGTCTGACCGTGACGGGATGCGCATCTATGTAGAGGTGAAGCGTGATGGCAACCCACACAAGGTGCTCAACAAGCTACTGAAGCTTACGCCCCTCCGTGCCGCGTTCAGCATGAACATGCTCGCGCTCGTAGACGGACAGCCGCAGACGCTCTCGCTCAAGTCGGTGCTGCAGCATCACATTGAACACCGCCGCGTCATTGTCCGGCGCCGCACAGAGTTTGAGTTGAACAAGGCACAAGAGCGCGCGCACATCCTGGAAGGCTTGAAAATCGCGCTCGACAACCTTGATGCGGTGATTAAGACGATCCGCGCCGCCGCCGATGTTGACGTTGCGCGTGAACAGCTAGTGAGCAAGTTCAAGTTGAGTGAACTTCAGGCGCAGGCAATCTTAGACATGCGGCTCGCGCGACTCGCCGCGCTTGAGCGCAAGAAGATTGAGGATGAATACCTTGAAGTGCTTTCGCTAATCAAAGAGTTGCAGGATATCCTCGCAAATTCGAAGCGCGTCTCAAAGATCATCGCCGCGGAGTACGCAAAGATGAAAGATAAGTTTGGCGACAAGCGTCGCACGCGCATTGCACAAGACGCCACTCGCGAAATGTCGGACGAGGACCTGATTGCAGACGAAGATGTTGTGATCACCGTGAGCGGCAGAGGGTACATTAAGCGCCAACCGCTCACTGCGTATCGTCAGCAACACCGAGGCGGGAAGGGTGTGCGCGGCATGACGACGCGCGAGGAGGACGCAGTGAAGTCGCTCCAGGTTGCGAACACGCATGACTGGGCTTTCTTCTTCACCAATAAGGGTCGCTGCTTCAGCACCAAGGTATATGAGATTCCTGATGCCTCTCGTCAGAACAAGGGGATTCCAATCGTGAATCTTTCGGGCGTGCAAGTTGAATCAGGCGAAGTGCCCGTTGCAACAGTGATCCTGCAGAACTTCAACGCCGGTGGCTACCTTGCATTCTCAACAAAAAAGGGTGTGCTCAAGAAGACGGCGCTCGAGCAGTTTGAGAAGGTACGCTCGTCCGGGATCATTGCCATCACCTTGGATAAGGGCGATGAGCTTGCGCAGGTGATCCCAACTTCGGGTGAAGACGACATCGTGCTGGCGACACGTCAGGGTCGCATCTGCCGCTTCCATGAGAAGGAGGCTCGTCCTATGGGCCGCTCTGCGGGTGGCGTGATCGGCATTCGCCTCGCCCGACAGGGAGATCTCGTGGTGGCCGCAGCGGTGGTAGAGCCTGGAGCCGACCTCCTCGTCCTCACCGAGACTGGCTTCGGAAAGCGCGTCCCAGTTGGCGCATTCAGCCGCAAACATCGCGGTACCCAAGGGGTCCGACTGATCCCGCTCGAAGGGCGTAAGACCGGCCCGGTCATCGCAGTAGGACAAGTGAGCGAGGCGGATGAGGAGGTGATCCTGATCAGCGCCGAAGGCCAAGTTGTGCGCACGAAGCTTGAATCCATCGCCACTCGTAATGACGGCAGCTCCCAGGGCGTGCGGGTCATGACCCTTCGTGAAGGCGACAAGGTGGCAGGGATTGCCGCCTTCCGCATGGGGCTAGCAAAGCGCGACTCCGAAGGCGAGAATGGGGAGGCCCCTGACGTGGAGGCCAGCCCCTCTCGTGCCAAGGCGATTAAGGCTGCGATGAGCGCACGGTCCACCTCAAAGGCGGCCACGAAGGCTCCGCCTCACGTAAAGGCAGAGCCAGCGGCTAAGGTGAAGGTCAAGGTCGCCAAGAAGACGATGACGAAACCTACGAAGCGGCGATAGGGATCGGAGGGCGGCGATGAGAGCAGATTCGGTCGACGTCTACACGGGAAATGCGAATCCGGAGCTTGCAAGCAAGATCGCACGATACTTAGGGCGTGAGCTCGGCAAGGCTGAAGTGTTCGCCTTCGCCAACGAGAACATCTTCGTCAGGATCCTTGACAACGCACGTGAGAAAGACGTCTTCATCGTGCAGCCAACATCGCGGCCCGTGAGCGCCTCCATCATGGAACTGCTGATCATGATCGACGCGTTCAAGCGCGCATCCGCAGGACGCATCACCGCGGTGATCCCCTACTACGGTTACGGGCGATCTGATAAGAAGGATCAACCGCGCGTACCAATCACCGCACGACTTGTTGCCGACATGTTGCAAGTGGCAGGCGCGAATCGAATCCTCACTCTCGATTTACATCAAGGTCAGCTACAAGGATTCTTCAACGTGCCAGTTGATGAGCTTACGGCGGTGCACATGCTCTCAAACTACATCAGGCAGAAGGGGACCGAAAACCTTGCAGTCGTCACAGACCTTGGGTTCGCCAAACGCGCACGCACCTTCGCAGAACTCCTTGATGCGCCGCTCGCAATCGTCGAGAAGCGCCGTGAAGGGAACGATGACCATGCAGAGGTGCTCAACGTGATCGGAGATGTCAAGGGGAAACGTGTCATCATCGTCGATGACGAGATTGACACCGCTGGAACACTCACGGAAATAGTTCGCGCGATCGAGAAGGCGGGAGCAATAGAGGTGACCGCATGTGCGACACACGGCGTCTTCTCTGGCTCAGCCATTGAACGAATCAATGCCTCTGCCGTACGAGAGGTGATAATCACGGACTCAATCCCAATGCCTAGTGGAGTGAGTAGTCCAAAGATCAAGCGCCTTTCCTCCGCGCCACTCTTTGGCGAGGCGATCAAGCGCATCCACCTCGGTGAATCCGTCGGTGCGCTCTTCGGCAAAGAGGCTTCGATGGCTGAAGAAATGGTCTTCTGGGACGGTGAGCATGCCGGACTCCCGTCAACAGTGAACGGTCGTGGCCGCACGGAGATTGGATTCGCGGGCGCAAAGCGACGCACGAAGTAGTCATGACTCTGAAGTTGCACCGACCCGATGAGCGTGGCGTGATCGCCTCGCACTCGCTGGAGAAGCGCACAGATTGGCGCGCCACACTCAAGAGTCCTCGCTGGAACGCCGCGCCGCTTAAGAATACTGAAATGAATCCAACCAGCCGGCCAGCGAGCGTCATCTACTGGATCGTGCTTGGCGCCATTACCTTTGGAATCCTAATGCTGGGGTACGGCTCCGGCTTCTGGCGCTAAGGCTCGTCTATGGTGTTTGGGTTCCTCTCGCGTCTTGTTGACTCCAACGACCGCGAACTCAAGCGGCTCGCACCAACCCTGAACGCCGTCAATGCGCGGGCCCAAGAAATGGAGGTGGCGCGCACCGAAGAGATTCGTGGGCGCATGGAAGCAATCGCTGCAGACCTGCGAGCACGAACTGGCAAGGATCAGCGGCAGCAACTTGAAGAGGCACTACCAGAGATCCTGGCGGCTGCGCGCGAGGCGGCGAAGCGCACGATCGGTCTACGACCGTACGACGTGCAGATCCTTGGAGCGATCGTCCTCCATCAGGGAAAGGTTCCGGAGATGCGCACTGGCGAAGGGAAGACGCTCGTCGCTCCGCTCGCCGCTGCCGCAAACGCGCTCACTGGCGACGGCGTACACGTCATCACCGTCAACGACTACCTGGCGCGACGAGACGCGCAGTGGATGGGCCCCCTCTTCTCTTTTCTCGGCATCTCGCTCGGCGTCATCACCCACGACACTTCATACCTCTACGACGCTGAGTACAGCAGCGGCGAGGAGCGAACGGCGCGCCTCCGCCCCGTCACACGCAGAGAGGCGTACGCCGCCGACGTCACCTACGGCACGAACAACGAGTTCGGCTTCGACTACCTGCGAGACAACATGGTCACCGAGCTCGAAGCACGGGTGCAGCGCGGGCACGCCTTTGCGATCGTGGACGAGGTAGACAACATCCTCATTGACGAGGCCCGGACGCCACTCATCATCAGTGGCCAGGCAGCCGAATCACAGGACCTCTATCAAGTCTTTGCAAAACTTGTCCCTCGCCTCAAGGAGCGTCCGGCTGGCGCGCTTGAGGGTGGTGACTATTTTGTTGACGCTAAAGATAAGGCGGTTTCGCCAACGGAAGAGGGCGTCGCAAAGATTGAAAAGGCCCTCGACATCGGGAACCTCTACAGCGGCGACCCGCTGATGGCGCGACATTTTGAGTCTGCACTTCGCGCCCACGCACTCTTCAAGCGCGACCGTGACTACATCATCGAGGACAGCGAGGTAGTCATCGTGGACGAGTTCACCGGGCGCAAGATGCCAGGCCGGCGCTGGTCCGAAGGGCTTCACCAAGCGGTTGAAGCGAAAGAGGGTCTCCGCGTCCAACGTGAATCGGTCACGATGGCAACGATCACGTTCCAGAATTACTTCCGTCTCTACAAGAAGCTCGCTGGCATGACAGGAACGGCCATGACGGAGGCAGAAGAGTTTGGCAAGATCTACAACCTTGAGGTGACATCGATCCCCACGCATCAGCCGATGATCCGCTTCGATGAACCCGACCTGGTTTATCGGACCGTCCGCGCAAAAGACGCGGCGATCGTTGCGCACATCAAGGAGCGCAGCGCCGCTGGCCAACCGGTGCTTGTGGGCACCACGTCTGTTGAGCGCTCGGAGCATCTCTCCGCGATGTTGAAGCGTGAGGGTATCGCGCACAACGTCTTGAATGCGAAGCAGCATGAACGTGAGGCGCTTGTGGTTGCTCAAGCGGGACGACCAGGAACCGTCACAATCGCCACCAACATGGCAGGACGCGGAACGGATATTAAGCTTGGTGGAGACCCCACGGGTCTCGCTTCCGAATCGTTGCGGATTAAAGGGCTCAATCCCGCAGAGGTGGATGCAGAAAAGTATGCCGCAGCGCTTGCGGAGGCGGAACGAACATGCTCTGCTGAGCGCAAGGTCGTGCTTGCAGCGGGCGGCTTGCGCATCGTTGGAACCGAGCGCCACGAGTCTCGTCGCATTGACAACCAGCTTCGTGGTCGCGCAGGACGACAGGGTGATCCAGGATCATCACGCTTCTACCTCTCACTTGAAGACGATCTCATGAAACGATTCGCTGGTGAGCGCGTTGTGGGCCTGATGGATCGACTCGGTTTTGATGAGACCCAGGCCCTTGAGTCCGCAATGGTGAGCCGCACGATCGAAGGGGCACAGACGCGCGTTGAGGGATACAACTTTGATATTCGCAAGCGGGTAGTGGAATTTGACGATGTGATCAATAAGCAACGTGCAACGGTTTATGGTGAACGTGATCGCGTGCTGCGAGGCGAAAACCTCACACTCACAATTCAAGATGCGCTGCACGGTGAAGTCCGCGCACTTGCTGTCACGCACTGTCCGTCTGGGCGCACCAGTGAGTGGAATCGAGTTGCGCTCACCATGGAGCTCAAGCGCCTTGGCATTGATCCGCCCGCGTCGCTTGACACCATTGTTGAAGACTCGCTTTTATATGAGGCGGTAGACGCTGCAGCGGACGCCGCGCTTGAGATAAAGGCGGCGGAGGTTGGCGAAGAACTCTGGCCGCGTGTGGAGCGCGCCGTGATCTTGCGCAGCATTGACCAGCTCTGGATAGAACACCTCACTGAGGTCGACGATCTACGACGCGGGATTGGTCTGCGCGGCCATGCACAGATTGACCCACTCAACGCCTTCAAGGTTGAGGCGTTCAAACTGTATGAAGAGTTTCAGTCACTCATTCGCGTCAGCATTGCCCGTGCCATCCTGCGTGTCAGCCTCGTACAAGAGCAGCGCGCTCCCGCGCCTGTCGCGATGAAGACCGTTGGTGGCAGCCCCGAAACGGCGAGCGCCGCTCGTCCCGCATCCGCCTCGGCACCATCGGCTATGAAGGCGGGCCGAAACGACGCCTGTCCATGTGGCTCAGGGAAGAAGTTCAAGAAGTGCCACGGGGCATAGCCCCTGCTACGATCGCGAACGTGAAGCAGCAATACCCCGTCGTCGCCGTCGAGCGATCGAGTGAGCACCCCCGGTGAGCGTCGACGCTGCCGGCCTGCGCGACCTGCTCGGACGCATCGAGGCAACGTCGGGGCGGCTTTGACCTTGCCGTCAAGGGGGCGCGTCTCACCGAGATCGAGACGCAGATGCTCGCCACGGGCTTCTGGGACGACCAGCGGAACGCACGTCGCCTTGCCCGCGAAGCCGAGGGGCTCCGCGAGGAGATCACCCGTTGGCAGCGGCTCACCATCGCCGCGCGCGATCTCGGCGAACTATTCGAACTGGCGACTTCCGAGGGCGATGCGGCGCTCCTCGTCGAAGTCTCGGAGAAGAGCGCCCAGGTAGAGCACGACTTCCAACAGGCACGCACCTCGCTCCTCTTCGCCGGTGAATATGCGGATGCCGATGCCATCGTGACGATCCAGGCCGGTGCAGGCGGAACCGAAGCGTGCGACTGGACTGCAATGCTGCTTCGCGCGTACATACGATGGGCGGAGCGACACGGATTTGCACACGAGATTATCGATTTCACCGAAGGTGAGGGTGCGGGCTACCGCAGCATTTCCTTGGAAATTCGCGGACGCAATGTGTTCGGATGGTTGCGCGCGGAGCGTGGCGTGCATCGGATGGTGCGCATCTCTCCGTTTGATGGACAGAAGAGACGGCAAACCACCTTCGCAATGTTCGAGGTCGCCCCAGAGGTCGAAGATGATCAAGACGTTGTGTTGAATTGGGATGAGATTCGCGTTGACACCTTCCGCTCGAGCGGCGCGGGCGGTCAACATGTCAACAAGACCGAGTCAGCCGTTCGACTCACGCACCGTCCAACCAACATCGTCGTGTCAAGCCAGAATCAGCGCTCGCAGATGCAGAACCGTGAGACCGCGGAGAAGATGTTGCGGGGCAAGTTGATTGAACTTAAGCTTCGTGCGCGCGAAGATGAGCTGGCGCGTGTGCGCGGCGAGACGGTTGTTGCTGGCTGGGGGAGCCAGATTCGCAGCTATGTCTTCCACCCGTACCAGATGGTGAAGGATCACCGCAGTGGTCATCAAACTGCAGATACCACCAGCGTTATGGACGGCGACTTCGATCCATTCATCCTGGCAGAACTTGAGAGGCTGACGATCGGAGCACCTGCGGCGGCAATGGGACCAGACGATGAGTAACCTAGGGCGCATGGGCCTTGGCAGATCTGCGGGACCTCGTTCCGATGATCCGGTTGTTGCGCTGCGAGATGTCCATGTCCAATATCCGAGTGGACACACTGCGCTTGCGGGTGTCAGTCTCACCATCAATCGTGGTGAGTTCGCCTTTCTAGTGGGGCCTTCCGGTGCGGGAAAGTCCTCGCTGATCGGTCTCCTTGTGCGTGATGTGGTCCCTCGCTTTGGCGAGGTACACGTGGCGGGGTATGCGGTACACACCCTTCAACCGAACGAGGTCCCTTACCTGCGCCGACGTGTCGGCGTGGTCTTCCAAGACTTTCGACTCCTTCAGCGACGCACCGTTCACGAGAACACTGCCTTTGCGCTGGAGGTCACCGGCGCGCCACGCGAAGAGGTTGATGCAGCCGTTGAGCGCGCCCTACGCATTGTGGGGCTCACCGCGCTCGCCGAGCGATACCCGGACGCGCTCTCCGGCGGCGAACAGCAGCGTGCCGCGATCGCGCGAGCAATCGTCGGGAACCCGGAGCTGCTGATCGCAGACGAACCTACGGGCAACCTTGATCCGCTCATCAGCTGGGAGATCATGGAGTTGCTCGGACAGATCAATCAACTCGGCGTCACCGTCCTTGTCGCAACCCATGACTCCGATGTCGTCACGACACTGCGCAAACGTGTCATTGGGCTCGGGGGCGGACGCCTTATTCGTGATGAAGCGCGAGGGACATACCATCGTGCAGGGTGAGCACGTGAACGGGGAAGGAGGCCGGCCATGGGCAGAGCAGAAAACGGTCGACTGTTCCGACTAAGCGTATCCGCTGCGGTAAATGGCCTCTCGCGCAACAGGCTTGCCACGGTCGCCGCAACGATGACCATGACACTGATGTTGCTCGTCCTCGCCTCCGTCCTTGTGATTCGCGCGGGACTTGATGCGGCGCTCAGCTATGCGGACTCAAAAGTAGAGGTGGTCGCCTATTTGAAGGTCGGTGCGTCCGAAGAACGGGCGAACTCGCTCCGCGCCGAGATCCTGAAGATCGAAGGGGTGAGAGAGGCCACGTACATCTCCGCTGATGAAGCGCTCGCCGCATTCCGTGAACGACTAAGGGAGCGTGGCGAACCGGACCTCACCGGCGAACTTGATCAGAATCCGCTCCCCGCGAGCTTTGAGATCGCGCTCGAGAGCTCGAGTGAGACCGCAAAGGTCGCCGACGCGCTCAGTCGCCTCCCCTCCGCGGCACTTTTTTCGCGCATTGTCGATGGTCGCGCAGTTGCCGCAAGCCTTGCCAGCATCACTTCGGCGCTTCGTATCGCCGGCCTTATTGTCTTGCTTGGATTTTCGTTTGCCGTCCTCGCCGTTGTCGTAAACGTGATTCGGCTGGCGATCCTTGCGCGAAGTGATGAGATTGCAATCATGCGCCTCGTTGGTGCAACGTCAACGTGGGTGCGGCTGCCGTTTCTCATTGAGGGGTTGATTATCGGTGGCGCGGGCGCGCTGATCACCCTCTTAATCTTTGGAATCCTTGGTGCTGGGATCAGCGCCGTCATGCTCAACTTCTTCCGTGTCCTCCCTGTTGAAACTTCAGGAATCTTGCTCGGCGAGGTTGCGATCACGGTCTTGATCGCTGGCGTTGGGCTCGGCGCCCTCGGTGCACTATTCTCACTTCGTGGTCGTTTGAGTTCGTAGCCCGAAACAGAGAGATCACGGCAAGGAGGACCTGTGCAGCAACGTGTGAGTCAAGACGGGAAGGGGCGCCCACCACTCGTGACACGCGTAGGGGCACTTCTTCTAGCCCTCCTATTCGCAGTTGGCTCATACACACTCGGGTACAACAGCGGGAGTAGCGCAGCCAGCGTCACTAGCGCGTCCGGCGCGATTGATCTTTCCCGGTTCAACGAGGTGCTTGACCTTGTTGAAACGCGACACGTTGGCGACAAGTCTGACGAGACTCTCGTTGACGGTGCCATCAAGGGACTCGTTGAATCGCTTGATGATCCGTACTCGCAATACCTCACCGGCGAAGAGATGGATGCGCTTGTTGAGGGCCTCTCCGGGAGTTTCGAGGGGATCGGTGCAGTGATTGAGAGTCGTGGTCCTACTGGTGAGGCGTGCGCCACGCTTGGGTCCGACTGCTATCTCCTTGTCGTCTCGCCGATTGACGGATCGCCTGCCAAGGCTGCGGGTGTGCAGAGTGGCGACCGCATCACGCTCGTCGACGGCCTCACCGTGGACGGAGATACCTTGGATGAAGCGGTCCTTCGCGTGCGCGGCGCGAAAGGGACAAGCGTGGTAATCACGATCGTTCGCGGTGATGCGGCCCCGTTGAATCTGACCATCGTCCGCGATGTGATCATCGTCCCTGCCGTTGAGCCAGAAAGACTCGAGACGTCAGGCGGATCTCCCGTTGGATATCTGCGCCTCGCAGAATTCAGTGAGGTTGCTGGTGATCAGTTTGATCAAGCGTTGCAAGAGGTGGTAGACGCTGGTATCACGCGGATCATCCTTGATCTTCGCGACAACCCCGGCGGCTACCTTTCTACGGCACTTAAGATCGCGAGCGAATTCATCGCTGATGGCGTGGTCTACATGGAAGAGACGAGTGATGGGAAGCGAACCGAAACCTCTGCGAACAGTGGTGGCATCGCAACGGATCCAGCGATCAAGGCTATCGTATTGATCAATAGGGGGAGTGCCTCCGCGAGTGAGATCCTCGCCGGTGCGTTGCGTGATCGCGGTCGTGCAGTCCTCGTCGGTGAGACAACCTTTGGCAAGGGTGTCGTGCAAACATTCATTGACCTAAAGGATGGTTCTGGTTTAAAGCTCACGATCGCAAAGTGGCTCACACCAAACGGGACCTGGGTGAACAACGTCGGACTGTCCCCCGACTACCCGGTGCCGACACTGGCCACCCCTGGAGAGGACGACCCTGCCCTCCAGAAGGCCCTGGACCTCCTTAACTAGCAGGAGGCTACAAGCGAATGCGCACCGCCTCTTGCGCCTAACCTCGTTGGGTCGTATCGTCTACAGCAGACGGAAGGAGGTGGTGTGCAGTGTCAATAGACAGTTGTACGACCGCCTCTCGTGAGGTCGGCGAATAACCGATCCCGAGAGCGGTAATGTTCTGAGAGGGCGCTGGCCGCAAGGTCGGCGCCCTTTCTATTCACAGCAGCCTGCCGGCTCACCCCACTCACCCAGATAGGAGGTCTCGTGGCTACGAAGAAGTCGCTCGTCAGCGCTGACGGTACGACGCTGTCTTCGAACCGGAAGGCCACCCACGAATACGAGATCCTCGATCGATTCGAGGCGGGGGTCGTGCTAACAGGGACGGAGATCAAGTCGATTCGCGCAGGGAAGGCCGACATCGGCGACGCATACATCCGACTGGAGCAAGGGGAAGCACGCATGATCGGCATGCACATTGCCGAGTGGCCGGGTGCTGCCAGCCAGCAGCACGAGCCGAAGCGGACGCGACGACTCCTCCTCCACAAGGAAGAGATCGTCTCGATCGGCACTAAGGTGAAGGTGAAGGGGCTCACACTGATTCCACTTCGGCTCTATCTGAGCCGCGGTCGCTGCAAGGTGGAGATCGGTCTCGGGCGGGGCAAGAGGGAGTACGACAAGCGTAAGTCCATCGCCGATCGCGAAGGGCGGCGCGAGGCGGAGCGCGAGCTCTCCGACTGGAAACGCGGGGGCTAGCCCCCGCACGCTCCAGCGTGTAGGATTCCACCCTGGGGATGCGTGGTTTCGACGGGAAACCGCACCTTGAGAACGCGAGTCGAGGTTGCTATCAGACCTCGTTAATCAGGTAGCAAAAAGAAGTAACTGGCAATCGCCAGCCTGCTCTCGCCCGCGCTGCCTAAGGCAGTAAGGTGAGCGTGGAAGCGGCCCCCGCTTCGCGGGTCGTGGAAGCGTCATTCAGCGAAGCTGCGACGGTGGTGAATGACGCATAACCACTGGTTAAGCCCAATCTAGGGAGATGTGACTCGGTTGAGGGTCGGTCCGACCTGTGGGAGCGCCTCAACTTAAACTAAACCGCAGGGCACACTCGTAGTGCTCTCTTGGCAGGCTTTTCGGACGAGGAGTTCGACTCTCCTCCATCTCCACCAACCCGAGCACCTCGCGCGGATCGCGCGCTACCTAATCTCCTTGATGCGCGCCTTCGCCATCGCCACAAGGAGCTTCTGGTCAATCTCCCAATCGTTGGGAATCGTGATGGTGTGCTTGAGTACGCGATATCCCTTCAGTTTAGGGCCGAACGCACCAATCACCGCCTTGCTGAAGGGGTTGATCAACAAGTGCTTCGAGGTGGCCGATGCTCCAAACACGTAGTCCTTCTCGTTGCGGAGGATTGGCTGGTTCCAGGAGATCACAAGCTTCAGTTCTGGATACGCCGCGCGAAGCACCTTGAACATCCGCCTCATCGTGCGTGCCTGCTGCGGATCGATTGTCTTAAAATAGTCCGTCGGCGTTGCATGTCGATGTGCCGTCCTTGAGCCGCGAGTGAACATCACGAGCGCATTAGCGTGCGCCTCTGATAAACCGTGATTCTCCTGCAGGTATGCCATCTGCTCGGGATACCTCTTTCCGGCAAGACGTGACATCATCTTGTGCCAGTGCGACATCGGTTCGCCGTAACGCTTCTCAATTGCTGGAAAGTGCGCTTCACGAGTTGCGCCAGCCTTCGGCATTGCGAAACCCCCTCGTGCGAGCCTCAGGCGGGAATCACAACCACACGTCGATCCGGCTCTTCGCCCGCGGACTCAGTTGCGATTCCAGTCGCGTCTTGGAGCTCCATGTGCACCCAGCGGCGTTCGAGCGCCGTCATCGGCTCAAGTTGAACTGCGCGGCGGGTCTCGCGGACTCGCTCGCCTGCCTTTCGCGCGAGCGCGCGAAGCTGTGCTTCGCGTCGGCCCCGATACTGTTCGATGTCAACGGTGACACGCGCCCATTCACCAAGCTTTCGGCTCAACATCAGGTTGACAAGATGCTGAATCGCTTGGAGCCGTTCTCCACGTCGGCCAATCAGGCTGCCGAGTTCTTCTGCCGCCTCCGGAGATGTGCCCGCAACATTCAGAACCGCCTCTGAGCCTTCGCCGCTTAGCCGCACCTCTGCCTCAAAATCGAGGTGTTTGATCAGCGTCTCAAGGATCTCCTTGCCGCCAGCAATCATCTCTGGCGTTGTCTCGCTGCGCTCGCGTCGCTCTCGCGGCTCACGTGCCTCACCCGCTCCACGTGGTGCGCGCTCTGGGCGCGTCGCACGTGCAGAACGCGGCGATCGAGCCGATCGCTCTGGGCGCGTCGATGTTGTGCGTGTCGATGTTGTGCGTTCGGAACGGGAGCTTCGCGAAGCGGCACCGCGTGGCGCAGGCTCACGTGTCGAGGTCGCTCGAGGGGCGGGATCAGTTGCGCGCTTCGGCTTGCTCCCTGCTAAGGCGCTCGATGGCGCTGCAACAATTCGCGCTGGCTCGGCTCCCATTCCAAGCACACCTTTGGAGCCCGGCGCGATGATCTCAAAGTCAAGATCGGCGAGCCCTACCTTGAACGTCTCGCATGCAATCTTGAGCGCCTCTTCGACGCTCTTCCCAGTGAACTCCTGGTATGCGCTCTCGCTCACCATTATCTACCCCCTCGGCGACCGTGTCGGTCGCGCTTCTTGGCCGAACGGATCGTGGCGGCCGCAGATGCGGCGCGGTCAAGATCCGTTCGGGGTTGTAATGCCCCTTCACCCCCGTCGCTCGCCGGAGTATTCTCTGGCATCGCCACGGGGAATCGCGGTGCATGATTTGCGGCAAAGGCGGGATTCCACCCAAAGAGCGGAAAGAGTCCGCCATAGCCGAGGATCAAGTACTGCTGCGCCAACGAAAAGATCGTGGACGCAATCCAGTAGATGAAAAGTCCCGCCGGCAAGATGCCGCCGTACAGGATTGAGATGAGTGGCAGGATCACCAGGGTCTGGCTCTGCATTGCCGCAGCTGGGTCACCCTTTGCAGCACCTCCTTTTGGAAGCGTCATGCGCGTCTGCAACACCTGCAACAGTGCGCTGCCGAGCGCAAGTGGAGAGATGCCAATGCCGATGAGAATGAGTGGCGCCCACGGCTGTGAAACGTCGAGTCCGCCAAGCCATCCCACCGTTGTGTCAAAACAGCGGACGCCATCCGCAAGGCCATTCACGCACCCTGGGTCCAGGACCTGGAATCCGAAGATGCTCAACATGGCGCTCGGATCGCTCGTCTTTAGTCCTTGATCGATCACCGAATACATTGGGATGAGCACGATGAACTGAAGTAAGATCGGAAGGCAGCCGCTCAGCGGATTGATGCCGCGCGACTTGTATAGCTCCGCCTGCGCCTGCTGGACCTTCATGCGATCGCCCTTGTAGCGGCGCTTGATCTCTTCCACTTCTGGTGCCAGTAGCTGCGTACGCTTCTGCGAGACGAGCTGACGCCGATACGGTGAAATCAAAATGATGCGAATGACGATCGTGAGCAGGAGAATTGAGATCCCAATGTCCCCGGTCAGGCTGTCAAAGAAGACGAGGCCGATAAAGAGTGCCTGGAAGACTGGTGTGAATAGCCAAGAGAGAAGGCTGAACGGGTCGGCGCCAGGCGATGCGGGAGCGAGTGGTGCTGGAGGAGACGGCGAAACAACGACCGAGGTGGCGTCACATGCGCCAACAACGAGTGCGGTGAGCATCAGTATGAATACGGTTGAAAGCAGCTGACGTGCTCGGTCTATCATCGGACCGGATCCCATCCGCCGGCGGAGAGTGGTGAACAGCGGGCAATGCGGCGCGCTCCCATCCAACTCCCCTTAGGAACGCCGTATTTGATGATCGCCTCTTCCGCGTATCGCGAGCAGCTCGGCTCAAAGCGACAGCTTGACGGCAGCCACGCAAAGAGAATTCGATAGAGATGGATGAGGGCGATCGCCAACCGCTTCATGTACGCGCCTCGCCCTCGGGTCGAGAGAGTAGTTTTGCGCGGCGAAGACAATCGGTGAGCGCGGTGCGAAGCTGTTCACTCGATGCAGTTGCCGCTGAGGGGCGCACGCCAATCAGCACATCGGCGCCCAGGCGGACCTGCGGCGCGATGTCACGCGCGATTGCCTTGAGTCGGCGGCGGATTCGGTTGCGCACCACTGCGCCGCCAACTTTCTTGCTGGTGGCAATTCCAATGCGCAGGATGGGCACGGCGCGATCGCGCACGGCATAGCGGACGCCGAGCAGTGGTGAGTTGACACAAGGTGCGACGGCAAGAGCCGTAAAGTCAGCTGCGGTTCGAATCATTTCGAAACCTGCGGGGCGCGGATGCGCCGACCCGCTCAGACGGTGAGGCGCTTGCGGCCACGTGCGCGGCGACGAGCCAAGATCTTGCGGCCCGACATCGTCGACATGCGCTTACGGAAACCGTGTTCGCGGAATCGTTGTCGCTTCTTTGGCTGGTGCGTTCGCTTCATGATGATCGCTCCCGTCAATGTGGCCTTGGCGTCGCTCCGCCGTGCGGACCGGGTGCCAAGAGGGCTGCCTGGCCTAGGGCCGCGAGGTGGGCGGATCTAGGAAGGAAAGTATCCTCGGGGAGCCGCCAGGGTGTCAATTCAGGCACGGGTACCTCAGTGTCCTCAACGCCCAATGAGTGGAGCCTGCGCTAAACAGCGCTCCGCCCCCACGTGTAACAATGTTCGCGCGACGCATCGTACAGGTTCAGAAGTTGCTGCTATTCTCCGCCTCCCCCCAGCAGGGTTCAGGCGGTCACGGCGTTGCCCCACTGACTCTCTGACGCGGGAAAGAGAGGGAGGCGCTGCGGCATGAATCGACGACAGGTCTGGCGCGCCGCTCTCGGAGAGCTTGAGATCAGTCTCTCCCAGGCAACCTTCGAAACCTGGTTCCGTCGAACAGCAATCCTCCGCGTTGAGGAGCAGAGTAGAACCTTCACGCTCGGCGTCTCTTCTGGTTTTGCAAAGGATTGGATCGAGGAGCGCTACCGCTCGCTCATCGCACAAACGATCGCAAAGATCGTTGGCTATAGCGTGACACTCCAAGTTGAGGTTGTGAGCGACAATGAGCTTGATGCGCAAGGCGCACTTGCAGGAAAGAAGAGCGCGCAGATAGACAACGCATCACCGTCGCGCGTACACGCACCGTCTAGTGATTCGGTTCGTGTTGTTGACGCGATTGAGCCTGCACGCCCAACAAACCTGAACGCGCGATACACATTCGCAACCTATGTCGTAGGCTCCGCGAGCCGACTCGCGCACGCCGCATCGCAATCTGTCTCCGAGCGACCGGGGGGCGCATATAACCCACTCTTCCTATACGGCGGTACTGGGCTCGGAAAGACACACCTGCTTCACGCAATTGGCAACGCAGTGATGGAACGTTCGCCAAGCCGACGTGTCCTTTACATCACTGGTGAGGCATTTACCAATGAGTTCATTCTCGGTATCCAGCAGGGTGCGGCTGACGCGTTCCGTTCGCGTTTCAGGAAGATTGACGTGCTGTTGATCGACGACATCCAATTCATTGCGGACAAGGAGCGGACCCAAGAAGAGTTCTTCCACACGTTCAATACGCTCCACTCCGCAGGAAAGCAGATCGTGATCACTTCGGATCGCACGCCAAAGGAAATCTCGCTGCTTGAAGAGCGCCTCCGCTCTCGCTTTGAGTGGGGCTTGATTGCGGACATCTCGTCACCTGACCTTGAAACGCGCATCGCGATTCTTCGCAGCAAGGTTGAAGAGAGTGGCGTGATCGTTGCCGACGAAGTGTTGGAGCAGGTCGCTCGCCGCGTTCAGAGCAATGTACGGGAGCTTGAAGGGGCGCTCACTCGTCTCGTGGCGGTGGGCCGCCTTAGCGGCATGCCCGTCACCATGGAGCTCGCGGCCCGGGTGTTGAGCGAGGCGGTCTACCCAAGCCCAAAGCGCATCCTCGAGCCGGAACAGGTGGTTGCCGTCGTCGCCGAGCACTACGGGGTGACCGTTGAGCAACTACGTGGACCGAAGCGCGACCGCGAGATTGTCGTTCCACGACAGATCGCAGCATACCTCTCGCGCGAGGAGACGGACGCGTCGCTCGTTCGTATCGGTGGTGCGCTCGGGGGGCGCGACCACTCCACGATCATCCATGCCTGCGGGAAGATTGAGCGCGAGATGAGTTACGACGTGGAGCTCCGCCGAGAGGTAGCCCTTCTGCGCGAGGCGCTGCTTCGACACGGCCAGGGGACCGCCGCCTCCGCATAAACCTGTGGATATCTCGTGGAGAAGTGGTGGAAATGCCACCCTCTCGCGAGGGGACGGCGTGCGCCTGAGGAGACCTTGTGGAGAACCCTCTCGGCGATACCCCCAGCCTCTCCTGTGAGGTGAAGCACTTTACACGTGCTGGGGGCGAGCAGCTCACATGGAGGGGTCGGTTCCCCACGAGTTTTTCATGAGGGCTTACGCGTAGGGTCCACAGGTTCCACACTACGAATATGACGGTGACGAGAACTAAGAGATAAGCCACTATTAGCAAGACGCCCAGAAATGTGTGGAGGGTTGGACATGAAGTTATCGGTGACCCAAGAGAACCTTTCGCGTGGTTTGGCGGTCGTGGGTCACGGTGTGGCCTCTCGGAACACGCTCCCAATCCTCTCCAATGTCTACCTCGGCACCGAAGACGGCGGTCTCCGCCTTGTGGCAACCAACCTTGAGATCGCGGTGACCCACTGGGTTCCCGCAAAGATTGAAGTCAAGGGCGCGACAACGATCCCGGCACGCCTCTTCAGCGATGTGGTGAACGGGCTCCCGAGCGAGAAGATTGACATCTCGCTTCTTCCAGACGGCCGGGTTCACCTGAAGTGTGGCCGCAGCGCATCACACCTTCGAGCAACTCCAGCTGACGACTTCCCGCAAGTCGGTGCCGCCGGCGAACGAGTGACGGCGCGGATCTCGCAAAAAGAGCTGCGCGCCGCACTTGACTCAACGGTGTTTGCTGCCGCAGGCGATGAGGCGCGACCGATCCTCACCGGCGTGCTCACGAGCTTCACGGGAGAGAAGGCAACGTTCGCCGCCGCCGACAACTATCGCATCGCAGTCGCTGGCGCTGCGCTCGCAGAGGCGGCACCAGAGACGAGTATCATCGTGCCCGCGCGCGCGTATGCCGAACTCCTCCGGCTGCTCTCAGACGTTGACGATCTCGTTGAGATCACGCTGACACCGGCAAAGAATCAGCTGCAGTTCAGGCTCGGCGACACCATGCTCGTCAGCCGGCTTATCGACGGGCAATTTCCACCGTTCCAGCAGGTCATCCCAACGTCCCACACCACAAAAGTGACGATCGTTCGCGACGATTTCCTGCGTGCCGTCCGCCTTGCACAGGTTGTCGCTGACGCATCAGCGCACATCGTGCGCTTCGCGATCACACCGGAGGGTGGCGGAGCGATCGACATCACGGCCGCTGCGGACATAGGAGATCACGCGGCACACGTTGAGGCAACCGTAGAAGGCGAAGGCACAACGATCGCGTTCAATGCCAAATACCTCGTGGACGTGCTCTCGCGCGTCGAAGCAGATCGCTTCTCCTTGGAGCTCACCGGACCGGTCGCACCAGGGTTGCTTCGCCCGCTTGACGGGCGCGATTACCTCCATGTCGTGATGCCGGTGCGTACCCCCTCCTGATTAAACGGTGCCGCAAATCGCGCGGCCCGCACACCCGTGAACGGACGAAGAGGAGTGGCCAAAGTGATTGAGCGCGTGCGCCTTCAACACATCCGAAGTTGGACCGCCGGAGAGATCCGTTTCTCCGCGGGTCCTCAAATCCTCTGGGGGGCTAACGGTGGCGGGAAGACCACCGCGATCGAAGCGCTGGTCGTTGCGGCGACCGGACGCTCACATCGCGCGGGCGCGCTCCGTGAGCTCGTGCAAGAGGGGGCAGGGAACGGCGCGTTCACCGTCACGCTCCGAGATCCACACGAGGCGCAGGACGACCCGCTCGCGACGACCACGCTCGCAGCTGAGATTGGGCGCACAGAGCGCACCCGATATTTCGTGAATGGCACCGCCCGGAGAAGTGAGACGCTCGGCGAGAAGCTCAAGGTCGCCACTTTTGTTCCAGAGGAGACGGGCCTCGTGGTCGGAGCCCCCTCTATACGCCGCGCCGTCCTCGATCGAATGGCAATCCAGTTGAAGACGGGCTACCGGGCTGCGCTCTCCAGGTATGAACGCACGCTCAAACAACGCAACCGTCTCCTGAAGGACGCGCTTGACAGCGACGGTGCCGAGCGACGCGCGATCAGCGCGGAGATGAAACCCTGGACAGAGCTCTTGATCAGTAGCGGCGCGGAGATTGTTGCGGCCCGCAACGAACTTCTGCGCGCGCTTGCAGATCCGCTCTCGGCCGCGCATCGCGAAGTCGCTCCTACGGAGGGCGCCCTCGCCGCCCACTATGTTTCGCGCGAAGCACACCTCCCACATGAGGACGAGGGCGCAGCAGCGACGCGCCTCCGTAGGGCGTTTGAAGAAACTGCGGAGAGCGAAGGATATCAAGGACACACGCTGGTCGGCCCGCATCGTGACGATTTGATGTTTACCACCGACGGGAAGGATCTTGCGCCGATCGCATCGCGTGGACAACAGCGCAGCCTACTTCTTGCCCTGCTGTTCGCAGAGATCGAGCTGCTGACGACAGAGCGCGGCGAAGCGCCACTCCTTCTGCTTGATGATGCGTTCTCTGAACTTGACCCAGAGCGACGCGACCATCTTGTCCACCGCCTCACCGCACTCCCACAGACCATCATCACGACCACGACACTCAGCGATCTCGCTCCGAGGCTCGTCGCCGGTAGCGCATGCCAGGAGGTCGTTGGAGGTCCACGCGGAAGCGAGGTGAAGCGTGAACGATAAGCGCCAACGCAAAGGGAAGCCACAGAAGCTGAGCGCACTGATTCCTGAGGCGGCACGCGCACTCGGCTTTCAAGAGGAATTCGAGCTATCGCAGCGCGCGCGGGTCTTTCATGAGCTCCTCATGCAGATAGCCCCACACCTTGCGCCTCACTGCCGCCTCACGGCGAGAAGCGAAGGTGGTCGGCTTGCGATTGAGGTTGACGACCACACAACCGCACAAGAACTCCACTTACGTAGTGCCGAGATTGCCAGCGCCTATTCAATCCACCCGGGCGGCGCGCGCACAATCGGGTTAACCGTGCGCCTCAGACAAAGCAACGATGATCCTGGGCGACACTAGGCGTATCCTCAGCCCAATGAGCGACAGCATTCGAACATCTAATGGGCAACCGACCTTGGTGGTTGGCTCGGCGGCGCTTGCCACGGCGGGCGACCACGCACTTCTCTTGCGCATGCCGACGAGCCCCACGACATTGCGCACGCTCGGTGCGCGTGCAGTTCTAATCTCTGCCCCAGGATTGAACAGATCGCGACTCAAGGATGCAGCCGAGCGTGCCCTCAATCTCTTTGACCGTACTGAGGGGGGGGCGACCGAACGGGCTCGCTCCATCATCGTTGCGATTCGCGAACTGCTCGGAAATTCGAGCGAGGTGTGCATGATCGGCCTCCTTCGCCGTGAGGCGTGGGCTGCGTCAAGTGGAGACCTAACTGCCGTCGCCTCGCTCCTCCGCGAAAGCCGACGCGTCACTCTCCTACTCCCTTCGGGCGCTCCAGGCGCGTCCATTGATGCGGCTCAGCGGCAAGGAGTCACGACCGGTCGCGTCGCGCTCGCAGTTGGGGACCGAATTGCGTTAGCTGTCAGCGAAGAGGAGGGGCGAGCGCTGTTGAAGCGACGACCAGCTTCGGCAAGTGACAGCACAAGGCTTGCACTCCTACTCGCAAACGAAGAGCCTCCGCCACCACCGCCGCGTAGCGCCCCGCAAGCGCGCGACACACTCCTCACCATCCCTGCGGACAACATTGCCCAGGCGAAAGCGCGGGCACGCGCGAGATGGGAGGAGGGGAACGACGAACGAGGTGAGCTCATTGCCGCCGCCGTGCCACCCAAACCACAAGGGGATCGCCGCCGTCCGGAACAGCTCACGGAGCCGTACGCCCCAATTGATCGAGCCGCTCAGGAGGTGCTCGCCGAGCGCCGAGGTGGCGACGCCCGTGGCGGGGTGTCGACTCGTGGGTCTGCGGCGCGTGTGGCTCAACCTAGCCGTGATGCGAGAAACCGTGAAGCGATCCGACGCGCCGCACGCGCACGCGCGGAGCGTCAGCCTGGTGCTGAGCCGGAGGTCGAACGCTCTCGCGCCGAGCGAGGAACAACCCCGCCCACAAGGCTTCGCGTTGTGCTGGGACGGCTCATCAGCGCAGCTGAGCGGCGTCTCCCATGGCTCGCCACCCGAATCCAAGAGCCGAGCCTTGACATTGAGCGCAGCCGCGACACATCACTAACACAGGCAACCGCTCGAGGCCGTCGCCGCACCGCAGGCGTCCTGCTTACAGCAATCCTCATCACTGCGATCGGCGGTGTTGCAAACGTTTACCTGAATCGAACGAATCCAACGCTCGATGTGGCGGCGAATGCACGTGAGTTACTCGCGGAAGCAACTTGGTCCGTTGACGAAGCGCTCAATCCGGTAACCAATCTGCTTGCGAGCGACCCAGACCGCGCGCGAACCCTACTCGTCAGCGCAATGGAGAAGCTGTTGATTGCGGCAGTGGGCGGCGCAGAATCATCAGAGATCAACGCTTTGCGCGATAGGATCGGACCGCCGCTCGACAAGTTATTCCTTCTCACGCGCGCAACAGTGTTTGAGGTGTTCGACTTCGCCTCTGCATCGGTGCCAATCAAGATCACCGCAATCACCCAAGGCCCAGATGGATACAGTTACATCCTCGACGACTTTTCGGGAGCGGTGTATCGAGTGGACCCGGCAGCGCAACCGAACCCGCGTGCGACCGTGATCTATCAGCCTGGCTTTGAATTATTCGGGAGCACCACGGGCCGCGCGCAAACCATCAGCGCATCAGGTCCAGACATCCTCATCTTTGATGCCTCGTCCAATCTGTGGCGCTGGCGACCGGCAGATCCAAGCGGGAAGGGAACGCTCGTGAAGTTCCGCGTGAAAGATGGCGAGTTCTGGGGGAGCGATGTAAGGATCATCTCTGGATTCGCTGCCGATGAAGGGACAGGGCTGTATCGAATGTACGTGGTTGACCCTTCAGCGCGACAAATTTTGCGATACACGCCCGCCCCAGACGGGACGGGATATCCCGCCCCACCGACTGGATATCTGATCAACCCGACGTCGCTTGCCAGCGTGGACTCGATGGTAATCGATGGGGATCTCTATCTCGCGGAAGACGGCGTCGTACGAAGGTATGTGGGTGGCGCTGTGGACGAGTGGGCTCCAGCGGATCCAGGAGACGGCGTAGTCCGAAACACTCCAGAGATCCGGCTCATCCTCACTACGGGTGCAAGCCGCACCGGCGTGCTCTATGGGTGGGATGTTCGCAATCAGCGAATCCTCGCGTACAGTAAGGCGTCCTCTGGGAGCGTGCTTGCGCAGTATCAACTCGTGGCGAGCGATGGTGTCGTCTCGAACATCGTCGGCGGCTACATCGCAATCGCACGAGATGGTGGAGCTCCGACGTTCATCTGGGCCGAAGAAGGGCGCATCAGAGGTGCAGTACTTGGTGCAGCCGTAACCCCTGGTGTAACCCCATCCCCAGCCACCACTGCGGTTCCCGTGATTGAGCTGCCGAGCACTCAGCCGTAACCCGCGCCACCCTCTTCGTTAAGCACGGCGCGGCGAAGGGTGCGATCATCACCGCATGGACCTTCGTCGTGCGGTTGTTGAAGGGGTTCGCGTCCAGATGCTCTCCGGAACACACATCCTGCTTCTCCGCGACGCAGAGGAGCGAAGATATCTTCCCATCCCGATCGGCCCTCACGAAGCGAATGCGATCGCGTACCATTTGCAAGGAGTTCGACCTGAGCGCCCACTTACCCATGACATTGCAACGCTTATGATGAACGCGCTCGGCGCGGAACTGCGAGAGATTCGAATCATCGAGCTTCGAGACGAAACATTCCGTGCGCGAATGCTTGTTGCTCCCACCGGCGGGGCAGTGCAGGAGCTCGACGCGCGCCCAAGCGACGCTATTGCGCTCGCCCTCCGGGCCAACGCGCCAATCTTCATCTCGCTCGACCTCCTTGCCGCGCATGGGATCGTTCCTGAGGCGGCTGAGGAGGAGCGCCTTTCGCTCTTTCGAGACTTTGTGAATTCACTTGACAGCGATCAGCCAAACGGCGCTAAGGGAAGCGACTCGGAGCGCTGATCTAGAGGAGTCGAACCCCCCGGGCGAGCGCGCTCGTTCGGCGGAACCAGAGCGCACCACGAAGCGACCAGAAATCTCGCACCGCCGCGAGTACCACAGAGAGTCGGGCGCCACTGGCAGATCCGGCGACTCGCGGGAAGTGCGGGACACCGACCTCAATCATCTGCACCCCATGCGCCCGCAATTTGATGAGCAGCTCTGCTGAAAAGAAGGCACCGTTCGATGCGACGGCAACCCCGTGCAACGAGCTGCGAGGGAATAGTTTCATTGCGCAGTCCACGTCGCGCACCTGGAGACCAAACCAGACACGATTCGCGAGGCGATACAGCGCGGCGTAGATCTTGCGTAGCGCAGGGTCGGCGCGCTCGACTCGGTAGCCGAGGGCAACCGTATCGCGATCCGGCACCGCTGAGATGAGCGCCGCCAAATCTGCAACGCGGAACTGTCGATCGCCGTCTATGAACGCAATCCATCCGTAGCGCGCACTAGCAAATCCGGAGCGGAGCGCTCCACCGTAACCGCGGTTGTCGCCATGTCGAATCACGCGGACAGTGTTCAAGTGGGCTGATTGAAGTCGGGTCGCGATGGCAGGTGTCTCATCTGTAGAGCCGTCATCAACAAGGATCACCTCATACCGCTCAGCGAGCGCGGGGAGTGCGCTTAGCGCTTCTGCAACAAGCGCATCAAGGTTTTCCGCCTCGTTGTGACACGGAACAAAGAGAGATAGCTCGCTAATTGGTATCTGCACCTGCCCCCTCCGCGGCTACACTCACCATATGAGCACTGCGCTGATCGTCGTCTTCGCACTTGTGTTGCGCATGATCATCGCATACGTGTTCCTTCCTGTGAACGCTGGATTCGCCGCAGACCTTGAGGCATTTCGCTTCTGGGCCGCAGACCTTGGAGCGAATGGCCCACTCGGCGCGTATACACGCGGCTACTTTCTTGATTATCTTCCTGGATACCTCTGGGTCCTTTGGCCGCTCGGCGCGCTCAGCGGCGCGCTCACAGGGTCGTTTGATCCTGGCGCACTGATCAAATTCCCTGGGATCTTCGCTGACGGGCTACTCATCGTTGCCACAGTTCGGTTGGCGAGCGAGCTCGGCGCATCCACGCGCGCGCAGCGCGTGGTCGCCCTCGTCCTCGCCTGTACGCCAGTCACGTGGCTGAACTCCGCAGTCTGGGGTCAGGTTGATGCGGTTGGAACGAGCGCCTTGGTCTTTGGTGTTGCGGAGCTGATCAAAGGGCGTACCGTTCGCGCCGCCGCACTCGCGGCGCTTGCCGCGGTCATCAAGCCGCAGTTCGGCGTTCTCATCCCGTTGGTTGCTGTGATTGCTCTTGTTCGCGCGCGCCGCAGCGGCGACGCTTGGTTAATCCCGGTTGTTGGCCTTACTGGCGCAGCGGTCGTCTCCGTTGCTGCACTTCCGTTTGGGTTGACGCTGGTCGATGTGATTCAGCGAGTTGGAGAGGCGGCGGCAGTATATCCATATCTGAGCGTGAACGCATGGAATCTTTGGGCACTCGCGGATAGCAACGGGACAGGCATCATCCTAAACGGAGGTTGGGGAAGCGACGCGGTTCCTCTCTTTGGCTTCGGGCCGCCAGCATTATTCATTGGCACCTCGATGCTTGTTGCGGCGATGGTCGTAGCAGGTTGGGCGGCGCGACATGACGAGCGCACCAGAACGGTCGCTGCCCTCGCGTTGATCGCGATCGCCTTCTTCGTCCTCCCCACGCGCGTGCACGAGCGCTACCTCTTCCCTGCGGTTCCGCTCACGATTGCGCTCGCAGCGGTACTTCCTAGCTGGCGTCTCGTTGCCGTTTTGACCGGAGTAGTGTTGGTCGCCAACTCTTGGGGGGTGCTCACGCTCGACTATCTGCAGAATCCAGGAATCCCCGATCTGGGACTAGCGAGCGAAGCGCTTCAAGCCCCGGTTGCAATCATCTCAGCAGCCATTGCTGGCACCACAGCACTCTGCGCAGCTGGCTACCAACTTCTTCGTTTGCCTACTGGAGTGTCACGGGTGGTGCGCCGGGCGTCAGCGCGCACGCGTGAGAGAGATGAATCAGACAACTCGTTCGCTCCACCGCGAGCACGCCTCAACCGAATCGACCTCTGGATGGTAGTTGTCATTGCCATTACCGCACTATCGCTGCGCGGGTGGCGCGTCGGTGAGCCAACGCGATTCCACTTTGACGAGGTCTATCACGTGCGCACTGCAACAGAGTTCATGCAGTACTGGCGGTATGACGACCCACATCCGATCTACGAGTACACCCACCCACATCTTGCAAAGTATGCGATCGCAGCAGGCCTTGAAATGTTCGGTGCCCCGCGCGTGGACGGTGGCAGCAGCTACGGAGCTCCGATCCTTGCGATCGCATCACGACCAGAAGGCGCAGTTGGTGCGCCGCGGGTCTGGGTCGCCACAGCAGCTGGCATTGATGTGATCAACCCGGCAACACGCGCGGTGATTGGGACGATCAACGAACCGAGCGCTCGTGCGATCAATGTGGCAGATGACGGTTCGCTATGGGCTGTTTCTGGGAGCGGTGATCTACTGCGTGCAGCAGGTGACGCTGCAGATGGAGGCAACAGGGAACCGTTTACCCGATGGAGCACCAACATATCGGATGTTCGAGCGGTGCGTGGCCTTGATGACGTCGCAATGGTCGCCACGGGCAGCGAAGTTATCCGCATCGAGCGCGGCAACATTACGGCTCGAATTGGTGTCCCAGAGATACGTCAGATTGAGATCCTTCGCGTGGACGATGCGAGTTATGTGCTGGTTGCAGGGGGTACTGGCCTTACGCTTGTGCGCGCCGGTGATCTTGGGGGCGCACAGATCACCGCTGTAGCTGGTGGAGTGAGCGCGCTCGGATTAGTGGACTGGTTTGACGAGCCTCGTGTCTATGCCGCGGAGACTGAGAGCATCTCTGTGTATGCGCTTCGCGCGAGCACACCATCCGTGCGCGTGGCGACGATCAGTATCAGGGATGCGTCGTTGATCATCGTGAATCCCGCAACACGGATTGTGCACGCCGTTGCGCCGACCCGGGGAGCGAGTGGCGCCGCCGCACTGTGGAGCATTGAGCCGAACGGAAACGCCTACTTTGCGGACACGGAACTTCGAAACCCAGCGGTGAGCAATGTAGAGCCGCTCACTAGCGACGGCGTTGCAGGTGCGGTGATCGACGGATCAGCCGAACTGCCGGACGGAGGGCGCGGTGAGCTGATCACAGCATGGTCAAACGGCGAGATGGTACAGGTTGCTGTCGGCGATCTCTCTGCAGGTTGGCGTTGGCCCGGAGTGATTGTGGGAGCGATTGCTGTCGCACTCCTTGCACTCCTCGCGCGGCTCCTCACAGAGCGCCGTGAAGTTGCTGCGCTCACAGGTCTTCTCGCCCTCCTGGACGGCGCAGGGTTTGTGCAGAGCCGCATCGGGATGAACGATGTCTACGTGCTTGCGGCGCTCATGGCCGCCGCGTGCGCCTTTGTCGCCTGGCTCCAGGGTCGCGCGCGCGGGGTTGCGAGGGGGAGCCTCCTGCTGCTCGTCACTGGCGTGGCCCTCGGCCTCGCACTCGCGAGCAAGTGGGTGGCCCTTTACGGAATTGGAGCGCTCGGACTGATCTGGCTCGCGCGCAGTGCATGGGGGAGACTCGCTGCTCTCGTTGGACTCATCGGAATCAGTGCGATCCTCCTCCCCCCCGCACTATCTATCGCGTCGCAGGGTGAGCGCCTCCCAAACCTCCCCTTCCTTGGAGTTGCCGCACTGGTGATCGTAGCCACCGTTTTGACCGTTCGCCGAGTTAGCGCAGCGAACGACAAGGGGTTCGCCCACCAACACGTCAGCGATGCCATCTTTTCGGGTACGTCGTCACTGCTTGTTGGCGCAACGCTCGTTGCACTCCCGCTTGCGGTCTATCTGATCAGCTATCTCCCATGGGCGGCGCTCGGGAACCAGATCGTCGAGGGGTGGCCGCTCGGAAACGACGGTCGAACGCTCGCTGACCTCACCACCTCCATGTATCAGTACCACGACACACTCCGCGTGGCGCACGCTGCAAGCTCACCGTGGTGGGCATGGCCGCTTGACCTAAAGCCAGTCTGGTTCTTTCAGGAGAGCTTTGCGGCGGCTGGCGGGTGGAGTGGCGCAATCTACAACGGAGGAAACATTGCGTCGCGCATTCTCGGTCTCGCCGGCGCCGCGTGGCTCGCACGGCAGGCGTGGACGCAGAAAAGCTGGGGCCTCGCGATCGCCGCCATCATCTTCTTTGCACTTTGGCTCCCATGGGCGCGCGTCGACCGTGCAGCGTTTCAGTACCACTACCTGCCGTCTTCGCAGATCGCACTGATTGCACTCGCACTGCTCCTCGCTGACTTGCGCAACGGGGTGACGCGCGCGGTTCGCCTGGCACAAGGCGGGTTTGCCGCACTGATGCTGGCCGCACCGCTTCTGTGGGCTGTGACTCCGCTCCTGTGTTCCGTTGCGGGAGTCCTCGATGTCTATGCGGAAAGCCAAGTGTGTCTCTCCTCGGGGCTCGCAACACCAGGACCAGTGATCGGCACGTTGCTCCTGGTCCCTGCTGCATATGTGGCCTGGTCGCTTCGTCGCATTCGCGACCCTCGTCGTTTGTTCCGCTGGTCGCTTGGTGCAATCGCGATCGTTGCACTGGTGTGGTACCCGAACTGGTCAGCGCTTCCACTCCCAACAGGTGTGCACAACGCGTATCAAGGAGTTCTCCCGACGTGGACCTGGTCGTTTCAATTCGGAGTCACACTCGAGAAGCCGGTCGATATGCCGCTTGTGAGCGGAGCAACACTTCTCTTCACCGCAGCGCTCGGGGTGGTTGCGCTCCTCACCTATGCGTTATTCGAGTACGCGTGGCGAAGAGAACTCCACAAGGATCGCTCGTAGCGGAACTCCCTCGGTGGCAAGGAGTCTCTCAACCGCCGCAGGAAGCGCAACCGCGTCGCCAGATGCAACGCGTTGACGCTCATCAGCAAGGGCGAGCCACCCACCACCCTCAATCACAACTAGCAGCGCGTCATTTGGTGAACGAAGCGGGCCGAGCGCTGCATGCTCGTTCAAAGCGATCTCTGTGATGTGCGCCGTTGTGCCGGCATATAGGAGTGCGCTCTCGACGCCGGTTGCACCCAAACCGCGATCTGGCCGGCGCTGTCCTGGTCCGAAGCGGCGGATCTCCACCGCGTGACGCTCAGCGCTTCTTGCTGCCGCCGCGGCGATTCGGTCGTTTGATAGTTGCCTCCACGCCGTCACTCACCTGGCGCCGTGTGCGCAACATCGCCTCATGCGCCGCTTCAGCGACGAGCTGTGGCGGGAAGCGATTCACGACCGTATCCTGGAGCAGGTAGAGGCCAATCGCGGTCGTAACGGTCGGGAAGATTCCGTACCACTGGAAGGCGGCGTAGATCAGGTTAAGTCCGAAAGTACTCACACCGATCCAAAGGAGATACTCCCACTCGTGGCCGAGCACTCCTCTCCCGTGTGTTCCGCGCGTCGACCATGCATACGCAACGATGGTGAGGATGAAGAGCAGAAGGTTTACCACCCAGAACGGGGTGTAGAACGTGCCGAGTCGCGCGTTCAGCGCGACGAAGAGATACTCCCAAGGCCACTGCGCCATTCCATTACCTCACTCATCTCTATTGATCGGATACGTGGTCGGTTCGTCAGGCGAGTATGCCATCATCGCCCCATGCGGGTCCTCCTCGTAGCCAGCCCAGCGCACCCCTCGGTAGCTCGGTTCGCGCCGACACTCGCCGTCCTTGCCGCACAAGGCTGCTCCATTGAGACGAGCCTCCCCCTCTCCCCTGAGCTCACTCGGGAAGGGATCCCGCATGTGGCGCTCGGGGACGCGGAACTTGATGCGGTGCTGCGCGGCCTCACGGACAGCGATCTCTTGATCGCCCCGCTCGCTGGTCCTGCCGCACTCGGCGCGGCCGCCCACGTGATTGGGAGAGGTGCGGGGGCACCACTTCTCTTGGTCGACGTCGACGATGCGGGAGACCTTGTTGGGTCGCTCGCAATGGCGCGTGATGGCGGCACTGTCGGTACGGACGTTCGCGAACGGCTGGTCAAAAGCGCTGCGTTTGCACTCGCATCCATCCTCGCGCCTTCTGCGCGTGGAAGTGGCGAGTTTCCTGAGCGACAGATACTTCTCTTGGAGCGCATACGAACCTTCCAGCACGGCGAGAATCCACATCAGCGCGCCGCTGCGTACCAACACTCATCTCGGAATCACGCAGGTGTGCTTGGCGCACAACTTGTACAAGGGAGCGAACCCACACTCAACGACGTCCTCGACCTTGACGCGGGCGCGCGCCTCGTCGCGGACCTCCCTGTCCCGAGTGCTGCGCTGACCCGCCATACGGATCCGATCGGTGTTGCGACCGCTGAAACCCCTCTCGGCGCACTTAAGCGCGCCCTCGAAACCGATCACGCGGCAGCATCAGGAGCAATCGTGGCGCTGAACACACAGATTGATCGAGCCGTGGCCGTGGAGATTGCGAGTGGCAGCTATGAGGCGATTGTCGCCCCAGGAGTGGCAGACGAGAGTGCTGCCTCCGCGCTCGCCGCTCGCCCAGAACTAAGAGTGTTGTTGTACGAACCGGAACATCGGCAAATCCCTGAGCTCATAGCGCTTGGCGACGCGCTGTTGATGCAGACTGCAGACCATGGGGCGATGGAGCGCAGTGAGCTTCATGTGGTGACTGAACGACGGCCAACGCTGGAAGAGCTCACCGATGCACTCTTTGCATGGCGTGTCGTACGACATGTTCGCTCAAATGCGATCGTCCTTGCGCGAAATGCTACGACGATTGGGATCGGGGCTGGGCAGGTGAATCGTCGTGTTGCGGTCGATATCGCACTTCAGCGCGCTGGTGATCGCGCGCGCGGCGCAGTCATAGCCTCCGATGCGTACTTTCCATTCGCAGAAGGGATCGCCGCTGCGGCAGCGGCAGGGGTGACCGCCATGGTGCAGCCGGGCGGTTCGCGTCGAGACGATGCAGCAATTGAGATTGCCAATCGCAGCGGGATGGCGATGCTCTTCACTGGTCGCCGCCACTACCGCAGATAGCGGACCATGGAACAGCCACTTCTCGAACGAATCCGGCGAGAGATCCGCGCGCACGGACCAATCAGCTTCGCGCGGTTTATGGAGCGCGCGCTCACAGAGCCCGAATTTGGATACTACGTTGGCACGCAACCCCGCGCCGGACGTGAAGGTGACTTCATTACCGCACCAGAGATGCACGGGCTGCTCGGTTCTGCATTGGCACGCCTTGTTCATGAGGTATGGAAGAGGCTTGACTACCCACGGCCGTTTCGGTACACGGAGTACGGCGCCGGATCTGGCGCACTTCTTCTTGCATTTGTGGATCAGCTCATCAGAGATGAGTCGCCACTAATTGAAACGCTTCAGATTCAACCGATTGAAATCAATCCATATCGTCGTGAAGAGCTTAAAAGTGCGTTGGCCACGCGTGTGCTACGCCAACCGCTCGAGCTTGTGGCATCAGATGCACCACCTGTCCATGGAGTGGTCGTGGCGAATGAGTATCTCGATGCTCTGCCGTTCAAGATCTATGTTGGTCGCGCGTCAACCGAACACGGCATTGCAGAGCGTTGCGTCGGTGTCAATGACGAGAATGCACTTGTCTGGGTCGAGGTGCCCCTTAGAGCGTCAGAGGCGGCGCGCGTAATCGCGCGGTTCGGTGCGCCACTTGCTGAAGGGCAGTGCGCAGAGGCGTGCTTCGCCGCAGATTTGTGGCCGCACGAACTCGCCCACAAAATCAGCGGTGGGCTTGTGGTCGTCATTGATTACGGACGCGAGGGGGTTGGCCTTCGTGATGCATCCAGCCGCGCGGCGGGGACCGCGCTCGCCTACCAGGGACATCGAGCGACCGACGATTTACTCGGCGATCCAGGGGGGCGGGACCTGACCGCACACGTGGACCTGACCGCCCTGCGGGCCGCCACCACCGCGGCGGGTCTCACCCGGATCGCCTCAACCACTCAGGCGGCGCTCCTTGCAGGAGCAGGCCTCAATGACGAGATTGAACGGATTCGACGAGGGCCAGAGGCGAGCCTCGAGGGGGCGATCGCGCTTAGGTCGGCACTCGCCCGGCTGATGAACCCTCGTGGCATGGGCGGATTCGCCGTCGAGCTCTTCGCGACCGGCCCGGCTGAGCACGTTTCACGGTTGGCGGACGCGAGCAATCCACTCCCTGGAGCGGCGGCTCCGATCCGCCCCCTCGTCTAGAATCTTTGTAGGATCCACCCTTCGCCCCGTACGAGGCGCAGCACGGGAGTCGGGGTCCAACAAAGGAGATGCATGAACGGACTCTGGTACGTCCTCGGCTTTGCCGGCGCGGGTGCCTCTTTCGTCTTTTTGACGATTGGAATCGCCTGGCTGATCTCCCACCGCACCCGCGGCAGCCGCGGGAAGCAGGTGCCATACGAGTCAGGAATCGACACCTACGGCGACACCCACGGCCGCTTCGGCCTCTCGTTTTACCTCTACGCACTCCTCTTCGTCGCGTTCGATGTTGAGATCATCTTCATCTACATCTGGGCGCTCAACTTCCAGTCACTCCTCATCGAAGGCCTCGTTTCAATGGCGGTCTTCATTGGGGTCTTGCTGATCGGCCTCGCATACGCGTGGCGCAAAGGGGTGCTCGCATGGCGATGACCCGCGATCCAAAAAAGGCGCTTCAGACGCCGATTGTCACACCGAACACGCTATGGACGACGGACAACCCGCGCGCATACGGTGGACAACCGCTCGCCGAACACCCGAACCTTGAGCTCGCACGTTATGACGCAACGGGCGATGGTCGCGTGGATGATGCGCGCTGGAGCGGCGCACTTGGCGCAATTCCTACCAAGGCCGACATCGTCCTTGACATGATTCGCGCGAACAGCCTCTGGCCGCTGCTCTCCGGGCTTGCCTGCTGCGCGATCGAGATGATGTCGACCGCGACACCAAAGAATGACATCGATCGCTGGGGGATGTTTCCATTCCGTGCGTCACCTCGACAAGCAGACGTGCTAATCGTTGCAGGAACGCTAACGACGAAAATGGCAGAGCCACTGATTCGACTCTGGGAGCAGATGCCAGAACCAAAGTGGCTTGTTGCGATGGGTGACTGCACATGCTCTGGCGGTCGCTACAAGCGCAGCTACTCCGTGGTACAGGGAATTGATCGCGTCATGCCGGTCGACGTCTACATTCCAGGGTGTCCGCCGCGACCGGAGGGCCTCATCTACGGAATGATGAAATTGCAGCAGCTCATCAAAGATCGTCGCGGACACTGGCCAGAGCGCGCCATTGGTCCAACTGTACCGGACGGCATCTGATGGACCGCGCGCTCGCCACCGCGTTGACCGAACGATTTAAAAGCATGTTGCTCGCACCTGTGCGTCAGCGATTTGATGAGACAGAGATTCGCGTCAGCGTTGCTGATGCAATCGAAACGATGCGCGCGCTGCACGACGAGACCGAGTTCGTATTTGAGATGTTGATCGATCTTTGCGGCGTTGATACAGGCGAAGAGATGCAGGTGGTGTATCATCTCTCATCTTCCCGAAGTGGTGATTGGCTTCGCGTGATCGTCCCTGGCATTGACCGAAGTGCGCCGCGTGCGAACTCGATCGTCTCGCTCTGGCCCGGCGCCGAATGGATGGAGCGCGAGGCCTACGACATGTTTGGCATCATCTTCGAGGGGAATCGTGATCTTCGTCGCATCTATATGCCCGACGACTACGTGAGCCACCCGCTCCGGAAAGATTTCTATCTCGCCGACGACGCATCGCGTTCGCCGGCTGCTGGTGTGCGCAACATGGAGCGCGTGGGAACGCCTGTTGATGCAACGCGTGGCACGGCGTTGCGCAAGAGCCCGGGGGCGTAAGCGTGACAACGCCACTGACGAAGCCATCGCTCGACGACCCAAGGATTGCGATCCCCGCCGCCTCGGAGTGGTACGAGCCCGCGCCAACGGCGCAGACGGAGCGACAGGCGGAGTTCCTCAACCTCCGCGACGGCGAGATGTTCGTCAACATGGGGCCGCAGCACCCGTCTACGCACGGCGTGCTTCGCATTATCGTCAAGGTGAACGGCGAGCAGGTTGTCGACTTGGATCCCGTGCTCGGATACCTGCACCGTGGCGTGGAGAAGCTCTGCGAGAACGCCGATTATCACCAGGCGATCTGCTACACCGACCCACTCGAGTACGTCGCCTCTCTCTTCTGCGAGGCGGCCCCAACGGCCGCGTTCGAGAAGCTGATGGATGTCGAGGCTCCACGCCGTGCCCAGTACATCCGCGTGCTAACCATGGAGCTCAATCGCATCGCGAGCCACACCCTCTTCCAGGGCTGGATGGCGCTGGATCTCGGCGGGATCACGCCGATCCTCTGGTCGTTCATCGAGCGAGACGAGATCGTAGACATGCTTGCTGCACTTACTGGGCAGAAGCTGCTCTACAACTACTACCGCATCGGCGGAGTGAACGGCGATCTGAACCACGAGTTCATGAGCCGACTCGGCAACTGGATGAGCCGCGCCGCCGCGCAAATCGACTCGAACCTTGGGCTGATGAACGAGAACGAAATCTTCGTTCGGCGCACGCGTGGTCTCGGCAGACTCGACGCCGCCACTGCACTCCGCATGGGGGTCACCGGACCGAACCTCCGCGCCACTGGCGTGCCATTTGATCTCCGACGCGACCACCCGTACCTTGTCTACCCAGAGTTGGAGTTCAACGTGCCAACGCGCGACGAAGGCGACTCACTCGCGCGATACATGGTGCGCATCGATGAGATTCGCGAATCCATTCGCATCATTGACCAGGTGCTGCACGAAATGCCAGACGGTCCAGTGATGGCAAAGCTGCCGCGGCTAATAAGGCCACGACCAGGCCGCGCATTCGGTGCGGTGGAGGGACCGCGCGGCGCATACGGCGTGTATGCAATCTCTGACGGCACCGATCAACCGTTCCGCATGCGGATTCACGACCCATCGTTTGTGCACTTGCAACTTGTTGGTCCGCTGACGCGCGGAAATCTCATCGCCGACACCATGGCGGTGATGGCGAGCCTTGATCCCGTGATGGGCGGAGTGGACAAGTGAGCGGCGCGCAGATGGTCTGGTCGCGGATGACGCCGGGCGGGCGCGCGCTCGCCGTGCTGTTGCCACTCCTTTCCGTGGGGGGCGCCGCGCTGACCGCCCTTCTCGTTGTGGCAGCGCCCTTCATTGGAGCAACGATCGGTGCGAATCTTCCAATCGTCCGATTCCTTGCCGCATCGGTGATCACCTTCTTGATCACCGTGCCCGTTGCATTCCTCTTGATCTACATGGAAATGAAGATCATTGCGTTGATGAATCTCCGCATAGGGCCAGATCGAATCGGTCCAGCCGGCGCTGTAATGAGCGTGGTGCACGGCCTGAAAGTTCTGATGAAGGAAGACTTCACTCCGCCGAGCGTCGACGTTCCTGTCTTCACGCTCGCGCCGGTGGTGGTGTATCTGGCGAGCTTCATGACGATCATGGTGATCCCGTTCGCGCCAGACCTCACGAGTGTCGGACTCGAGTTTGGTCTCCTCTACTTCTTTGCAATCGGCGGACTCGGCGTGGTCGGGCTGATGATGGCCGGCTGGTCGTCATTCAACAAGTACTCGCTGCTCGGTGGCATCCGCGCCGCAGCACAGGCGATCAGCTACGAGATCCCGCTGACCCTCTCCGTGGTTGGGATCATCATCCTCACTGGGACACTTTCGCTGCCGAAGATCGTCGAGGCGCAGAGCGGCTCGCTGCTTGACTGGTTTGTCTTTCGTCAGCCACTCGCGGCGATCATCTTCTTCATTGCGATTACCGCTGAAGCGAACAGAACACCATTCGACAACACTGAAGCGGATCAGGAGATCGTGGCCGGATTCGCCACGGAATACTCGGGCATGCGCTTCGGCTTCTTCTTCTTCGCCGAATACGTCAACGTTTTCATTGTCTCCGCCCTCTTCGCCGCAGTCTTCCTCGGTGGATCCAACGCACCAATCAGCCTCCCGTTCAGCCCTGAGATCGTCGTGGACTTGAGTGGGCTTGGCCTCCTCCTGCCGATCGCGGCGGGGGTCGCGCCAGTCCTTGGAACGCTCGCGATCGGGCTTCCCATCTACGCGATCAGCGCGCGCATCAAAGCCTGGCAGGCGTTCCTCGCTGGCTTCCTGATCTTTGGCGCGCTCTCCACGGCGGCCATTGGCTTCTGGGCCTGGGCGATGCTCCCACCAGTTGCCGATCTGATCTGGTTCTTGCTCAAGACGTTCACCCTCATCTTCATCTTCGTCTGGATGCGCGCAACGCTCCCCCGCGCACGCATCGACCAGCTGATGGGCTTCGCCTGGAAGTGGCTCCTCCCTGCATCACTCCTCAACCTTTTCGTCACGGCAGCCGCCGTGCTGCTGACGGCATAAGGAGGGGCTGATGGCTCGAATCCCAGGCTCAGGCATCGTTCGCGGAATGGCACTCACGCTCACTCGTTTCTTCCAGCCGAAGAGGACGGTGATGTACCCCGAAGCCAAGCCGGATATTCCGCCGCGCAACCGCGGGCGACTCGAACTTGTGACCGATGAGCGCGGCACGTTGAAGTGCGAAACCTGCTTCCAGTGTGCGCAGGCTTGCCCGATCGAATGCATCGACATGGGCGGAACAGATACGAAGGGGAGGTACGCCGTCCATTGGGGGCCAGCGGAGCAATATGCGGAACGGCGCGAAGAGTCAGCAATGCGCCGCTCAGGGCGCACGGTTTCCGACGCGGCGGCGGCACAAGTGAGCAGTGTTGACCTTGGACCTGTTGAAGCGGCCTTGGAGGGAGTTGATTACGACCCACACCACATGTTGCAGATCCTAGAGTCGGTGCAGGACGCGTACGGCTATCTACCCGTCGACGCACTGAAGCGCATCAGTCGCGCCACTGGCGCCTGGTACGCTATGGTCTACGGCACCGCCACATTCTACAAACACCTCACATTTGAGCCAGGACGCAACCGCACGATCGCGGTCTGCCGTTGTGCAAACTGCTTGGTCGCGGGCGCGGGGCGCGTCATCAACACGCTCTCGTTTGAATTTGGAACCGAATTTGGCCAGGCGATTCCGTGGAGCAACCTGCGCCTTGAAACCCTCTCCACGCATTTTCCAGACGCGCCATCACCACTGGTGGTGATTGACGGCGAACCGCAACGCGAGCTCTCAAGCCGCAATGCAGAGTCGTGGGCCGCCGCGCTTGCAGGGAGGTATGCCGCGTGAAGCAGCTAAGTGCACCAAAGGGCTGGTCGCGACTCCTGCTTACACCGCCTGCAATCCCGTGGGCGGCTCTGCGCGCGGCGATCGCGGCAGGCGGCGCCGCGACGGCACAGACACTGATTGATGCAGGGATGCGCGGGCGCGGCGGCGGCGGTTTCTTGACTGGCGCGAAGTGGCGTGCAACCGCGCAGAGTGACGCGTCGCCGAAATACGTGGTAGCAAACGCGTACGAGTCAGATCCCGCCGTATTCACGAATCGTCTCCTCCTTGAGAAGAACGCGCTCGGCGTCATTGAGGGCCTCGCGATCGCCGCGCTCAGTGTTGGCGCGCGTGAAGCGATGATTGGTGTGCGCGCGGAGTACAGCGACGCGATCCGTTTACTTGAATCCGTCATCACCAGCGCCGAGCGCGAAGGTGTCCTCGGAGCCAGCGTGCTCGGAAGCGGCCGCGAACTCGCCGTGCGCGTCATCCCACTTCAGGGCTCAAGCATGATCGGCGAAGAGACGGTGCTGCTCAAGGCGCTCGCTGGAAAGCGCGGTCAACCCGAGCAGACGCCGCCATATCCGTCGGAAGTCGGCTATCTCGGCAAGCCGACCGCAGTGAACAACGTTGCGACACTCGCCGCTGTCTCCTGGATCCTTACGAACGGCGCTGACGCATTTAAGCAGATCGGCGACCCCGCACAGCCTGGGACGGTGCTCGTACAGGTGAGCGGCTCGACGACCAGCTCTGGTGTCCTTGAAGTTCCGACGGGGACTTCGCTCGCAGAGATCCTCGCCGCGGCGGGAGGCCCCGCGCGTGGAACTACGATCAAGGCGCTCCTCGTCGGCGGCCCATCTGGCGGATTTGTTCCTGCGCAACTGCTGGCGAGTACGCCGTACAGTTGCGCTGGGCTCGCCGCAGTTGGCGCGCACATTGGTTCAGGCGGACTGCTGGCACTCGACGGGAGTGTGGCAATCCCAGAACTCGCCGCCATGTTGACACGCTGGTGCGCCGACGAGGCATGTGGAAAGACAATCCCATGTCGAATTGGTACCCGACGCCTCGCAGAGATCGGACAGCGCTTTGTTGATGGACTCGCTGGGCCAGAAGACGAGAGCCGACTCCATGCGCTCGCGGCAGACGTTTCAGATAGCGCGCTCTGCGCGCATGAGCGGCTCACGCCAAGCCCACTTCTGACGGGGATGCGATACTTTAAGCACGAGTTTTATCTGGCCAACGTCGAGCAGACGAGCGGCGCAGTAGCGGGATGGAGTAAGTAGATGGCAGGCCTCATGGAGCGACCAGCGAGTGGCGTGATAGCAGCCGACGCCACCGCGGTCCAGACCACACCAGAGAGTCAAGCGCTTGAGCAGATGCTCTCCACGCGTAGCCCACAGCGCCCACAGCGCACGCCCACCTTCTATGTAGAGATTGACGGGAAGCAGCTTGAAGCATTTGAGGGACAGACCATTCTCGAGGTCTGCCGCGCCAATGGCATTGAAGTCCCAACGCTCTGCTACGATCCAAAGCTTCCTGGATTCGGTGCATGCCGCATGTGCGTGGTCGATGTTGACGGGTGTGATTCGCCACAGATCAGCTGCTCAGCAAAGGCGGAACCAGCAGCGGTCATTGCCACACAGACCGATCGACTTCGCGAGATTCGTCGCACCAACCTAGAACTCATCTTCAGCGATCACAACGCATACTGCCTGCCGCCATGCCAGAACAAGTGCCCAAGCCACATTGACATCCCCGGATTCTTGAAGGCAAACGCCGAATCGCAATTCCGTGAGTCGGCGCGCATCTTCAAGCGAACCATTCCATTCCCGAGCATCCTTGGTCGCGTATGTCCAGCTCCATGCGAGGACCACTGCCGTCGCGATGAAGTAGATGAGGCAATAGCGATTCGGGATAGTCATCGTTACGCGGGTGATCAGGTGCTGAAGTCAATGTGGGATGAAGGGATTGATCCTCCGCTGCCATTTGAGCTGCAGCCGAAGACTGGAAAGCGCGTTGCCGTGGTTGGCTCGGGTCCGGCTGGTGCATCCGCCGCGTACTACCTCCTCGTCGCGGGTCACGACGTGACGATCTTCGAAAAAGACCCCGAGCCGGGAGGCATGCTTCGATACGGAATTCCTCAGTACCGCTTGCCGAAGATCGAAGTGCTCGATGGTGAGTATCAGTCGATCACGCGACTCGGCGGCCGCTTTGAGTGCGGTAAGATGTTGGGTCGCGACTTCACCACCGCGGACCTGAAGGCGCAGGGGTACGATGCGGTGATCGTTGCGATCGGCTGCTACGACACGAACGACCTCGGCATTCCAGGTGAAGACGCCGAAGGTGTCATCGACGGACTCGACTATCTGCACACCGCCGCACTTGGCCTTGAGTATCCGAACCACGAAGGGAGTCGTGTGGTGGTGGTGGGCGGCGGCTACACCTCGATGGACTGCTCGCGCACCAGCATCCGCCTCGGCGCTAAGGAGGTCACGCTTGTCTACCGCCGCGACATGAAGGACATGCCAGCGGCAGACGAAGTGCACGAGATGATCGAAGAGGGTGGACGTGCCATCTTCCAGGCTGGGCCAATACGCGTCATCGTGGACGAGAAGAATCGCGTCAAGGGCCTTGAGTTCATCCGGATGCAACTCGGCGCGCCAGATGCCTCAGGAAGGCGCCGGCCAGAGCCTGCGCCAGGCACTGAATTCATCATCGAGTGTGACCGCATCCTGAAGGCGATCGGCCAAGGCCCAGACATGACTTGGGCCAGCGTTGGCGCTGACGGCATCGCGACCACAAAGAACGGTCGCCTCAAAGCGGATGCGGTCACGTTCCAGACTGGCCGCGACGGCGTCTTTGGTTGCGGCGACGTGCGCAACGGCGCGACGACTGTCGTCGCGTCAGTCGCTGACGGGCGCCGCTGCGCTTATGCCGCGGACGCGTATCTGCAGGGTCTCGACCTTGGCGAAATCCGAACCCGACAGACCCTCGCTGAACCACAGCCAGAATTCCTCAGCATCGTTCCTTTCACCGGAGAGATGAAGGAGCCACGACGGAGAATGATCGCGCTCGATGCTGACGAACGTAAGCACGACTACATCCAATATGAGATCCCATACAGCAAGTCTGAAGCGATGGCAGAGAGCACGCGCTGCCTGCAGTGCACGTGCGAAGCAATTGGGTTCTGCGACCTCCGTCGACTCGGCATTGAGTACGGGACCACACTCAAGACGCTCGAGAAAGATCACCTGAACGGTGCCGGGTTTCGGTCAATCACCGAGAATCGCTGGACTGGTGCAAATCACGATTACGTGCGCGACGACTCGCACGCATTTATCTTGCGCGAGCCTTCGCGCTGCATTGACTGTGGCCGTTGTGCCAATGTCTGCGCCGAAGTAGTTGGCGCCGCCTGTTACGACTTCATGCGCACAGGTTTCGACACGCTGGTCACTACGCCGCTCGATATGAGTCTAAATGAATCACCATGCGTCTCGTGCGGCCGCTGTGCTGAGACTTGTCCTACTGGTGCGCTAATGCCAAAGCCGCGCATCCTTACAAAGTTTGAGGTGGATGAGTCGCGCTGCATTCTTTGTGGCATCTGTGTGGACGTATGCCCGTACGACGCATTAAGGAGTGGCTTCGACTTCGAGCTTGCGCACACCGATCGCAGTGAGCCGATGATTGATCTCATTGCGCTCGCCAAGATTGAGCGAACCTCTGAGGCCACCTTCATCCGTGGCGAGAGTAACTGGGAGAACACCGTTGCTGGGCGACGACACGACCCGGCGCGCGCACTTCCAGTCTTGCCTTCGAACCTGCGCGCAAAGTAACCCATGCCCCTCCCAGATACGCTGCCGCTGGTGGGTATCACATGGGCTGACGCACTCTTCATGCTCCTCGGCGGTGTTGCAGTCGCTGGCTCACTGGGCGTGGTCCTCGGGCGAGACATCATCCGAAATGGGCTACTGCTGATCCTCACCCTTGGCGCACTCGCGGGCATCTACGTGATGCTTGGCGCAGCCCTCCTCGCGGGGGCACAGGTGCTTGTCTATATCGGGGCGATCAGCGTGTTGATCCTCTTTGCGATCATGCTGACGCAATCAAAAGCGGCACCCGCGAAGCTCAACTTTCAAACGCAAGCGATACCAGCGGCCCTGATCTCAGCACTTCTCGCGCTGATCTTCGCCGTCACGCTCGGCGGTGGAGGATGGAGTGCAACCGTGTATGGCGGCACGCCACCACCTGAGGGGACGCGCGGCGCCGCAGATGCGCTCTTCGGCCCATACCTCCTCGCATTTGAGATCGCCAGCGTGCTCCTGCTTGCGGCGGTGATCGGCGGGATTTATCTCGCCTCCCTTCCGCGTGCTGGACAGATTGGTGCCGAGCAAGAAGAGGAGCGCCCATGAGCCTAATCGCGGGGTATCTTGAGCCGTATCTCGTCCTCGCGGGACTTCTCTTTTCAATTGGTTCGTTCGGCTTTCTCGCGCGCCGCAATGCAATCAGCATGCTAATGAGCGTGGAGATCATGCTCAACGCGGTAAACATTGCCGTCGTTGCCTTCGGCGCGTTTGTTCCCGCACTTGCAGGTGAGGGGATTGCGTTTGCCCTGTTGATCATCGCCGTCGCCGCGGCTGAAGCCACTGTTGGCCTCGCCATCATCATTGCGATCTATCGCAATCGAAAGACCCCGTTGGTCGACGAGTACGACACGATGCGGCAATAAGCATGAACCTAGTCACCGCACTGATCCGCGCCGCGTCAGTGAGTGGAGAGCGGGCAGCCGCACTCCCTGAATACGCGCCCCTCCTCCTGCTGTTGCCACTCGGCGGATTCTTCTTCACGGCGGCGATCGGTCGACGGCTTGGGAAGGTCGCACACGTAGTTCCGCTGCTCGCCATCGTAGCGACATGGGTCCTCTCAATGAGCCTGGCCATCCCCGCACTCCTTGGCGATCTCGGTGAGGCTGGCGCATCCCGTGAGCTCTTCACGTGGATTGCCTCAGGGGATCTGACCTTCAGCATCGGAATCTACGTCGATGCGCTTACTGGCGCACTCCTCCTCGTCGTCACCACTGTTGGCGCGCTCGTCCACCTCTATAGCGTTGGATATATGAGCCGCGACCCTGGCTACTGGCGCTTCTTCGCCTATCTCAACCTCTTCATGTTCTCCATGCTTCTCCTAGTGCTCGCGAGCAATCTGCTCGTTGTCTTCGCGGCATGGGAGCTCGTCGGCCTTTCGTCATATCTCCTCATCGGATTCTGGTACACGAAGCGTGAGCCAGGACTCGCCGCAAAGAAGGCGTTCATCACTAACCGCGTCGGAGACGTTGGGTTTGCCCTCGGCCTGATGGGACTCGTCGCCGTCTTCGGCACACTCGACATCCCAACAATCCTTGCAGGCATTGTCGCTGGTGGACTCACCGGAAGCGCCGCCACCGTCATCGCACTGTTGATCTTCTGCGGCGCTATAGGCAAGTCTGCCCAGTTCCCACTGCACGTATGGCTCCCCGATGCAATGGAGGGGCCAACCCCAGTCTCCGCACTCATCCACGCGGCAACCATGGTCAACGCGGGCGTCTACCTGGTGGCGCGCATGAACCCACTCTTCGCGGCGAGCCCCGAGGCGATGCTCGTAGTGGCGGCGATCGGCATCTTCACCGCGATCTTTGCGGCGTCGATTGCGTGCACGCAAACCGACATCAAGCGCGTCCTCGCTTTCTCCACGCTTTCGCAACTCGGTTACATGTTCGCCGCACTCGGCGTCGGCGCGTGGTTACCCGCCATCTTCCACCTGATCACCCACGGCTTCTTTAAGGGACTCCTCTTTCTTGGCTCGGGTTCTGTGATTCATGCGGTCGACGGCGAGCAGGAGATGCCGAAGATGGGTGGGCTCGCGAGAAAGATCCCGATCACCTACGCCACCATGTTGATCGGCACGATCGCGATCGCGGGGCTTCCGCCGCTCGCCGGCTTTTGGTCGAAGGACGAGATCCTTGGTGAAGCGTTCAAGTTCGGCTACACCTGGGTCTGGCTCGTTGGACTCGTCGTTGCTGGCGCGACCGCCTTCTATATGTTCCGCCTGATGGGTCTCACCTTCTGGGGGAAGAGCCGCATCCGCGAAGACGTCCACCCGCACGAGTCGCCATGGACCATGACCCTTCCGCTCATCCTGCTGGCGATCCCCTCGATTTGCATTGGCGCGCTGCTCGGCCTCCCGATCGCAGATGGCATCATCAAGCACGGACTTGAGCCCATCTTCCATGGCGCAGACAAAATGCTCGGGATTGAACATGGGAAGTGGCAGCTTTTCGGCATTGACGGAGTCTTGATGCTTGCAAGCGTGACGGTCGCGTCCATCGGAACAGCGATCGGCGTTCGGCTCTTCCGCAGTGACAACGGCGACCGCATTCGCGCCATCACCGCGCGACTCCAGCCCCTCTATGTTGGAAGCAAAGGGCGATGGTTCTTTGACGATCTCAACGATTTGATCTTTGTGCGCCTCGGTAGGCGAGTCGCCCACGCGGCATGGTGGTTTGATCGCAAGATTGTTGACGGCACGGTGAATGGAGTCGGTGCGCTCACCTCAGGCGGTGGCCGAGGACTTCGGCAGATTCAAACCGGCCGTGTGCAAAACTATGCGCTCGGCATTGCGCTCGGATTAGCGGCAATGGCGATCGCGTATCTGGTGATCGGATCATGAGCGATCTAACAGAGGTCATTGGATCGCTGCCGATCCTCTCCATGGTCACGTTACTCCCACTCGCTGGCGCGCTCGGCATTGCACTGATCCCCTCTTCGCGACCTTCAACCATTCGTGTTGCAGCTCTTGTGATCTCCTTTGTGGCGTTTGTCTTGAGCCTGTTGATGCTGCCAGGTATTCGCGGGTCCTCAAACGAATTCGCATTCAGCGAACAGATCGCGTGGATTCCCAACTTTGGCATCACCTACTACTTGGGTGTCGATGGACTCTCTGGTGCGTTCGTTGTCCTCACGACACTGCTCAGCTGGATTTGCATCTTGGCAAGTTTCGGACCGATCCAAAGCCGCGTGAAGGAGTACTTCATCAGTTTCTTGATCCTGGAGACGGGGATGCTCGGCGTCTTCCTTTCGCTCGACCTCTTCCTCTTCTATATTTTCTGGGAGGTTGTCTTGGTGCCCATGTACCTCATCATCGGTATCTGGGGCGGCGCGGACCGCATCTACGCCACCATCAAGTTTGTCCTGTACACGCTTGTCGGCTCACTCTTGATGCTTGTCGCCATACTCGCCACGGCGTTCAGTCACCAAGCGGCAACTGGATCGTGGGAGGGTGCGTTTGACCTTCTCGCGCTGCGCGGGACGATCAGCGACCCAACACTGCAGGCGTTCGCGTTTGTGGCATTTACACTCGCATTTGCCATCAAGGTCCCCATGTTCCCATTCCATACCTGGCTCCCCGACGCCCACGTCCAGGCTCCAACTGCAGGCTCGGTGATCCTCGCTGGCGTGCTGCTCAAGCTCGGCGGCTACGGATTCATCCGCTTCGCGATCCCGCTCTTCCCGCAGGCGGCACAGGACTTTGCGCCGCTCATGATCGTGCTATCCGTGATCGCCATCATCTACGGCGCAATCGTTGCCATCGTGCAGACCGACCTGAAGAAGTTGATCGCATACAGCTCGGTCAGCCATATGGGGTTTGTCACGCTTGGCATCTTCTCGTTCAACCAACAGGGGGTCGACGGTGCTATTCTGCAGATGCTGAACCACGGACTGATCACCAGCGGCCTGTTCCTTCTTGTCGGCATCGGCTATGAGCGCACGCACGATCGTGAGATCGCGAAGATGGGTGGCTGGGCGTCGCGAACCCCGGTCTACGCCGCGCTCTTCGGCCTCTTCCTCTTCGCCTCGGTTGGCCTTCCTGGGCTCTCCGGCTTCGCCGGTGAATTCCTCGTTCTGCTCGGCGCCTTCCTTGTAAATCCGATGGTCGCTGGCGCATCAACCCTCGTGATGATCCTCGCCGCCGTCTATCTGCTCTGGCTCTATCAGCGCGTCTTCACCGGTGAACTCTCCCCGTTTCTCAAGGGTCTCGGCGCAAAGCTCACCGATGTCACGCCAATTGAGATCACCACCCTTGCCCCGCTCGCCGCCATGATTGTTGCCTTCGGGATCCTCCCTGCACTTCTTACGAGCGCATTTGCACCGAGTGTGGCGCAGTTCTTGATGTACGTGGCGGGAGGAGTGACCCCATAAACGACCTACTAACGATTGCACCACTCCTGAGCGTTGGGCTCACCGCCGCTGCGGTGCTCCTGAGCGACGCCATCACGCCAAACCGCAAGTACGCGCCGATCCTTGTTGCACTCGCTGGTCTCGGTGTCACCGCCTGGATCCTGCTCCAGCAGAGCGGTGGCGTCGTCACGGCGCTCAATGGCGCATACGTTAGCGGTTCGTTTGTAGCCTACCTTGGACTTCTTAGCTCAGCGATCGTGTCCATCACGCTCTTAATTAGTCCAGACCACCTGTTTGTGCGCGGATATCCAAGCGCTGAGTTTGCCGCCACCCTTCTATTCGCGCTCTGCGGAACAATCCTCCTCGCCGCGGCGGCAGATCTTGTAACGCTCCTCATTGCACTTGAGCTGATGGTGATCCCTGGCTATTTTCTCGCTGGATTTGCAAAGCGTGATCCACTCAGCACTGAGGGTGCCGTCAAGTACTTCTTGCTTGGTAGCTTCTCTAGCGCAATTCTGCTCTTCGGCATCGTGCTCCTCTGGGGGGCAACGGGAACCGCATCGCTGACTGAAATTGCAAGCAGCCTCACGTCGCTTACGGCTGGTGTCCCACCAGCCATTGCTGTGGCGCTCGCACTCATCACGACCGGATCTGCATTCAAGATTGCCGCGGTTCCGTTCCACTACTGGACTCCAGATGCGTATCAAGGATCACCCACCCCAATCACTGGCTACCTCTCCGTTGGCCCAAAGATTAGTGCGTTTGTCCTGCTGATCAAGCTCTTCTTGATTGCACTCTTCCCTCTTGCAGAGGTTTGGATCCCAATCATGGTCATCCTTGCCACGGCAACCATGACGCTCGGCAATTTGGTTGCGCTGACGCAGGGGAACGTAAAGCGCATGCTCGCCTACTCATCGATCGCACATACTGGGTATCTGATGGTCGGCATCGTTGCGGCGGGCGCTGGCGAGTCATCTGGGATCGCGGGCATCCTCTTCTACGGCGCTGCATACGCGCTGATGAACCTTGGCGCATTCGCCTTCCTCGCTGTGATTCAAGGGCGACCCGGCGCAACAGTGCAACTAAGCGATCTCGCCGGGCTTGGCCGCAAGCATCCACAGATCGCGTTGCTCGCAGCACTCTTCCTGCTTAGCCTCACCGGCATCCCGCCGACGGCCGGCTTCTTTGCAAAGGCATACGTCATCTTGAGTGCGGTGCAGGCGGGAGGACTCGCAGCCGTCTTGGCAATCGTTGCAGTGCTAAACGCGGCGATCGCTGCCTTCTACTATCTCCGTGTCATCGTTTATCTCTTCATGCGCGATCCAGCTGAGGCGGAGGTGCAGGTAGCCACCTCGCCGCTTCTTCGCGCGGGCCTACTGATCGCCGCTGCTGGCACGATCCTGCTCGGCCTCCTCCCAGGCGGACTTATCGAGGCGGTCGTTCAGGCGCTCGTCAGATAGCCTCCGTCCAGCGCCCAGACCCCCGACGCCAGCAGCGGAACAGCCCGCTACGCCCCTGTGGGCTTGTAACAAAACTCTTGACCCCGCGCTCGCATCAGCAAAAACTCATATAAACTCCCGCTATATGGAAGACCTACTGGTCAAGGCCTTGCAATGAGCACGAAGGGCGCCACAGCGCTCCCCGCTGCGCTCCAAGGGGCGACGAGTGAGCGCTTCGTTATCGAGGCGGCTCGGCGGGTGCACCGAGCGCTCGGAGACACCAACAGGCTCGATCTCGTCCGCCGACTGGCGCAGAGCCCCGCCACCGTCACCGAACTGATCGAGTCCACTGAGCTCTCGCAGCCTCTGGTGAGCTGGCACCTCCGCCGACTCCGCAGCGCAGGCCTCGTCACGAGTGAGCGCGCCGGTCGCGAGTCCATCTACACGCTTCGAACGGAGACCATCGCCGAAGGGCACGCGTTGATGCTCGCCGCACTCGGCGTCGCCAACCCAGCCGCCTGGGTTGCACCAGATGCGGCGCTGCCAAACGCACGACCGCTCGTGGATGCCGTCCGCGCGGAAGAGGAGTAGCGATGGCGAGTCGTGCAAATCACGGGAGTCTCTTCACAGGAGGGGAGCGCGCGCGCATCAAGCGAGTCGGCGCCCCGATCGCGCTCTTCCTCGGCCGACTCGGCTTTTCGCCGGATGCGCTCACCGTTGCTGGGTTCGGGATCGTGCTTGTCGCCGCCGTTGCCGCCGCCGCTGGCGCGTGGGCGCTGACGGCGGTGATCTTGATCGTCGGCACGCTCTTTGACGGACTTGACGGCACGCTCGCGCGCGCCACAGGGAGGACGAGCGACTTTGGTGCGTTTCTTGACTCCACAATGGATCGCGCGGGCGAAGCAGTGATCTACGCAGGGATTGCAGCTGGTGCGGCGATGAGCGGCACCACTGAAGTGATCGGCCTATCAACGCTCGCACTTGGCCTTGGGTTGCTCGTAAGCTACGTGCGCGCACGTGGTGAAGCGCTCGGAGTTCGCGCAGACGTAGGACTTGCACAGCGCGCTGAGCGCGCCTCGGTGTTGATCGCGGGGCTTTTCGCTGGCGCGCTGATCAGCGCAACGTGGTTGACCGCAGCTCTTGCACTCATCTCCATCGCGTCTGCGATCACCGTGGTGCAGCGAATTCGCTTTGTTCGCGCAGGCCTAGCAGCCGCATACAGACATACACCGCGCAAGTAGCGGCAATTTGATGCTCGCCGCTGGCGTTGCCAGCGGCAAGTGAAGGTGGGGCTGAAGGTCGGCCCTGGAGAAGAACGGTGGTAGAAAATAGGGGGGTACGCAACATGATGGAAATGAACGGGCCACGGGCCCAATGGAACGTAAGACCGGCGCCTTCAATGCCGATCAGGTCAACGAATCCGATTCGTGTGGCGATTGCAGGTGTAGGAAACTGCGCGAGCAGCCTCGTGCAAGGTCGCTACTACTACGCGGACGCCAAGAACGACGCAAAGGTCCCAGGACTGATGCACGTTGACATGGGCGGGTACCACGTACGAGATCTTGAATACGTGGCCGCATTCGATGTGAACGTCACGAAAGTTGGCAAGGATCTCTCCGTTGCACTCGGCGCAAATCCGAACAATACCTGGACCTTTCAAGAGATCCCAACCACGGGCGTCATCGTGCAGCGTGGACCAACGCTTGACGGAATCGGCAAGTACCTGCGCGACGTGGTGAAAGAATCACCAGAGAAACCAATTGATGTCGCGGCAGTGCTCAAAGAGCGCAAGGTAGATGTCTTGGTTGCGTACCTTCCAGTCGGCAGCGAAGAGGGAATCTGCTATTACGCCGAGCAGGCGATCAAGGCAGGGTGCGCGTTTGTCAATGCAATCCCAGTCTTCATCGGTCGCGAACCTATGTGGCAGAAGAAGTTTGCCGTGGCCGGTCTTCCAATCGTCGGTGATGACATCAAGAGCCAGGTTGGTGCGACGATTGCACACCGAGTTCTTGCGCGGCTCTTTGCCGATCGTGGCGTGCACCTCGATCGTACGTATCAGTTGAATTTCGGTGGCAACACCGACTTCCAGAACATGTTGGAGCGTGATCGGTTGGAGAGCAAGAAGATCTCAAAGACCAATGCGGTTACCTCAATCCTGGATGAGCCACTGGGCGAGGAGCAGGTGCACGTGGGTCCGTCAGACTTCGTGCCGTGGCTCCTTGACCGCAAGTGGGCAAACATCCGACTCGAAGGGACAACCTTTGGCGGCGTGCCGCTCACGGCGGAGTTGAAGCTCGAAGTCTGGGATTCGCCGAATAGCGCTGGTGTGATCACCGACGCCATTCGTTGCGCGAAGCTCGGACTCGACAGGAAGTTGGCGGGGACACTCGTTGCGCCCTCGGCCTACTTCATGAAGAGCCCACCGATGCAGCTGCACGATGACATCGCGCACGCCGCGGTTGAGGCCTTCATTCGTGGTGAGGACAATCGTGTCCTCGACGGGACTCAGGTCACTGCCGAGGGTTACCCCTCCTCGGAGACCCTGAACTCAGTCCGCGCCTAACCGTTCCGGCTCGGCTGGCAGCGGCCAGCCCCGCCTTCACGACGAGGAGAGCCGTCGCACCCGAAAGGGGCGGCGGCTCTCCCTATACACTTCCCAGATGAGCGAGCAGCAGCCGGCGACCCCTTCGCCGATCCGCCGCGAGACCTCCGGCTCGGCACCCCGATTTGCCCCCCGCCGCCTCTGGGAGCGGATCGTCTATCTCTTCGCCGTGGCCCTCATGCGCCTCGTGGGAGCGCTCCCTCCGCGCCCCGTAGAGGCCCTTTTTGCCACCCTCGCTCCGCTCGCCTACCTCCTCTGGCCGGCAAAGCGGCGCATCGCGAACTCCAATGCCGCCGTGGTGCTCGGGGTCGCCGACGCAGACGGGAATCCCCTCCCAGGGTCGGAGGCGGTGGTTCGGGCACGCGCGATCGCCAACTACCGCAGCTACGGACGCTTCACCGCTGAGCTCCTCCGACTCCCTAGCCGTTCGCTGGACGCAATCTCTGCCGAGGTTGACCTGCGAGAGACCACCGTGCTTGACGACCTCAAGAGCCGTGGCCAGGCAGCCGTCTTCGTTGGATTCCATGCGGGGAACAACGAACTCGGTGCAGCGAGCCTTGGCAAGAAGGCATACGACGTGAGCGTTGTTGCCGATGACACCGCCTTCCCCGAAATGTACGAACTACTTCGGCGCGTGCGCGCATCGTGGGGGATCAAGGTCATTGACTGGCGCGCAATCCGCGAAGTCTTCGGCGTGATGCGTCGCGGCGGAATTCTCGTGCTCTTAAGTGACTGGGGGTGGAAACCTGACGGAATTCCCTGTCAACTCTTTGGGAGGTGGACGACGCTCCCAAGCGGCCCTGCGGTGATTGCTGCGCGCGGCAACGCGCCGATCATCCCCTTCTTTGTTCGCCGAGAACGTCCAGGTGCGTTCTACATTCTCTTTGGTACGCCTATCAGCCCCGGAAACGGATCGCCCGCTGCTCAACTTACCGCAACGCAGGAAACAGCACACCAGATGGAGCAGCTCATGAGAACCGAACCAACACAGTGGAACTGCTTCAAGCCGCTTTGGCCAGACGCACGTGAGCGGCAGCGACTCGAAGAACTTGCTGCGCTAATGGCACTTCAACATGACCATGGAGCGAGAGGCGAGTGATACGGCACGCGGCGCGCGCTCTGAGAGACCAAGTCCTCGGACGCGCAGCGATCGCTGGACTCACGCTCCTCTCGTACCTGCCCGAGCGACTCCTCCTTCTCGTTGCGCGTGCATGGGGGGTGATCGGACCGAAGGTGCAGAGCACCCGGGCGCGGCGGGGCGCAATCAACATTGCGCGTGTCTATACGTTTCGCGATGGCTCAGCGCCATCGGCGCAGACCGTCGCGCGCGGTGTCCAGCAGCTGTTTGAGCATCACCTGCGCTTCTATATAGAAAGTGCGCGCGCACCGCGACATGCGCGATCAATCATTGCTACCCGTGTCGCGCTTGAAGATGAATTAGCAGTCGCCGCCGCGTTCACTCCCTCCGCTGGCAGCGCCATCTTCTTGGCTGCACACTTCGGCGCTATTGAACTCCCAGGGAGCATCCTTGCGGATCGTACTGGTCGAACCCCAATCGCTCCAATGCAGGAGATTGCGAACCCAGTGTTGCAAGCGTGGATGCTTCGCGTGCGCGGTGCAGGCCTCGGGCTGCGCATCATCCCGGCAAAAGGGGCAACGCAGGTGATGAGCAGCGAACTGAAAGCAGGCGGGATCGTTGGCATGGTTGCCGATCGGAACATCGTTGGTACTGGCGTCCCAGTATCGCTCTTCGGTTCCTCCGCTCGACTCCCGATCAGCCCCGCCCTCCTTGCTGTTGAATCGGGCGCGCGACTCTATGTTGCCGCAGTCGTTCGCGAGCCACGCGGTCGATACACTGGATACATCCGAGAGGTGAAAATCCCAGAAGATGGTGACCGTATGGCGAGGACGCGCGTCGCACTTGCTGGGATATCTCGCGCATTTGAAGAGTTGATCCTGAAAGCTCCAGAACAGTGGTGGACGCTCTTCTATCCAATCTGGGACGATCTTCGAATATGAGCCAGAGCATGTCGCGCGCCGATCTGCATATCCACACGATGGCGTCAGATGGGACTGCGTCTGTCTCCCAGGTCTTGGTTCGTGCGGAAGAGGTCGGTCTCGATCTGATTGCGATCACGGATCACGACCGGATTGACGCGGCGCAGGTGGCGCAGCAGATGGCGCAACGGAACGGACTGCACGTTCAGGTGGTTGTTGGCGAGGAGATCTCCACGCTGCAAGGCCACCTTCTCGGGCTCTTCTTGAAGGAACGGATTCGCCCCCTGAGGTCGTTGCGCCGCTCGATCGCGGAGATCCATGAACAGGGAGGGATTGCGATCGTGGCCCACCCGCTCTTTCCACACCCGCTCTGCGCCCAGGAGGGGACGATCCGCTCCGTTGCCGCAGATCGCGACCCCTTCAGCCGTCCAGATGGCATTGAGACATACAACCCAACGATCTTCGGCATCTACCCACGCCGCCGCGTGGTGAGGCTCAACCATGAGCTCGGCCTTGCCAGCATCGGAAGTTCGGACGCGCACGTCTTGAGCGCGATCGGCCGCGTCTGGACCGTCTTTGAAGGTTCAAGCCCCGAAGCGCTCCGCAACGCAATCCTTGCACGCACCGTCAGTGTTGGCTCAGGGAGCGATCACACGCTCACAGAGAACCCCGGAATCTTCGGTCGTCAACTTCTTCGCAATTTGATCGGACTCGGACAGGATCTTGCGGGTGTGACACGGCCACTCTGGACACTTGGCGGCGAGCGACGCGGTCGAGATCTGGGATACCCCGGCAGTCGTCGCCGACCCGCGCGATACGAGCCGGAGGATGAGCGGTGAAGATCGGCATTGTCACTCCATACGCTTATCCCATGCCCGGTGGCGTCAATGATCATGTCGGATCGCTCTATCGAGTCTTGCGTGCTCGAGGACATGATGTACGCATCATCACGAGCAGCCACGGTCTTCAGAAGGCGAGCGAAGGCGACATCATCCGCGTTGGAAAGGGTTTTAGCGTCCCGTTCAACGGTTCAATGGGAACTATCACGTTGAGCCCTACGTATCTTGCTCAGATGCGAGCCATCTTGGAGCGAGAGCGTTTTGATGTACTTCACTATCACGAACCATTTGTCCCGTTCCTAAGCCTTGTCACGCTCACGCTCTCAACCTCAGTAAATGTTGGTACCTTCCATGCGTTCGGTGGTCTTTCTATCAGTTACGAGTTTGGAAAACGGATGCTCGGACATTACGCTGGAAGATTACACGGCAGGATTGCCGTGAGCCCAGCGGCACGACACTTTATCAGTCGCTACTTCCCAGGCCAATACAAGATCGTGCCAAACGGCGTTGAGCCAGGAAGATATCAGCGCGCGGTGCCAATTGCTCGATATCGTGATGGCGTGCCTAACATTCTCTTCGTGGGACGCATGGAGGCGCGAAAGGGGCTGATCCACTTGCTCCGTGCCTTCCGAAAGTTGCAGCGCGATGGGGTTCGTGCACGACTGCTGCTTGTAGGTACGGGACCGGGCGAGCGCGAAGCGCGTCGATACGTATTGACACGACAACTAGAAGGCGTCGAGTTTCTCGGTCGCGTGCCGGAGGCACAGAAGGCGCAACTGTTTAAGACTGCCGATATCTATGTCTCGCCAGCCACCGGGCGTGAGTCGTTTGGAATCGTGTTGCTCGAAGCGATGTCAGCAGGCGCACCAATTATCTGCTCCGATATCCACGGCTATCGCGGCGTGGTGCGTCGTGAGCGCGACGGAATTCTTATCGAGCCAGGTAACGCGGACGCGCTCGCTGCAGCAATACGGCGATTGATTGACGATCCGGCACTCCGCGCGCAGCTCTCGCGCGCGGGTGAAGAGCGAGTGCAACTCTTCACGTGGGAGCGCGTCGGTCAGGCGGTGGAGGAGTATTATGGGTTCGTGATCCGTAGACTCGCTGAGCAGGGCCGACTCCCCTCGGGCTTTAGCGCACCGATTCCCCCGCCACCCGGCTCGCGAGTTCGCATAGTAGGCGAGCGGTAAGACCCCACACACGTAGTTCGCCTGGCACCACAAAGGCGCCGTACCGTAGCGGCACACCGTTCTGGTCGCCATCAACGTCATACACTGGCAGTCTCGGGTCGAAGATGCCGAGGTCAGCCCCGACCACACCTGCCACCTCTGTAGGGTCGGGATTCAAGGTGGGCGTCTCTGGCGCGACCGCAACCACCACATGGATCAGGAAGTTGCTCGCCGGGATGTAGGCGGGATCGAGCGTCCCAACGAGAGTGATGCCTTGCTGCGGGTCATCTGCGTCAAAGCCGAGTTCTTCATGCAGTTCGCGGATGGCCGTCTGTTGCGGTGTCTCGCCGTGCTCCATCTTCCCGCCTGGAAGCGCGAGCTGCCCGCCGTGCGTGCCACCCTGTGCGCGCTTGATCAAGAGCACCTGGCAGTCAAACGGATGCGCCTCCAGGCTCGCCCCACCACCCCTAACAGAGCAACTGCTGAGTGCAACTGGCGGAATCAGCAGTGCGGTAACGGCCGCAACGCGCGGCACCCCCTCTACTGGAGGGTTAAGGTCAACCGGCTCAAGGTCGGGGAGACGGCGCGGTGTCAGGTTTGGTTGCAGTGGAAAAGGGAGCGGGGGGAGGTTCCCCGACGCGTCGCGCGCTAACGCGCGACGCACCCTTTCCGCAATCTGCTCTGCCGCCTGGCGTTGCGCCTCCACGAGCTAGCTCGGGCGAACGGTGACCCCTGGTGCGCCTGGCGCACGGAGTGATCGTCCAGCAATACGCGGCGTTCGCGCGGGCGTCGATCCGGTCGGGAGTGGCTTCGGCTTGCGACGTAGCGCATGCTCCAACACCTGCCCGATCGTCTCTACAGGAACGATCTTCAACGCCTTGCGAATCTCCTCTGGAATCTCCGGGAGATCCTTTTCGTTCTTCTTTGGGATGAGGACCAGCCGAGCACCAGAAGCGTGGGCCGCGAGCGCCTTGCTCTTTAGCCCGCCGATCGGCAGCACGCGCCCGCGGAGGGTCACCTCGCCTGTCATTGCCACGTCCTTGCGGACTGGAATCCCCGACAGTGCTGAGACGATCGCAGTTGCGATCGTCACACCCGCAGACGGCCCATCTTTTGGAATGGCGCCTGCTGGCACGTGGATGTGAAGTCCAAGCTTCTCAAATCGTTCAGGCGCGATTCCAAGTTCGCTGGCGTGCGACTTGATCCAGGTAAGCGCGGCACGCGCCGACTCCTTCATCACGTCGCCGAGCTGGCCAGTGAGGATCAGCTCCTCGCGTCCCTCCATGATCCCCACCTCAACCGCAACAACGTCGCCGCCGACTGGCGTGACCACAAGTCCTGTAGCCGAGCCGACCTGGTCGTCAACATCCATCTCGCCGTACTCGTGTCGCTCTGGCCCCAGCCAGATGGCGAGCTTCTTGACGTCAATGCTCCCCTTACGGATCTTCTTCTCAGCAACTCCACGTGCCACCTTGCGCATCAGCGTCGCGATTTCTCGCTCAACATTGCGCACACCCGCTTCTCGCGTGTAGTGCCGAATCAGGTGCACCGTGGTCTCGTCAGGAATCGTTACCTGGCTCTCCTTGAGGCCGTGATTTTTACGCTGCTTCGGGACGATGTAGCGCTTGGCGATCTCCAGCTTTTCTGCCTCGGTGTAGCCAGGGATTTGGATGATCTCCATACGATCACGGAGCGCATCTGGAATAGTGTCCAGCTGGTTTGCCGTTGCAACGAAGAGCACTTGCGAGAGATCAAATTCCACCTCCAAATAGTTGTCCTGGAAGGTTGCATTCTGCTCAGGATCGAGCACTTCAAGGAGTGCGGCTGACGGATCGCCGCGGAAATCCGCGCCAACCTTGTCGATCTCGTCGAGCATAAAGACGGGATTCTTCGTGCCCGCCGTCTTGATCCCCTGTGCAATCCGCCCAGGGAGCGCCCCGATGTAGGTGCGTCGATGCCCGCGTATCTCAGCCTCATCGTGGAGACCGCCGAGACTCATGCGAACAAACTTGCGCCCCATCGCCTTTGCAATGGACTTGCCAAGCGACGTCTTGCCTACGCCAGGAGGACCTGCGAAGCAGAGGATCGGACTCTTCACCTGTGGGGCGAGCTTGCGCACCGCGAGGTACTCAATGATGCGCTCCTTCACCTTCTCTAGACCGTAGTGATCGTCCCTCAGCACCTTTGCCGCCTCCGAGATCTCGATTCGGTCCTCGGTCGAAACGTTCCAGGGCATGGCGATCAGCCAGTCCACATATGTGCGAATCACGCCAACCTCCGGCGAGGCGGAGGGAATTCGCGACATTCGGTCAAGCTCTTTCAGTGCGCGTGCCTTAACCTCCTCAGGCATGTCTGCCGCTTCAACTTTTTCGCGAAGTTCATTTGTCTCTGCCTGCTGAGGGTCATCTTCACCGAGTTCGCGCTGAATGGCTTTCAACTGTTCGCGCAGGAAGTATTCACGCTGCGACTTGTCCATCTCTGTGCGAACGTCAGATTGAATCTTCCCTTTGATTTCAAGGATTTCAATCTGACGGGCGAGGAAGGCTGATACGTATTTGAGTCGATCAACTACATCAACAATCTCAAGCAGCTCCTGTCGCTGCGCGGTCGTCATATCGGGGGTGTATGCGGTCATATCTGCCAGCAGGCCCGGATCGCTGATGTTCTTTGCCGCAACTGCCGCCTCTGGAGGAACCGGTGCGCCAGAGGTGACATACGTTTCAACTTGCGCCTGGACGCTCTTCATCAGCGCCTCAACTTCCACGCCCTCTGCCTCTTCTACCTCGATCACCTCGACGTTGACCATCAATGCGTCGCCAGACGCATCAAGCTCATGAAGTGCGATGCGCTTCTGTCCTTGGACCACTGCGCGGATGGTTCCGTCAGAGAGATGCACCACCTGTGCAATCTTGGCCAGCGTTCCAACGTCGTGTAGTTGTGAGGTGCTGGTGATCTCCTCTTGCTCTGCTTCTCGCTGGGTAATCAAGGCGAGCCAACCTTCGCCTGCAGCAGCCGCACGGATGGCGGCAACACTCTTGTCGCGGCCAACCTTGAGTGGCGCAACCATCTCGGGGAAGATGACGATCTCACGTAGCGGGACGAGCGGATATCGGCCCATGCCGCTTGGCACAGGCGTGCCGTCGTCGTCGGAGGCTGCTACGGCCTCGTCGATCTCAAGTTCCATCTCTTCACTCATGTCGCCCTCTAGCTCGTCGTTGCGTCGCTTCCCGCTCATCGTCGTCCTCCTTCATGTGCTGCGGTTCTCTCTCGTTCAACCTTCTTGTTCCCTTCCTCGTAGAGTCGCTCAAGGATTCGTTCACCGAGACGCTCTTCGAGTTGGAAGAGAAGCTTGATCCCGGCGAGGTTCACGCCGAGATCCTGCGTGAGGTGCCGTATCCAGAGGATTCGGCGCAGGTCGTTTTCGGAGAAGAGGCGGATATTCGTTTCTGTCCGCGAGGGGAAGATCAGCCCCGCCTCTTCGTAGATTCGGAGCGTCCTGGGGTGGACGGCCACCAGTTGCGCCGCCACGCTGATGACGTAGACGGGGCGCGAAGGATCGATCCCTACACCGCTGCTCCTGAACACTCTCGCATCCTAGAAGCCTATCAATACCATTGTCAAGCCCCCTCCGAAGAGGGTGGTAGGGGAACTTGGCGCTACTCCACGTCCCTGCGGTACGGCAGATCTACGATAACCGTATTGCGGCGGCCGAGCAGGGTGTCCCTGAGCCGCTTCCCATTGCCGTTGTGGAGGATTCGATCCCACCAGTGGCGACCGGCGTACTCGGGGATCATCACCACATTGATCGGTAGTTCGCCCGACTTGTGCGGGAGCTCCTCGAGCTCATCAAGGAAGTGGGAGAGCGGTTCAACAATCAGCCGATACGGCGACTCCACCGTCACGAGTCTCACTCCTGGGAAGAGGGCCTCGAATCGCGCACGGATCTCGTGCTCCTCCTCCTCGCTGAACACCACGCGCACAGCAATGAGTTCGCCCGTGCTCCCCTCAAGGATTCGACCGAGCGTGATGGCGCGCACCGTAGAGCGGTTGATCTCACCGAACGGCGCGATGATACGCCGCGGTCGATGCGGCGCATCAAAGATGAGGCCAGGCTTGATTGCGAGCTCGCGCTCATGTCGGTTATAACGTTGGCGCACGGCTGACATGAAGAGTGCAACAAGCGGCACGAGCACAAAGATGATCCAACCTCCCGCAGCAAACTTTGCAATCGAAATGATCACCAGCACAACACCAGTGACCGTAGCACCAACGCCGTTGAGTGCCGCCTTGCCGCGCCAGCCTTCAACACGAAGTTTTTGCCACTGCACCACCATGCCAGTTTGGCTGATAGTGAAGCCAAGGAAGACACCGATCGCATATGCAGGGATCAGCAGCGTAACCAGTGCGTCGGTTGCAATTAAGAAGATGACAGCGCCTGCTGCAATGGTCAGGATGCCACCCGCGTACGCAAGTCGATCGCTTCGCTGACCGATCTGGCGGGGGAGAAATCCATCACGCGCCAAGACGCGTGCGAGCTGTGGACCACCGCTGAACCCGGTGTTGGCAGCCAGCAGCAAGATTCCAGTCGTTGCAAGCTGGAAGATGGCATACGGGATGCCACCGCCAAGGGTTGCACGAGCAATTTGCGAAATGAGTGTTTCGCCACCAACCTCTTGTGGAACTTTTCCAAATGCAAACGCAAGTAGAGATATCCCAAAAAAGATCGTCGCGAGGAGCACCGCCATGATAGCCATCGTGTCTGCGGCATTCTTCGCTTCTGGCTTCTTAAACGCAGCAACGCCGTCGGAGATCGCCTCGGTGCCAGTCAGTGCAACAGATCCAAAGGCGAAGGCCTTCAAGAGAAGGAATGGGAGAATGAGTTGCATGCCGTCGTGCGCTTCAACAACTACGCCCTGGCTCCACTTCACTGCAGGATCGCCGAGCGCAATACGGATGATTCCAATGCCAATCACTAAGAGCGCCCCTCCGACGAAGAGATAAGTAGGAATGGCGAAGAGACGACCGGACTCGCGAAGGCCGCGCAGGTTTGTCAGGACCAGGAGGAAGAGAGCGCCGAGTGCCATCTCCACCCTCCACGGCAGGAGTTCAGGCATCGCGGACGTGATGGCCGCCACACCCGCAGCGGTGCTAACGGCAGCGGTGAGGATGTAGTCGATCACGAGGCTTGATGCCGCCACGAGTGATGGAACCGTACCGAGGGTGCTTGAAGCGACCGCGTACGCGCCACCGCCCTTCGGGAAGCCGAAGCAGACCTGGCGGTAGCTGATCGCCACGACTCCAAGAAGGAGGCCAACCGCGAGGGCGATCACAGGACCGAAGGCGAGGTACGCGGTGCCTGAGGAGGCGAGGACGATGAGGATCTCCTCGCTCGCGTATGCACTCGAAGAGATTGCGTCGGAAGAGAATATAGGGAGGGCAAACTTTTTCGGCAGCCGCTCCTCACCCTCCTCCGCGTTCGAGAGGCGCCGCCCGAAGATTGCGGTCTTTGCCGCGAGGGTGGCCCGACCAACGCTGTTCACTGGCTCACTCCCCGCTTCGGAGGCGACGAGGTGATCTGGCTCCTCTTCGATGAACCACTCTTCGTCATCGCCACGCGGCGCGGGGTTCTTGCTCTCGTTTGTCATGACGTAGAACCGCCCTTTAAGCTTCAAGGGCCGGCGGTGAGGCCGGTCAGGGGTTCAGAGTGACCAGTGCCTCTCTGCGCCGCGCTCGACTCTGATTCTATACCTGCAGCCGTACCTCATCCACTCACGAGGACGAGGAGCGCGCGGTCGAGTCCGAGGTGACTCACGCGATGCACGCGAATGGCATCAGGCCCAACGAGGGAAGTTGCCGTTGCAAGTTCTTCGCTCCATGTTTTCCCCTCTCGTTTCCATGCAATGAGGTGACCGCCGTCGGCGAGAAGCGGTCGCGCGAGCCGCGCAAGTTCTGCCAGAGGTGCAACCGCGCGCGCAACGATAACGTCATAACGCGTTGAACTTGCGGATACGAGCTCCTCTGCTCGTGCCTGAACGACGCGAAGCCGAGGGGCGAGTCCACTCGCCGCAGTGACTGCTTCAAGGAAGCGAGCCTTCTTCCCGGTCGCCTCAATCAGGTCAAACGTGGCGCGCGGACGCGCATTAAGGAGGCGTGCCGCGAGCGGAATCCCAGGGAACCCACCGCCACTGCCGAGATCTGCCAATGCACCGACGTGTGGCAACAGATGGTCAATCAGAGGCACGCCAACAAGGGCGTCGAGAAGATGGCGCGACGCTCGCTCGCTCGAGTTCTCAATCCGAGTCAGATTGATGAACGGATTCCACGCATCTAAGAGTCGTAGGTGTGCTCTGATCACCGTTCGCTCGGACTCAGTGAGCGGTGGGAGCGGCGCCACCTGAAGGAGCGCATCAAGAGCCTCGAGCGTTGCTCGCTCCGATGGCGGGAGATCGTCAGGATGCGTTGGGAGCTGTTGGTGTTCGTTCAACCACGCTTCTCGTTCGGTCGCGCGGGTCGGCCCATTGAGCGTCGCACGACATCAAGGACCTCTTCAACATACTTGTCTGCGTCACCCTTCTCGACCGCGCTCTTGACGCAACCGCGCACGTGGTCTTCTAGGATGAGCAGGCCGAGCGCATCGACAGCAGCGCGAAGCGCGGCGATCTGTTGAAGAATGTCAACGCAGTACTCTTCGCCGTCCACCATTCGACGAATGCCACGCACCTGGCCTTCAAGCCGGCTGAGACGATTCAACAGCACCTTGCGGTCTTTGGTGTAGCTGTGACCCGCGTGTTCGTCCATACCCTGGGAGAGTATCCGATCCCCCTCGATGCTACGATGCGAACTCGATGGAGTCGGCAGTCGGAACCCAGCCCTTTGCGCATCGAAGCGAGGCGGAGTTTGCCGAGATCCTTGACTTCTACGGGATTCGCTGGGAGTACGAAGCAACGGTCTTTCCGCTGACGCACCACGCCGACGGGCGTGTCGCCTCGCGCTTCACGCCGGACTTCTATCTCCCCGATGTGGATCTCTGGGTTGAGATCACCACCATCCGGCAGGCACTGATGCGGCAGAAGCGTAGAAAGTTGCAACGCTTCAGCGCCCTCTATCCAGATCTCCGAATCAAGCTCCTAGGCGCGAGCGACATCAAAGCATTGATGTGGAAGTACCATCGCAGCGCGCGTGGGGTTGTCGGACCCTCTGGGTCGACGACACCTCCACGGAAGCGCAGGGAGAGAGTCGGAGGGGCGGCCGCATGAGCAGCATACGAAGCAACAATCCGCATAATGATATTGAGGAGGTGCTCATTGATGACGCCGCCATCCAAGCGCGCGTACGCGACCTCGGCGCAGAGATTGCATCGGCATATGGCGGAGAAGAGCCGCTCGTTCTCGTAAGCGTGCTCAAAGGTTCGCTCATTTTTGTGGCAGACCTCATGCGCGCAATCCCGATCAACGTGGTCATTGACTTGATGGAGGTTTCATCGTACGGCGGTGGCAACACCGAGTCGAGCGGCACTGTGCGCATCCTGAAAGACCTTTCAGGAACCATTGAGGGGCGAGATGTCGTGATTGTAGAAGACATCATTGATACGGGACTTACCTTGAACTATTTGATGGGCTACCTCAGCGGAAAGAGTCCACGGTCGATTCGTATTGTGACGCTGCTCAACAAGCCGGCTCGTCGCCTCGTTGACTTAAAGGTTGACTGGATTGGCTTTGAGATACCAGACAAGTTTGTCGTTGGATACGGACTCGACTTCCGTGAGACGTACAGAAACCTACGCTATGTTGGCGTCTTGAAGCGCGAGCTCTACGCCTCCGCGCTCGGTGAGTCCTAATTCAGTGAAACCGATCGGTCGACTCCAAACAGGCGCGGGAAGCCTTCGCCGTCGAAGTAATGGACGGCGACTGAGCGGCTTCGGCGCGATGTTCGTGGTTCTCGGTGCGTTCCCCTCATGGTGGACGCTTGGCGGCGGTGGCGGTGCACCCGCCATCACTGCGAACGCGTTTGATTCAGTTGGCGTAGTCGCGTTCTTCAGCGCCCTCGCGCTTCTCGCGATCCTTATCGCACCAGATGCGGTGGGGGAGCAACTTCCAATTGATGCGTGGCCCCTCCATGTTGGGCTGGTTTGTTTCGCAGGCCTCGCCTTCCTGCTTGCCGCAAGCGAGGCGGCCGTTAGCGCGACGGGCAGCGAACTCTCGCTCGCGGTTGTCTTCGCTCCTCTCCGCGCGCCAGGGCTTTGGGTCACCGTCCTCGGTCTCGGCACGTGGACCGCTGGCGTCGCACAGATCGTCGACGCCCGGGACGATCGATAGTCTCCCTCCCCTCGCCTCTCACGAGGGGGCTGAGCACACAATGGCCGTGCCTCTCGCTCCTCTGTTAGGGTGGACGGGTGCAGCCGTGCGCTCCGACGCGCGGGCAGGTGCCGATCAGGCGCCGCCCCGTCGTAGCAGCGCACGCCACAACATCTACTACGAGACAAATAAAGAGGTACACACATCATGAGCCGTAACGTTGCAGTGTTCGTTGACGTCGCAAACGTCTTTTACGCCGCAAAGGCAGCTGGAGTGGACATTGATTACGTCACGCTCCTCAAGACCATTACCGCGAATCGCGATCTCATTCGCGCCTATGCATATACCGGTCTTGATCCAGAGAACGAAAACCAGAAGGCGTTCCACAACTTTCTCGCGCGCAACAACTATAAGGTCGTCAGCAAGGATGTACGAAAGTATGGCGACGGTCGCTTCAAGGCCAACCTTGACATCGAACTCGTCGTCGACCTTGTTCGCCTCGCACCCAAGCTTGATGTTGCCGTGGTCATCTCTGGCGACGGTGACTTTGCACCCGCGATTCGAGCGGTGCAAGACATGGGTGTTCGCGTCGAGGTTGTGAGCTTCCGTGCGAACACCAGCAGCGACCTTGTGGATGTTGCCGACCATTTCATTGAGATCACATCGATTGCAAAGGTTGAGGCGGGCGGTTCGCGCAGCGGTCGTCGCGTCGCCGCTGACGGTGATGAAGATCTCTCCATGACCGAGGTGCCGGGCAAGCAGTCCGAGTCACTGTCGCGACCGCGTCGCTCGCCTGAGCCACGTGAAGAGCGCGGACGTTCTCGTCGGGTTGGTGTCAGTCGATCAGGCAGCGTCCGCAGCCGCTCGGGCGCACCAGTGCGGGTTGGCGGCAGCAAGATTGACGCGGACGCCATTGAGACGATGTCACTCGATGACCTTGAGCCGAGCGACCTCAACCGCCCAGGCGTCGGTCACGAGCACGTACACGACCTAGGTGATGCACCACGCCGTCGCCGCCGACGTGGCGGACGCGGACGCGGTGGACGCGGACGCGGCGAGGGATTTTCGGACGCACCACGGGGCGGCGCATCGCGATTGGGCTTCGCGTATGACGGACCGATCGAGACGATGTCACTTGCGGACCTTGGAGACGGCGTCCCTGGGGGCGTGCCCGAGTACATGCGCAGCGATCGTCGTGGCTCTGTCCAGCCTTCGGATGCGTCGCGACGAGCCCTCGGCTCTGGCCCATCACGGATCGCAGACGAGGTCGCTCGATCGCAGCGTGACGGTTCGAGCCGCTCCAACCTGTCGGGTGGCATGCAGAGTGAAGCCGTCCCATCTGATGTGGCGGCGCTCTTGGGCTCACAGCTTGTGGCTACTGGTCGCTCTGCTGACAGCGCTCCTGCGTTGAGCGGGAAAGATGCGCCAACAGGCGGGCATACGCGCGCCAAGGCGAAGCCTGCGGCGAAGAAGCCTGCGGCGAAGAAGCCTGCGGCGAAGAAGCCTGCGGCGAAGAAGCCTGCGGCAAAAGTGGCGTTCGTCAAGAAGCCAGGTGCGCGATCGAAGAGCAAGAGGTAAGAGGCGAGCCAAATGGCGAAGGCGGTTTCCGCGCGGGCTAGTCAACCTGAGGCAGCTACACGTCCACCAGCACGCTTCATAACTCGCGGTCACAATGCGGCCGCGTCGCGCGTTGCGCAACTGATCACTGGCGTCCCTCCACACGCCCTGCTCATCGTGGGGCCATGTGGCGCGGGGGCAGGAACGCTTGCGCGCGATGTTGCGGCAACACTTCTCTGCGCAACTCCGCAGAGCGATGGTGCGTGCGGGGAGTGCCGCGCATGTCGGCTGGTGGTGGCTGAGAGTCACGCAGATCTCGCTCGAATCACGCCGAGCGGTGCCGCCGATGAGATTGGCATCACGCCAATTCGCGAGCTTGAGACGAGCCTCGCCCTCCTCCCTGTCGAAGGTGGACGCCGCGTCGCGCTCATCGAGCATGCAGAGCGGATGAGTGAGCCCGCGCAGAATGCGTTGCTCAAGACCCTCGAAGAGCCTCCCCTACAGACGCACATCATACTCGTCGCCGCGGAGGACTCCTCGCTCCTGCCAACCATCCGCAGTCGTTGCGCCGTCATTCGACTCGGCCTCCCAGAGACAGCCGCCGCAAGCGGACTCATCGCCACACGACTCGGCCTTGACGCCGTAACCGCCTCACGACTCCTTCGCATGGCGGGTGGTCGGCCAGGGCCTATCATCGACGCACAGGCGAGCGGAGACGCGGCGCGTGCACACGCTGCGCTACGACGCCAGATCTTGGATTTCGTCGGCATTGCACCGCACGCGCGGCTTCGCCAACTCCCCGCCCTGATTGCCGATGCGAGCGCGATCCTTGCCGTCGCTACTACAGACGGCGAAGAGGGAGTAACAGAAGATGGTGGCGAATCGGAAGGCGCCGATTCTCCAGCAGAGCGCGCGGCAGCCAGCAACACGAAAAGCCCAACACGACGTGCGGGAGGAAAGCCAACCCCAGCAGAGCGACGCGCGAACGCAAAGGCGCTCCTCCACCTATGGCGTGGTGTCGCGCGCGACCTTGCGCTCGTTGCTTCCTCAGCGCCGGCATCCGTCGCGTTTCCAGAAGATCTCCACGAGTTGACCCCTGTTGCCGCGCGTTGTGCACGGACCACGTGGCGTGACGCGCTCATCAGCCTGGATCGCGCACTCGCGGCGCTCCGCCGAAATGGCAACCCTGAGTTGCTCCTTGATGCGATCGCACTTCGCTGGCCATGCGGATAAACCATCTCGCGCCGCATCAGGAACTCCTCAAACAACTGGTGACGCTTGGCGAGAGTGTGACCGACGCGCTCGACTATACGCAGCTCATCAGTACGAACGGTGAGGGCGAACTGGAGAAGACGCTCACTGCGCTCGGCGAACGTGAGCTCACTCCCGCTGCATATCGGGCCCTTGATGCGCTGCGCGCTGCGGGTGAGCGCGTGGTGACGGCGAAGGATCCTCATCGCGCCATTGACTGGATTGCAACCTATCCTCGTCTCCTGGCCACACTCCTTGTGGCCGCACTGAATCCAAAGGGACTTCCGAGCGATCACAACGCAAACAGCGCAAGTGGCTCATCAAGTACTAAGCGACTTCCAGGCGGAATCGCATTTACAGATGCACCATCCGATGGTCGCGCGGTCGTCTATGCGGGGATTCAGTCGGACCCGATCTTGAAGCCACTCGCGCACGCCATCGCCGCAGCTTCACCTGCCGATCGACTCATCGCTCGAGCGCTGATGGGTGATCCAGAACCGGACTTTTCAACCGCAGCGGCGTACGCGGCGCTCCTTCCGTCTCAACGCGGCCCAGGCGATCCACTTCTCGTCGGCGCGCTGACCATCGGTAGCAAAGCGGCCCAATCCAATGCGCAGTATCGCGGTGCAATCGTGGAGGCGACGACCGCTGAGATCCTGAAGAAGCGTCCCGCACTCGTGCGTGATGCGGAGCGGGTGGTGCGTCGTGAGCGCCGCTTCTCAGTGGATGGCGCATCCGCGGATCCGCACCCATTTGACGTGACGGTGGAGGCGGGGCCAACCCCCGAACTCTGGGACTGTAAGTGGGGAGCGCGAGGTATTGACGACGACCTTCTCGCGGAACTAGAGAGTGCACGGATCCGCGCTGCAGGGGCGGGGATTCGCATCGCAATCGGCGTCGTTGCCTTTGACGCAGCGGCAACGGTTGCGGCGCGCCTCTCGCTTGTGCGTGGTCCGCGCGAGCAGACGCGCATGATCACCCTCGACACGCTGAGTCGTCTGGCGGCGGGGTGAGCGAAGCGCTGATGGACCTGATCGCCGAGCGGCTCACTCCAGGACTTGCCAATGATGAAGCGCGCCTCCCCATAGAGGCTCGCTTCCGCCAGGAGGGGCGAGGTGTTCGATTTGATGAGTGCGACTCGCGTGGAAGTATGCGCGCTGCTGCGCTGCTGCGCCACGCACAGGACCTCGCCTGGCGTCACAGTGAAGTACTCGAGTACGGACGTGCCTGGTACAAGGCTCGCGGTGTTGGATGGGTGGTACGCAGTGTTGATCTACTCATCGACCAGCCGCCCCATTCAAACGAAGATCTCGTCGGCACAACGGCGCTGGTCGGCTTCCGTCACGTCATGGCACGACGTCACACGCGACTCTTTGGTCCTACCGGGCGTGTGGTTGCCGACGCTGCAATCGACTGGGTGATGACCGATCAAGACGGGAGGCCGGTACGTTTTCCTCAGGAGTTCGAACGCTTCGTCCAGCAGGTCAACGCAACGTTTGTCCCAAACAAGATCCCTGCAGCTGCGCCATCAGGCGCATCGATTGACATCGCCATTCGTCGTGCAGATATCGACCCGCTCGGCCACGTAAATCATGCTGCCTGGCTTGAGATCATTGAAGAGGCCATCGCTCAGGTTGCCCCCACGCATCTCGAACCGCCGCGACGTCGAATTCGTATGGAATATCTTGCGGCCACTGCTGGCCGCACCGCGCGCGTGTATATCTTCAGCGCTGCAGGTGACGAACAACTTCGAGTGGACGTGACCGACACCCTTGACAACCCTGTCCTCCGTGCAGAGTTGAGCGTGATCAGCTCGTGAGCTGGCGATTCACCGCCGTCCTCGTTTCACTCCTCGTCGCGCTCAGCGCGCCCGCCTCCACCGCTGCCCTCGCTCCGGCCGCGCGCATTAGCTTGAAGGCGGCGCTTGGTCGCCTGAAGGTGCAGCCTGAGTACTCAAGCGGGTATAGCAGAAGCAAATTTGGGAGTGATTGGATTGACGCGGACGGTGATGGAGAGGACACACGTGCCGAAGTGCTCATCGAAGAATCCGAAGTACTCGTCACGAAGTCTCAGGGAGTCGTTCGGACCGGAAAATGGATCAGCCTCTATGACAATCTGACTTGGACGGTTGCTACCGACGTTGACATTGATCACGTGGTTGCGCTCAAAGAAGCCTGGGAGTCTGGTGCGTATCGGTGGAGCGCTTTGCGTCGACTCGCGTTCGCGAATGATCTTGGCGTTTCATGGTCGCTACGTGCAGTGACAGACAATGTGAATTCCTCAAAGGGAGATCGTGATCCTGCGAGCTGGCTTCCGCCACATCGAGCGTCAACGTGTACATATCTGGTCGGCTGGGTCGGAGTCAAACTGCGATGGGGCTTGAGCGTTGATGCAACCGAGAAGTCGGCAATCAGCAGCGCATGGAGTGCAACTGGTTGTGCTGATCAGCAAAACCCGCCGCGTGTTAAGGTGATCGTCGCGCCGTAGAGACTAGAGCCCGAGCGTCGGCTTTCCACTCTCTCCCTTACTACTCCTTTTTCGTTTCTTCTTCCGAGCCTCGTTCGGTCCTGGTGCGGAGTCTTGGCGATCTGGCATCCCAACGTTGTACTTTCTCACTAGCGTTGCGTCGGGCGCCTTAGCGCGCGCCTGTGCAAGCGCCGCCGCCGGGGCAAACTCCGAAGACGTAGGCGGCATCTTCTGTCGTTGACGCGCGTCAACCGGGGGTGTGCGACGAACAACAACAACCCCCTGAGAGGCAGTGCGGACTTGGCGCACGCTCTCTTCTGGTTGCGCACGGTATGCGGCCGCCCACACGAGTGCAACAGCTGCGGGGACGAGTAGGAGGCGCTCATCAGTGCTGGTTACGCCGAGCGCTAGTGCGACTACGGTCACAACCACCGCAAGTAAGAGGAGGGGCCGTTTCAGAGGAGGGATGCTCTGGTATTGCGGGTCGGCCATCTGCCGATTCTAGGGGGTGCGCGCCGCGAATCGTGTATCGATCTGGTGCGCCCGACAGGATTTGAACCTGCGACCTTCTCCTTCGGAGGGAGACACTCTAGTCCCCTGAGCTACGGGCGCGAGAGTGGAAGGATAGCGGTGGTAGGAAGATTCGTGAAAGTTGATCAGGTGACCCCCCGTTAAGGGAGCCACCTGAAGCCGGTCCGCTTTCAGAACGAACAAGTCAGTTCCGCAGCTACGCTCGAAGAGCATCTATCACGTCGCCTAAAGCGACTACCCTAACCCACCTACCCATGACCTTCGAACAAGAACAGCTTCCGTTATGTTAGCGCGCGAGAAGCCCGATTCCAACCCCCTTTTTCTCTCGTGCGCAACTCGCCGTGTGCCGATCTGCGCACCGAGCCCCGCTGTCAACGGATCCTCACCGAGGTCATTGTTACAGGCTCAACTGGGCGATCCCCGGAGCCGCATGGAGCGGCGGCAATCGCGTCAACCACGTTCAGGCCCGCAACGACCTGCCCAAAGATCGTGTAGTTCGGTGGGAGTTGTGGCAGGTCTGCTAGGCAGATGAAGAACTGACTTCCGTTCGTGTTGGGTCCGGCATTCGCCATTGCAACCGTGCCGCGCGCGTAGCCCATCGTGACGGGCTCGTCATCGAACTTGTAGCCTGGTCCACCCGTCCCCGTGCCGGTCGGGTCGCCACCCTGAATCACAAAACCAGGCACGACGCGATGGAAGATGACGTTGCTGTAGAAGCCCTTGTCGGCGAGCGTCACGAAATTCTCGACGGTCTTCGGCGCCGCGTCGTCTAGGAGCTCAAATTCGATGCTGCCGAGGGTGGTCTCGATGACTGCGGTGGCCATTCGTCCTCACTTCTGCGGCAGTGCCGCCTCTGTCGGTCCACTGCCGACGCGTGCGTGGAGTCTACCCGTCTCGCAGCTATGGCGTGGGGCTACTCACCGTGGTGCTCAAGATGGTGACAGGGACAACGGGTCGATCTTCCTGGTCCCGTTCAACCGCGGCGATCGCGTCAACGACATCAAGGCCCGCGGTCACCTCGCCGAGAATGGCATAGGCTCGGACACTCTCCAGCGGGCCAGCGGCGCCATCGTCTAACACGATGAAGAATTGGCTCCCCTGCGAATTCGGTGCCGCGCTGCGAGCCATCGCGAGGACTCCGCGTCGATATTCTCCGATTACTGGTTCGTCTTTGATCTTGTAACCAGGATCACCCATTCCAGTCCCTGTTGGATCACCGCCCTGAATCACGAACGGCGTTCCGTCTGGCATGTAGGCAATGCGATGGAATATGACGTTGTTGTAGAAGCCGCATTCAGCAAGTGCAACAAAGTTTCCGACTGCAATCGGCGAGAGATCAGCATCTACGAGTAACGTGATCTCACCCAGTGTGGTGGACATCACGATCTCACGCCGCTCACCCGCTCCGAGAACTGCTGGCTGAGCGGTGGGGCAGCCAACGACATCTGAAGCCGTTGGGGGCTCTGCGCCAAGATCCGTACATGCAGCAACAAGGCACAGCGCTGCGATTGTTGAGCCGAAGATACGTTGCGAAGCCTTCACGAAGACATACTACGCGAACTTGCTAACCCGCCTGGTTGGCGATCGCCAGCGCCTCTTCGAAGTCAATCGCTCCTGAAAGGAGGGCTTCGCCAAGTATCAGCGAGCTCACCCCGGCATCTCGGAGCCGACGCACGCCGTCAAGATCTGTGACACCGCCTGCAACACTCACCTCCATCAAGGGGTATCGTCGACTGATCTCGCGAAGCCTGCTGATTTCACTCGGGCCTCCGCCGTGGCTCATCACCACGCGGCATAGTCCCGCTGCAACGATCTCCTGCAGCAGATCGTCGAGTGATGGCTGCACCGCGCGCTTCCAGGGGAATTGCGAGAGTCGCTCCGGGCGTGGATCAAGACCGACGGCAAGCCACGCCCCCGCTGCGTGCGCGCATGCGTGGAGAAGTTCCGGCACATCAAGAAGCGAGGTGCTCACGACCACGCGCGTGGCTCCTGTCGCAAAGACGATCTGGATCGCTTCAGGAGAGTCCACGCCGCCTGCGACTTGAAGTGGTGTGGCAACGAGACCCGCAACCGCACCGATCGCCGCGAGATTTTGTGGCGAGCCTGCCCGCGCGCCGTCGAAGTCCACAAGGTGAACCAGCGTGGCGCCGCGATCCACGAAGTGACGTGCGATCCGTGCTGGCTGATCCGTTGGTGCGCCGACGCCAGTGGACGCACCGGGCCAAAAGACAATTCTCGAGCGACCGTTCTGGAGATCAATAGAGGGGACAATGCGCATTAGAACGCCTTGGTACGGGTTACGCGGATGCTGCGAGTGCGTCCGCGGATGCGCGAATCACCTTCTGAATCTCATCGGTACCAACGCCATAATGCGTCACCGCACGGATCTGTCCATGCGTGTATGAGATCATCAGCACACCGCGCTTCTCAAGTTCGTCAAGAAACTTCTTGCGCCGCGTTGCGCCGCCTTCAACCTTGAAGAGGACAAAGTTTGTCATCACGCGAGTGGGATCAAGATGGTCGCCAACTAGCTGGGCGATGTGCCCAGGCGAGATAATGCCCTTCATCTCCGCGAGTGCTTCCGCGAGGATTCTTGCGTTGGCGTGATCTTCAGCGAGCCGTTGAATCGTCCCCTCTGGGCCATCTGAAAGAGCGACGAGACCCGCCGCGGCAAGGATGCCAACCTGGCGCATGCCACCGCCGAGTAGCTTGCGTGCGCGTCGCGCGCGAAAGATGAAGTCTCTCTTCCCAACAACCACGCTGCCGATCGGCGTGGCGAGCCCCTTGCTCAGGCAGAAGGATGTGCTCTCCGCCTCCTTCACCAACTCGCGAGCGCTGACACCGAGTGCGATCACGGCATTGAAGAGGCGTGCGCCGTCCACATGGATCGGGATTCCTGAAGGCCTGAGTGCTGCGTGCAGCCCCTTCATGTACGCGGGAGTGATCGGCCTGCTGACGGTGTGCGCGTGGCAGTTCTCGACAACCACGAGGCTTGTGATCGCCGAGTGCGGATCTGAGGAGTCTTGGATCGCCTCAACCACGTCGTGGGTCGGCATCTCGCCGTCCGGGTTTTCGCGAACGGTTCGAAGTCCCGCGCCTGCAACAACGGCGTAATTTGCCGCCTCATCGTTCGGGATATGTCCCTCGGCGGGGGTGATGATCTCTCCGCCACGCGGGACGTGCGCCATCACGCTCACGAGATTTCCCATCGTTCCAGAAGCCACAAAGAGACCCGCCTCCTTGCCGAGCAGGTCCGCAGCGCGCTCTTCCAGTTGAGCGACGGTGGGGTCATCCTCAAAGACGTCGTCACCCACCTCAGCGCTCGCCATTGCTCGGCGCATCTCGGGGGTGGGGTGGGTCACTGTGTCGGAGCGTAGGTCGATGCGACCCGAGCCTCCCGCTCGTTGTGCCGCGTCAGCTCCATATCCCATAGTCGGATCCTACCCCCTCTGGTAGGCTTCGCATCCTTGTCGCGGACCCGTGGTGTAGCGGCCCAACATGCCAGCCTGTCACGCTGGAGATCGCCGGTTCGAATCCGGTCGGGTCCGCCAGGAGACTCTCTCTTTGTCGGTTACGATTCATTCATGCCACGAGAGATTCTGGTCAGTGATGGCTTCCCGCCAACCGAGCGCACGCGCGTCCGTCGCCTTCCTGAACGCGGTCTCTACGAGCGGAACGAGATCTACCCCGTTGTTGACGCGGCACTCTCCTGCACCGTTGCCTACCTCCTTGACGGGCGTCCCATGGCCACGCCAACAGCCCACTGGCGTGACGGCGATCGACTGTACTGGCACGGCTCTGCTGCGAGCCGCTTTCTCAAGCGCGTCGTAGGCACTGACGTGTGCGTCTCGGTTCACCTGACTGACGGGATCGTCCTTGCACGAAGCGGCTTTGACAGCTCGATGAACTATCGCTCCGCAACCCTTTTTGGAATCTGCGAGGAGATTACGGGCGCGGAGAAGGTCGGACAGCTTAACATTTTCATCGAGAAGCTTGTCCCCGGACGATCCAAGGAGCTGCGCGCCTCACACGATCAAGAATTGAAGGCGACCACGCTGCTCGGCATGACGATTGCGGAGGCATCCGGAAAGATTCGCGACGGCGGCGTGGACGGGAGCGAAGAAGACGCGGGTGAGAAGATCTGGGCCGGCGTGTTGGAAGTGGAGTCGCGTTTCACGAAGCTGATTCCCGATGGCGACACGCCGGTGATCGCTGCGCCATCGCAGATACTAGAGCAGATGATCGGAAAGAAGATCTAGTTTTGATTCGAGTCAGCGCGAAGACGATTGATCAGGCGGCACTCGCTGCGCTCGCTGCACTTGTGCTGATGTATTCGGTCGTGATTGGTTACGCATCGTCGTCTTCGGCTGGTTGGGCGTGGCTCGGCGTCGCAGCCATCCTGCTCGCCGCGAACGTAGCGCGACTCAACATCGGCGCACGGCCTTCAGAGCCCGGTATTGCCGTCGGTATTGCAGCCTTAGCACTTGCGCTGTTGCGCATCACTGGGATTCTTGTGGAGGTGACGCTGCCGATTGCTACCGCAGTCGTTCTCATCCCACTGCTGCTCGTCTGGATCAACCGCCGGCGATCTGTTCCCCGCCGTCGATCGTAATCGTATTTCCCGTCACCCAGTCCAGCCCGGGCGCCGATAGCGCCACGATTGCACGGCCGACATCATCGGGCGTGGTGAGCCGCTTTCCTGGGTGTTTCTTCAGCACCACGTCAATCCAGTCTTGGCTTCCGGGAATCTTTCGCAGCGCGGGCGTGTCCACCACCCCTGGGCGCAGCGCGGTGACGGTTGCTCCTGGGACGAGCGCGGCGAGTTCGATCGCCAGCTGACGACAGTGTGCTTCGACCGCAGCTTTTGCGGCGGACACTGCGCCGTACATCGGGACCGCCTTTGACGCACCCTCGGATGATGTGGCAAAGATGCGCGTGGCGCTGCCGATGAAACCTGCGGCATAGAGATCCTGAACCCAATAGACGAGCGAGTGCGCCATCACGTCTGACGTCATGTCCATCTGCTTGCGGGTGATCGTTGGAACGTCACCAGACGGCAGGAACGGTTGCAGGCTCCCGAAGGCGAGGGAGTGCACCACGATGCCGAGTTGCGGTTCTGCGCCAGCGGCGCGTGCGGCGGCGAAGCGTTCGGTGAGTTGCGCGATTACTTCGGCGCGCTTCTCGTCGTCGGCCGCATTCCCCCGGATATAAAGCGCTTCAACGCCGGTCGACTTGACGGCTTCAATCGCGGCATCGAGTTTCTCGCCTCGGGAGCGACCCAAGTAGACGCCGCAGATGTTGTAGCCGGCCTCTGCGGCATGGCGTGCTGAGGCTTCACCAATTCCACTCGAGGCGCCTAGCACGAGGGCCCATCGCTGCACGCTCTTCTCTCCCATGTCGCCCCCTTATCTTGCGCTCCTACACATGGCTCAGTGCGACTAGGGTAGCCGACCCGCGCGCCTCACTGCGTCGCCGCGTACGATTCGGGCATGGACAGCGAAGAACGACTTCTCCTGATGGCGGTGCACGCCCACCCAGATGACGAGACGATCAGCATGGGTGGCACCTTGGCGCACTACGCGGCACCGCACGCCGCTGCGCGCGGCGAGTCGACCGACGTGATCGTTGTCACGGGCACGCGCGGCGAGCTTGGCGAAATTGTCATCCCAGAGCGCGATACGCGGGAAGAGCATGAGCGGCTCGGTGCAACACGGATGGGCGAGATTGCTGCGGCGATGCGAGCGCTCGGCGTGCAGCGATGGGAGAACCTCGGCTACCGCGACTCCGGGATGGATGGGAGTGAAGAAAACGCCGATCCACGCTCCTTCCACCAGCACGTCAGCACCGATCTCGATGCGACAACCGAACCGCTCGTGCGCCTGATCCGTAGCGCGAGGCCTGATGTGCTCGCCACGTACGACGACTTTGGTGGATATGGACATCCAGACCACATCGCCGCCGCCAAGGTTACGCGTCGCGCATGGGAGGTGGCGGGCGATCCAGGGTGGCGACCAGAGGCGGGACCAGCATGGACACCGAAGAAGCTCTACGAAACCCGTATCCCAGATTCACAACGAGACGCCGTACGCGCCCTGCTCGAGGCGCGCGGGATCGAGTCATGGTGGAGTGAGCCAAAAGATGCAACACCAGAAGACCTCGAGAAGTGGCACGCGTGGCGCGCTGCCATGGCCTGCCCAGACGAGATCATCACCACGCGCATCAACATTCGCGAGCACCTCGCTGCGAAGCGCCGCGCAATACAGGCGCATGCCACACAGATCAAGCCAGACGGGCCACTGCTGATGCTGAGTGAAGACGATCAGATCGCGCTCGGTGCGTATGAGCAGTATCGGCTCATTGACCATCGACTTGACGTCGCGCCAGAGCTCCCTGAAGAAGACCTCTTCGCCGGTCTTCGCTATCTGCGCAGCAGTTTCTTACGCAGTGCGTCTTCCTCGCACTGATGTGACAAGAAGGACGATCAAGAAGAGGGAAGTTTCAAACAGGACGATCGAAGCCCCTGATGCAAGATCGAGCGCAAAGCTGAGGTAGAGTCCAGCAACTGCGGCGGTCACACCAATGAGCGCGGCAACTCCAATCATCTGGCTGAATCGCTTGACGAGCAACTGCGCCGTTGCCGCAGGCGTTGTGATCATCGCTACCACCAAGACGATGCCGACCGCCTGGAGGCTGATCACGATTGTTACCGCGATCAAGATGAGAAGGAGATTGTCAAGTCGGCGAACGGGGAGCCCTGCGGCCCCTGCACCGAGCGGATCAAATGTTGCAAATAGGAGCTCCTTCCATAGCGCACGAATGACAAGAAGGAGTGCAGCCACGAGCACGCTAAGTGCGATCATGTCCGACACGCTGATGCCGAGCACGTCGCCGAAGAGGAATGCGAAGAGATCACCGACATAGTTTGGAATTGACGAGAAAAGTGCAACGCCAAGCGCGAACATCCCCGCAAAGAGGACGCCGATGATCGAGTCTGCGCGAAGGCCCGATCGACGCGTCAGCCCGCCAATCCCAAGTGCCGTGCCGATCGCAGCAACCGCGCCGCCGAGGATGATCGGGAGTCCGAGCAGGTAGGCGATGACGATGCCAGGGAAGGCTGCGTGACTCACCGCATCGCCGATGAAGCTCATCCCCTTAAGCACCACAAACGAGCCGACCACGGCGCACGCTACCCCCACCAGCGCGCTCGCCACGAGGGCGCGCACAAAGAAGTCGTAGCCCAGTGGTGCGAGGAGGAGGTCGATCAGGTTCATTCGCGACCTGCGTCGCTCCCGAGGGGATGGTGAGGGTCATCAAGGAGCACGACACTCCCGTCCGCGAGAGGGATAAGGTGAGCACTGTACGTCTTCTCCAGTACCTCGCGATTGAGCACGAGTTGCGCGGGGCCGTGCACCATCACTCTCCCAGCGAGCCCAACCACTTCATTGAAGCGTTGAGCGGCGCAGGCAAGGTCGTGCGTGGTTGCTACCACCGTACGCCCGCGAGCCGCCTCGGCATCCAAGACGTTCATGATCTTTTCCTGCGTGACAGGGTCCACTCCGGTGACAGGCTCGTCAAGTAGATAGATCTCAGGATCCGCCGCGAGTGCACGCGCAATGAAAACTCGGCGCCGCTGCCCTCCAGAGAGTTCGCCGATCTGCCGCGACGCAAGATCTGCCATGTCTACGCGCCCCAAGGCCTCTGCAACTGCGGCGCGATCTGCGACACCCATACGACCGAGCGGCCCAATCCGCTGTGTGCGCCCCATCGCTACCACTTCATCAACGGCGATCGGAAAACTCCAATCCACCTCGTCCGCCTGAGGGACATAAGCAACGCGTGCTGCGTGGACTCCGACCCGTGCATTCAGTACCTCAATCGCACCCGACCACGGTCGCATAAGCCCGGCGATGCACCTTAACAATGTGGACTTCCCGCCACCATTCGGCCCGAAGATGGCGGTTAGAGAGCCTGCAGCAAGCTCAAGCGTGATGTCGCTAATCGCGGCGCGTTCGCCGTAGCCGGCAGTGATGTTGGAGATAGTGACCGCACGCCCCCCAGGATGCGGAGAGGGCGTGCGGCCTTTGATATCAGATGGGACAATGAAGTGGTTCATTGCCCTATCAACGCGCTACTTAAACGAAGCTAAAATTGCGGTTCCATTTGCACGCATCGCACCAAGATACGTGTCCGCAGGTGCGTCTCCGAGTGCATCGGAATAGAGGTCTTCTAGGACAGTTGCGTTAGTTGCGGCTGCAATCTGCTCGAGAACCTTTGAAGAGAACTGCACTTCGCTGAAGACCGATGTCACTCCAGCCGCTTTGATTGCATCAATCAGGGCTGCAATCTCCTTTGCACTTGGATCTTGTCCAGGTGCTTTAACCGCCACGCCGACAATCTCAATCTCGTAGGCGCGTGCAAAGTACCCAAATGCGTCGTGGAAGGTGACAATCTTGCGCACGGATGGGTCTACCGATGCAAATCCCATACGCAACTCTTGGTCTAAGGCTGCGATCTCAGCAAGCCCTGCATCACGCGCTGACTGAATCTCTACCGCTCGCTCAGGGAGCTCTGCTGCCACTCGCGCGGCAATGCGACTCACGTAAATTGCTGCGCCCTTCGGGTCGAGCCAAATGTGCGGATCAGTTCCACCATGACCATGTCCGTGCTCTTCACCCTCCTCCTCATCGTGCTCTTCACCCTCCTCCTCATCGTGCTCTTCACCCTCCTCCTCATCGTGCTCCTCTCCCTCTAGATAGATCCATGCGTCGCTCTCGTCGATACCCTCTGCAAGCTCAAGCACATCGTCTTCGCTCTTGCCCGCCGCCTCAAGCAGCGAGAGTGCCCACTCATCAAGGCCGAGTCCGTTGAGGACGATAAGGTCAGCGTTGGCGAGCTTCTCTGCGTCGGCGGGAGATGGCTCAAACGTGTGGACGTCGACACCAGCCGGGACCATCGTCTGGATCGTCACGTTGTTGCCGAGCGCAAGTCGCGCGAGATCGGCAAATACGCTGGTTGTTGCAATGACCGTGTAGTCGGCAGCAACTGGGGTGCTCTCGCTAGGAGCCGGCGAAGCCGCGCTTCCATTGCACCCGGCAACCAAGATGAGCGACGCAAGTGCGGCGCCAACCCCCGTCCATGTAGATCTCTTGATACCTAGTCTCATAGTCCCTCCTGTGTATGCCAAGCGTTGCTAGGCGCTAAATAACTTGCTCCGCCTAGTTAACGGAGCGGCATTTGGGGCAGCGGCCGAAGAGTTCGAGCCGATGGTGTTCAATCTTGAAGCCAGAACGGCGCGCCGCTTCGCGCGTGACCGCGTCGATCCCGCAGTCCTCTACATCTGCTGTGGCGCCACAGGTGAGGCAGACAAGATGGTGATGGTGCGTTGGCTCGCAGGGGATGTAGGCGCGCGTTCCGTCTGGGAGGTCGATCCGCTCTACCAGCCCCTGCTCGCCAAGTAGCTCAAGGAGTCGAAAGACGGTTGCGCGTCCGATCCCCATCCTTCGTTGCCCGGCATCCTTCAGGAGATCCGCAGCGGTGAAGTGCCCCTCGCGGCGCTCAATGAGCGCCGCGAGCTTTCGGCGTGGACCGGTCAGGCGCACCCCTGCGCGATCTAGTGCGTCGAGCATTTCTTCTGCCATGAGCGCAGCCTACCACATATGATACTGAGTATCAATCAGTTGCTACAGGATCTGAGACTTGAGCGCGATGATTTCCGCATGGAACTCATTCGCCGCGCAGCGCCCCCTGGGACCGTGGTCGGTGCGGTGGGCGTGATCGTCCTCGTTCTCGCCAACCCTTTCAGTAGGGCTTCAACTCTGAGTATGGACGAAAACTTCACGCCGGTTGCTCCTGGTGCTGATCGCGGCAGAAGGCCTCGCCAGCGGGCACGGACTTGATGCGGAAAATGCGCCAGTCGTGTTGACCGTCAACCAACCAGCGCTGAAGCATCTGGGGTTTTTTGGCGTGTCAAGGCTCTGCCCACATCTTTCTTGCTGTTCCCCACGCCCACGTATGATCAAACAATGAGCAAGCATCGGCTGATCATCGATTGTGATACGGGGACGGATGATGCCGTCGCGCTGATGCTTGCCGCGCTTCACCCCGAGATTGACCTGATTGGTGTGACCACCGTGTTCGGAAATGCACCGCTGACCGCAACGACCACCAATAGCATCTCTGTGCTCGATCTAATCGGTCGCTCAGATGTCCCTGTGCATGCAGGTCTGCCGCGACCGCTCGTCCGGAAGACGATGCCCGCTGAGCGCTTCTTTAAGCCAGACTCCGTGCAAGACCCGCACGGCACGTATCTCGACATCCCGCGCAGCACGCGCGCGACGGCTTCAAATCGCGCCGTCGAATGGCTGATCGAGACTTATCGCAAGGCAACGGAGCCGATCACGCTGATGCCGATTGGGCCACTTACGAACATTGCCGCCGCAGTCGCCCAGGAGCCGAAGTTCGCTGAGTGGGTACCGCGGTTGATCGTCATGGGGGGTGGTCATGAGGTAGGTAACATGACTCCATCCGCTGAGTTCAATATCTGGGCCGACCCCGAAGCCGCGGCAAGCGTCCTCGACGCGGGCTTCAAGGACGTGTTGATGGTGCCACTTGACGCCACTCATAAGGCGCTCGTCACCGCAGCGCAGTGCGACGCGCTCGAGGCACTTGGGACTCCGGCAGGCAAGGCGGCTGCCATCTTCATCCAGCGCCGCGTCGCGAGCTACGAGAGCAGCCAGAAGATGGACGTTCCAAAGTCAGCCCCTGTGCACGATGCGCTCTGCGTGGCCGCGCTCGTCGAACCGCACATCATCACGACGAGACGGCATCACGTGGCGGTCGAAACCACGGGCACACTCACCCTCGGTCGAACGGTCGTCGACACCCACTTCCGCGGAGGGAAAGAACCGAATGCAGCGGTCGCATTCGATGCCAATGCGCAGCGTTTTGTCGACTTGATGGTGGAGATCTTCGCGAAGTCTTGAGACCCGCTCCGCTCAGCGCAGCACCCTCCATGCAAACGGAATTGCGCCGAACAGGATCGCGCCGGAGACGAGAAAGAGCGGTGCTGCACCCAGCTCTCCGTAAATGATTCCGCCAACGAGTGCAGCAATTGCTACGGCTAGCCCATATGAAACGCTCTGGTAGAGCGCTTGACCTGTTGCCTGAAGCGCAGCAGGAACAATTGCGCGGACACTCAACACGCTCGCAAGAAGCGTGCAGGCAAAACCAACCCCAATGAGCGAGCGGGCCAGTGCCAGCCAGTGCGGTGAATCAATGAATGCATATCCAACGCTGCAGATTCCCATTGCGACGAGTCCGAATGAGAAGAGCGACCGAAGTCCAAGGCGCGCGGCGACAAGTCCCCCGGCGAGAAAGAAGGGGATCTCAACGGCAGCGGAGATGGTACCTCCAAACGCAACAGCCGCTGCGCTCCCGCCTACCTCTTGAATTCGAAATGAACCATACGCGTAAAAGAGCCCAGCACCTAGATTGACAAGAAGACTGAGCACCAGAAACGCAAAGAGCCTCGGAGAGCGCTGAAACGCGAGCGTGACCGTGCCGAAGCGATCGCGCCAATCGCCAGTGACTGCAATCTCCGCATTGGGTCCTGCAATCTCTGATCGCTCAATCTCGGCTTCTGCCTCGCTCAACACTGGACGTGCGCCATGGTGTAACGCGGGGGCGGTATGGAGGCCAATGGTTCCTGCAATGAGAATGAGCGCGGTGATTCCATAGAGCGGCGCAATCATTATTGCGCCACCACTCGCGACCAACGCACCGCTTAGGATGCACATTGCCGCATAGCTAAAGCTCGTGATTGCGCGGAGCGAACCCCACTGGCCACCGACCTTTGCGAGTTGCTCCATGCCAATGGAATCAAGCAGTGGGACAAGGCCAGCACCTGCAAATGATGCGAGTGCCGCGCCGGGAATCCCCCCGTACGGCCCAACGGCAAAGAGGATGACGCCAGCCGTCGCGCCCACCAGCGCAATCCGAAACGCGCTCGCTCGACCGAGTACCACGTCTCCGAGGTGGCCCCAGATCGGTCCCGCTGCGAGCGCGATCATCGAGTTGATCGCTCCGATCAATCCGATCGCCTCAAATGAAAGCCCACGATCACGAAAGACGATGCCTGAGAAGGGTAGATAGGCCGCCTGCATCAATCCGATGAGGAGGTAGAGATACGAGGCGCGCCGCATCTCTGGGCGCATCAACATGAGGGTCATCCCCTCACATTAGCGGGTCACCCTCCGTTCCCGGTGCGGGAAGCTCAGGGGCGCGCTCACGTACGAGATTGATGAAGCGCGTCTCCTCCTTGCGGAACCAAAGCTGACCACTCCCCGTTGGCCCGTTGCGATGCTTGGCAACGTTGAAGTTGATCGTCTCTCCCGGCACACTGGCATCGTCGCTTCGCTCCGCGTCGCGGTAGAGGAAGATCACCACGTCGGCGTCCTGCTCAATTGCGCCTGACTCACGAAGGTCAGAGAGGCGAGGTTCACCCTTCTCTCGGGCCTCGGTTTGACGCGAAAGTTGGCTGAGGGCAATGATCGGGATTCCGAGCTCACGCGCGAGGGCCTTAAGCCCGCGCGAGATGTCTGAGACCTCCTGCACCCGGTTTCCCTCACGGCTCTGCTGCCCAGGTTGCATCAGCTGCAGGTAGTCAACGATGAGGAGATCAAGACCCTGCTCCATCTTCAGGCGGCGCGCCTTCGTGCGGAGCTCCATCACAGAAATGTTCACGGTGTCATCGATGAACATCTTGGCGCTTGAGAGTGTCCCAAGCGCGTCCGCAATCTTTGGGAAGTCCATGTCTTTAACTTGACCACTGCGAAGATTGAACGAGTTAATCTTTGTCACACTCGAGAGAAGGCGAAGCACCAGCTGTTCTTTGTTCATCTCAAGCGAGAAGACGCCAACGGACTTTCCTTCGCGGAGCGAAACGTTTTCTGCAATGTTGAGCGCGAGGGAGGTTTTGCCAACGGACGGACGAGCGGCAAGGACGATGAAGTCAGAATTCTGGAGTCCCTGGGTGATGGTGTCAATTGCGGTGTAGCCAGTACGCAGGCCCAAGAGTTGCCCGCGATTCTGGTGCATGCGATCAAGTCGGTCATATGCATCACCAACCAGTTTGCCAACCTGCGTGAAACCGCTAACTGCGCGTCGCTCGCTTACAGCAAAGAGTTCTGACTCTGCTCGATCAATGGCCTCTGAGATGTCAGAAGGATCTTCGTATCCGATGGATGCGATTCGCCCGGCAGCACCGATCAGGCCGCGCAACATGGACTTGCGCTCGACGATCTTGGCGTACTGCTTCGCGTGAACCGCGGTTGGTGTGCGGTCACAGAGATCCGCGAGTGCGGCTCGACCACCAATCTCTTCGATCTGGCCGCGACGCTCTAGCTCTTCCGAAACCGTAAGGATGTCGATCGGCTGACTTTGCTCAAAGAGCCGTTGAATGGCGGAGTAGACTTTTGCGTGTGCTGGCTTGTAGAAGTCTGCAGGCTTGAGGCTGTCCGCAATCTCGAGCATGACCTCGCCATCAATGAGGAGTGCGCCGAGAATGCTCTCCTCAGCGTCACTTGATTGTGGGGGGAGTTGATTGCTCATGCGCGCATCATCGCGGTCTCCGATTCAGGACTCCAGACGGATCTCCACGAATTCATGTGAATCTCTCCACGAAGCGGGCCCAGGCCGCGTCGGCTGTGGATAAACCAGCGCCCTCGCGCGCCGTTTTGTGGATTAGTGGACTCGGCGCAGCACGCCGACGAGCACGCCCTGTACGTTGACGGTCGGATAGTACATCGGCGCGTAGGCCTTGTTCGCCGGCTGGAGGCGGACTCGACCCTGCTCGCGGAAGAGCTGTTTCAGCGTGACTTCATTCTCTTCCACCTGCGCGACCACAATGTCGCCGTCTGCGGCAACCTTGCTCGGCTTGATCACCACGTAGTCACCATCGGCGATCTGTGCGTCGATCATGGAATCACCTCTGATCTTCAGCAGATACGAGTCTGGGGTCGACATAAACTCTGGAACCGCCACGGTCTCGGATCGCTCCTCATAGGCCTCGATCGGGCCACCTGCAGCAATCTGGCCGACAACGACGAGGTCGCGTGCGACTGCAGGAAGGTTCGTGGCCTCCACCGCATCGTCGAGCTCGAGGAGGGCACGCCCACGCGCCGTGAGGCGAACGGAGCGAGAGAGGCCGGAGTCGCGCTTGATGAGACCCTCGCGCTCGAGCGTCTCGAGGTGGTGGTGGACGGCCGACGGTGCGGCGAGGCCGACAAGGTCCGCAATCTCACGCACGGTAGGGGGCGTCCCTGATCGACGAACCCCCTCGGCGATCGCCTGGAGGATCCGCACCTTCCTGTCCTGGTCATGCTTGGTCATATGGTCATTAGAACGGCTGTTCGGAATCTTGTCAAGTAGCTGGCACGAGGCGGATACACTCGCCCCATGACCGAAACCGCCCCCCTCATCCTCGACCTCGGCCTCGTACTCCTCCTTGCCGCGCTCTTTGGCTGGGTTGCACGTCGAGTCGGGTTGCCAGCGGTGGTCGGCTATCTGATCGCGGGGCTCGCCGTCTCACCGTTCACGCCAGGATATGTGGCGGACAGTGAGCAGATCGCCCTACTCGCTGACATCGGCGTCGTCATCCTCCTCTTTGAAGTCGGAATCGAAGTCGATGTTCGCCATCTTGGCAAGCGGTTACGACCTCTCTTGTGGGCCGCCCCAATACAAGTGGCAGTCAGCACTGCAACTTCTGCCCTCGTCCTCTGGCTGCTCGGCCTACCCGTTGCGGGCGCCCTCCTCGTTGGCCTGGGAATCTCGCTGTCATCAAGCGTCGTGATCGTCAACATCACAAAGAGTAGACGGCGCACGACGGACCCAGATACCGAACGTGCGTTGCTCGGCTGGAGTGTGTTGCAAGACATCGCTGGTGTTGCGGCGGCTGCCGTCATCCTCGCACTGTTTGACGCGGACAGCGTAGATCCAGCAGGAGCGATTGGTGGGCTGGTTCTCTACCTCTTCCTTGCTCTCGCGGTTGCGCAGATCGCTCCTCGCCTTCTCAAGCAGCTGCAGTGGGAGCGAGATCTCTTCCTCATCGTCTCGGTCGCAACCGGTCTCTCCATCGCTGCAGTCGGCGCGGTGCTCTTTGGAGTCCCGGTCGCATTAGCCGCGTTCGTTGCTGGACTTGTGATCAGCGACAACAAGGAAATGGAGGATGCTCGCGCCGCAATCCTGCCATTCCGCGACGTGTTCGCCGTGCTCTTCTTTGTTGCGGTTGGCTCACTCATCAACCCGCTGAATCTAGCCCCTGCGCTCCCATTCGCGCTGATCGCAATTGCGCTCGTACTCTTTGCCAAAGTGCTCCCCGCGTACCTCTTAGCACGAGCGAGCCGTATTCCTGCGCGGCCACTACAGTTGGCGGTCTCGCTCGGCCAAGTGGGAGAGTTTAGTTTTGTGCTCGCGACGGTTGGTCTGACGCAAGGAGTGATCCCGCAAGACGTGTACACGGGGATCTTGTGTGCGGTCGTGGCTTCAATTGCTGCCTCCTCAGCGGCCGCGCGCCGATTCGGCGTTCGGGGAGGCCAGTCCAGCTGAAACATCCAAGCGGCAGTCGGGCCCTAAGTTGTTCGACGGCAATGCCTGGGTACGTGCGGAAGTGAAGTAGTGCCGCAATTGCATCATGGTGCAATAGTCGAACTGGGCAATCTCTGCGGTAGGATTTTTTCATGGCAGCTCAGCATCTACATCAGCACCATGGTCACCCCCACGATCACGGGGATCACCCCCACGATCACGCGGGGCATCACGACCATCACGCCGGTTGGCGTGGGGCCCTCTCGAAGTTGTTTGGACACAGCCACGATCACGCAGACTCTATTGATGACGCGCTGACGCGAAGCGCGCGCGGGACTCGCGCCGTGATGATCTCACTTGTTGGCTTGGGGATCACTGCGCTCCTGCAGTTGGTCATCGTGGCAATCACAAGCTCGGTCGCCTTGCTCGCAGATACGATTCACAATTTCAGTGACGCGATGACCTCCATTCCGCTCTGGATCGCCTTTCTCATCGGGAGGCGTGCCGCGAATCGGCGATACACCTACGGCTACAACCGGGCAGAAGATCTTGCTGGGCTGTTCGTGCTCTTGATGATCTTCTTGTCAGCCGTACTCGCCGCCTACGAATCCATCAATCGTTTGATCAATCCGGTCCAGGTGAGCAACATCCCGATCGTGATTGCAGCGGGGGTCATCGGGTTTGCCGGCAATGAGCTGGTTGCGCTCTATCGAATCCGCGTCGGTCGATCGATCGGCTCAGCTGCGCTCGTCGCAGACGGGTATCACGCGCGAACGGATGGACTGACCTCCCTTGCCGTGGTCTTCGGGGCGATCGGCGTTGGGCTCGGGTTTCCTGTCGCCGACCCACTTGTCGGACTGCTCATCTCGGTTGCGATCTTGCTTGTCTTGCGTTCGGCATGGAAGCAGATGCTGGGCCGTCTGATGGATGCCGTCGACCCATCGCTGACGGATCAGGTCGAGCGCATCGCTGGTTCGACGCCTGGTGTTCAGGCGGTCGAGCACCTTCGACTTCGATGGATTGGGCACACGATCGGGACATCGTTTGCGATCACCGTGGACAAGGAGGTGACCGTAGCGCGAGGACACGAGATTGCCGAACTTGTTCGCCACGAGTTGACCCACGAGATCCCGCGAATCGGCAGCGTGGAGATCCATGTCAATCCCTGTGCGCACGACGGGTACGACCCCCACGCGTCGCTCCACCACCATGTGCAGACGGAACGAGAGGTCTCCGCGCCAGTGCGCGCTTAGCGCTCATCTTCTGAAGACAGCAGTCGCGCGCGCTTGATCACTCCGTCTCCGAATCTCGCGCGCAACTCGTCTGCGGCGACGGTGATGGCTTGCTCCCGCGCGGTGACTTCACCGTCAAAGAGTCCGAGCTGTTCATCGCTCGTGAAATCAGATGTAGAGACGCCGATGAGTCGATACGGCTCTCCTTGAGCAACTGCACGGAGCAGCGTACGCGCAGATCCAAAGAGTGGACCGCTCAAGTTGCTCGCGTGTGGAAGCTTTACCTGTCGCGTGATGGTGACAAACTCGGTGTCCTTCAGCTTGAGGGTCACCGTGCGCGCGAGTAGCCCTTCGTTGCGCAGCGAGTGCGCAACCGACTCTACAAGATCAAGCAGGAGGGTTTCCAGCGCGTGCGGGTCGGCGACATCTTCGTCAAGCGTCATCTCGCGCCCGAGCGATTTCCTATCGTCACCAGGGTGAACGGGGCTGTCATCTCGGCCAATGGCGAGCAGCTTGAGGGTTGGACCGTGCGCACCGAACCTGCGCAGTAGGTGATCGTCCGGAGCGGAGGCAAGGTCGCCGCACGTGGAAACTCCTAGCTCGCGCAGCGTCGCCTGCGCAACCGGTCCAATTCCCGGGATGACGCCGACCGGCTGTGGTGCGAGCCACGCCGCCTGTTCCTCGGCGGGAATGATGAGCAGGCCGTCGGGCTTTGAGGCACTCGATGCAATCTTTGCTACCAGCTTGCTCGCGCCGCCACCAATGCTAATGGCAAGTCCTGTCTCTATCTTCACCGCTCGTTTCACTTCTTGCGCCACGTCGTGGGCGTCACCGTGTAGCTGCTGTGTGCCAGCTAGGTCGAGAAACGCCTCATCAACAGAGACCTGCTCGACGATCGGACTCCATGTGTCGAGAAGGCTCATGACCTCATGAGAGATCTCGCTGTAGCGATCATGACGTGGCTCCACAAGAATGAGTTGAGGGCAACGCGCGCGTGCCACATGCGTGGAAAGCGCCGCGCGCACGCCAAACGCGCGCGCCTCATAGCTGGCGGCGCAGATCACGCCGCGCTGGCCATCGCTGTAACCCACGGCAACTGGTTTTCCGGCAAGCGAAGGATTGTCGCGGATCTCTACCGACGCAAAGAAGGCGTCGAGATCAACGTGAAGGACGCTGCGCGGCGCGGACGTGTTCGTGGCCAGCAGCCGTTTCTCCTCGCAGCCGCGTGACTGGCTAGCTCTTCGGTTCAACCGTGATCGTTGCCTCGGCGATGAGGTGCGCGGCGACCTTCACCTGCACTTTGTACGTGCCGAGCTGCTTCAGCGGTTCATCCAGGAGAACTTGGTGCTTCTCTACGGTGATGCCGCGACGCAAAAGCGCGTCAGCGATCTCCTTGTTGGTGATGGAGCCGAAGAGCTTCCCGCCTTCGCCAACCTTGACGCCCATGGTCAGAGCCGTGGCGCTGATCCTCTTGGCGAACTCCTCTGCCTCCTGCTTGGCGCGATCAGCCTTGGTGGCCCGTGAGGCGATCTCCGCGGCAACCCGATTCGCCGCTCCGCCGAACGCAGGGATGGCGAGTCCGTTGGCGATCAGGTAGTTCCGGGCGTACCCGTTCGCGACCTCTTTGACCTCGCCGGCCTTACCGACCTTGGGGACATTAGCGGTGAGGATGACCTTCACGATGTGCTCCTTCTGACTGGACGGGGAGGGGTCCCCGCGCTGGTGCGGGGATTCTCCCACACCCTCAAAAACAGCCACTTGACAGAGAACAGATGTTCTATGACACTAACCGTGCCGAACAGATGTTCTAGTTCGTCGCAGACCCCAGAAGGGGGCCCCACGGGGCGGGAGGCATGAAATGGCAATGCAACAGATTGCTCCGGTCGCGGTCACGGTGACCGCGCATTGGTGGACGGGCTCTCCAAGGGCAATCGCGTTTGAAGGGATTGTGCGCAAGGTGACCAGGGTGCTCGCCCTTCGCAAAGAGCACGGTGCGTACCGAGCCGACACCGGCCCTCGCACACTCTGGGAGCTCGATACGGAGGACGCCACGCTCGTGCTCGCCTTCTCGCGTCGCACCGGCGCATGGACGATCGAAGCCTTCGACGACTCATGGAGCACGCTCCCATTCGCGTCGGTGCTTGAGCCGTCAGGAGGTCTGCTCAGTCACGCCTAGATCACCGAAGCGCTCCGCCGTGCGATGCTACGACCATGGCAACCGCGAGACCAACTAAGGGGGCGCAGGGCGGTAAGGGCGCCGTTGAGTCAGCGCGGTCCGCGTTGCGCTTGGTCGAGATTATGCTCGACCTCACGCTCGCCGCAGTTCTCTTGGTCGCGGTGCTCATCATCGGCGGCGAAGTTGTCCATGAGATTGCGGTGGGAATTCAGTCAGGTGGCGTTCAGGCCGCGCTCACGATTCTTGATCGCGTCCTTCTCATCTTCATAATCGCCGAGCTGATCTATACGCTTCGAATTTCTCTCGCTCGATCACAACTGATCCTTGAGCCCTTCCTCATCATTGGCCTCGTTGCAGTTGTTCGGCGCATCCTGATCGCTACAGCCCAAGTAGAGCAGTTGCTAGTTGCTGGCAAAGACATCTCGCCACTCCTTTACGAACTTGGCGCGCTTGCTGGCCTGGTGCTATCACTCGCGATTGCGCTCTCGCTCGCCCGAAAGCACAGTGGTCGCACGAGTGACTACGAGGCCGATTAACGTCCTCGTACACGTTAGAGAGGCTTGAATGAAGAATCTGCCAACAACATCGCTCGCCGCATATCTCGATGCTCTTGCCGCGGCAACACCTGCTCCAGGCGGTGGCTCAGCGGCTGGGCTGATTGGTGCTGCGGGTGCAGCACTGGTTGAGATGGTCGCGGGTCTCTCGCTTGCTAAGGGCGCTACTCAACACACGGCACGACAAGAAGATGCACGTCGTCAAGCAGCAGATGCGCGGAACGAACTAATTTCACTTGCTGAAGCGGACGCGCACGCGTACACGGCGTTCATTCACGCGTTGCGGCTTCCAAGCGGTTCAGAGAGTGAGCGCGCGGCGCGTACAGAAGCTCTCTCGTCTGCGGCACAACGCGCAGCGGAGGTGCCCCTGGCAACTCTCCGCGCTGCCGTAGCCGTTGCGGAGGCCGCACAGACGTTGGGGGGGCGATCCCTACTCTCGGCAGCGAGCGACCTTGCAGTCGCGGTGCGCTTCGCTCGCGCCGCTGGTGAGAGTGCCGCAGAAAATGTTGAGGCAAATCTCCCATACATAGAAGATGCTGAAATGCGGGTTGAAATTGCAAGACAGACTGAATCGGCACTCAGTGCGCTTCACCGTCAAACGCCACAGTGAGCCGAACGCTAAGTGCGCGTCCACGATCAACTGAGCTCGCCGCTGAGGCTGCCAGCCTAGTCAAACGAGCGGCCGCAGCGCGAGGCGGTCGATCACCAGTGCTCGCTGCGGTTGCGGCAACGGAAGATGTGGCGGCGCTCATCTACACGGAACAACTCCTGAAGCAGGCGGCAACGGCAGGGTTTGCCGTGAAGAAGATCTCACTCCCTGCAACCGCGGACGAAGCTGAGATCACGGCCGTGTTGAAGCGCCTCTCGGCAGACGCGGATGTCGCCGGGATCATCCTTCAATCGCCACTCCCTGATGGAGTGGAGCGCACGCGAGTCGTCACGGGAATTGTCGCAGAGAAGGACATTGATGGGATCACCGCTGCGAGCGCTGCGCGCCTGAGCGCGGGTGACCTGGGCGAGGCGCTGCTTCCAGCAACTGCCGCGGCGGTGATGGAGCTGCTGGGAGCGCACCAGATTGAGGTTCGCGGGCGACGCGCAGTGGTGGTGGGGCGGAGCGCCGTGGTCGGTCGCCCTGTGGCGCAGCTTCTATCCCTGGCGGGCGCCCAGGTGGAGGTCGTTCACTCAAAGACGCCCGACATGGGCATCGCGACACGCAACGCCCAGATCCTTGTGGTTGCCGCAGGAGTGCGCGCGCTCGTTCGCGGTGAGCATGTCTCGCCTGGCTGTGTGGTTGTGGACGTGGGCATTCACGTCCAAGGGGACCAGATCGTCGGCGATGTTGATGAGGCGAGCGTCCGCGATGCAATCGGTGAGACGGGCGCGCTGAGTCCAGTTCCCGGGGGTGTTGGTCCGATGACGAATGCGATCCTCGTGTTGCAGGCGGCCCAGGCGGCCCTACGGCTCGCAGGAGCGTAAACTTCGGCGCATGTCGTTTCCATCTGATCTTGAGATTGCGCGCAGCGTCACGCCGAGAGCCATTGACGCCGTTGCGGCCGACCTTGGGTTCACGCCCGATGAAGTAGAGTCGTACGGTCGCACCAAGGCGAAGATCTCCATCGAGGCGATCGAGCGCCTCGAGACATTCGGTGCACGCGGCAAGTACGTGGTGGTGACCGCGATCACGCCGACACCGCTCGGCGAAGGGAAGACCACCACCACCATCGGTCTCGCGCAAGGGCTCAACGTCATCGGCAAGAGAGCAACGGTTGCGATCCGCCAGCCGAGCCTCGGTCCCGTCTTCGGGATCAAGGGCGGGGCTGCCGGTGGCGGATACAGCCAAGTCATCCCCATGGAAGAGTTCAACCTGCACCTCACGGGTGACGTCCATGCCATTGGCGCTGCACACAACCTCGCCGCGGCATTCCTTGACAATCACTTGCATCACGGCAACGCCCTCGGCATCGACACACGCGCCATCACCTGGCCGCGGGTCGTAGATATCAGCGACCGAGCGATCCGCAAGACGATCATCGGCCTCGGTGGCAGGGAGAACGGCGTCGTCCGCGAATCAGAGACGGTGATCACCGTCGCAAGCGAAGTGATGGCGGTGCTCGCCCTTGCATCGGATCTTGCCGACCTGCGTGCTCGACTCGGCCGCATCGTGGTTGCCGAAACCACCGATGGAAAGCCAGTGACAACTGAAGATCTGAAGGTTGCTGGCGCGATGGCGGCACTGCTGCGCGATGCGATCAAGCCGAATCTACTCCAGACGCTTGAAGGCGGACCTGCGTTTGTCCACGCTGGACCGTTTGCAAACATCGCGCACGGCAACAACTCCATCATTGCGGATCGAGCGGCACTCGCGACGAGCGAGATCGTTGTGACAGAGGCTGGTTTTGGTGCCGACATGGGCGCTGAGAAATTCTTCGACATCAAGTGCCGCGCCTCTGGCATTGCACCAGACGGCGCATTGATTGTTGCGACGGTGCGTGCGCTGAAGATGCACGGCGGCGTTGGGAAGATCGTGGCGGGGAAGCCGCTCGACCCAGCACTCAACCAGGAGAACGTTGCGGCGGTCGAGGCCGGCGCGCAGAATCTTGCGAAGCAGATTGAGAATGTGCTCGCCTTCGGCATCCCCGCAGTAGTCGCCATCAACAAGTTCCCGACCGACACGCCGGCAGAGCACGAGGCGATCAGGCGGGTTGCGCTCGCTGCAGGGGCACGCGCCGCCGTCGTCTCATCGCACTTCACCGATGGCGGCAAAGGTGCTGCGGAGCTTGCGGAGGCGGTCTGGGCTGCCGTGACGTCAGGCGCGGCAGGATTTGCGCCGATCTACGCAGACGACGCGCCGCTTGCAAAGAAGATCGAGACGATCGCGATACGGATCTACGGCGCGGACGGCGTGGACATCGCCCCTGCCGCCGCAAGACGACTCGCAAGGCTGGAGGAGCTCGGCTACGGAATGCTGCCGATCTGCATGGCGAAGACGCAATACTCTCTCTCCCATGACGCGAGCAGACTCGGTCGACCCGCTGGTTTTCGAGTACCCGTGCGGAGCGTCACACTGGCGGCAGGGGCGGGTTTCATCACCGCGATCTGCGGGGACATGCGCCTGATGCCAGGCCTCAACAAGGCACCCGGCGGAGAGCGGATCGATCTTGACCTGACGCGCGGCGGGGAGATCGTTGGCCTCTTCTAGCGCGATTTTGACGCACGGCCGAGCACGGCCGTGCGCGGCTGGAACCCTCAAGCACTTTCTGGCGTTGATAGGGTGAAGGACCTCACTGGTCCCAGAGCAGGAAGCGAATTGATGAACATGCGGAACGCCCTGATTACGCGACTCGGACTCCCAACGGCGCTTGGCGCCATCCTCGCTCTCGCCCTTGCGCTGGTCGCCAGTCTCGGAGGCGCCGGTGGGTCAAGCGTTTCAAGCGGTATGCCCGACCTGGTCTCCCGAGAAGTTGGAAAAGAGATTGGCGCTGGAGGTGTGGCTCCTCAGTTTGGCGACACTGTTTCGGCGAATCGAGGCGGCGGCACTCGTGACTGGGTCCGTTACGGAAACCTCTCCCTTGAAGTGGAGGATGCCGATGGTGCGCTCAAACGCGTAACCGCGATCGCCGAGCAGGTGGGCGGATACATCACCGCAAGCTCGCGTTCCGGGGAGGGCGAGAATCTCTCTCTGAGTGCAACGCTTCGAGTCCCTGCGGCTGAGTTCAGCAGTGTCATGGCAGCGCTGCGCGGCGAAGGCGAGATTCTGTACGAAGATATCGGTAGCTACGAAGTCACTTTGCAGGTTCTTGATCTGAAGGCACGTTTGGAAAACCTGCGCGCAAGCGAGGATGCATTCCTAAAGCTCCTTGGTCGCGCCGAATCCGTCGCTGACGTGGTGGCCGTTCAGTCCGAGTTGAGCCGAATTCAGGGCGACATTGAGTCCTACGAAGCCCAGCTCAGTGGCATGAAGGACCAGGTAGAGATGGCGAGCATCACGGTCTCGCTTTCGCTTCCTGTCTCTCCCGTGGAAGTTGCGACAGGTGAGTTTGACCTTGCGTATGAGCTCAGCAACGCACTCGCGAACCTGATCAATGTGGGGCGCGCGGTGATCGTTGCATTGATCAACATTGTGGTGATCGGCGCGCCGATCGCGTTGCTCGGAGGCCTCTTCGGCTCGCTGATTGGCCGAGCCGCGCGCGCGTTGGCGTCTCGAGTGAGCCGCGCGTTCGGAGGTACACCGAAAGGCACACGCCGCGTCGCGCGGCGCTGACCGATCCTGGGAAAGCTACAGACTGCCGCTGGGGTCTAGAGGGCTCCGGCGGCAACTGCGATCACCGCGACGGTGATCAGGCCGATCGCGACGCCGACCGCTCCCGCAAGCCAGGCGCGAACGTTGAATGGTCTGGGATTCTCGTTCTCTTCTGACGCATGTGCTCCCATGGGGGCTAGTATCCCAGACGATGAGAATTGACATCGGTGATGGGTTCGAACTGATCGGCGTGGAGAGCGCCGATGACCTTGCCCTCGTCCCACCGTGCACTCGCGACGATGCCGATCACGGAACATGCACCTGGTGGGAGGATGTAGAGAAGGGGAGCAAGGTGGCTCACCACGGTGCGCGAGTCGCGAGCGTGACGTCGCGCGCCACTGCGCCGGCGGGTGGCAAGGCGGCACTCGCCGCCTTTCTCGGCGCAGAGGTGAGCCAAGCGCCAGCCTTCAACCCGTTTGCGCCAAAGGCGCGAACGCATGAAGAGGCGCTCCGCGACGCTGCGGCGGCGCCTGGGCAGCCGGCGAAGCTGCGACTGCTGACACGTCAACTACCGATCAGTGGACCGATGGGGTGGATACTTCTCGCGAAGGGCGAGCCAGTTGCCTACTGCCAAGCGGGCCCACTCTCTGCCTTTCCTCGCGCACAACGACTTCGCGAACGCTACCCAGACCTTCCGTCTACGCCACCACCAGCCGTGGTGACGTGCATTTCTGTGATCCCCGCAGCACGCGGGAAAGCGCTCGGGAGTGCGCTAGTTGAAGGCGTGCTGACGCGACTGGGTGGCGCTGGGTTCGCTGCGGTAGAGGCGTATCCAGAAGAGCCTGCCACGGCAGCGGCGCTCGATACTGAGGCAACTTCTTCGGCGACGCAGCGTTTCTGGGAGCGCCTCGGCTTTGCCGTCGCGGCCACTGGGCCAGACGGACGCTGGCCCGTGATGCGCCGAGTCTTGGAGTGAACGCGCGCGCGTCCCTGGTGACACCACCATACGAGGTGGTCGCGAACGTCAGCGAAGGGCGTGATCGATCGATCCTCGCCGCGTTTACGTCAGTGGTCGCCGGCTCGCCAGGGGTGCAACTGCTCGACGTTCATCACGACGGAGATCATGACCGGAGTGTGTACACATACGTTGGCGAAGCAGACGCCCTCATCCTTGCCACGCGAGCACTGGCGCGGCTTGCCGTGGCAACGATCAACCTGGCGTCGAGTGCGAAGAGCGGCGCTGGCCGCGGTGTCCACCCGCGGATCGGAGCCATTGACGTGGTCCCAATCGTGCCGCTGGGTCCCGCTGGTGACGAGCGTGGCGCAATCGCAGCAGCGCGCACACTTGGTCGCGCACTCGCCGCAGACCTCGACCTCTCGGTGCACTTCTATGGCGAGGTTGCGCGCTCCGAAGCGCGACGCGCGCTCTCAGAGATTCGACGTGGTGAATTTGAGGATCTTGCAGCACGACAGAGCGATCCAGCGAATGAGCCTGACGAGGGTCCCGCTGTGCCACACGCGACTGCTGGCGCAGTTGCGATCGGCGTCCGCCCACTGATGGCGGCATGGAACATTGAACTTGTTGGTGCCCCAGCAATGGAACTCTTGCGTGCAGCACGAGGAATCGCTGCGTCAATGCGCGGGAGTGCGCCTGGTGGAGTCGCGAATCTTCAAGCGCTGGGCTTTGCTCTTCCAAGCGTGCAGGGTGCACAGCTGTCGATGAACCTTCATGACGTGATAAGGGCCGCCAGCGCGGGGATCACGCTGCACAGCATTCGTGATCGTGCGGAACGTGAGGCGCGTGCGCTTGGCGTTCAGCTTGGCGAAAGCGAGATTGTTGGGCTTGTTCCAGGCGCCGCGCTCCGTGCGGGGGGCGACCCGAAGAACCTCAAGATTCGCGGCGGTTGGCAGCGCGCGACGATTGAATCTCGAATTGTTAGATAGAGAGCAGCGTCACCAGCAGCACAATTGCAATTACTGGCAAGAGACAGCCACTCGAACGCGCGACGCTCTTCTCCTCGGCACGTGCGGCCTTTGCTGCGCGCCTCTCCTCGCGTCGACGCCGATCTTCTGTGATCGCAGCGAAGAGGACAAATTCATCGAGTCCAGTCCCGTTGTTGTTTAGGTCGAATGGTCCACCGTCGCCACCAGGAACATGCCCATCACCAAACCCGCCATCACCAATATCTCCGTCATGCATGTGCGCCCTCCGTGCCACGCGGCGCAGACACGCCGTTTAGTGACATTAGATCCTGGAGTTGTGCCAGCAGCATGTCTCGTCCTGTGCGACGAGACGGCGCTTACTCAGCGCCGAAGGCCTCGCCTCGTGGCTCCACCACGATGGTGGTCGTCTCTTCTGGGAGGCCCGAGATCGTGATCGTCAGTTTTGGCTGCGCAGTTGGTGGTGTGGTGAGCCCCTCCTCCTTGCAGAATGCCTTGACCGCGGCGTTTGCCTTCGCAACGTCATCGGTCATCGGCATTGGGATGACGATCTTTGGGCCAAGCTGGTTGATCAGCGCAGATGCCGCTTCAGCGCTCAGCGCCCCCCCAACCGGGATGAGCACAATTTCCGCGCCCGGCAGCTCTTTGGTCTGATCCGTAGAGAACCCTTCGGCGTGGTCGCCAAGATGGACGACGTGGATGCCGTCGATCTCGGCGTAGAAGACAGTGTTGTGTCGCGCAGCGCCGCCGCGATGGCTGTCACGGTAGCTGCGGATGCCGGAGATGAGCACTGACTTGACCTCGTATTCGCCAGGCCCCTCCAAAACGACCGCGTTATCCAGGCTGGTGGCAATGGGGGTGCGTCCGTCCCGCGGTGCCAGGCGACCCCTCACGCGCGCAAGCGGCGCGTCATCTGGGTGGCTGAACGTGACGATGTCCGCCGTGATCCCGCGACCGGTTGGCCCCACGATGGAGGTGTATGGGTCGTAGGCGATCGTTGCCTCGCGTCCTCGGATTCGAACGCAGCTACGTCCGTAGTAGGTGAGTTCCACCCTCGCATTCTCCCACGCGCCACCCGCAGGCGTCGTACGGCGGAGCGCGGTCGATTGGGCATGGAACGAGCGGGCGGGAGTGGAGGTGTGCCAGGCGGGGTCAATGCCCATCGCCCCCGCCTGGCTGGAGGTCGGTTCTCAGGAGGGAGGTCCAGCGAACCGTCCCTCATCTTCCACCTCACGGGTGAATCTCCACCGAGCAGCCAGGTAAAGACTTCTCAATCCTTTAGGCCGTTACGGCTCGCGACCTGAGGCGGCTCAGGCTCCCTGTGTGCTCACCTTGAGGGCGGGCTTACATTTCGGCGGGGGCGGAGATCCCGAGGAGGCGCAGCGAGGCGGCGAGGCTGGCTGCGGCCGCCTGGACCAGCCGGAGACGTTTCGCAGAGCGTTCAATGGCACTGCGGTCCACCACCTTCGCATCGCGGTAGAAGGCGGAGAAGGCGGTGGCAAGTTCAGTGGCGTACGTCGTGACACCCTGCGTCTCGTGGTGAGCCGCAGCATCCTCCACGATCTCCGGGAGGCGAACTATGACCCGAGCCAACATGGCATCCGCGCTCGATTCGTTGTCGAGGAGATCTCCGATCTTTGCGGCAGCGGTGAGCCCTTCTGCAGATGCTTTGCGCAAGATTGATTGCATGCGAGCGTGCGCGTATTGTGCGTAGTAGACAGGATTCTCACTGTTGCGCGCGGTGGCTGCCTTGATGTCGAAGTCAATTGCGGTGCTCGCACTGCGGGAAGCAAAATACCAGCGTGCGGAATCCGCACCAATCTCTTCAAGCAGCTCGTCGAGCGTCACAAAGGTACCCGCACGCTTAGACATGTTCATGTCTACGCCTTCTCGAACGAATCGTACCCACGCAACGAGAAGCATTTCGATGCGCTCTTTTCGGTATCCGAGCGCTTCCCCTGCATTGCGTGCTCGAGCGACAGTTCCATGATGATCCGCACCCCAGACATACACCAGATGATCAAAGCCGCGGCTAAACTTCTCTTCGATATAGCCAATTTCTGATCCAAAGTACGTGTACGCGCCAGTAGACTTCTTGATCACACGGTCTTTGTCGTCACCGAAGGCGGTGCTCTTAAACCAGAGCGCGCCGTCACGCTCCTGTAGCCAATTAGCGGCGCGGAGCCTTTCAATTGCACGATCAACGTGCCCATCGCTATAAAGTGACCCTTCGGAGCGCCACACATCAAACTCAACCCCGAGTGCGGCGAGAGAGGACTGAATGCCGATCCGGATACGCTCCGAAGCCCACTTCCCGATCACGAAAATCTCATCGCGATCAGGGTCGGTGCTGTGAGCCTGGCGCGCCTCTAAAGCGCGCGTCGCAATCTCGGTAGGAATCGATCTTGCGAGTTCGCCTACGTAGTCGCCCTTGTATCCGTCTTCAGCAACCTCATTGCCATCCCGCCGCGCGATCACGCTCTCGCCAAGTCGCCGCACCTGCTCGCCGAAGTCATTGAAGTAGTACTCACGAGTCACCTCCTGACCAGCTGCTTCAAGGACACGAGAAAGGAGGTCGCCGACAAATGCACCGCGTGCGTTCCCGACCGTAAGTGGTCCTGTGGGGTTTGCGGAGACGAACTCCACATTGACACGGAGCGGGCGTATGGAGTCTATTGGCACGACGTGTCCCCACGCCGTAGGTGACGCGATGATCGCATCGAGGAGGTCGGCGAGAAGCCCTGCGCGGAGGCGCATGTTGAGAAAACCTGGTCCTGCAACGCTCGCCTGCGTGATTGGGCCGAGCGAACCGGCAGCACCGTGGAGCCGCTCCTGCGCTTCCCCGTCCAACTCCGCAACGAGTGCCTCCGCAATCTGTGCAGGGGCGCGTTGCAGAAGCTTCGCAGCCTTCATTGCGATGTTTGACGCATAGTCGCCGTGCTCACTGCTCGCAGGCACCTCAACTCTGATTCCGCGGATGAGAGCCTCGAGTGCGCTCGCATCCGCAGGTGCGGGGAGGGCGCCGTTGGCAATCGCACGGCGAAGGGCGCGGCCAACCGCGTCACGGACCACATGTCGCAGCGGGACGCTGAGGAGCGGGTCGCGCGGGAGGGTTCGGGCGCGCTCAGCAGGAGTCGGACGTGCGCCAGATGTGACCATGGCTGAATCGTAGCGGCGAACTCTGGCACGATGGCGGCATGAGCCAGCATCCGAGCACGCATCGAGGGCCAGACGGCCAGAACGAGATCCCTGGGGCGGCGACCCCCCCTGCCGGCGTAGAGATCGCAACCCCTGTGAGCCGAGGACAGGTGCTTCGCGTGATGGCGTTGCTGACGGTTGCGTTTCTCGTTGGCGCGCTCCTCCTTCGCGTGCAGGCAGATCGCATTCGCCCGCTTGACCTTCCGCTTCCCGCAGGTTGGGAAGCGGTTAGTGCGGACACGGTGCTCGCTGGCATCTCGCCACAGAGCGCAGTCCGCGCCGCGCGCACCGCCGATGCGCCAGTTGGCGCGTCGCCACGCGTTCGGCTCATCACCTTGGCATCTGCAGGGAGTGACGGGCCCTCGCTCAGTGGCGTCTACTGGCTCATCGTCACCGACGATGTTCGTCCCAGCATGGAGATTCCGAGTGGTGACTCACTCAATGTGATTCGCGCCTTTGTGCTAGTTGATCAGCGCGGCGGTATCGCCCTTGCGGTCGAGCGAGGATTTTCGGACGCAGATCCAACCCTCCCGCCAGATTGAACCAGACGCGGTTAGCGCGTTGGCGGTACAGGCCAGTGTTCGCCAGCCAGCTCCCACCGCTTGGTGACGAGCTCGTCAAACCCGTGTTCAAGAAGGAGGGCTCGCGCACGTTCAAAGTTAAGTGCAAACCAGTCTGGTTCGTGCGCATCAGAGCCAGTGACAATGTAGCGACCGCCAATCTCTTTGTACCGTGCAACGGCTTGCGGAAGGGGGTAGCAGATGCCAGTGCGCTGTCTCCAGCCAGAGCTATTGATTTCTAGCGCAGTGCCAGTCTTTACAAGCGCCTGCAAGAACGGTTCGTAGAGCTCAGGCGCAGCCTCAAAACGATCGGTGCCGATATGTGGGTAGACATACTTTCGAACGTAGTCCGCATGGCCAAGGATGTCGAAAAGCTCGCTCTCGACCGCCCCAAGAACCTCGTCAAAGTACGGTGCGGTCACGTTCGCGTCACTCCCGGCAAATACTGCAGTGCGTGATCGCTTGAATGGGGAGTCAATCCCTGGATGGACACTCCCAATCGTAAGGTCGTACTGGTGGCGTTGCAGGTGATCGCGAATGTCTTGCTCATACGCGCGCTCGTAAGTGATCTCCACGCCAAGGAGGATCTCAATCTGATCGCCAAACTTCTTGCGCAGTTCTTTGACCACCTCAACGCGGCGTTGATGAGGCGCGAGTGTTGCACCAGGCTCTCGAGGATCGAAGTCGAGATGATCGGTGATGGCAATGCGCGGCATTCCGAGCGCGATCGCGAGCGCGGGATAGACATCGACTGGGACGGCCGAATCGGGTGAGAGCAGGGTGTGGAGGTGCACATCAAGGGGAAGGTTGAAGGCTCCGTGAACCGCGAGGCTTTTTGGTCGCTCGTTAGTACTCATCGTGTCCGCCTCACTACTGCTGGTTCAACCAACTGCGCGCTGCGCCGCTGCGCAGCCCACGAATGAGCAGTAGTGCGAGCAACATCGGAGGAAGGCCAGGAAGCCAATTGCCAAAGGTGAGGGCGATCAGCGGACCCGCTGGAATGAGAACTGTGGAGAGGCCGATCGCAAACCCTCGCCCCGCCTCTTTCCGTTGGATGACGAGGGTGATGCTGAAGATTGCGGCGGCGATCAGTGCCATCCAGACGACGCCCTGCAGCGTGACTGGCGCAGCGGTCGCCTGCTCCACGATCGGCCCAAGGGTGAGGCCGAGCCCCGCCAACAGGAGGAGCGCATATGCGAGGAAGGCAGCAACACTGATCGGCATATGATCAGGATGGCACGAGCGCGTCGACTCGGCTTCGCAAGTGTGGTGCCCCCAACGGGATTCGAACCCGTGATCTCCACCTTGAAAGGGTGGCGTCCTAGGCCTCTAGACGATAGGGGCGTGAGATCGGGAGGTTAGCACCCGCTCGAATCAGGCGGCGAGTTTGCCGAGGACGTCGGAGGCGGCAAGCGCAACTGCGGCGGCAATCGCAAAGCCGCCTGCGAGGAGGGCGGCGAGGAGCGCTCGGCCGTCCTCGGCTCGTCGAATTGCCCGGATCATGCTGAAGGCGAGCATCAGGGCGGCGAATGCGCAGGCGAGCCCCACGACGAACGTCCCGATTGAGAGCTGCCCGATTTGGTCTGCGTTGCGAATGCTCGCAACCCAGAGGAAGTAGAGCAGTGAGCTGCCGAGGGCGATGAAGACGGCGACGCCCGTGCCGAGTGAGACTACTCCACGAATTCTTCGGCTGCGCTGTTGGCTCATCTGCATAGGGTAGCCCGCCGTATCGAATACGGCGAGCCTCGTGGCGAGGGCGAACGAGCCGACATGAAACGGCCCCTCGGCTACGATGCATACATGGAGATCATGGGGATCAAGATTCCGACGATCATCACGGAGAACAGCGGGATCCGCTGTGAAGGGTGCCGCGAAGAGATTGCCGGCACCCCGTTTCGTGTCAGCGTGCTCGACATCATCGCCACCGAGGTTGCCCCGTCATTTGAACAGGCATCTCCCATCAACCCAGGCCCATTCCAGTTCTGCAAGAAGTCGGAGTGCCCCGCACTCTGGATGTCTCGGAACAGCTGGTACACATGTCAGCAGAGTGAGGTGCGCGAGATCATGCGGCCGGTCCCGCTTCAGCTACCGGGCGGCACAAACGGGCTCGGCCTCTGTGACGGACTGCATCAGAGCGCGCACGAGTTCATTCCGGCATAGGCCGGAGGGCGCGTGATCGCCGCTGCCACCACGCTTCTCGCCGCACTCTTCGCCGCCCTTCTGTTCAATCAGTTCGCAACACGACGCGCGCCGTACCAACTTGCATGGGCGATTGGGGCGACCGCATTTGCGGTAGCGGCGGGAGCAGAAGCCGCTGCGCAGCTGGCGGGATGGAGTGAGCCGCTGTATCGAGTCTGGTATCTCACTGGTGCGGTATGGACTGCCGGCTGGCTCGGTGCTGGAACGATCCTGCTCCTCGCCAAGACACGGTTCGGATACTGGTATGCGCTCTGCCTTGCGCTTGCTGGCCTCTTTACCATTCTCGTTGCACGCCGCCTCGAAGATCCGAGCGCAGGGCCGATCGCGCTTGCGTATGCGCTCAGTGCATGGGCGGCAGCCGTAGCGATCGGATGGTTCTCGTATCTTGCGAGTCCGCGATGGAGTCACATCGCAATTGGATTCATGAGTTTGGTCAGCGCGCTCGCGCTTCCGCTTGTTGCCACCACAACGCTTCCCGCGCCAGGCTGGGCGGTTGATTCCGCGACAGGAGCACCTGTTGCCGTACTACTTCCGTCATCTCTTCGATTGCTGACGCCGCTCTTGAATGTGAGTGGGGCCCTCGCGCTTCTCACCGGCGCGCTTTTCTCCGCGTATGTGTTTATGCCGAAGAGAAGGACGCTTCCATACTCAAGTGACCCGAATCAACGCGGCGACGAACTGCTCTTTAACCTGGCGATCGCTCCAGTTGCAATTACCGTGAACTTCTTCCGCAGCATGCCACTCGCGCTGCGCGCGTGGCGTGACGGAACGTTGAATCGACGGGTCCCTGCAACGCTTCTCATCGCGCTCGGTGCATTTCTTCCAAGCCTCACTGACACACTCAATCGAGGAGGATCGACCGAGACATATGCGCTTGGCAAGCTACTCGGCGCGGCGATCCTTCTCATCGGCTTCCTCGCGAGTGTTGATGAGCCGAGTGAGATCAGCCTACCGCTCGTTGGCGCGCCGCTTCGCGCTGTCTTGCGTCTGGTTCGCAGGTGAGGCTTCATCGTTAAGGCACACCAATGTTCGACTGCTATCCTCTTACGCAGCGACGCACGGAGGAGTTTATGAAGATCCGTACTGCAGTCTTTCCCGTTGCCGGATGGGGAACTCGCTTCCTCCCTGCGACCAAGGCGGTGCCGAAAGAGCTCCTTCCGGTCGTGGACCGCCCTGTCATTCAGTATGCGATTGAGGAGGTGATCGCCTCTGGGATTGAGCGGGTGATCCTTGTCACGAGCGAACATAAGCGCTCGATCGAAGATCACTTTGACAGCGCGACGGACCTCGAAGCGGTCCTGGAGGCCCGCGGTGACATTGAACATCTGCGCGCAGTTCGGGCGGTGGCCGACATGGTGCACCTGGTGACGGTTCGTCAGAAAGAGCAGCTAGGACTCGGGCACGCGGTGTTGATGGCGCGCGACGCCGTAGGGCGAGAACCGTTCGCCGTCGTCCTCCCAGATGATCTCATTGTTGGCGGGGAGCCAGCGCTCGGCGAATTGATCAAGGCCTTTGAGGCGAGCGGCGCCTCCGTCGTGGCACTGATGGAGGTGGCGGCTGACCAGACCCGACGCTATGGGATCGTGGAGCCCGACCCAACCTTCCCATCACCTGATGGGGGCCGAACCATCCCACTGCGTGGCCTTGTTGAGAAGCCTGAACCTGCAGCTGCGCCATCCAGATTGGCGATCGTGGGCCGATATGTGCTGAGTCCGAAGGTCTTCGAAACGCTTGAGCGAACACAGCATGGCGCGGGCGGGGAGATTCAACTCACCGACGCGATCCAGGCGCTCGCAGTGGACCAGCTGGTGGTTGGCTACAAGTTCAGTGGCACGCGATACGACGTCGGCGCTCCGGAAGGTTGGCTGCGGGCGAATCTTGACCTTGCGCTCGAACACCCAACCTACGGCGGAAACCTTCGTGTGGGACTCGCGAGGCTCCTTCGGGACGGGGATAAGTGAGCGGAGCGCCCGAGATTCGCCTGCAGCCTGGCGATCTCATTGCGGGACGATACCGACTGCAGGAACAGATCGGCGAAGGCGCCGCAGCATCTGTCTTCCGCGCAACCGACGAAGTGCTCGGGCGAGATGTGGCGGTGAAGGTGCTCCGCGGCACACTTGCTGCATCTCCTGACGCCACCGCGCGATTCCGCGCAGAGGGGCGCACTGCAGCAATCATTGCGCACCCAAACGTCGCCGCAGTGTTTGACGTGACCCCCGAGGAAGACGTCCCAGCAATCGTCATGGAATTTGTCGACGGAGAAAACCTCGCGTCAATGCTGCGCCGCGTTGGACCACTCGTCCCTCGCCGAGCCGCGGCTATCGTCGCACAGATTGCTCGCGGATTGGCAGCCGCGCATCAGCGTGGAATCATCCATCGCGATGTTTCATCTCGGAACATTTTGATTGGGCGCGAAGGTCGCGCTCAGATTGCAGACTTTGGTATTGCACACGTCATTCTCGAGGACGGTCTTCCGAGGGGAACAAAGGGATCAACTGCGCCCGTTGGGACTGCGCACTATGTTGCACCTGAGGTTGCCGCTGGTGTCCCTGCCACATCGTCATCAGATCTTTATGGGCTCGGCGTCGTTCTCTTCGAACTGCTGACGGGTCGGCGACCCGCACTGGGTGGCACCGATAATGCACCTTTATCGCCACGCACTCTGCGACCAGACATTCCAGCGGAGCTTGAGGCGATCACGATGCAACTACTCACAGTCGATCCAGCAAGGCGAACACAGAGCGCCACGATCGTTGCAGATGCACTCGAATCATATGTTGTCAAAGTTGGGCGAACATCGATCCCGCCGAGAGCGGTAGGGCCTGCAGCAGGTGCTCCACGCGCACTTGCAGGGACACGCGTGGCGCGAGTTGCGGGGGAGGCGGGACCAGGCGAACCAGAAATGCATGCCGATCCGTTTGACACGAGCCCACCAGCCGACGACGAAGAGACGATGTCACTGCGAACCACACTGCTGACGATTGCAGGGGTCGCACTGACCGTCGTGCTGCTCCTCGCTGCAGTGATTGTGGGGCTACGCCTCATCAACGCGGGAGCTGGGCCAGACGACAACGTCAAGGTGCCACCGATCACGTCTCTCACACTTGCAGAGGCGATCCCAATTGCCGAACAGCTCGGGCTGCGCATCAAGGTGACCGAACGGGTTACCTCAGAGTCGCTCCCTGTGGACACCATCCTCTCTCAGTCACCAGATCCTTCAACGCTCGTTCCGCTGGACAGCGTGATCGAGGTGCGCGTGGTGGCGGGGAGCGGACTTGCGGTTGTCCCTGAACTACTCGGATCGACAGAGGAGGAGGCGACGAGGCGACTCCGCGCTGCAAACTTGCGTCTCGGCCAGGTGATCTCCGCCTGGTCTCCGGATGCTCCGCTCGGGAGCGTGCTTCAGCAGAATCCGAGAGCGGGGCTCCAGGTGGCGAACGGGAGCCGCGTGGATCTCGTTGTTTCGCTCGGGCCTGAGCCATCGCCAGGTGCGAGCGCCTCGCCTTCTGGCGCCGCAGATACCGCGGTGCCGGTGCTGCGCTGCGCCGCTGTCGGCGAGGCGTCACTCATGCTGGAAGCGGTGGGACTCACGCTTGACCCTGCGTCAGCCGCCCTCGACGACACTGCGATCGTTGATGTGATTTCACCCGCGGCGGGAGTCTTGGTTCCGAGCGGAAGTGTGGTGACGATCGTTGCGACGAGCCCGTTCGGTACGCCACTCGCTGGCTGTCCCTAGGGTTACGCCTCAAGACCCTCCCAGAGGCCGCCACTCGCCCAGCTGAGTCGCGGCAAGCGTACGTCAGCACCGTCAACGCGGCGTCCATGACGTGCGGCGCGTTGCAGCTCCACAGGAGCCGTCCAACAAGGCCGAACATCACTCTCGGCAACCAACTTCTTCTTCTTGTCGATGCCGCAGTAGCTGATCTTTCCAACGACGGCGCGACGGAGATGTCTACACGTTCCGCACGCGGTGGTTGGCGCCTGGCAGACCCAGCAGCGACCCGTCTCCTCTTGCACCGCGCCGCAGGAAGGGCACTGCCACGCGAGGCGTGCGCCGTCCACTACGGCTTCTTCTTCACGGTAAACGCCGTGGTCGCTTCAAGTGGATCACCTTGCGCAAGTGAGTATGTAACAAGGATCAACCCTCGCCCCTCGGTGTTGTAATTCTCGGGGAAGGTGTACTCGCCGATCGCGCGACCGTTTGAATCTGAGGTTGTACAGGGGAGCGAAATCGGCGCGAGGCCTGGTGCGGTGATCAGCATGCAGACGGTGGCACTTGAAACCGTAGCGCCCGTAGAATCTGTGGCGGTTGCGGTAATGCGGAATGCTTTCGGCGACTTGTTCAAGAAAATCGTTGCAGGGTTGGCGACCACGACGACCCGGCCGACCGAAGCGTTCGTGGTGATCTCCACACTCGTGCGCGAGCTATTTCCCACGTCGTCAGTCGCCACCACGGTGAGGAGGTTTACACCGTTACGGAGTGAGATGTTGAGCGCATAGTTCCCACTATTGTTCGACGTGCCCGATGTGGTGAGGCCAGATGTTTCGTTTCGCAATTGAATCTCCACGCCCGCCTCACTCGTACCACGCACCGTCACCTCTGCACCGCTCACCAGCTGACCGGGCGTGGGCGATGTGATCTCGATAATCGGCGCAGAGTTGTCACGCATGACGATGATCCCAGCGCTCGGTGTTCTCTCCACGCCGTCAACTACAACCACGGCGGTGATCGTATTTTCGCCTTCGGTCAGGGGGATGCTGCTCACTTCAAATCCAGGTGTCCGCGGCAGTTCAATCTCTGCGCCAACGCGTTGCGACCCATCGGCGCCAAGGACATTGATGCGAAGGACGGCATTGCTGAGCCCGAGGAGATCATCTGGAAGCGAGCCTCTGACGGTGATCGTGGTGCTTGCGACGATCGCTGGGTCTGGCGCCACGATCAGGGGTTGACCTGCAGAGACAGACGGAATCGCGTCGCTTGGGGAGGCACTTTGTGTGGTCTCACCCAGCGAGATCACCAGGCGTGCACCAAGAACCGCCGCGATAAACAAGATCGCAACCGCGCCGAGCCCGACGAGTCGCGTGATGAACGTCGTGACGGCACGGCCAAACGAACTACCACCACGCTGAGGCGCACGTTGTGATGTGTAGGAGACTGCGAAGCGTGTTGGTGCCGCTGAGTCAACACGCCGTATTGGCTGACGACCACCCCCGCGAGTCTCACTGCGGTCGGTGAAGAGCCCGCGTCGCCGTGGCGGTTGTGATCCAGGTCGACTGAACCCTGTCATGCGCCTAATTGTGGCACGCACGGCAGATTCACCGCTACGCTCAGTGGATGCCAGAGTTTCCGTCTGACCCCGCGGTTGTTGATGCGCTGCGACGTGAGGTTGAATCGGCACGCGAGCGCATGCGCAGCGCCATCGCTGACGGCCGCGGTCAAGAAGCGTGGGCGGCGGCACAGATTGCCATTCGTGCTCGTGGCCGCTTCGGCGTCCGTCTCGGGCTTGACCGCTGCGTTGCGCTCCTTGAGGCTCTCGGACACCCCGAGCGCGACGTACGTGGCGCGCTCATCGCTGGGACGAATGGGAAGGGGAGCGTCAGCGCTCTTCTCTCTGCTGCACTCAGCGCGGGGGGCATACGGCATGGCAGCACGCCGAAGCCGCACCTCATCTCCTATAGGGAACGCGTTCGGATCAACGGTGAGCCGCTCCCCCCGCTCCCGTTCGCGGCGGCGGTGGAGCGCGCGCTGAGCGCGGCTGAACAGGTGGAGAGCTCCGTTGGCCCCGTGACGGAGTTCGAGCTGCTTGCAGGGGTCGTCTTCGATGGGTTTCGCACGGCGGGTATCGATCGGGCAGTGGTTGAGGTTGGCCTCGGCGGTCGGCTTGACGCCATGCACGCCTGGGATGGTGGCATCGCAGTGGTGACGAATGTTGGACTCGATCATCAGGAGTATCTCGGCAACACGATTGAACTGATCGCCAAGGAGAAGGCGGCGATCATCATGCCAGGCGATCGCGCGGTCACAGGAGCGAGCGAACGTGGCGGGGCACTCCGCGTGATCCGCGAGCGAGCACGTGATGTTGGTGCCGCCCTCACTGAGGCGGTGCGTGGTGCGGTTCGTCCGCGCGGTCGCGACGGGATCGAGGTGGAACTTCCACGCCTCGGACTGGTGCGGGTCAAACTCCTCGGCCGACACCAAGGAGACAACGCAGCAGTTGCACTTGCAACACTTGACGCGATGCGCGAAGCGGAAATCCTGACGGTGAGCGACGCAGCAATTCGAGAGGGTTTTGCCACGGTGAGATGGCCCGGGCGCATGGAACTTATCCGTCAGCCGTTTGGCGCGCAAGATTCGCGCGATCTCCTCTTGGATGGCGCGCACAACGAAGATGGGGCAGTATCACTGGCAACGGGCATCCGCGATCTGGCGCCCGTCCTCCAGGACGCAGATGGGGTTGCGGGAGTGACGCCCTTGACGCTCGTGATCGCCGCGATGTCAGATAAGTCCATCCCTGAAATCTTCCGTGCGCTCGCACAGGTACCCTACCTTCAAGAGGCCACCGTGATCTGTACAAGTGTGGGAGACGCGCGCTCCGCATCTGTGGATGACCTTGCCGCTGCTGCACGCGCAGCGGGACTCGGTGCACGGATCAGTGGCGCAGCAAATCCCATCCTGGCACTTGACAGCGCGGCTTCACGGCGCGGTGCGGTGGTCGTCGCCGGTTCTCTATATCTCGTCGGTGCAGTTCGTGAGCGCCTGATGCGCGAAGGGCGCATTGCGAAAGATGGGAGCCTTGACGACTAGCGCTGCAGCTACTGGCTCGGTCGCGTCCCCAATGTCACGGAGAGCTGAATGACGCTCTCCCCACGCAGCACATCAAGCACGATGGTGGCACCAGGCGAGTACTGCACCAGGAGATCTTGTAACGGGTGAAGCTCATCAACCGCCACCCCCTCCACCTTCACGACGATGTCACCATCTGTAAACCCAGCCGCTTCGGCAGGACTGTCAGGGACGACGGCAGGCTCGGTTCCCGGCGAGAGCCATGCCCCCTGGAAGACGGGTAGGTTGTTCTGCGCCGCTGCGCGACGGTCAAGCGACGTGTAGCGAATTCCAATCCAAGGTCGTGAGAGTGGAACGCCAGCGAGCGCCTGCTCCATGATCGGGCGAGCAATATCAATTGGGATCGCAAAGCCGATCCCTGCACCTTCATTGGAGATCGCCGTGTTGATGCCGATAACCGCACCACTGGAGTCGACGAGCGCGCCGCCAGAATTGCCCGGGTTGATCGCCGCATCCGTCTGCAGGAGTCCGTCAAGTCGGCCGGACTCAGTGGTGATCTGTCGACCAAGCGCAGAGATGATCCCCGCAGTGACTGAGTTGGTGTAGACGCCCAGTGGCGAGCCCATGGCGATTGCGGTCTGCCCAACTTGGATATCTCGCGAACGTCCGAGCGTTGCAGCGGAGAGATCGGACGCCTCTACCTTCACGATGGCAAGGTCCGTCAGCGTGTCAATGCCGTAGATCGTGCCGGTAAAATCACGACCATCCTTGAGCTGGATGGTGATGCTGGTCGCGTCCTCAATCACGTGGCGATTGGTGACAATCCACCCATTCGCAGAATAGATCACCCCTGAGCCAACACTTTCGCCGCCTGCCGTGGTCACCTCTAGGGTGACGATGGCTGGGGAGACGCGTTCCGCGACATTGACGATTGCCGACTGTTCAGAGGTGAGCGTCTGGCGAATCTGCGTCACAATGTCGGCGCCTCCCTGGGCTCCGCCGAGGACGAAATAGGTTGCACCCGCGCCACCTGCGGCCCCGAAGATGATCGAAAGAATCAAGAGTGCGCCGATCGCGCGCCCGGTCAGACCCGTTCGTGGCTCGATCGTAGATGGCTCTTGGGCATCGCTGACTGCGCTCGGCTTGGGTACGCCGTCGTCTAAGTTCTCAAGCCACGGTTGCCACTCGGAGCGCTCCGGCTCAAATCGGACCGGTCGCGCCCTCCGTCGCGAGATTGGCTTTCGAGTTTCGCTCACGTTTTCTCCTTCGTGGTTGGCGGCGCGCGATCAGGCGCAGGCGGCTCGCTCCGCGTAGACGATGAGGTGTCCGCGCGAAGAACACGACGTAGGCGAAGTGAAGTTTTCGCAACCTCGCCGAGGAGCGCCGCTGCGCGACGGCCAACACTGATCAAGGTTGCGGAGGGTTGCGTGGCTGGAGTTGGCTCCACCGCGCTATCCACGTCCGCAAGCGGGTCCGCAGGGAGCGTCAGGGTGAAGGTTGTCCCGCTACCAGGGAGACTCTCAACAACAATGCGGCCGGCGTGCATGTCCACAATCGACTTCACGATCGCGAGTCCGAGCCCTGACCCAGAGGCGCGCGTCTCCTTTCTCGATGCGGCGAGTCCCTCAGTTCCGCGATAGAAGCGATCAAAGATGCGAGGCAGCTCTTCTGCTGCAATGCCAACGCCAGTGTCACTCACGGTGATTGTTGCAGCCCCTGTGGCGAGCGGCCGGACTGTGACTGAGACATTCCCTCCCTTTGACGTGAACTTTAGCGCGTTCCCAACTAGATTCGCAATCGCTTGGCCTATGAGCGTTGCGTCGTGTCGTATCACCACGCGCCGTGCAGGCAATTGCTCATCGATCGCAACGCTGCGGCGCCGTGCCCCCGCCGCCGCCTGTTCGATTGCCGCACTCACACTGGAACGAAGGTCAGACTCCGTAAACTCTGGCCGCGCAATCCCAGCATCAAATCGTGAGAGCTCTAGGATGTTGGCGGTGAGTGTATCCATGCGCTCCAGTTGACGCCCCGCTTCACTAAACAAGCGCTTTCGCGTTGCCGGATCTGTGGTCCCGCCTTCGTCAAGAAGATCAACAAAGGCGCGCAGTGCCGCCAGTGGCGTTCGCAGCTCATGTGAGACATCGGCGAGATGCTCTTGGCCGCGATCCCGTTCACGCTTGAGCGCGCCAACGGTTGCCTCAAGTCGGCTCGCCATGCGGTTGAATCCATCCAGCAGCGCCTCCATTTCCCTGTTGGCGGCGACATCGGGACCTGCGGGGACGCGCGCAGAGAGATCGCCATCGCCGATCGCACTCGCCGTCTCCGCGAGTAGTCCGACGGGCTTTGCAAATCTTCGTGCGGCCAGTGCGGCAAAGATGATCGTCGCGCCGAGTGCGAGAAGCCCGACGAGCGTGATCGCGCCGGTGACCTGCGCAACGCGCGTTGCGCGCGTGGAGAGTGGTTGCTCAAGCGTCACCTCGACCGCGCCGACTATCTCCGTCCCCCCGAGGAGTACGACCTCAGAACCGCTTTCGATCAGATCGCGCCGCTCACCCGGAGCGGCCTCAACGCCAGAAGAGTCAATCGTGAATATGGCATCTTCAAGCGGGGTGAACTGCTGTTGCGCCTCACCCCACGTTCCGAAGCGCAAGCGAACATCGGCACGGGCGATCACCGTGGCGAGCCCTTGCAGTTCAGGATCTTGCAGCAAGAAGCGTTCTCGAACGAGAGGGTTCAGCGCTCCGTCTCTTGTGACGACGCTCTCATTCGAAGCGGCGGCAATTGCAATGCTTCTCGCCGCACTTGACACGGCCATGCGGCGAACCTGAAGCGAGGCGAACTCTTGTGACTGAAGTTCACTGCTGACACGTTCAATGACCAGAAGGCCGGAGATGGTCAAGGCGACCGCCAAGATCCCAAGAAATGTGGCGGTAAGTCGTGCGCGCAGACCACGCGGAGGGAGACTGTAAAGTCGCGTGAATAGCGAGTTCAGGATCCGCTCCGCTCGCCGCGGTCACTCCGATCCGCAAAGGCGTAGCCAACGCCACGCACGGTGCTGACAAAGCGAGGATTTGAAGGATCAACTTCAATCTTGTCGCGGAGATGACTGACGTGCACATTGATGGTCTTCTCGTCACCGCTGATCGCAGCGTCGTAGTCGCGCACTCGCTCAAGTAGATCGCGTCGGCTGAAGACGCGCCCTGGCTTCTCCGCAAGAAGTCGCAGGATCTCGAACTCGGTTGGCGTAAGGGCAATTTTCTTCCCCGCAAGGCTCACCCGCCTGCGTTCGAGGTCAATGAGGAGTTCGTCGGCGCGAATGATCCTTCCCCCGAGCGCGTCCGCGAGGTCGCCGTAGGCCCGGCGCAACTGGGACTTCACGCGGCTGAGCAACTCACGGACGCGGAAGGGCTTCGTCATGTAGTCGTCCGCGCCGAGCTCGAGCCCGAGGATTGTGTCCACCTCCTCGTCACGCGCCGTGAGGATGATTACGGGTGCCCTCGAACCTCCTGCGCGGAGGCGACGCAAAAGCTCAAACCCATCAATCCCAGGGAGGCGGACATCAAGGATGAGGAGGTCGGGCGCTTGTCCAAGGCCAATTTCCAGGCCTTTGTCGCCGGTTGCCGCGAGCAGCGCGGTATATCCCTCCCCCTTCAGCGCCACTTCGAGTGCGAGGGAGACGGCGGGATCGTCTTCAACAACGAGGATCGTCGCAGCCATGCTCAGACTTTACACCCGCCGCGCGGCTATCCTGTCCCTCCTATGAGCACACCCCTCCCTCCGATCGCCGTCAAAGAGCGCGGCAAGGCGCTGTTAAGCCGTCCCACGTTAAACAAGGACACCGCGTTCACCAAGGAAGAGCGCCGACTTTTGGGGCTCGACGGACTCCTCCCTGCAACTGTCCTCACGCTTGAAGAGCAGGTCGCGGTTGAGTTGCGGAAGATTCGCCGAAAGCAAGATCCATTGGAGCGCTACATCGGTCTTGCAGCGCTGCAGGATCGCAACGAAACACTTTTCTACCGTCTGCTTGCCGAAAACATGGAGGAGTTCCTCCCTGTGGTGTACACCCCAACAGTTGGAGAGGCGTGCAAGCGCTGGAGTCAGATTTGGCGACGCGCCCGCGGCGCGTGGGTGACACCAGATGATCAGCGTCGCATCCCTGAGCTCCTTCACAACGCGGCAGGCAACAGTGAGACGCGATTGATCGTGGTGACAGACAACGAACGCATCCTTGGACTTGGTGACCTCGGTGTTGGAGGGATGGGAATTCCAATCGGCAAACTTTCCCTATATACCGCCGCCGCTGGCGTTCAGCCCTCGTGGGCGCTCCCCGTCTCGCTCGATGTGGGGACGGACAATCAGGAACTCCTGAGCGACCCTGCGTATTTGGGATGGCGAAAGCCGCGCCTCCGCGGCGCCGCGTACGACGCATTCATTGAGTCATTTGTAGAGGCGGTAGCAACTGCGCTTCCAGGGTGCGTGATCCAGTGGGAGGACTTCAAGCAAGAGAACGCAATCAAGATCCTGGAGCGGTACCGCAACAGCGTCCCTTCATTCAACGACGATGTTCAGGGAACGGGTGCCGTTGCACTTGCGGGCCTTATCGCTGCCGTGAACGCAGGTGGTGGATCTGGAAGCACGCGGATGCGTGACCAGCGCTTCCTGTTCTACGGAGCGGGCGCTGCAACCCTCGGCATTGCGCGACTTCTTCGGAAGCACCTTGAGAGCGCGGGAGCAAGTGAGAGTGAACGCGCGCGCGCGATCATCGCGATGGATTCCAAGGGGATCGTGCACGAAGGACGGACCGATCTGACTGACGGCAAGAGCGAGCTCGCCATCAGTAACGAAACGTATCAGGCGCTCAAGCTGCACACGCTGAGTGCAACACCAACCCTTGAAGAGATCGTGATGTTGATCGCCCCCACCGCGCTCATTGGGACGAGCGGGCAGGCGAGCGCGTTTACCGAAGCGGCGATCCGTGCTCTGTCGACCGCCGCGCCGTCACCCTTGATCTGGCCACTCTCGAATCCAACCTCATGCGCAGAGGCCACACCAGAGCAGATCCTCAACTGGAGTGGCGGACGCGCACTCGTTGCCACTGGTTCACCGTTTGGGCCGGTTACCGCTGGTGGCGCGACGCTCCCAATCAGCCAGGCGAACAACGTCTACATCTTTCCCGGGGTTGGGCTCGCCGCGATCGCGGGTCGCCTCCACAAGATTCCGGACGAAGCCTTCCTTGTTGCCGCGGAGCAGCTCGCCGCCCTCACTCCATCAGGTCGTGACTCCATCTATCCGCCCTTGGCACAACTGCGCGCAATAAGCCGAACCATCGCGATCGCTGTCGTGCGCGCGGGTGTCAAAGGTGGGTGGGCGCCAGCAGTCTCTGAGGATCGCATCGCAGAACTTGTGGACGCAGCGATGTGGAGTCCTGCGTATCGGCCGTACCTCCCTGCCTAAATTGAATAGGGCGATAGGATCGATGCTATGAAGATCGGCATTCTCCGCGAACGACTCCCTGGCGAGCGCCGCGTGGCGCTTGTCCCGGACGCAGCCGCCAAGCTGATCGCCGTGGGGCATCAGGTCGTTGCCGAGCGCGGTGCGGGGAGCGCCGCAGGCTTTTTGGATGCCGCGTATGAGAAGGCGGGAGTGACGCTTGTGGCGGATCTCGCGGCGCTCGCTGGCGCAGCGCCCGACGTCGTGGTGAAGGTACGAAAGCCGACTGTAGAGGAAGTCGCCGCACTCCCAAAAGGCTGCACACTCATTGCCCTCCTCACCCCAGGCGCAAACGAAGAGATCCTTCCAGCGCTCGCGAGCGCCAAGATCACCGCACTCGCGCTCGAGCTCGTGCCGCGTATCACCCGCGCGCAATCCATGGACGTCCTCTCTTCGCAGAGCGGCGTTGCCGGCTACAAGGCGGTGCTGATCGGAGCTGCTGCACTCCACAAGTTTCTCCCCATGCTCACCACCGCGGCTGGCTCGATTGCGCCAGCGAAAGCATTCGTCCTCGGCGCGGGTGTAGCAGGGCTGCAGGCGATCGCGACCGCGCGTCGTCTCGGTGCCGTGGTCTCTGCGTTCGACGTGCGCGGCGCTGCAGGCGAACAGGTGCGCTCGCTCGGCGCCCAGTTCGTGGAGCCAGCGGCGAAGGCAGAGGGGAGCGGCGGATATGCACGCGCGCAGACGGAGGACGAGACGGCGCAGAACGCGAGGATCATCGCCGCGCACATCAGCAGTCAGGACCTTGTGATCACCACGGCGCTGATCCCTGGTCGGAAAGCGCCAATCCTTGTCATCGACGCGATGCTCGCCACGATGCGCGCAGGCTCGGTTGTGGTCGACCTTGCCGCAGAATCTGGCGGCAACGTTGAAGGTGTTCTCTCTGACGAGACCGTGGTCAAGCACGGCGTACAGCTGATTGGCGTAACCAACGCAGCGGCAAGCGTGCCGCTCCATGCCTCGCAAATGTTTGCGACGAATGTGCGTACGCTGATCGCCCACCTCACGGCAGAGGGTGGCGAGCTGCAGATCAATGCGGCCGATGAGGTCACGGGCCCGATGCTCGTGACCAATGCCGGCGAATTTGTGAAGCGATAGGAGCATCGAGATGTTCAGTGTGATTGCAACCGCACTCGGAGTAGCTACCGTCGCGATCACGCTAATGAGCGACTCTTCGCCGACCGTCGCGAGCGGCACGTCGGGTGGCACGCTGGTGGATGCGCAGATCGTGGAGGTGTACGTCTTCCTCCTTGCCGCGTTCACTGGCTATCAGATCATCACCAAGGTGCCCCCGCTCCTGCACACGCCGCTGATGGCGGCGACAAACGCAATCTCTGCGATCAGTCTCGTTGCGAGCCTGGTGATCGCTGGTGCTGAGCGACCTCTCTATATCAACGTCATGGGCGCGGTCGCCGTTGCGGCGGCCACCATCAACGTGGTTGGTGGGTTCGTGATCACCGACCGGATGCTCAAGATGTTCAAAAAGACGGAGGCGCCGAAGTGATCCCGGAGATTGGCGCACTCTTCGTCCAGGTCGCGTACATCGCCGCGTCGGCAGCGTTCATCCTCGGCCTCCGCGGTCTCACCAAGCCAGATACCGCGCGACGCGGCATGCAGCTCGCCGCCTTGGGCATGCTCCTCGCTGTCATCGGTACGCTCCTCAACCATCAGATCATCAGCTACGACCTGATCATCATCGGGCTCGTGATCGGCACCGCAATCGGACTGCCGATGGGACTCCTCGTTCCAATGACCGCCATGCCACAGCGCATCGCCGTCAGCCACATGTTCGGCGCGCTCGCCGTCACGCTCGTCGGTATCGCCGAGTTTCTGCACTACCGCGACGTCCCGGGAGGACCTGGCGTGATCAAGATGGTCGCGCTCGGCTTCGAGACGGTCTTCGGCGCGCTCACGATCACCGGCTCGTTCATGGCGTTCGGCAAGTTGCAGGGACTCATCTCTGGGCGACCGATCACCTTCCCAGGCCAGAAAGTCATCAATGCGGTGATCTTCGTTGGCGCGATTGGACTCTGGATCTACCTGGTCGCCACGCAGTCGGGCGACCCCGCGGCGAGCGGCGACAACGGAGTCATTCTCTTCGGCCTCATGACCCTCCTCGCTCTCGTGATCGGCGTGACACTCGTGCTGCCGATCGGCGGCGCAGACATGCCGGTGGTCGTCTCGCTGTTGAACTCCTACGCGGGCCTCGCCGCAAGCGCGACCGGCTTTGCGATCGGCAACAACGTCCTGATCGTGGCCGGAGCACTCGACGGCGCGAGCGGCTTCATCCTCTCCATCCTGATGTCGAAGGCGATGAACCGCAGCTTCTCAAACGTTCTCTTCGGTGCGTTTGGCGGAGAGGTGGCGGCCGGATCAGGCAAGAGCGCGGAAGGGCTCACCACCCGATCGGTCGGCGCGGAAGACGCCGCCATGAGGATTGGATACGCGCGCAATCTTATCATCATTCCGGGCTACGGGATGGCGGTTGCACAGGCGCAACACGCGGTGCGCGAGCTTGCGGAACTCATTGAGAAGCGCGGTGGCCGCGTTCGCTTTGCGATCCATCCGGTTGCCGGTCGAATGCCAGGACACATGAATGTCCTCCTCGCCGAGGCGAACGTCCCATACGATCACCTCTTCGACCTTGACGAGATCAACGAAGAGTTCGCCGCGTGTGACGTTGCATTGGTGATTGGCGCCAACGACGTGACAAACCCTGCGGCAAAGACCGACCCTGCTTCGCCGATCTACGGTATGCCCATCCTGAATGTGCAGGACGCAGAGCAAGTGATCGTGGTGAAGCGGGGCATGGCCACCGGATTTGCGGGCATCGAGAACGAACTCTTCTATTTGGAGAAGACCTCCATGCTCTTCGGTGATGCGAAGAGCGTGTTGTCGCAGGTGGTCGCCGAAGTCAAGGGGCTTTAATGAATCCCGTCGCCCGGGTTGTCTCTACGGTTGCACTTGCCGCCACCGGGTTCTTCACGCTCTACGCGTTCCAGACGCTCCCCTCTGACGCGCAGTTAGCTATCCATTGGGATCTCAACGGCGTGGCGGATGGTTTCGCAGGACGCGAGGCGCTGTTCGTTCTCCCAGCAGTGTTCGCACTGACTGCGGCGCTGATCCTCCTCGCGATTAAGCTTGATCCGAAGCGCGCGAACATTGTGCGTAGTGCCGAGGCGATCGGCTACGTGGCGATGGGGATCGTCCTCCTCTTCGCCCTCACACAGTCGGCGATCATCAATTCCGGATTCGGCGAGGCGGCGCGACTCGACCATGCGGCACCGATCGCGCTCGGCGCGCTCTTTGCGCTACTTGGCTATGCCATGCCGCAGATCAAGCAGAACTACACCATTGGTGTACGTCTTCCATGGACACTTGAGAGCGAGAAGGCATGGGATGCAGCGCACGCATTTGTCGGTCGCGCCTGGATCTCCGTCGGCCTGACTACCGCGGTACTTGCGGCAATCCCTGAGACCGTTGTTGACCTCGGTGGCGCACCTATTGCTCTGCTACTCGGCGGCCTTGCCGTCTCAATTGCGGCCGCCGTTACGATCGCGTACCGCACTTGGCGCGATGGTCAACGGCGGAGGCGTAGCGCGGCGCGCCGTCGCACCCCTCGCCGATAGTGCTCTTCCCTAGCGCCGCAGATCCCGTGGCGATTGACTCGGCGCAAGCCTCATACACGCTTCTCGCAGGCGCGCTAGCAACGCTCGTCGTCTTCGGCTTCGTTGTTGCTCGCAGGTTGAGCGACGGTGCAGCTACCTGGGCTTGGGGCGGCGTCGCGTTCGTTCTCAGTCAGGCTGTGCGTCTCCCGCTCCTGACGCTTGTCAACGCGCTGGTGATCGGTGCGGTTGTGCCAATACCAGGGAGTGGCAGCTGGTTCACTGCGGTCCTCATTGCGTCGTTCAGCGCCGGAATCTTTGAAGAGGCGAGTCGCGCCTTCATCTTGAGCAAGGCGGCGCGATATGTGCGTACCGAGCGTGGCGGAGTCGGCTTCGGACTCGGTCACGCGGGCATCGAGGCGCTGATCTTCACACTCGTTCCATCCGTTGCAGCACTTCTACTTCTCGGTTCGGTCGCGGATGGGAGCGCATTTGAGAACCTGCCGCCTGAATCTCTCGCGCAACTCGAGACCGCGATCACCTTCCTCGGAGGGCAAGATGCGGCAATGTCGCTGTTGGCGTTCGCCGAACGCCTCTTCGCTACGCTCCTGCACATCGTGCTGAGTCTTTACGTCGTGCGCGCGGTCGTTCAAAGCAGTGATCGTGGCAACCTCGTGCGCGCCCTCGCCCTCCCGATCCTCCTCCACGGCACCGCGAATCTCGCGACCGTGCTGCTCCTGCCAGCCGTCGGCATCGTGGCGGCAGAGTCGGTCTTCGCAGGGATCACCGTTGTAGCCGCGGTCCACTATCTGCGCACGCGACCGAAGGCGAGCGCACCGCTCACCTGATCCGCTGCGGCGAAGGGCTCGGACTCTCCCTCGGCGAGAGGGTCGGTTAAGCCGCCGGTTCACAGGCATCACCAATGCCGTCCCCATTGCCATCAAGCTGATCTGGGTTCGCGACGAGCGGACAGTTGTCAATGTCGTTGGTCAGGCCATCGCCATCCTCGTCGGCGAGCGGATCCAGCGAAGGCGACGGACTCGCGTCCGGATCCACATACCCTTCCGGTACCTGCAACTCACCACAACGCTCGCCGATCACGCGCGTGCCGCCGTACTGCCGGTTCCAGAGGAATATGCGTGGTACCTGCTCGCTGCAGACGATCTCGTACGCAAGGTTTAGTCCGACGTAGCGCCAGTGCCATGGCTCGCTTCCGTAGCAGCTGAGCGCGACGCGCTTCGCCCCTGCTGGATACGAGCGCACGAAGCCATACTTGTAGGCGTTCTCACCCAACCAGACGCCGGTAGGCGACGTTGCAAACGTGGCGCTCCCCCACGGAACACCCGCGCCAACGGTGGCGAGGTCAACCGATGTGCCGAGCTGATGCTCCGAGTGTCCCGGAAGCGCGCTATACTTTCGTGCCAGCTGTAGCCCCGACTTCGCCACCCAATACGCAAAAGTCGTGCTCTGCGTTGCATACGAGCGATATGCAGAGATGATGCGCATCCGCACGTCGGCCTCGCGAGCAGCGAGCAACATCGCGCGCAGCGCCTCTGCGGCGTCACGACGCAGCTGGAAGACCCCTTTGGCAGAGGGGAGTGCCTGTGGCGTGATCCACGTGAGATCGCGCGGCACATAGCTCGCCGGGAGGCGATGGAGCGGGTCGAGCATACTGGTCGCCCACTGGTTGCGCTTGTACTCCTTGGTGATCACGGACCCTTGCATGACAACGACCGTCTTGTTCAAGATCACCTTTCGGGACAAGATCGATGCGCAACTCGGAATCTCAGGAATCGTTGCATCTTTCGCGCGCGCCGTCGGCGCCGCGCCAACCGATGCGACGAGGATGAGCCACGAGAGCGCGAGCGCAAGCAGCCCGTCCGCGCGTCGCGGCATCTGTGCGCCTACTCGCTCGTGGTGCGGTGTGAGTGCAGCAGCGAGGCGACGATCGACCCCGTCAGGATGCTGAGGACCACGAAGAGGCTGACCAGCGGGGAGACCTTCCAGTCGTGGTTCACCGCGGGGAGGAGCATCTTCACGCCGATCCACATCAACACGAAGGCGAGTCCGGTGCCGAGGTAGTGGAAGCGATCCTTCGCATTGGCAAGAAGAAAGTAGAGGTTGCGTAGGCCTAGGATGGCGAACGCGTTCGAGGTGAAGACGATGAATGGATCGAGTGTGATGCCGAAGATCGCCGGGATGCTGTCTACGGCAAAGATGAGGTCAATGATCCCGATCACCACGATTGTGAGGAAGATCGGCGTGAACCTCTTCACGCCGTTTACCACCACGCGGAAGCGCTCCTCGTCGTAGTCCTCAGTGACGTGGATGAAGCGCTTGGCGAATTTGATCGCTGCCGGCTCCCCTTCTCCAGCATGACCACCAGAGCGCAGCATCGCCACACCTGTATAGAGGAGGAAGGCGCCAAACACCCAGATGATCCACTCGAATTGTTCGATCAGTGCTGCGCCGATCAAGATCATGATGCCGCGCAGGATCAGGGCAATCATGATCCCCCACATCAGCGCCATCTGCTGCAGCCTTTTTGGCGTCCTCAGCGAGGCGAAGATGATCGTGAAGACGAAGATGTTGTCGACGGAAAGTGATTTCTCCACGAGGTAGCCGACGAAGTACTCGGTCGTCTTGATGCCGTCGTTCCAGTAGAACTGCATGCCGATGCCAAAGAGGATGGCGAGGACAATCCAGACTAGGCTCCAGGCGGCCGCCTCTCGAACTGGAACCACATGGGTCCCCTTTCGCTTAAGGAGACCGAAGTCGATGGCGAGCGCACCGATGAGGAAGACCCCGAATCCAAGACCGAGCGGGGTGAAGAGTTCGTTCTCGCCCAAGGGTCCTCCTGCACTGAACGGCGTCACAGACCGTCTCCTGATGGTAGCGGAGGGGGAGTACGAGGACCGAACGGCGGTCTGGAGCCGATGGTGAGGATTGAACTCACGGCCTGCTGTTTACGAAACAGCTGCTCTACCACTGAGCTACATCGGCGCCGGAGGGGGATTGTAGCGGACGATTAGGTTCCCCAAGGCTGCATTATCTCAGTATGGCTGCGATTAGTGATTGGCGGGCAACTGAGCGACTCGTGGTTCCGTGAGCCAGCCTGAAATCAGCACGGGGCTTTGTTTTGCGAGAGCGATTGAAGATGCGTGGCCGTCGGCGCATGAGATATTGACAGCATGGGCATTGTGTCTCTACGGTCAAAGCATGCGAGTGCGAATACTTGGAATGCTCTCCGTTCTTACGCTCATCGTCGCCGCGTGCGGCAGTGCGTCGGAGAGCGCTATTGGCGAAGCGGCAGTTCCCGGCTCATCAATTGAAGTTGCAGAGATGTCAACCCCCAGTAATTCATACATCACCCTTGAGCAGTACGAAGCGAACAAAGCCGCATATTCAGCTGAGAAGGTCGTCCTTTTCTTTAATGCTCAATGGTGCTCTACCTGCAAGAGCGCACGAACCAATTTTGAAGCAAACCTTGCTGACTTTCCAGATGACCTCACGATTGTCTTGGTCGATTACGTCACTGCCCTTGATCTTCGGAAAACATACGGCGTAACTCTCCAGCATACCTTTGTGCAGGTTGACGTTAACGGCAAGGAGCTTGCCAAGTGGTCGGGGAGTAAGACCATTGAAGAAGTCGTAGAGAACATCAATTGATCCTGCTACTCCTTGGCGCCGTGGTGGCAGGAGCGCTCACGACGCTTGCACCGTGCGTCTTGCCAATGCTCCCAGTGATCGTCGGGGGATCGCTGAACACGCCAGGTGCGCAGGCGCGTCGACACGCGCTGATCGTCACCACTTCGCTTGGAGCGTCGGTGATCGTGTTCACATTGGTCCTGAAGGCGAGCACTGCCCTCATCGAAATCCCAGCCACATTCTGGCAGTGGATCAGCGGTGTGCTCCTTATTGGGCTGGGGTTGGTAGCGCTCTTTCCGCAGCTCTGGGAACGCATCTCCGCAAGGTTCTCAATGCAGAGCCGTAGCACGCAGGGTTTGACGAGTGCCTACACGCGCGGCGGAACATCTGGAGCGATCCTGACCGGTGCAGCACTCGGACCCGTCTTTACCTCGTGTAGTCCACTCTACGGATACGTAGTGGTCACCGTGCTCCCCGCCTCGTTTGGGCTCGGCTTGGCAATGTTGTTCGCTTACAGCGTTGGACTCTGCGGAACCCTACTTGTTATCGCGCTATTCGGACAGCGAGTGATCGGTAAGTTTCGCTGGGCGGTCAACCCAGAGAGCAGTTTTCGTCGTGGGTTTGGTGCGGCGTTTATCGTGGTTGGTGTGGCGATCATCGCCGCCTGGGATAAAGATCTGCAGACCTGGGTTATCGAGAACTCCCCGTTTCGTCCATGGGAACTTGATGCTAACTTTATTCCGAAGGAGTGAGTCGCTCCCTGTAAAGTCAACAAGGGTGACGGGAAGGCGTCAACTCTGGTGTCTGAATCGGTAGGTCTCGTGATCGACGAAGCGGTATGGGGCGGAGTCAAGCGCATCGTGTGCATGTCAAACGTCGGAGCGGGTGGGAGTGGAACATGGCTTTATCGGCGGATCGAGCTTCTGATCTCTCTCTCATCGCTTCGGCCAATCGTCGCCGCAAAGGTTGGGGCGTTTCAGATGCGAGGGGCCCACGATGCCTGACGAGTCCCGAAGAGAGCGCATAGCGGTCCGCGAAATGGCAACACCGCGACGCATGTGGATTGACACGGACACCGCTTCTGACGACGCCGTGGCGATGGTGATGGCGCTAAAGAACCCGAACGTTGATGTTGTTGGCGTCTCCGTGGTGGCGGGCAATGTTCCTCTGGAGCAGGCAACGCAGATTGCGCTCTACACCGCGGAGATTTGCGGCGCGAAGGTGCCGATCCATGCAGGCGCGAACCGCGCGCTCGTGCGCACGTTCGTGACCGCACAAAACGTCCATGGCAGCGATGGCATGGGGGATATCGGCCTCCCGCTGCACGGGCGAACTCCAACGTCCACCAATGGCGTCCAGCAGATGATCGAAGCGTTTCGCGCCGCTCCGGGCACGATGGATCTCGTCACGCTCGGGCCCCTGACGAACGTAGCACTTGCCGTGCGTGCCGAGCCGAAGTTCGCCTCGTGGGTGCGCCGCTGCGTGATGATGGGCGGAACCGGTGTCCTTCCAGGGAACGCGACGCCGCTTGCCGAATTCAACTTCTGGGTCGACCCAGAGGCGGCACACATCGTCTTCGAATCTGGCATGCCGCTCGAGATGGTGGGCTGGGACGTCTCTGTTGCCGATGCGGTGATCCCAGATGAACTCGCCGCAGAGATTCGCGCCCTTGGTCCATTGGGTGAGTTCTGCGTGGACCCGCAGCGCCTCCTGCGCGAATTCTGCCGCACTGAGACCAAGCTCAACGGGTTTGATCTTCCTGATCCGATTGCAATGGCGGTTGCCATTGAGCCAGACATGGTGACGCGAGAGGCGAACCTTCGCGTTGACATCTCTCTCGGGACTGGGCACGAACGCGGGCAGACGATTGTTGATCACCTTGGCGGAACAAAGCGCGAACCGAACTGCCGTGTGGTCTATCGCGTCGACCACCAGCGCTTCGTGAAAATGTTGAAGGATGCCTGCGTCTCCTAACGTTCGTATCAGCTCCCCGTAGTTAATGTAGGCGCGCTGCTCCTCGTCCTTGTTTCTGTCATTCCAGTTTGGATTGCACAGCGAATCGGTGGCGGAGAGATCGCGCGGGGCGGACGTTAGTCAGGGCTCTGTAGGCCCCTTGAACGTTTAGTGCTGCGTTCGCGACGGATGGCTCGGACGACGTATGCAAGCGACACCGCCCAAATGATGACGATGGCTCCGTAGACGATTCGAAACGCGTCGTCGGATGCGCCAGCTGTGGCGAGAAGTGTCCGAGCGTTCGTAAAGCAGATAAATCCACCTACAATTACCCCAAGGAGTCGAGGATTCAAGTGGCGCACCATGTAGGCGGCGATCGGTGCAGCAATGAATCCCCCAGCGAGCAGCGCGGCGACAAATTCCATGCGCAACACCTGACCTCCAAGCGCGGTAACGAATCCAGCAGATGCCGAAATCGCCACGATGAATTCACTTGCGCTCACGGTGCCAACGACGCGGTTCGGCGCAAGGCGTCCATCGGCAAGAAGAGTTGGGGTTGTTACTGGGCCCCAACCACCGCCCCCCGTTGCGTCAACAAACCCGCCGATCAGCCCTAGTGGTGCAAGAAATCGTATACCTGGTCGACCCTTGCGATTCACCCGCTGTTTGCCCAGGAGAAATCGAAGTAGTACGTAAATGCCGAGCGTGAAGAGCAACGTACTTGCAAGGGGTTTGGCTGATTCGGTCGAGAGTGAAGAGAGAAGTGTTGCGCCGAGGAATGCGCCGATTCCTCCAGGTATTGCAATACGGCGCACTGCTTGCCAATCCACGTTGCCGAATCGATGATGTGCAACGCCAGAGAGGGCTGTGGTTCCTACCTCAGCGAGATGGACGGAAGCCGAGGCCGCAGCGGGTGAGAGTCCAGCGAAGATCAGCAGCGTGGAAGAGGTGAGGCCGTAACCCATCCCGAGCGACCCATCTACGAGCTGCGCGATGAGCCCCGCGATTGCAACAACGATCAACGTCTGCATCAACGCCCCTCCCGACCAACACGCCTCCGCTCATATTCTCACTAAACTAAGGTGAGAATAAGAAGTGGTCTGAGATTCGTCAAGCCTCGTTAGCGCCACGCCTTCGGGTCATCGAGGAGGCGCTTCATGCGGGCTGGGAATCGTTCTGCGACAGCATCAGCGAGGGAGAGGCCCTCAAGGATTTCCCGTTCGGCAGCCCTCACGGCAATAAGGGCGGTGCGCAGCCCCTTCGCTGCCCCCTTGTATGAGAGCTTCTCTGGGCGCGTCCCCGCGACATTGGCGAGCGTCCCGTCCACGGCACGGATCACGTCGGCGAGGCTAATCTCACCTGCGCTTTTCGCCAGCGTCCAACCACCATCGACGCCCCGTCTCGCCGTGACGATTCCACCCCGACGAAGTTCGGCGAGGACCGCCCCTAGGTAGGTAGCCGGAATTCTCTGGCCGGCGCTGAGTTCGCTGGTGGTGCGCGGGTGCTCGCCAGCCGCAGCCAGCTCCATGGCCGCGCGCAAGGCGTAGTCCGTTCGGCTCGTAAGGCGCATAGGTACAGCATACTTGCCCCCATGAGTGAGGCGAGCAACGCGGTGACGCGCGAAGACGCGAGGGCGATTCAGTCACTCCCTGAGGGTGGTGTGCTGCTGCACATCGGACCACCAAAGACGGGGACGAGTGCGCTGCAAGGGGCATGCCACGCATGTCGCGACGAGATGCGCGCACAAGGAGTGCGATATGCCGGGCGGACCCAGCAATCAGCGAGAGCGGCATATGCGGTGCTTGGCCGCGAACATCCAACACTGGGGGAAGCGCTGTCAGAACACCACTGGAAGCGTCTGGTAAGTGAGGTTCGTACGGCGAGAGAGCCGCGAGTCTTTGTCTCAAGTGAGATCTTTGCTGGTGCAGACGATGCACAGACTGCCCGCATCATCAGCGAGCTCGGTGGGGAGCGAGTACATGTTGCGCTGACCCTTCGGCCAGTCTCACGCATCCTTGCTTCACGCTGGCAGCAGAATGTTCAAGAGGGTGCGCGTTATTCGTTTGACCAGTGGCTGCACTGGGTCTTTGAGCAGCCAGACGAGGGGAAAGGGGCAATCTTCTGGTCGCGACATCGACATGACCGCCTCGCTGCTCGATGGGCGTCCGTGGTGGGACCAGAACGGCTCAGCGTGGTGATGGTTGACGAGCAGAACAAGTCGGCGATCTACCAGGCATTTGAGGCGCTTCTGAGCCTGAGACCTGAAACCCTCAAGCCGCAGAACGACAATGCGAACCGATCCATGACTGCGGAAGAGATTGAACTGATCCGCGCGCTCAACAAGCGATTTGCTGAAGAGGGAATCTCCCGGCTACTCCTCTACAAGACGGTCACGCGCGGATCCGCGCTCCATATTAAGGGTCGCGCCGCTGGGCCAGACGAGCCAAAGCAGGTGACCCCGACCTGGGCGATCAAGCGCGCGGATGCACTCGGCTGGGAGAGTGCGGCAACGATCCGTGCGCTCGGAGTGCAGGTGATCGGCAACCTCGATGCGCTTGGCGGTCAAACACCGAAGGGCGAATCAACCGTGCCGACCCCGCCACTCGCGAGCGACAGCACAACCGACCGTGTTGCAACGGATCGCCGCGTTTCCGAGGAGGTGGCGACTCGAGCCGCAATGGGAATGCTTTACGCGAGCGGCGCAGTACTCAAAGATGGGTCTGGTCGCGCTGGCATTGATGTAAGGGCGGAGCCCGAAGCTTTACAGCGAGTGCACACGATTGACCTACTGCGCGTTGTTGCTCAGCGCTTGCTCTGGTCGGTCACCTCTCGTATCAGGAAGATCACGCGCCGCTAGATCAGCCAGCATTCTTCTTTAGTAACTCCTTCACCGACACTGCCGCTTCATATGCATTCACAGCGGAAGCGTCGATAATAAGGTCTGCGTCGTCTGGAACCTCATATGGCGAAGAGATTCCGGTGAAGTCGCCGATCGTTCCAGCACGTGCCTTCATGTAGAGCCCTTTCCGGTCTCGCTGCTCACAGACCTCGAGGGGTGTGCTGATGTGTATTAGTAGAAATGGCAGGCCCACTGCGGCCTTGCGCGCAAGCGCGCGCCCTTGAGCAAACGGCGCAATTGGTGCGGCAATCGCAATGCCACCTGCGCGCGCCAGCTCGGCTGCCGCGGCTCCCAGGCGCCGCACGTTTGTGTTGCGCGAGGTTCGGTCAAAGCCGAGCCCTGCGGAGATGCTGCGCCGCATCACATCGCCATCGAGAAGCGCAACACCGCGAGCCCCTTCATCCCTGAGAAGCTCGGCGAGTGCCGCAGCGATCGTGGACTTCCCTGACCCTGAGAGGCCAGTGAAAAAGACCACTGCCCCCTTCCCCCACGCGGTGTTTCGTACACGCTCAATCTCTTGCGCGGAACCCACGGGGTACCCGGTTGGGGCATTGGCGGAGTATCGCTCTGCGCCAGTCACGACCTCGGTTGCGCCGTAGGCGCGCGCGAGATCTTCAGGGTTGAGATCAGCGTTCGGCCATGGCACTGCAAGCGGCGTGATCTGACACGTAGGGAGCGAGCCCTGCAGCTCTCTCGCGGCGGACGTGATTGCGCGCAGCAGGCCAGATGGCTGAACCTCACCATCTGGCGCGGGCGTGCGGGAAACAAGCGCGCAGAGCAAGACGCGCTTCGCACCTATCTCATGCGCACGATTGATGAGCGAATTCAACTCTGCAATAGATGGCGGTAAGTATGCGATCAGGGCGACAGTCGGAGCGGCAAGTTCTGTGATGCTTGACACGTGTCGACGCAACTCTTGACTCCAGGCCAGGCCAACTCCAGTCGCAAGTGGGCGTACGTGCGTAACCTCGGTGGCTGAGAGCTCACTGAGTGGGGTGTTCTCTCCATCGCAGAGCAGAACGGTAGTTTCGTTGCCGAGGTAGCGGTGCAGTGCGCTGTTCGGCTGTGCGCCGAGGCGCACCAACTCCAGCAAGTCGACCCCCGCTGGATCAAGGACGACAAGCGCTGAGCTCCTTTCACGGCGCTGCTCTTCTCGCATGCCTCCAGATTACCCCCTAACCTGACCCCTGATGATGAAAAGCAAGTCCGACGCAGAGATTGCGATGCAGGCAGCCTCCATTGCTGGTGAGCTGCTGCTAAAACTCCGCGAGGCTGCAGCAACGGGTGCCGCCACAGACTCCGAGGCTCTTCGGACTGCAGGGGACCGCGATGCGAACCGCGCCATCATGAAGCTACTCGCGAACGAGCGGTCAGAAGATAGCCTCCTCTCCGAAGAGGCGGCAGATGATTTAGGACGACTGAGCGCCCAACGTGTCTGGATCATTGATCCGCTTGACGGGACGCGCGAGTTTGGCGAACGAGATTCTACTGGAGTCTGGCGTGATGACTTTGCCGTGCATGTGGCGCTCTGGGTGCGTGGTGAGGGGTTAACGCTCGGGGTCGTTGGACTTCCAGCCCGCGACGTGATCTACAGCAGCGATGCGCGGACTGTCGTACCCCCAAGCTCAAAAGGCCCACTGCGCATTGCGGTGAGTCGTACGCGACCGCCAGGCTTTGTTGCGGCACTCGAGTCAGCGGGTAACGCCAAACTTCTGCCGATGGGCTCTGCTGGAGTAAAGGTGATGGCGGTGGTAAGTGGTGGAGCCGACGCGTACATTCATGCTGGCGGCCAGTATCAGTGGGACTCGGCTGCACCGGTTGCGGTGGCACTGGCGGCGGGGCTTGTTGCGACGCGACTGGACGGCTCCCCGCTCAGATACAACGTCCCAGAACTCCTCCTCCCTGACCTTGTGGTCTGCCATCCGGACCGCGCCGACGAGGTGCGGGCACTCATAAACGCAGCGGGCGTTGCACCAGGCGATGCAAGTGGCGCGAGTGCGACAAGCACTGGTACGGCAGAATCACCACGATGAGTAGAGTCGCCGAGGCTACCGCGTGAAAGGGCATGTCATCAGTCAGCTTTCCGCCCTCGAGGCGGAGAGCATTCATATCTTCCGCGAAGTTGCGGCGGAGATGGAACGCCCCTGCCTCCTCTTTTCTGGAGGCAAAGACTCCATCGTGATGCTCCATGTGGCGCGAAAGGCGTTTGCTCCTTCGCCGATCCCGTTCCCTGTGATGCATGTTGATACAGGGCTAAACTTTGCTGAGGTGATTGCGTATCGCGATCGCTGGGCGGCGCAGCTCGGTCTGCGCCTCGTTGTTGCCTCGGTACAAGACGCAATTGAGCGCGGCGTAGTGAAAGAGGAGCCAAATGGCTCACGGAACCGCATCCAGACGCCGGTCCTGTTGGAGGCGGCGGCGCGCGAGAAGTTTGATGCGCTCTTTGGTGGTGGGCGCCGTGATGAAGAGAAGGCGCGTGCCAAAGAGCGCGTTTTCTCCTTCCGCGACGAGTTCGGCCAGTGGGACCCAAAGAACCAGCGCCCAGAGATCTGGAGCCTCTACAACGGAAGGGTGTTTTCGGGCGAAAGCATTCGTGTCTTCCCGCTCTCCAACTGGACGGAGCTGGACATCTGGTCGTATATCGACGCTAAGAACATCGAGATCCCTTCGCTCTATCTCGCCGCCCAGCGTGAGGTCGTGGAGCGCGACGGCATGCTCTACGCCGTCAACCAGTTCGTCTCGCTGAAGGCCGGTGAGACGTCGAGGAAGATGAGCGTCCGCTACCGAACGATGGGCGACGCAAATCTCACCGCCGCAGTGGAATCCTATGCCGATACGGTGGCGAAGGTCGTGGAAGAGATTGCAGCAGCGCGCATGACAGAGCGTGGCGCAACACGTGGCGACGACAAGGTATCTGAGGCGGCCATGGAAGATCGGAAGAGGGAGGGCTACTTCTGATGGAGGTCGACCTACTCCGGTTCGCAACTGCCGGTTCTGTTGATGACGGCAAGAGCACGCTGATCGGGCGACTCCTCTTTGATTCGAAGTCGCTCTTCTCGGATCAGCTCGAGTCTGTGGAGCGCGTCAGCCGGGAGCGCGGCCACGAGTACACCGATCTCTCCCTCCTGACCGACGGGCTCCGTGCCGAGCGCGAGCAGGGGATCACCATCGACGTTGCGTACCGCTACTTCTCCACTCCACGGCGCAAGTTCATCATTGCCGACACCCCTGGCCACATTCAGTACACCCGGAACATGGTCACCGGAGCCTCTACCGCTGACGTTGCACTTGTTCTGGTTGATGCCCGCAAGGGGATGACGGAGCAGAGCCGACGCCACGCCTTCATCGCTACGCTCCTCGGCGTGCCGCACATGGTGGTCTGCGTCAACAAGATGGACCTTGTGGACTGGTCGGAAGAGGTCTTTGAAGGGATTCGCCGTGAGTTCACCGAGTTCGCCTCACGACTGCGTCTCCGCGACCTCACCTTCATTCCGCTCTCGGCACTCAGCGGCGACAACGTGGTCACGCGCTCCACCAACATGCCCTGGTTTGACGGCGCACCGCTGCTCAGCCACCTCGAGCGCCTGCACGTTGCGAGCGACCGCAACCTCGTTGACGTCCGCTTCCCCGTCCAGTACGTGGTGCGCCCACAGTCGCACGAGCAGCGCGACTACCGTGGTTATGCAGGAACCATCGCCTCGGGCGTACTCAAGCCTGGTGACCGTATCCGAGCCTTGCCTGCCGGCCTTGAGACAGAGATCGCGTCTGTTGAGACGGCGGGTGGCCCGGTGTCAGAGGCGTATCCACCGATGGCGGTGACGATCACGCTGAAAGATGAGATTGATATCAGCCGCGGCGACATGCTCTGCCGACCCAACAACGTTCCTCTCGTCATGCAAGATATTGACGCGCAAGTCTGCTGGATGGACGAGAGCGCGCCGCTGACGACGGAGAAGACGTATGCGATCAAGCACACCACGCGCTGGGCCCGCGCGGTGGTGAAGCAGATCGACTACCGCATTGACATCAACACGCTTCACCGCGTGGAGGGGGTTCATGGCCTCGCGCTGAACGAGATCGGCCGAATCCATCTCCGTTCCACAAAGCCGCTCTTTGTAGACCCATACTTGGCCAACCGCCAGACCGGCGCATTTATCCTTGTCGATGAGTCAACCAACCGCACCGTTGCTGCGGGCATGATTGTGCGTGAATCCGCTGGCTGATTTCACGCGTTCGGTAGGCGCGCGCGCATGACCCGCAACGTCAGCTCGATCCTTCTTCTCATCGCAATAACCTTGTTTGTCGGCGTATCGCCTGCGCCGACCGCAGCAGCAAACAGCGGATGGCGAGCCTGCGCCGCGCGCCCCGTCCCCCTCCCGGTTTCTCAGCCCTTAAATCCAGCGCTCGTTGACCGACTCCAAGAGCGGGTCAACACGTGGCGGAAGAACCGCCGCACTCGGTATCCAGGTCTCTCCGTCGCAATCCGATGGGACGACGGCCGCCTTGCGACAGCAGTCAGCGGCATTGCCGATAGCAACACCTCAAGGAAGGTGACGCCCGCCACTCCCTTTGCGCTTGCAAGCGTCAGCAAGCCTTTCACCGCGGCGCTTGCGTTGCTGCTGGATGCATGCGGGGTAATGCCGCTTGAGACGCGGGCGGCGTCGCTCGTCCCCTACGCGGACGTCCGTCCCGAAGCGACGATCGAAGATCTACTTCGACACGAAGGGGGCATGAGCGATTGGCTGACTGACAAGTACACGCGCATGAGCTGGCTCATCCAACATCCAAACGGCAAGGTTGGTGCGAAGACCGCCGTGCAGAATCTGCTTCCACGCGGCGTAGTTGGCGACTTTGACTATTCAAACTCTAGCTTCACGCTCGTGACACTTGCGGCGGAGAGGGCAACCGGTGTGGGTTGGCGTGAGCTCATGCAAGAGATGATCATCAAACCACTTGGGCTCACTGAGACGGCGTTCGGCCCCGTCCCTGGCGCATCGCGCGCCCACATCTGGTCACGCGGCACGATGCGTCCTTTCGGTCAGCCAGGATGGGGGCCGACGAAATCAGTCGCCGCCATCTTGCGTGGCGCGGGCGATCTCTTCTCTACTCCACGCGATCTGGTCCGATTCGGCGAACTGCTCTGGGGCGATCGACTCCTTGAAGGGAGTCAGACGCAACTGATCAATGGCATCGCGAACCTTACGGGCCTCTCGTGGTCGTACACGATCGGCAGCATGATGGACCGCAGATGGCTCGGCACGCTGCGCACCTACGGACATACGGGTGGGTACAGTGGTGTGAGTACGAGCGTGCGTCGGATCCCAGAGCTCGGTGTGACGATTGCGGTGACTGCAAACGGGATGGGAACACCGGGCAACTACGCGGATGATCTTGCAATCAACCTGGTCACACTCCTCGACACTCCCGCTCCGAGCGCGGCGCAAGCTGTTGCTGGTGCAAGCGGCGCGGGCCTTACCGCCGCAATCCGCGCAAACCCTGAACCCTTCCCCGTCACCCCACCTGCTTCGCTCCTCAACTGCGGGGGGAGCGGTACGAGTGCGAACGGCGCTCCATCATGGCTCGATCTCTCTTCCACTGAAACCGGCGACTGGTCTGGTGTCGTCACGGCGCTCGCTGAACTTCCCGACGGTCGGTTGGTTGCCGGAGGCGCCGCGCTGACTCGAGCGGGCGGCGTCGCAGTCTCCGGTCTCGCTGCTCGTGATCCCACGGATGGAAGATGGGCGTCGTTCGCCTCGCTCACCCGCGCCGATGGCAGCGCGGCCACGGTAAGTGCGATTCGCGTCGATGGAGCGCGCCAACGCCTCTATGTCGGCGGTGATTTCGTTCGCGTCGGCAACACCAAGAGTTCGATCGCGGCGAAGGGGATCGCGATGCTCAATCTAAGGAGTGGGCGCTGGAAGGTCCTCGGCGTCGGTTTAGGCGGAGGGGTGATCGTACGCTCGATCGATCTCGACGAGGCGAGTGGTCGGATCGTGGTCGGAGGGCGCTTTGCTGTTCGAGGAAAATCGAAGACGGTGAATGTTGGTGTCTGGGATGCGAGCCAAGGGTGGATTGAGCTGCAGGCGACCTCAGCAAGCGGCGTGCTCCAAGGGCTTGTGGAGTCTGTTGCGCTCACGGCTGACGGAGTGGTCCATGCGAGTGGCCACCTTCGCGTTGGGACTCAGGATGCCTTGATCGCGCAGTGGAATCCACTCGTCCCTGGATGGAGAGTGAGCGCGACGTCAAGCGTGTTGGGAGATGCGCCGCATACGTTGGTGCTTGATGCGAGTGGCACGCTTATCGCCGGCACGGGTATTGGCTGGTATGGCAGCCCGTTGATTCGTGAAAGTCAGTTGAGCGGATATGGATGGGAGCGAGTAGGGGCTGGCGTCACACGCGTGCGCCGCGCAGCATCGATCACTGCGCTGGTCGCAACACCTGAAGGGAGGGTCGTGGTGGGTGGAGCGTTCGATTCAGTCGGTAGCAGCGGAACGCAGCACATTGCCGTCTGGAGTGCCGCGAGCCAGTCCTTTAGCGCGATCGGAGAGGGGCTCGCTGCCGAGCCAGACGCGCTCGCAAGCTCCGTGAATTCCGTTGCGTACGCGTCGTTGCGACTGCGAAGTCTAGAACCGAGCGGCCGCGGGCGTACCTGCATCACGGCTTGGGGTGCGGCTCCTCCTTCAAAACCTGCCGCACCTGCGTTGACGGCGAAGCGCAAGAGCATCATCGTGAGTTGGGCGGCGCCAGTTGCAGGGAGTGCTCCGGCCGGGTGGATTGCGCAGGCAACGGCGAAGGGAAAGACGACGCGTTCGTGCCGTGCAATTGCGAGCGAACGGAGCTGCACGATCACCAACGTGGCTCCTGGCACCAAGTACAGCGTCCAGCTGCTGGCTTACACGATCCCAGCCGGCCCATCACCGCAATCAGATGCGTTGAAGATCGCTACCAAGAGGTAGCAACCCGCGCACTCCTGGCGTGTGCGGCAGGCACGCTCCTGAGTCAACTAGACTAAATTGGTGAATCGATCCCCACGCACGCTTGTGGTCGCGCTAATGAGCTCTACACTTGCTCTCTTGCTGCTCATTGGCTGCAGCAAAACTGTCCCCAGATACGACGCAGAAGCTCAAGGCCTTTTCAGGATCGTCGGATATGTCACCGCTGGCGCGGTTATGGATGTTATTGATGTCTCCAAGCTGACACATATCAATTACGCATTCCTGCTGCCGGACAAGAATGGAGCGCTGAAGCCATTCGGCTCATCCGCGCAACTGCGCCGCGTCGTGGCGCTTGCTGCCGAGGCGGATGTCAAGGTGATGATCTCAATCGGAGGCTGGGGCTGGGATGATGAATTTGAGGCACTTGCCTCGACGGAAGGGCGCCGCGCCCGGTTCGTGGCCGAGGTGGTTGACTTTGTACGGGAGTATGAACTTGACGGTGTGGATATTGATTGGGAGTATCCAGATGCTGGCGCATCAAGCGATAACTTTGTCTCACTAATGCAAGAGCTCCGAAATGCTCTTCCAGTGGGCAACCTGCTCACCACCGCGGTCATTGCCGATGCTGACAACGCATCGGGGGTTGACCCAGCAGTACTCAAGGTTGTCGACTTCGTGAACATCATGGCCTATGACGGTGGCGGCATGGAACATTCACCACTTGGCTTGGCACAAGAGGCGCTCGCATCGTGGGATGCCAAGGGTTTACCCAAAGAGAAGCGAGTTCTTGGCGTGCCGTTCTACGCCCGCCCCGGAAACCTCTCGTATCGCCAACTACTTGAGTCAGATCCAAAGGCAGCAAACGGTGATCAAATTACTTACTTTGACGAGATTCGCTATTACAACGGCCCAGCAACCCTTCGCGACAAGGTCGAGCTTGCACAGCTGGAGGCTTCTGGCATCATGATTTGGGAACTGTCGCAAGATGCGCTAGGGGACGATTCGCTTCTTACGGTGATTTGGGACGCGACTCGTCGATAGCGAAGAATTGTGAGAGGCTAACGGTGGTGGGTGCGACGTGGCAGACCGGAAAGACGGGGCGTGACGGCGGCGATCGACCCATAACTCGCGGCCCCGCACCGCGCGCGGCACGCGATGGATACACTCCGTTTGTCGCACAGCATGGGTTTGCTGCCGCCTACGAAGCCGGCCTTGCCCATGGGCTTGGTGATCGACTTGGCCAGACGCTAGTGGTGACGCAGCCCGAAGCCTGGGCGATCGTCGAGCCACGGTTCGGGCGCGCGCCAACCGCGCTCGTCTCTGCTAGAGCGCTAGACCAGGAGACGCTCGATGCGCTTGCGCAGGCGGCACCTGATGACGTGACCGTGGTCGGCATCGGTGGCGGGACCGCGATGGATGTGGCGAAGTGGATCTCATGGCGACGGAAGCTCCGACTCGTACAGTTGCCGACCCTCGCATCTGTCGACGCCTGCTTCACGCGGATGAGCGCTCTTCGTGATGGTGAGCGCGTGCGCTACGACGGCGATGCGGTCCCCGATGAGGTGCTGATCGACTACGAGATCTTGGGTTCAGCGCCCCCCGCGCTCCTCTCTGCTGGGATCGGCGACGTCCTCTCTTGCCTCACCGCCCTCGCCGATTGGAAGCTTGCGGTCGCCAAGGGGATCGATCCTGCGTGGAACGAGGACGGCGCGAAAGCCTCCGTCCGGTACATCGATGCACTCGAAGCGGCGGCGCCAGAGATCGCCGCGCGCTCAGAGGCAGGGATTCGCGCGCTGATGGAGTTGCACCGCGAGATTGGCTGGCGCTGCCATGACCTCGGTCACGCGCGCTTCGAAGAGGGGAGCGAGCACTTCTTCGCCTACTGCTTTGAAGCGGTAACCGGTCGCACGATCATGCATGGCGAACTCGTCGTGATGGGGGTGCTAGCAATGACTGCGCTGACTGAGATAGAACACGATCGCGCGCGGAGGATCATCACGTCGGCGGGCACACGTTGGCGACTTACCGACCTTGGGGTCACATGGACTGAGGTCGAGGCGACGCTGCGTGCGCTTCCGGAGTTTGCCCGCGCGGGCGGCTACTGGTACTCGTATGCGCATGACCGAGCGATCGGAGAGACTGAGTTGGCGACCGTTCGGCGTGCCCTTGACGCCTGATGCGACAATTGAGCCGTGGCTGAACTGCGCGTCGCCCTCACGTTTGATGCTGAGCATCCAGACCGCCCGCACCACCTGGTCGGTTCGGAAGATCGACTGCGCGAGATGCTCAGCGCGCTCAGCGTGCGCGGTACGTTCTTCATGCAGGGGCGATGGGCTGAGGCCTTCCCCGGACAGGCGCGCCGTATCGCGGACGATGGACACCTGATCGGCAACCACTCGCACTTTCACACCAAGATGCACCTGCTCACCGAAGCCGGGCTCTTGGAAGACATCAAGACTGCTGCTGGCGTAATCGAAACGATCTGCAAACGCAATCCGGCGCCGTGGTTCCGCTCGCCATTCGGCGCTGGCGCAAAGGATCCTCGCGTCCGCGCAGCGCTGGAGCAGCTCGCTTACACGCAAGTGCTTTGGAACGCGACAGGAGACGATTGGGATCATCGTACGTCGGCACAGCAGATGGAAGACGCTGCGGTGGCGAGCACCCTAGCGCATGGTGATGGGGCGATCCTTCTCTTCCACGCCTGGCCTTCGTATACGCATGAGAAGATCTCGCGGATTGTTGCGCGACTGCGTGAAGAGGGGGCGACGTTCGTGACCGTCGACCAACTTGATGCAAAAGAGATCCCAGACAACTTTGGCGAGATCGACTGGTGACTCGAACGGTGAAGCGGCGCAGCGGGACGAAAGCGGCCCTCATCGTAGGCGTCGACGGTGGGAACTCCAAGACGCATATCCTGGTCGCCGACACGCGCGGCACGCTGCTTGCCTGGGTTCGTGTTGGGGGGACCAATCCACAAGGCATCGGACTTGCCGCTGCGGCCGGCCGGCTTCGCTCTGGCATTGATGATGCCCTTACGCGCGCCAAGTGCGGTGGCGAGCGACCTGAGGCGGTTGCGCTTTGCATGGCTGGGATCGATACACCGCGCGACGCAAGAGCGGTGCGTGGTGCACTCGCGGGTCGTGGTGCTGTGCGGATTGCGAATCGTCTCTCAACACGAAACGACTCTGAAGCGGGGCTGCGAGTTGCGACATCGGACGGCGTAGGAATCGTAATCGTTGGAGGTGCCGGCGTGAATGCGATCGGCGTGAACGAGCAGGGGAAGACGGCACGCTTCGCCGCACTCGGTGATATCTCTGGCGACTTCGGCGGCGGCGGCGGGCTCGGCGTTGCCGCACTAGGTGCGGCGGTGCGTGCCCAAGAGGGTCGAGGTCCACGAACGAGTCTCGGACGTGCGATCTTGCGCGCCACTGGCCTCCCCTCGCTGCGCGCGCTCCTTGATGCGGTGCTGGACGATCGCGTCCCTAATGGCGGGGTCGGCGCGCTCGCGCGAGTCCTGCTGGAAGAGTCGGAGAGCGGTGATCGAGTGGCGCGCGAGATCGAGACACTGATGATTGACCACGCCGTTGCATACGCCGTTGCGGCGCAACGGCGCGCACCTTCACGACGGCGGCGCATTCCAATCGTGCTGATTGGCAGCACGATTCTCTCGTCGCTTCCGGGTTATCGATCCCGACTCTACGCGGCGCTCATCGCCGCGATTCCAAACGCCGAGATGCGACCGCTTCGCGAGCCACCTGTGCTCGGTGCACTTCTCTATGCGCTCGATGAATCTGGTGCTGGTCCTGCTGCCCGTGCCCGCGCGGAGATCTCGCTGCGCGCTGCGATCAAAAAAGCAAAACCTGTATCTATTTGACGCGCGAAGTTGTTAGAGCGCGAAGCGCGGAAGGCTTGCTGCATGCGCTGCGAGAAGCTCGCCGCCGATCACCTCTGCAACGTCGTGAGTCGGCACGAGCGGATTCAGTGCCAGCGCGTTAATTGCTGCTGCGCGGTCGCCAGAGAGTGCCGCCGCAATAGTGGCCTTGCCGAAGGCGCCGAGCTTGAGGATCAAGTCACGGCGAGCGCCTCCGAGTGACGCGATTGGGATCGGACGCGCACCCGTGGCGTTTACCTCGCTCAGCACTTCAATCACCTGATCGTCTGGGAGATCGGGGATTGCACCGTCATTCCGAACATTGACGACAAGTCGCGCAGGCTTCGATCCCGTCAGCGCTGCGATCAGGTCGAGTGCCGCTGCAGAGTAGAATGCGCCTCCGCGAGTTTCTAGGAGCTTCGGCTTTTCGGCGAGTGTGGGGTCCTTGTACATCTCAAGAAGTTCCGCTTCGATCTTTGCCACTTCAAGTCCGCGCGTTCCAGCGGCGCGCTGCTCAACGAGCACTTTCTCCGGCTCTGCGTAGTAGCGGAGGTAGTAACTTGGAATGGCGCGCTCCTCGCGCAGCTGTGCTTCGCTCCAGTCCGTCATCTCAGCGAGTTTCGCGCTCTCGGTTGCAATTAGGTCGGCGAGTTTTGACTGCCCGTCCACGCGAATCTCGCGATACCAGGCAGCGTGATTCAGGCCCGCCGATTCAATCTCCACGCGTTCAGGGGCAACGCCGAAGTGTTTCGCCGCATTGCGTTGCAGGCCGATCGCTGAGTTGCAGAGTCCGACGGCACGATGCCCCGCGCCGATGAGCGCCTGGCTCACCATGGAGACAGGATTCGCGAAGTCGAGCAGCCAGGCCTTCGGGCTGCGCGTTGCGAGCGCTTCGGCGATCTCAATCGTGGGAGGCACGGTGCGCAGCGCCTTCGCCCAACCGCCTGGGCCGACTGTCTCTTGACCGAGGACGCCGTGGGGGAGCGGGATCGACTCATCCTTGACGCGCGCCGCTGATCCGCCGATGCGGTACTGCACGAGACAGGCGTCCGGTCCGTCTAACGCTTCGTCACGTGAGGTAGTGAGCTTCAGCCGCCCGCTCCAGCCGGCCTTGTCGAGCATCCGCTTTGCCAAGCCGCCAAGGATCTCTAGGCGCGCGGGGTCAAGGTCCATAAAGACGAGTTCGTCCAGGGGGGTGCCGAGTCGCCCCTCGCCGATCCCTTCAATGAGCTCGGGGGTATAGGTACTTCCGGCTCCAATGATGCTGACCTTCATAGACCCCCTCAGCTGCGGTTCTGAGGCTGATTCTAGGCTCCCTACCTGCTCAGCCCCCGGCATCGGTTGCGCCAGCCGCGATCCACCACCCACCCGAACGGCTCCAGGCGTATCCCTTCACTTAGCAGGCCCCCTCCGTTGGAGGGCGCCCTCGCGAGAGATTAGGAGGGACTCAGGATGAAGAGGAAGTGGCGCCTCAGCGCGATTGCCGCGGTGATGATGCTTCTCGCCGTCGCGTGTGGAGGATCAACGTCTTCGACCGAACCGACGGAAGTGGTTCAGTTGCGCTGGTTCGTTGGCCTTGGAACAGGCGACAACGTAGAGACTCAGGTACCGGTGCAGCAGGCCGTTGTTGACAGGTGGAACGCGGCGAACCCGAACATTCAAGTCACCCTTGAGGTGGTGCCGAATGCGGACGCCAAAAACACCCTGCTCACACAGAACGCGGCAGGGAACCCACCCGATGTCGTTGGGCCAGCTGGCGTCGCCGGTTCCAACGGATTCTACGGACAGTGGCTGGACTTGACGCCGCTCATTGAAGAAACGGGCTATGACCTTGCGCAGTTCCCAGCAGCGGCCGTTGAGGCATTTGCGGTCGGTGGTCAAGGGCAACTCGGTCTTCCATTTGCCTCGTTCCCCTCATTCGTGTACTACCGTCCGTCGCTCTTCGAAGAGGCCGGGCTTGAACTACCGCCGACAGAGTACGGCGGCAAGTATGTGCTGAATGGAGCGGAAGTCGACTGGAGCTGGGAGACGGTGCGCGAGATCGGCATGCTCTTGACAGTCGATAGCGCAGGCAAGAATGCCACCGAGGCGGGCTTCAACAAGAACAAGATTGTTCAGTATGGCTACGCGCAGCCATGGAACGGCGCTCCTGAGTGGGGTAGTTGGTTCAAGCCAGGTCAGTTCCTGCAGTCAGATGGCAAGACACTTGCTGTTCCGGACGGCTGGATCGACGCATGGCAGTGGTACAACGACGCCGCATTTAAGGATTACTTCATGCCGAACGCTGATGTTGCTGCACTCGAGGAGTGGGGCCAAGGGAACGCCTTCCCGACGGGGAAGGTTGCGATTGCCCAGTCCTACACCTGGTATACCTGCTGTCTCGGTGACGTCCTCGGCGAAGATTGGAACATCGCCCCGACGCCGTCGTACGGGGGGACAATCAGCAATGACCTCAATGCGGACACCTTCCGCATTTCGGCTGGCAGCAAACACCCGAAAGAGGCCTTTCAGTTTATGACGTATCTGCTCGGCGAAGCCTCTGCTGAGTTGCTCGTCATCTACGGCGGCATGCCAGCCCGAGAGGCAGACCAGGACGCGTTCTTCGCGACCTTGGACGAGAAATTCCCGCAAGGCGTGAATTGGGACATTGCAAAGGCGAGCTACGCCAACGCATCAAGCCCAAGCGCTGAGGCGTATCTCCCGAACTATCTGAAGGCTCGGGAGTACATCTTCAGCGATTTCACGCCAAAGTTGACGAAGGCCGCGTTAAACGTGTCCGATTACGTGACGAACACGTTCCTCCCGGCCCTCCAAGCGATCGCGGACGAGGCGGAATAGCCACCGCGATCTGAAAGCGCAAACGGGAACTTGTTCGGGGCGGGTGCGACGTGGGTCGCATCCGCCCCGATAATACCGCCAAGAGTTAGGCAGAAGTGTGAATGAGGGGAGTGAACGTGCGCCTTTTTACGAACAAGAGGGAACGGCGCGAGGCGCAGTGGGGATTCATCTTCATCTCACCGTGGTTGATCGGCCTGACTGTGTTCTATGCCTTTCCAATAGTCGCAAGCCTCTTGCTTACCTTTTTTGATGCATCTCTCACCGGGGCGAGCCGTAGCTTTGAATTCATCGGCCTCGACAATTGGGTCAGATTCTTTGGTGACCCGCAGGCCTGGAACGCTCTTGGTGTCACTTTCCGATTCATACTGATCGCACTTCCTGTTGGGATCCTTGTGCCCTTGTCTGTTGCACTGATCCTCAACAGCAAGGCCTTGATGGCCCCTGGCACGTTTCGAGTCCTCTGGTTCCTTCCGTACGTCATCCCGTTCGTTGCGGGGATCATCGGCTGGACTGGCGTAATGGGACAAAACGGCCCTCTCAACACTCTGATCTCTTTATTCGGTATTGAGGAGCCACCCCTCTGGGTAAACGATCCAACCCTGATCTATCCCGCCCTCGTCTTGATGGGAATCTGGGGGATCGGTTCGGCAATCGTCATCTACCTCTCCGGTCTCGGTAGTGTGCCGACGGAGCTCTACGAAGCGGCCACCGTCGACGGTGCGGGTTGGTGGGCGAGCCTTCGCCACATTACGCTCCCCATGATCACGCCGGTCATCTTCTACACGCTCATCCTGGGGGTGGCAGGGAGCCTACAGTACTTCTTGGTGCCTCAGGTCTTAAACGGCGGGAACGGCAACCCGGAGGGGACGACGAGTTTCTTCAACATCTATCTCTTCAAGAACTTCTTCACATATCAAGATCCTTCGTATGGAGCCACTCTCGCGTGGGTGCTCTTCATCATCACGCTCGGACTCAGCCTGATCCTTTTCGGAACGCAGAAGCGCTGGGTCTACTACGCGGGAGGCGACAAGTGAGCGCAGTGGACGGTCTCAGCGCTGAATCTGCGGCAGCCGAGCACCTTGAGTCTACGAGGAGAGTCTCAGCGCGTCGCAGGATCCTCGCGACGTTTGCGGTGGCAATCCTGACCTTCCTCTTTTTCGCACCGCTCTTCAATCTGGCTTCTATCAGCCTGAAAGATCCAGACCAAGTCTATGCAGCCGGCTCGCCGCTCTATCCAGCGCGCGCGAAGCAGGTGGAGGTTGATGGAAAAGAGCGACCCGTGGTGCTTGTCCCACAGGATGACGGCAGCTTTAAGGAGATGGTACTCGTCAAGCCAGGTCGCCAGGAAAGCCTGCTCGCAGACCCAGCGGATGTCACGAAGACCATGCGATGGCAGGGATCGTGGCGCACGCTGGATAATGCGTGGGAGTTCTCAGCGACGTTCAATAACTTTGGCACCGTGTGGGAGATTCTTGACTACCCAACACTGTTGCGGAACACGCTCATCATCGCGGTGATCGGGACCATCGGCACTGTGGTCAGCTGTGTGCTTGTCGCATACGGATTTTCTCGCCTTCGTTTTCCAGGTCGCGGGAAACTCTTCCAGGTTATGGTCGCCACGATCTTCATTCCCGGCACCGTAACCCTGATTCCTACTTACATGCTGTTCCTTAATCTCGGCTGGGTGAACACGTGGCTGCCCCTCCTAGTGCCGACCTTCGTCGCGAATGCCTTCGACGTGTTCCTGATTAGGCAGTACATGATGACCATCCCTCGCGAACACGATGAGGCCGCTCAGATTGAGGGGGCGAGTCCATGGCAGACCCTGCGATATGTGATCATTCCGCAGTCGCGACCCGTGATCATCGCGGTCACGATCTTCCACTTCGTCTATTCGTGGAACGATTACTTCGGACCGTTGATCTACTTATCAACGAAACCAGAGCTGCAAACCCTCGGCATCGGGCTCTCCCGATTCTCGAGCCAGTATTCTGCGCGTGTCGGATATCCGGAGGCGGCGACCCTGATGACGATTGCGATCCCAATCATCCTGTTCATCATCTTCCAGCGCTACTTCGTGCGCGGAGTGGTAGTCACGGGGGTCGACAAGTAGCAGTAGTTTAGACAGAGCGCTCTGCGTGGCTCAGGCGACCCAGAAGTCGCGGCTGAACAGCATCAGCAGGAGTGCGAGGATCAGCGCGGATCCAAGGCTCCACGCCCGGTCAAACCAAGGACGGCGACCGAGGCCCGCGAGCCATATGGGGAGAGCGGGGACGATCGCCATGTAGCGAACGGTGCTCTGATGGTCGCCGCTGAGTCCGCTTGTCGCAATCAGCGCGAGGCTGAACGCCGCAATCTCCACCTGGCGCTGGCGCAACAGTGCGAGAGAGGCGACGACTGCAAGAATGAGCGAGATACGGTCGAGTGCGTAGGTGACGAGTGCTTCGCGGCCCTGTTCGAAAGCGTACGCGGCACCGGTGACCCAAGCGGCCAGGCTGCCCGTGATGTTGAGGTAGCCGCGACCGAAATAGAAGTCCTGCAGGCGCGCCCATCCTTCACCAAGTGCGGAGGTGCGCCAGATGAGGTGAGCAATGATCGGCAGACCGATGGCGAGCAGTGGAACCGCAGCAATGAAGATCGGGGCGATGCGGTGCGTACGCATGTCACGAAGTGCCGAGCTGAACGTGGCGCTGCCCCCAGCATTCCACCAGATGATCGCCAGCGGAATCGCTGTGAGCATGCCGTGCGCACGTGTGAGGGCCGCCGCAGTGGCAAGGGCTCCAGCCAAGAGCCAGTGCTGTCGGAGCGCAAGCGCGATCGCTCCGAACGCGAGACCGATGAAGAGGCCCTCGGTGTAGATCTGCGCAAAGAAGAGCGCGCCGGGGAAAATCAGCAGATAGGTAGCGGCGCGCGTGGAGAGCCCCGTTGCCTCTTCGCCACTCTGATCTACCTTTTTGAAACGACGTCGAACCAGATCATCGAGCGCAAAGAGTCCGGCGAGTGTGCCAAGCAGCGTGATGATGAGCCCAGCGAGGGTTGCCGTGGCGATGGCACTGAGACCGATCAGCGAGAGCGGAGCGGCGACAACCCGGATGAGCGCTGGATAGAAGGGGAAGAATGAGTAGTTCCTAGGGATTTCCAGATTCGTCTTGGGATCCGTTGCGGTACCCGCGATCGGATCGTCGTAACCGCCGACAGCGATTCCAAGGTAGTACTCACTGTCCCATGCCACCTGCTGGTTCAGGAAGTCTTCGTTGAGGTAGTCCTTGAAGAGGTTGTTGCCGAGCTCAGTCTCCCACGAGCTCCAGGAGACAGCATAGTCGGGTCGCACGAGCCTCACTCGCTCGTAGCTGATTGCCTGGAAGGAGATGATGATCACGGCCCAGAGCGCCCAAACTGTGACGATCGTCTTGCGATGGCCGTTGAGCCACGCAAGTCTCACGAAGGAACTCGCTCGGTCTTGCCGCTCTCCGCGGATCGATACGCGGCCTCCATGATCGCGACCGCCGCAGGGCCACACTCGTCGAGGAGCGATGGCGCACCGTTGATCACGGCGACCATGTGGGCGATCTGCGCGGCGTAGATGCTTGGATCGCAGTGGTCAGACTTTTTGACCGGCGGGCCAGAAAGGGTGTGCTCCTTGTCGGTCTCGGCCCCCGGGACCACGGCGGTTGGGAAGAGGGTTGCGGTGCCGGCCTCGCCATAGAGGCGGAGGCTCGCCTCTGGTCCATCGGCATACGGCTGCCACCACCCCGCTTCAACTTCCGACCAGGTTCCACCCTCCCAGTCGATGCGGATGCTCGCTGTATCCTCAACGTCACCATTGATGAAACGGCGCGCGGTACGAGCGGAGACAGCCAGCGCTCTCGGCTCACCAAGGACGAAACGTAGCGTGTCGATTGCGTGGATCCCCATGTCAGCAACGGCGCCACCACCAGCGAACTTCGCCTCCGTGAACCAACCTGACGGACCCCAGCCGGTGTGCACCCCGCAACCGCGACTCCGGTAGACCGCACCAATCACTCCTGCCGCAACCTGATCGCGCAGCCAAGTTGCCTCTTGGTCTACACGCCACATGTGCGCCGTTGCCGCGTGCCGCGAATTGATGCGCGCGCGATCTGCGAGCGACTTCGCATCGGCAAAACTCGTGGTCATCGGCTTCTCGATAAGTAAATGCACACCTGCGTCGAGGAGTCGAAGCCCGACGGGTGCATGCATTGAGTTCGGCGTGCAGAGGATCGCAACATCAAATTCGCTGCGTGCTGCCGCTGCAACAAGGCCCTCTTCGCCGTCGAGCCACGGGACGTGGGCACGCGCCGCCAGTTCGCATGCGCTGCCGCTTCGGCCCGCAACAGCGACGAGCGTCGCCCCGGTCGTTGCGGCGATTGCGGCCGCGTGAATCTTAGCGATATATCCACCGCCGTGAATTGCGAAGCGCACCTCGCTGGTCACAACGAAATCTCCTTGGGGACGTTGAGGGCTCAGCCCGCTGCCATCGCGGCGGCGACCTTTTTCAGTGTGTCGGGGTGACGCTGCAACTTGAGCAGCGCTTCGACCGTCTGGTCAATCCCCTCCTTGCCAGCACGAAAAATGTTTTCGTCTAGGTAAATCTGTTCGTGCTTCGCGGCACGATCGGCCACGGGTGTATGCCACCCTTTCGGATCCATTTGTTTTTGGTACTGCACTGGCACGGGCATGCGTGAAAGGTGCGGCTGGAAGAGCTCGTAGTCGCTCATTGACTCGTAACCGACCCAGCAGCCGATCCCTTCTGCATCGAGCGCCTCGCAGACCGCGGCATTGCCAACGTTTCCGTACGCGTCTGGATCGATCGCGATGATGAAACGGTAGAAAGAGAAGCGCGTGACACGGTCGAAGACTTTTAGTGCACGGACTCCCTTAACTTTGGCGAGCTGCTCCTCCATGTAGCGACCGTTCGCCTCCCGTTCTGCACGCTGTGCCTCAAAACGCTCCATCTGCGTGTTCAGGAGCGCAGCGTGGAGCTCACCGAGTCGGAAATTCGCGCCAAACGTAAACTCCTTGCCAGCGTCATCCTTTGCGCGACCGCAGTCGATGAGTGAGTGCGCGCGTCGAGCGAGGGCTTCGTCTTTGGTCAACAGGGTCCCGCCCTCTCCTGCGGTGAGAATCTTCGAGCTTTGGTGGCTGAAGGATCCGAAATCTCCGATGAGGCCAATGCCCTGCCCGCCCCACTCCTTCCCCTGGCTGTGAGCGCAGTCTTCGACGATAGCGAGCCCATGTCTCCGCGCGATCGCAACGATCGCATCCATATCAGAGACGTTCTGGCCGCAATGGACCGGCATGATCGCCTTCGTGCGCGAGGTGATCGCGGACTCCACCGCCTTCGGATCAATTGTCCACGCCTCTGGCTCCACGTCCACCACGACAGGAAGAGCGCCAGCGGCGATGGGTGCGTATCCGGTCGCAGAGAAGGTAAGCGCTGGGATGATCACCTCGTCGCCCCAGCCGATGCCGAGCGCCTTGAGGGCGACCTCCATGGTCACCGTGCCATTGACCATTAAGATGCCGTGCGCACCAGATTTTCCTCCGTTCTGGTACGCGGCAAAGGTGTCGCAGAAGCGTGCATTGTACTTTCCAGGCTCGGGGAAGCCACCCCATTTGCCGCTGCGGAGGACTTCGAGCACGATTGCCTCATCTTTGCCGTCAAAGACTGGCCAGTTCGGAAACTCCGTTGATCGAACCGGGCTACCTCCTGCAATCGCCAGCTGCTCGCTCATCGCTCCTCCTACTGCTATGTTGACACCCAACCATCAATACGATGTGCATCACCTAGCATACCCGACTTAAATGCCTCGGTTTTCGTTCGTTGCGATGCGCCGTCAACGCAATCTTTACTGGCTCACCGCCTGACGCCTGTAATGCTGATCCCGCGCGCGATTACCCGTTGCGCAAGGGCAAAGATCACGATAAGTGGTGCCAGGGCGACCACCGAGCCGGCGAGCAGCAGGTGCCACTGACGGGAAAATTTGTTGACAAACCCGGAGAGCCCGACGGGGAGCGTCATCGCGGAGGGGTCGGGGAGGTAGAGGAGCGGGCGCAGGAAGTCGTTCCACATGTAGATGAAATGAAAGACGGCGACGATGGCGAGGGCGGGGGCGCACATTGGCAGGATGATGCGAATGAAGATGTGCAGCTCGTTTGCACCGTCAACTCGGGCCGCATCGACCATGTCGCGCGGCAGACCAAGCATGAACTGACGCAGCAAGAAGATGTTGAACGCGCCACCGCCAAGGAACCACGGAAGCAGGATCGGCAGCGGCGTGTTGATCAGTCCGAGCTTTGCCCAGACGATGTACTCAGGGATGATCAGTACTTGGTATGGAACGAGGATCGTTAGGAGCACCATCCCGAATGCAAGACGGCTCCCGCGTGCGTGCAGCACCGCGAATCCATATGCGCAGAAGGCTGAGGTGAGCGTCGCACCGAGCGTGCCAACGATTGCGATGAACGTAGAGTTTAAGAACCACGTTGCGATCGGTGCTCGTCGGAAAACCTCCGCGTAGTTCGCCCACTGCGGTTCCGCTGGGAGGAGGGTGAACGATCCAGTCGCGATCTCAGCTGGCGTCTTCAGTGATGTGCCGAGCTGCCAGGCAAAGGGGAGCAAGAAAAGGAGCGAGAAGAGGGTGAGCCCAGCATAGATCGCTACCCGACGAGGCGAGATCATTGGGATGGTCCGCGCGCCACTAGTTGTCATAGAAGACCCATCGCTTCGAGAGCCTAAAGTTCACGATCGTGAGTAGCAGGACGACCGCAGTGAGCAGCCAGGCCACGGCCGATCCGAACCCGAAGTCCAGGTTTCGAATCAGCAGTCGATAGATCAAAAGAGCGACGGACATTGACTCGTTTGCCGGTCCGCCGCCGCCTCCTGAGACTACATAGGTTTCCGTGAAGAGAGAGAGTCCGCTGATGAGCCCGATCACCAGGTTGAAGAAGAGGGTGGGCGAGAGGAGCGGCAGGGTGATCGAGAAGAAGCGCCGAAGGGGTCCCGCGCCATCGCACTCGCACGCCTCAAGGATGTCCTTTGAGATTTGCTGCAGCCCGGCGAGGAAGATGAGCGTCATCCCGCCAGTCCCAGCCCAGATGAGCATGAAGATGATCCCCCAGCGCACCGATTCTGGTTCATTGAACCAGGCGGGGCCCGCGATGCCCAAAACTTCAAGCCCCCGATTGACGAGCCCTTCTGAGCCGAGGATGAAGCGCCAAAGCGCAGCGGTCGCGACGCCTGCGACAACGGTCGGGAGGTAGAACGCCATGCGATAGAGCGCCATTCCTTTCACCTTCTGGTTCAGGAGTAGCGCAAAGGACAGCCCAATGATCAGCTGCATCGGGACGGCGATCACCGTAATCATCGCCGTATTGCTGAACGCCTTTAGGACGACCTTCCCTTTACCGTCGAGATCAGTTAGGTCTGCGTAGTTCTCAAATCCGACGAGGGCTGGTACGCCGCGGAGGTTCCACTCCATGAACGAGAGGGCAAACGATGCGATCAGCGGTACGAATGCGAAGAGCAGAAAGCCGAGCACGAACGGCGTTATGAAGAACCAGAACCAGCGCTCCTCAACCCGCTGGAGCGCAGGGAGTGGAGCGAAGAGGGAGCGGAACCGGCTGAGCCGGCCCGCTCCCTCGTTGATCCGTTGCATCTCCTCTATCGCTCAGCCCGGGAGGCGGTGCGATAGACCCATCACTGGAGCGGCGCAGCAGCGGTCGACTGTTCGACCAGCGCATCAAGATGCGACTGCCAGTCGTACTGCTCGTCCGCGGTGAATGCCTCCTCGAACCCTGCACCGACCACGTCCCAGAATCCAGGCGACCACTGCCCAGTAATCGGTTCGAGTGCAATGTTCGCATTTCCGATCTTGGTGATCTCACACTTACTCAAGGGCAGTGCGTCCGTCTTGCAGTAGACCTCGTCGAGGACAGCAGAGATCGGCGAACTGTTGTAGCCAGCGATCGCGTCGCGCTTCTGTCCTTCAAGGTCCGTGAGGAACTTCACGTACTCCCAGGCCCACGCCTTGTTTTTGGAGCTCGCTGACACTCCGAAGCCGGAAGCGGCGCCCTGGATCTTGCCGTTCCCTTCCACGGGGACGGAGACCGCACCCCACTCGAACGCGCCTGCTGAGTTCGCGATGATGGCTGGAGACTCCCAAGTTCCAGAGATCAGCATCGCCACATTACCAGCCGAGAAGTTCTGCTCACCTGCCGAGTCCGCATCGGAGAGTCCGCCAAATTTGGCGCCTGGCTCCCAATTCAATACGCCCTCTCGGCTCAGGTCGTCGAGTGTCTTGAGCGCTTCGGCACAGCCCGGACCGTTGTACGTGTACTCGGTCGCCGCGGAGTCGTCGTTGCTGAGCTCGCAGCCATACATGCGCATCCACGCCACATACTGCTCGGTCCACGCCAATGAGAGACCAAACTTTTTGAGGGACTTCTTGGTCGTCTTTCGTGCGCTGTCAACAAACTCCGCGATCGTCCAATCGTTCGTCGGCTCAGCGACGCCTGCCTTCTTGAACAGGTCCTTGTTGTAGTAGACAAAGTTGAATGGCAACACGCTGTTTGGCATCACCAACTGGGCGCCGTCGAGCTGAAACGACTTCAACAGCGACTCTGGATAGGGGCTCAGGTCGAACCCAGTGTCCTCAATAAATCCGTCGAGGGGCTCGAACGCGCCGGCTATTGCGAACTGCGTGAACCCAGTATCGGTATCTGTCCAGAGTACGTCACCCTGGGTGCCCGCGGCGACCTGGGGGAGTACTGTGTCAATGTACTCGCTGCTCTGCACGATCTCGATAGTGACATTCGGATGCAGGGCGGTGAAATCGGCCGCCTGTGCCTGTCGATACTCGAGTTCCGCCTGTCCACCAGCATTGTAGATCTGGACGGTAAGCGTCACTGGATCGGTGGTGAGCCCTCCATCAGGGCTCTCGGAGCTGCCAGTGTCGCCTGAGCCGCCGCAAGCGCCTGCGATCAACCCGACGACCAGCGCAACCGCGGTGGTACGTCGCCATGAAACCTGTGCCATTGACCTCTCCTCTTCGTGCTTGCCCCGTAGGCACTCGCCTCGGGTGCTTCAAGGCTCCCACAGGTTCAGATTGCATAGCGCCCCTGTCTCACGCTACGCCCGAAGGAGGCGACTATCCTGATGCGATGAACTCCGCCCCAAACGCGTCGGATCAGATCGTGAGCGTCAGCAACCCCCTGATCAAGGAGTTGCGTGAACTTCGCACGCCGAAGGGGCGGAAGGAACAGCGTCGCTTCTTCGCGGAAGGGGAGCGGACCCTCGCGGAGGCGGCCCGCGCGGGGTGGCGCGCCAGCATTCTGCTCGTAGGGCCGGGCAGAGAAGGGGGTACGCTCACAGCGGAGCGCGTGATCCGCGTTTCCAATGAAGTGCTCTCAAAGGTGACTGGTCGCGAGAACCCACAGCCGCACCTCGGCGTATTCGCAGAGCCCGCAGCTGAGACGCAGGGGGTACAGCAGATTGATCCGAATGTCGCGACACGATGGCTGATGCTTGAAGGTGCGCGAGACCCCGGAAACCTTGGCAGCTGCATCCGCAGTGCCGACGCCGTAGGGGCGGGCGGTGTCATCTTGGTTGGCGACACCTGCGACCCATATAGCGTGGAGTGCGTTCGTGCCACGATGGGTTCGATCTTTGCGGTTCCAATCTTTCGCGTGAGCGACGTGGACGCGCGCGAGCTGCTCGCGCGCTGGCCCGGTGAGAGCGTCGCGACGGCGGGTGATGCGCCGTCAGACTATGCTGCGGTCACATATCGCGTCCCCGCAATCATTGTTGTTGGCAGCGAGGCGGAAGGACTCTCACCAGCGCTACGCGCCGCGTGTCGTGTGGCGGTGAGCATTCCAATGCTCGGCAGTGCGGAGAGCCTCAACCTCGGCGTTGCTGCAGCAATCACCCTGTACGCGGCCGAGCGCGCGCAGCGATAAGGGGTTCGACATGCCACGGAACGAGCGAGCGGCAGACCTTGGGATCACGACCGGTCGCTTTTTGCACGGCCCGCGCAACGCGATCAGCGACGTCAAGGGCGTGCGCGTTGCCACCGAGACCCTGATTGAGGGCGACGGAGAGTTGATTCGCGGAAGAGGACCGATTCGAACGGGTGTCACCGCAATCCTGCCGCAGGCCCTGGAATCAATGAGGCATCCGCTCTTCGCTGGCACGCACCGGCTGAACGGCAACGGAGAGTTGACGGGTCTGGAGTGGATTCGCGAATCAGGGTTTCTGACCACGCCGGTCTGCATCACCAACACGCACTCCGTCGGCGTGGTTCACGACGAGATGATTCGTTGGTCGCTCGACAACGTACGCGGGGCGCCTGCATGGAGTCTCCCAGTGGTCGCCGAGACATTTGACGGCGTCCTAAATGATATCAACGGATTTCACATCACTGCGGCGCATGCACGCGCCGCGCTTGATGCCGCCGCCGCACTCCCTGTCGGCGCAGCGGTGCCGCGCGGTAATCAGGGTGGTGGCACGGGAATGATCTGTCATGGATTCAAGGGTGGCAACGGCACGTCAAGTCGCACCCTCCCCGCGGAACTTGGCGGATATTCCGTCGGCGTGTTCGTCCAGGCGAACCATGGTCGTCGCCATCGGCTCACTATTGCAGGACGCGCACTTGGCGCTGAGGGAGGCGTGCTTGACACTGTCAAGTACCCGCTCCCTTGGAAGGCGGCGCCGCTATTCACGCCAACAGAGACGCCGCCTGGGCCAGCGCCTGATGATCCGCGCGGCGGCGCAGGCTCCATCATCGTGATTGTGGCCACTGACGCACCACTGCTTCCCATACAACTTGACCGCCTCGCGCAGCGCGCGGTGTTGGGGATCGCGCGTGTTGGTGGTGTGGGCGAACACTCATCGGGTGATCTGGTCCTGAGCTTCTCAACGGCTAACGCGAATCTTCCCCCAGAAGATCTGGAGCCGGTCGCGCCGTTTAGTCGGGATGTAGAAATGTTGATCAACGCGCACATCTCATCACTCTTTGAGGCGACCGTGGACGCAACCGAAGAGGCAATTCTTGACGCAATGATTGCAGCCGAGCGCATGGTCGGCGCGAACAGCGCTGAAGCGATCGCACTCCCTCTGGATGTGGTGCGGAGCGCGCTAGCCTGATCCGATGAACCTTCCGCCACTCGGCAGCCCGCGCGCATGGCCACCGATCGTCCAGGCACTCGCCTGGGCGGCACTCGCGAGCGCCGCGGTACTCCTCATTGGTGCAGGACTCGCACAGGTCGCGACGCTCGTCAGCGCGCAGAGTGCCCTGATCGCAGCCCTGATCGCGGGATGGCTCCTTGCAACACTTGCAGACGCACCGATCGACGCGCTATCGCGTCGCGGCATGGCTCGACGTCGTGCCGTGATCTTGGTCTGGGTGCTCGGTGCAGTCCCGGTGCTCGTGATCATCGCGGAGCTCATCTTCGCTTTGGCGACCTCGCTCAGCGTGGTCGTATCGGCAGCGCCGCCAACGCGTGCAGAGATTGGGGAATTGATCGCCCGCCCAAGTGAGCTTCTTCGTTCGATTGGAATCCAGGTTGATCTCGTTCCGATTGCCTCTGAGGCCCTTACCCTCGTCCGCAGCGTGGCGGCTGAAGTGCAGGCGAACATTGCGAACATCGCTGCCGGCGCAGTCGCGGCACTGGGGCCGGTCATCCTTGCGATTGGACTCGGTGTGATCCTCTCGGCAAACCCCGACTACGTCGGTGTGTTGAACATCTTCCTCCCTCGCGCCAGCGAGGCATCCGTTCATCGGTCTCGAGAGGTCCTTGAATCAATCTTGGCGCGCTTCATCGGACGCCACCTTCTTCTCGGTCTCACCTTCGGCCTCTCTGCGGGACTCGGAGCCTCATTTGCCGGCGCCGATGCGGTGTTGGCGGGCACCCTCGGCGGTCTCGTAATGGCGATCCCAACGATTGGCCAAGGTGCGGCGGTGGCTCCACCACTCCTCCTCGCACTGCTGAGCGCTGGCGACCAGACGCTGATTGGCGTGATCATCATTCTGGCCAGTTGGCTCCTCGTTGCAACACAACTTGCGCCGAAACTTCTAGACGGGGTACTTCGACTTTCAGGGGCAACGGTCTTCATTGCTGGTACGGCAGGCGGTTTGGTGGCGGGAATCCCTGGTGCGATCTTCGCCCTCCCGGTTGTTGCAGCGGTGGCCGCCTTGCGCCGACCTGAGACAACGCGCAGCGCGAGGGGACGAGCGCGTCGAAGAACGTGATCGGGGCCACACGGTGGCGCGGGCCATTTCGCCATCGTAATTATCGACTCTTCTGGGGCGGTCAACTCATTTCGCTCGCTGGCACATGGATGCAATCCATCGCCCAAGCGTGGCTGATCACTGAGCTCACGCCAGACCCCGTCTGGCTCGGTGTGGTTGCTGCGGCGCAATTCACCCCTGTCCTCATCTTCGGGCTCTTCGGTGGCGTCCTCGCAGACGTGCTGCCGAAGCGGCAGGCGCTGATTGGCACGCAGGCTGCTTTGATGATCCTGGCGTTACTTCACGCGCTCCTGGTCGCGTTCGGCGTGATCACGATCCCACTACTGATCCTCCTTGCAGTCGCTCTTGGTACCCTCAATGCGGTCGACATGCCGATCCGACAGTCCTTCTTATCTGAGATGGTTCCACGCGAAGAGGTGGGACGCGCCGTTGCCTTCAACTCTGCGATGTTCAATGGCTCGCGCGTGATTGGTCCTGCAATCGGCGGCGTCTTGATCAGTGTGATCGGCGTAGCGGGATGTTTCGCCGTGAATGGTGCGAGCTTCCTCGCCACGCTCCTTGCGCTCCTCCTGATGCGGGAGGTGGAGTTGCATGCCGCACCTCGCGGTGTACGCCCCCGCACTGTTCAGGCGGTGACGACGAGCCTGATGGAGGGCCTACGCTACGTGCGGCGCACTCCAATCGTGGCCCTCTGCGTGTTTGTGATCGGCGTAATCTCCGGTGTGGCGATGAACTTTAACGTCATCATTCCGCCACTCTCCCGTGTGGTGCTGCAGATTGGTGCCGCTGGCCTCGGCGGCTTGATGGCGGCGGTTGGCCTCGGCTCACTCCTCGGCGCCCTGACGGTCGCGGCGCTTCGGGAGCCACACAAAAGATTGATTGTGATCGGCGGCGCACTGCTCGGCGTGTTTAGCGTGGCGGCGGGAGCCGCTGCCGAGAGCGGCCTCGCCGTTGCCGTGCCGCTAACAGGCCTCGCACTCTTCGGTGCAGGGTTCGGCGCGATCTCCATGGCGGCGACCGCCAATGCCTCCATCCAAACCACCACGCCAGCGCCGCTTCGCGGCAGGGTGATGAGCGTCTACACCACCGTCTTCGCGGGGTCTACGCCGATCGGCGGGCTCGCGACTGGTGCCGCCGTCTCACTCCTCGGTGCGAGTGGTGCGCTCGCGCTCGCCGGACTTCTCGCCATGCTCGCTGCGGCGTTTGCAATGTTCTACTGGCGTTCGCTCCTTCACTGAGCGGGGAACCCTTCGCCCAAGATGAGCGCCGCCGCTCGCGCTGGCGCGCCGTCAAGTTCAGCTCGCGGTCCGAGATAACGTTCGGCGAACGCGTGATATCGCTCACGCGACACGGCATCACCGTGCGCCTGACTGGCGGCAAGGTGCGCCGCAACATCGTCGGCAGTACTCACGCGCTGACCGATCCCATCGCTCGCGGAGAGATCGGCGAAGAGGCCAGGGTCATCCGAGTACTCCGCGATGTCATCGATGGCGAGAAGGAGCGGCCGAGACAACAGCGACCAGAGGAACACCGACGATGAGTAGTCGGTGAAGAGAGCATCCGCAACGGGGAAGAGCTCCTCCACCGGCGTCCTGCGATCAACGATGAGGCATGACGGATGCGTTGCGGTGTCCGTGATCGGCACCAGTGGGTGCGCCTTGATTAGAACGATCCAGTCAGTTGGCAGCGAGGAGGCGATCGCATCTGGCGAGATCGTGAGGGCGGTTCTTCGACTGACTCCACGACCTCGGAATGTTGGGGCGTACAGGAGCACGCGACGCCCTGCTAAGGATGGATACTGCTCGCGAAGCGCGGCGGCGCGCGCAGCAACGCGGGATTCGCTCGCAAGCCATGCGCAATGGAGAGGTCCCACGGCGTAGACGCGCTCCACTGACATCTGGAACGCTTCGGCGTACGCGGGCCGGACCTCTTCCGACGAGACGAGCGCAGCGTCGTACCCGCGATGCATGAAGGGGCGCAGCGCGCCATCGGCGAGGGTGCTGGCGCCCCGTGATGCGTGACCGAAGCGTTTGTACGCCCCCTCTGCGTGCCAGACCTGAAACACGCGGCTGCCGCTCCTCCCCGTGGTGATGAGCACCGGGAGCCACGCGTTGTCAATGATTGTGACCTTCGTGCGATGGCGCGCCCAGGTAGCTCCAATCAGATGAAGGAGGTAGCGGACTTTGGAGGTGATCCCATAGCCGTATGGCACAAGGGCAACGCGTTGTCCGAGTGAAGGTGCAGCCTCCCGAATCGCCGCTGAGAGTGCGGCGAGCTGTGGCCCGAGCGTACGATCGCGCGAGGAGGCGAAGAGGACCTCGTTCTTTAAGGCGAAGCGCTGTGCGATGAAGGCGACAAGGCCGAGCACGAGCCGCGTGAGCGTGAGTTCAAATCGATTCACTCTCGCATCCTATACTCCCGCCATGCTGAACTCCCTACGCGGACGCCTGCGTCGCATCTTGTCACTGCGCACGATCGTCCGAGTGCTCGCCGCGCGAGCGGGCGCCGCTGCCGCTCGGCTCGGACCAGTCCGTGAGCGCGTCTACATCGCCGCGAATCGCGATGGTGAGTTGCGAGGGAACCTCGCGGAGATTCATCGTGCGCTCCAGTCCCACGCCCCAACTCCGCGAATACTGCTTGAAGTTCAGGCAACGTTGGAGGGCGGCGAGATCCCGCTCATTAGCCTCGTCGAGGGGGTCTTTCGCATCTTCTTGCGTTCCTACCGAGTCGCTTCCTCACGATTGGTCATCGTGGACGACTACTTCTTTCCAATCTATCCCGTGAAGAAGCGGCCGGGCGTGACGATCGTGCAGGTATGGCACGCCTGTGGTGCGTTCAAGCGCTTCGGGCGCGCCACCCTTGAGGCTGAGTGGGGTGCTGATCAGATGTTCCTGAAGTGGGTGCCGATCCACTCCAACTACGACCTCATGCTTGTTTCGTCCGCCTCGGTTGCGCCGATCTATGCGGAGGCGTTCGGTCAGCCAGTGGAGAGGATCAGTGCTGCGTTTGGGATCCCGCGGACTGATGCGCTCCTCCCTTCGCCGCAACGAGACGCGCGCGAGCGAGCGATTCGCGAGCGACTCGGGCTTCACGATGGGAGAACGACAATCCTCTACGCACCGACCTTCCGCGGCACGGACCTAAAGCGGGCCGCAGCGCCCGAGCTGCTTGACATCGCTGCGTTGAGCCGGGCGCTCGGCAGCAAGTACCGTCTGATCCTGCGCCTCCACCCGTTTGTGAAGTCCGCGATGCACATTCCACCTGAGGTTGGTGACTTTGTTGTGGACGCTTCCGCCGAGCCAGACGTGAATGAGGTGATGCTCGCTGGCGACATTCTGGTGAGCGATTACTCCAGCATCATCTTCGAGTACGCACTGCTCAATCGACCGATGGCCTTCCTCGCCCCTGACCTTGCGGCGTATGAGCGCGAGCGCGGTTTCTTCTTCGACTATCGCACTGGCGTCCCAGGGCCTGTGCTGGAGAGCACCGAGCAGCTCGCGCGCTGGATCGGGGCGAAAGCGTTTGATCAACAGCGGGTGCGCGACTTCGCCACAGCCTCGTTTGACGTGATGGATGGACGCGCGACGGAGCGGTTCGTCTCCGAGATTGCTCTCCCCGCTCTGCGCGGCGAACCGATCCGCATCCCGCCGCCAATGACTCGCACGTAAGAGCGGGTCTCCTGCGCGCGGGGGTATGCTGCTCCGCGTGAAGCAGTTTGGGATCATCCTCGCCGGTGGCTCTGGTCAGCGATTCGGCGACCAGATTCCGAAGCAGTTCATTCGCCTCGCAGGAGAGAGTGTCCTGCGGCGGAGTGTAGTGGCGCTCGCCTCTGGCGGGCCGTTCGATCAGATCGTTGTTGCCGCCAACCCCGACTGGCTGCAGGAGACGAAAGACGGCCTCAAGGATCTTCAGGGGATCAACATCTTCGTGGTCCCTGGCGGGAGTAGTCGCAACGAATCCACTCGCGCGGCTCTCGACGCGCTCAATGCGGACGATGGAGACATCGTTCTAATCCACGACGCGGTGCGCCCTCTCCTTTCGCGCGAGGTTGTGGAGCGCGTGATCGCGCCACTAGTTGCTGGTCGCGCGGATGCCGTGGATACCACCATCCCCACGCCGGACACACTCGTTATCGTCGACGGCGAAAAGATCACCGACATCCCGAATCGTAGCCTTTATCGACGCGGTCAGACACCACAAGGGTTCATTGTTGGAGCTCTCCGAACTGCGTACGCGAAGGCGCCGGAGGGTTCTCAGGCGACCGACGATTGCACCCTCGTCCTTCGCAATGTTCCTGGCGCGCGCCTCCTCCATGTTGATGGTGCCGAGGAGAACATCAAGATCACGACGCGAATAGACCACGTGCTCGCCGATCGCCTGATCCAGCTGCAGTCTATCCCACCAGAGAAGGCAACGAGCCCTGAAGGGAACCAAACGTACTGGAGCGGTCGACGTGCGGCGATCATTGGAGGAACGTCTGGCATTGGTGCGGCGATCGCGGCGGAGCTCACAGGAGTTGGCGCGCGCGTACACGCGGTGGGAAGGAGCACCGATGCCGATGTCACTACCGCGAACGGAGCCGAAGCGGCACTCACCTCAGCCGCTCAGAACCTGGGCGGGATTGACGATCTAATCGTCACCGCAGGCGTGCTCCATAAGGGTGATCTCGCCGATCAAGACGCGAGCGTCATTGAAGAGACGTTGGCGGTGAATCTTGCGGCAAGCGTCTATCTGGCTCGCGCCGCACATGCACACCTCGCGGTGAGTCGCGGGTCACTGACGCTCTTTACCTCAAGCTCGTTCACCAAAGGTCGAGCGGAGTACGCGGTCTACAGTGCAACAAAGGCGGCGATCGTCAATTTGACGCAAGCGCTCGCGGACGAGTGGATTGACGCGTCAATTCGCGTCAATGCGGTTGCACCAGAGCGGGCGAACACCCCAATGCGACAGGCCGCGTTTCCGAACGAAGATCACGCAGCGCTCTTAACTCCCGAGGAGGTGGCCGCCGCCACACTCCGACTCGTCGCCTCTGGCCTTACCGGCCAGGTCCTCGACGTCCGCCGCTGACCGATCGCACGCGACGCAAGAAATCTTTCGTGCGCGGGTCGCGTGGTGAACCAAAGATGCGCTTCGGCGAACCCTCCTCAACGAGGCGACCACCCTCCAGATAGCAGATACGATTCGCAACGTCGGCGGCGAACGCCATCTCATGCGTTGCGATCAGCATCGTCATGCCACTCTCTGCGAGGGCGCGCAGCGTTTCGAGCACCTCGGCAACCAGGACCGGATCAAGTGCGCTCGTGATCTCGTCAAGGAGGAGCACTTTCGGTTCAGTCGCAAGCGCGCGGGCGATGGCGGCGCGCTGCTGTTGACCGCCAGAGAGCTTATCCGGATACTCGCGAGCCTTCTCTGCAAGCCCGAGCGACTTGAGGAGATCTCTTGCACGGCGTTCGGCGGCGCGTGGAGTCAAACCGAGGGCAACGCGCGGCGCAAGTGCAACGTTCTCTTGGACCGTTAGGTGCGGGAAGAGGTTGAAGCCCTGGAAGACAATGCCGAGCCGCCGTCGTGTCTCATCCACGTTGCGGTCTTCATAGGCAATGCGTGTGCCCTCGAGGTGGAGGCTGCCGCCATCAATTGGCTCGAGGAGATCTGCGCAGCGCAAGAGCGTTGACTTCCCTGATCCAGATGCGCCGATCAGGCAGACCACTTCGTGCTCGGCAAGGCTGAGGTTGACCCCGTCCAGCACGAGTCGGCCGTCGTAACGTTTCTTCAGCCCCTTGAGCTCAATCGCCGGAGCTCGTCGTGGCGCGGCCATCAGCGGGTTCCTCCCAACTGCGCGTTGCGATCCTTTGCGGCGAGTCGATCGACGAGACGCGTCATGGGGATCGTGATGATCAAGAAGATGAGCGCCGTGGTCATCAGCGGGGTGAAGTTGAAGCTCGCCGCCTTCAGGATCTGTGCCTGCTTGAAGGTCTCCACCACGCCGAGAATGGAGACGAGCGCCGTGTCCTTTTGAAGGCCGATGAAGTCGTTGAGGAGCGGCGGGATCACGCGGCGGAAGGCCTGCGGGACCACCACATAACGAAGCGCCTGTAGGCGTGTCAGGCCGAGGGCGCGCGCCGCACGCTCCTGGGATGGATGGATCGACTCGATGCCAGCACGGTAGACCTCGCTCACGTATGCCGAGTAGATCAACACCAGGGTAACAAGCGCCCAGAAGAAGGGCTCCTTCGGAATACCGTCGAGCTGCAGCGCAGGGACGCCGAAGCCGAGCACGTAGATGATCAGGATGCTCGGCACGCCGCGGAAGAAGTCCACGTAGATCGTGGCGAAGATGCGCAGTGGTGCGAGTGCTGGGGCCGTGATAGAGCGCGCGAGCGCGATCAGCAGACCGATTGGGAGGATGAGGAGTTCGGCAATGATGAAGAGGCGGATATTGATGGTGAACGCCTCCGCGACGGCAGGGAGCGACGTAGAGAAGTAGCGTCCGTCGAAGAAGGCCTTCTGAACCTCAGGCCAGGCCGGGGACGATCCAACGGTGTACGCGGCGAGCGCCGCGACAACGAGGGTGCTCAAGGTGGCGACGAGGAGACCCTTGCGGGCAGGCCCCGTCGCCACTTTGAAGCGACTGATGCTTACTCGATGATTGGCGCGCTGCCGGAGCCACCGATCCATTCGAGCAGAAGTGCGTCGAGTGTGCCGTCAGCCTTCAACGCGTCAATCGCAGCGTTCACGCAGGCGGTGAGCGGCGAGCCCTTCTGAAGGACAACACCGAATTGCTCAGCCCCTGCATCTGTGCCAGCGAGTTGACCGATGATTACCCCGCCCGAAAGCTGCGCATCGCGCATGTAGAACGTGGTTGGGACGTCCGCAACGATCCCGTCGATCTGACCCGCGTCCAGGGCGGCCACTGCTTCGTCCAAGGTGTTGAAGACGGCAGGTTCTTGGTCAGGCTGAATGATATTGATGATTGCGTCATAGCTCGTGGTGCCAATCTGCGTGCCAAGCTTGGCTCCCTTCAGGTCCGCAATACTCGTAGCTCCGGCGATCGGACTTCCTTCAACGGTGACAACGCCCTGAGCCACGTCGTAGTAGCCGTTGGTGAAGTCAATCGCTTCGGCGCGCTCTGGCTTGATCGATACCTGATTGAGGAGGAAATCAAACGCCTTCTCTCCCGGGGCAAACGCCTGGTCGAATGCGGTCACGATCCATGTGACCTTGTCGGCTGAGAATCCGAGCTGCTTCGCAATGGCATAGGCGACCGCACCCTCATAACCCTGCCCCTTAACTGGGTCATTGTTGTAATCGCCGATCCACACGGTTGAGCCTTCGTTACCGCCCTGCCACCACGGGCTGTAAGCGGGGTTGTCCGTTGAGAGCGTCAGCACGCCAGCAGTCTTGAGGGCCAGGTTCTCTGGGGCGCATGATGTGTCAGCCGAAGCGGACGGTGAAACTGACGCTGTGCTGCCGCCACAGGCGGCAACGAACATGGCAGCCACCATCAAGACAACCGCCATACGAGCAGGTTGTCCGATTGTGGTTCGAGCGTTTCTGGTGCTCATTATTCTCTACCTCCTGTGTACAGCCGCAGATCACACCTTCGCGACAGATCGCCACGAGGGACGGCGGGGCAGTGGCTGGCGCGCGGCGCACCGAGCATAAAGTCCCTCGCTGGCGCAGGATAGCAGATGGGTGGATGTCTCCACGCAGCTCGTGCGGGTTGCGGTCAGCCGCGCTGAATGGTGATCGGCGTGCGACGGTCCGCCCCGTAGGTCGCGGCGGCGCTGCCGCGATTGACGGCGAGCGCGAGGCGGCCAGCCGAGTCGATGTAGCAGAGCGGCGCACCCGTAGGAACATCGCCAAATCGGTTCGCCCAGACCGTCTTGATCGTCTGGTTGCCGATTGTGATGGCGAGCGGGAGCCCTGGCTCAAGAGTTCCGAGAGCGGCGCTGATGTCATTGCGATCCCCGCCTAAGACGAGCGTCCCGAAACCATCCACGATCCGAACGACTGTGTGTAGCTTGCCGTCTTTCACCTCCAGTGGGAGTGCGGCTGCAGGGACAAGGAGCGACGGATTGAGTGGCGATCCAAGATCGCCGAATCGCACACCAGCGGCGAGGTGCGCCGCCACTGGTGCGAAGAGGTCGCGTCCGTGAAAAGTGTGGCTACGGCTTGGCCCCCACCAGCGTTCGTCGTCGAGCACCACAACGGCGGCGATTCCGCCGAGCGCATGCGCGGCGGGAAGGAGGAGCCCGTTATCCGGACCGATTAAGACGTCACCGCGGACACAACGAATCGCAATCGGTCGGCGTTGCGTCCCGACGCCAGGATCTACCACGGCGACGTGCGCGCCAACTGGAAGGTGGACGAGCGACTCAACGAGCGCCTCAGCGCCCGCCTCAACGTCATACGGTGGGATCGCATGTGTGAGGTCGAGCGTTCGCGCGTTGGGCGTCATCGCCAGCACCACACCGGAGAGCACGCCAGCCGAAGGGTCACGAAGACCAAAGTCGGTCATGAAGGTGACCAAACGGAGATCGCCCAGCATCGGACCGAGCGGATCAAAACCAGACACGGCACGGGCGGAGGACGATTCACGCATACGCGGAATACTACCCCAGCGCTATACGTAAAGAGCCCACCGACTAGTTGGGGATTTCCCTCCCAATGAATCGCTGGACCGCCAGATACGTGGTCACGTGGAAGATTGAGTATGCGATCCCGAATCCGCCACGGAACTCGTTGTAGGTGATGTCAGCAGGGTCAAATGGAGAGATCGGCAGGTTCCCCGCCCCGAGCGCCAGCGGCGAGATGAACGAGAGCAGCAGGATCGCGAGCGAAACTCCTGCCCAGCGCTTGCGCGCACCCACTGTGGTGAATCGACTCGCAACGATCGCTGCGGCTGCAGTTCCGCCAATCGATGCCGCGATCACCCCGCCGAAGAAGGTGGACTCACCGAGCGCGGGGACCAGTCCGATCGTGGCGGCCAGAACCCAGAGAGCAGCATTGATGGCGACTGCCGCCGCGGCGCTCTTGATGAACGCGCGATGCATTAGTAGCCGAGCTCTTCTGCGACGATGATCACATGGATGCGACCTGGCTGTTCACCGTGTAAAACGAGTGACTTGTTGATCGCACTGTTCACGCCATACGCTGCCTGGGCGCGGATATCTTCAAGCGGGAGTGTGTATGTTTCGATGCGCTCGTTCGCTTCGGCGAGATCTTTCACGATCTTCTGTGCGCCGACGACAAACACGACGTGGCCCGCACCGTAGGCGTATGCGGGAAGTTGCGAGCCGGTTGCTGAGGCAATCACGAGCTTGCCATCTTCGGTGACCGCGTTGGCGCTGCCGGCGGCGTACGCTGGTGCAGCGCCGATCGCGCGCATCTGGGCACCCTGGGTGTTGCGGTCGAGCGCGTACATCTTGTCGCGAAGGCTCACATACGGCGCGGCATTGAGCGCTTCCGTGATTCCAGTCGCATCAAGGGTCACCGACGTGAAGGTGAATACCTCCGATCCGGCGGGGATCAACTTCAAGACCGCCGCCTTGGCAGCGTCGGCGTTTGGCACGCTCTGCGCGGCGAAACCCCGCGCGTTCAGTGCGGCGACCGTTTTCTCGATACGGGCCGCATCAGCTACCTGCTTGAATCGTGCTGCGGACATCGGCGTCACCTCCTTCTCTACCTTTCATTCTGCCGCCTAGCGTGAGCGCGGTAGGTCGTTGCGTATGCAACTATATCTCTTGACGAGGATGGTTGCAAATGCAACTATTGCAATGAATGGCAACAGCAGATTTTCCCCAGAACGCGCATCTCGACAACCTTTCTAAGATATTGGGGAGCGACGCGCGCACCCTCCTTGACCCAGGCGTCGCGCGCGCTTGGATCGCATTCTTGACCGCATATGGGCGCGTTACTCGTGCGCTCTCCTCGGAGCTCATGGAGGGAGCGGGCATGAGCTTGGCGGACTTTGATGTGATGGCGCAACTGGCTGGCGCAGAGGGGTACGCGCTACGAATGACGGAACTAGCTGACGCGGCATTGATCTCCAAGAGCGGACTGACGCGTCGTATCGACCGACTCGCCGGAAATGGTTGGGTGACGCGTCGGCGATGCACCGAAGATGGACGCGTTCATTGGGCAACACTCACGCCACTCGGGATCAAGGCATTCCGTGCGGCAGCTCCAGGCCATCTACGCGCCGTCGCAGAACGATTCGGTGCGTCTCTGCCTGCGAGCGAGATGGATCGCCTGACACGTGACTTGATCAAGATTGCTGCAAAGAACAAGGAGCGCACGCGTGAAGTGGTCTAGCGCAAACCCCGAGTCAGAAACCCTCTTTATCAGGCGCTGATTGCGGCGCGCACCTGACGCTGAATCCGAGCGAGCAGACCGGTTGCGCCACGCATGCGCAGTGGTGAGACCAACTCTGTTAGGCCCAGCTGGAGTGGAGCAGCGGCCGGTACGGCGAGGACCTGTTCTGGTGTAAGGCCGCTGAGGCCGAGCTGCATGATGCTTGCAAACGCACGAGTCGTTGGCGACTCTTGCGGCGCGGTCGCGTGCACATGCACGCGGCCGTCGCTGACCTCCGCAATCGCAAAGAGCGGTGACTGGCACTCCTCGACACGTTCCATCAGATCCGTCTGCGACGCAAAGGGCTCAGGGAGCGGCTTCAAGCGATCTGCGTACTCGAGCAGCAACTCGAGACGCATCTCGCGCGGTGTGTCGGCGAAGTCGGCAGCGACCGCAGCGAGTCCTGGCGGAAGCTGCGCTTCGGTCGCGTCCGACACGTAGGTGCGCGAAGTCTATTCGGCGCCGACGGCGATCGGAAGTCGAACGGCGTTGCCCCATTCCGACCACGACCCGTCATAGTTGCGGACGTTCTTGAATCCAAGCAGATAGGTCAGCACAAACCAGGTGTGGCTCGATCGCTCGCCGATGCGGCAGTAGGCGATCACGTCATCATTCGTCGCGAGGCCCTTCTCACCTTCATAGATGGCGCGAAGATCAGCGACTCCCTTGAACGTGCCGTCATCATTGGCGGCTCGCTTCCACGGCACCGACTTGGCACCAGGGATGTGACCACCGCGGAGCGTCCCCTCCTGTGGATAGTCTGGCATGTGGGTGAGCTCGCCGCTGAACTCTTGTGGTGAACGTACGTCCACCATGCAGCCCTTAGCGTTTACATGCTCTATGACCTGTTCGCGATACGCGCGAAGCTCGCTGTCGTTGCGCGGTGAGACGGGATACTGGGTTGCGGGACGAGTCGGCACCTCTTTAGTCATCTCGCGACCCTCCGCCTCCCACTTCTGGCGACCACCGTCAAGAAGGCGTACATCGGCGTGACCGAAGAGGCGGAACACCCAGAGCGCGTAGGCGGCCCACCAATTGGACTTGTCGCCGTAGAGGATCACAGTGGTGTCGCGGCTAACCCCCTTCTTGGACATCAGCGCGGCGAATCCTTCAGGGCCAACGTAGTCACGCGTCACCGGGTCGTTCAGATCGGTATGCCAATCCACCTTGATGCTGCCAGGGATGTGCCCAGTCTCATAGAGGAGCGTGTCTTCGTCTGACTCCACCACCACAAGGCCCGGCGTGTTCAGGTTTGCCGCGAGCCACTCGGTAGAGACGAGCGCACCTGGGGTTGCGTACTCCTGGAACTTTGGTGTTGGATCGAAAGGTACTTTACTCATCTTTTTCTCCTTACTCGTTGATGGGTTTCGTCATTAGCGAGCGCTGGCGCGATGCGAGCGTCAACAGATCGACGGTTCACCCTCGAGAGCGCGGAGTTGCGTGCTGGTCATGTACGCACGATACCAGAGCCAGGCGTTGATTTGTTAACCGAGAAGTGGGAGGAGGAGGCGCCGTGCACCGTCCACAAAGATCCCGATCGCGAACGCGGCGAACATGAGTGCCGAGATCAGTGAGACGGCGCGGATCGTGCGCGGGCCCGAGAAACGCCGTGTCGCCCCCACCACACCGGAGAGGACCGCCGCATGCGCAACCGCCGCGGCACCGAAGCCGAAGATGAATGGCACGAATCCGCCAAGGTCTGCCGCCTGGGCGGCAATGATGCTTCCGCCCACGGTTGCGGTCCAGAGGATGAGCGTGGGCGATCCCATCGCAATGCCGAGACCGAGGGCAACCGCGCGGAGGCCGTTGGCGCGGCGCAGTGGAGAGGACTCATCGATGCTTCCGCCACGTAGCGCGTCGAGAAGGGCGGCGGCGGCGAACCAGCAGAGGATGCCGCTCCCTCCGAGCCAGAGGATCCACGCAGCTGGTTGCCACGAAAGGATCACGCTGACTCCAAGTGCTCCGGCGCACGCCCAGATGAGGTCCCCGATGCACGAGCCGAGCCCAATCAAGAAGGCGGGCCACGCGCCACGGTCAATGGCGGTGCGCACGATCATGACGTTGACGACGCCGAGTTCGATGTTGATGGAGAAGGCGAGTGCGGCGCCGAGGAGGAAGAGCTCCACGGCGAGCTATTCGGACTCGACGACGCTCGTAGGTGTTCGGTGCGGGTCGCTGTGTGCGGCCGGAATCACTCCGAGCTTCCCCGACTTGTAGTCCTCGAACGCCTGCACCACTTCGTCACGCGTGTTCATGACGAATGGCCCGAGCCAGGCGATCGGCTCGCGAATCGGCTCTCCACCGAGGATTAGGACATCGAGCGCAGGGGTGCGAGAGTCTTGTCGTTGTGCGGCTTTGATGATGATGCGATCGCCAGCCCCGTAGACCGCGAGTTGACCAGATTCGATGGCGACGGCCTCGGCGCCTACCATTCCGCGACCTGAGAGCGCGTACACCAGTGCGTTGAAGTCGGGGCGCCACGGAAGGTCAAGTTCCGCGCCAGGTTGGATTGTGGCGTGCACAAGCGCAATCGGCGTCTGCGTGGAGCCAGGACCTGTTGCACCGGCCACGTCACCCGCAATGATGCGCAACAGCGCGCCGCCGTCCGCAGACGCGAGGAGCTTCACCGCGTTGGAACGGATGTCTTGATAGGCAGGGGGCGACCACTTCTTTGCGCGCGGAAGGTTCACCCAGAGTTGAAACCCGTGGAAGAGGCCGCCGCTCATCACGAGCGACTCAGGCGGCGTCTCGATGTGCAGGATGCCGCCGCCTGCCGTCATCCACTGCGTGTCGCCATTGGTGATGCGACCGCCACCGCCGTTGCTATCGCGGTGATCGAAAATGCCGTCGATGATGTACGTCACGGTCTCAAAACCGCGATGCGGATGCCACGGTGTCCCCTTCGGTTCGCCGGGTGCGTATTCAACCTCGCCGAGCTGGTCGAGCATGATGAACGGGTCGATCATGTTGAGTGGCGCGCCCATGAAGGCCCGACGGACGGGGAAGCCCTCCCCCTCGAAGCCGCTCGGCGCCGTGGTGAGCGAGGCCACAGGCCGCGGCTTCTCTGCGAGCAGGTCGGCGACAGTCGCTCGGGGGAGGAGCGTGATGTCGGGCACGGTGATCGCTGGCACGCGCGAAGTATACGCGATTGGTTGCGGTGCGAAACAGTTATGATAACCGGCGCGTCCCGTTGCGATAGTTGCTGCATCGCGAACACGGAGCCGCGAAACAAGGAGGGGAGGATGGACATCTTCACCGCTGTCAGGACGGTCTATTCGAAGTATGCCTCGTTCGGCGGTCGTGCGAGCCGCGCGGAGTACTGGTACTTCTTCCTCTTTACGATCATCGCGGGAGCTGCCCTGACCGCGATTGACCCTACGCTTGCGTCGGCCTTCAGCATCGCGAACCTCGTTCCGAATTTGGCCGTCGCGGTGCGCCGGCTTCACGACACGAATCGCAGCGGCAAGTTGATCGTCGCCCTGATCCTTGTCGAAGTGGTCCTCTTCTTGTTGATTGTCGTCTCGTTCGTTGCAGGTATCTCTGGGGCGATCGGTGGCAACTCGGACGTCGCGACAGGTGGCGGGATCGGCGTGCTTGTCGGAGTGGTGCTGTTCGTCGTCTTGGCGGTCTACTGGGTCTATCTGATGGCAAAGCGAGGCGACGCAGGCCCGAACCGATACGGCGATCCGAGCTGATCTTCGTACTGCGGGTTTGAGGTGAGTCGTCTCTTGTCGCGCCTAAGGCTCGCCGCGAATGATCCGTTTCGCGACGCCGATGTACGACTACTCTTTAGCGCTCAGGCGGTCAGCACCCTGGGATCCCAGGTTTCGCATATCGCCTTTCCGTTGATTGCGGTTGACGTGATTCAAGCCAGCAACGGGTCGATTGTGCTGCTCGAAGCGGCATTCCTGATGCCGTTCGTCCTGCTGAGTCTCCCCGTTGGCGCGCTCCTCGATCGCCGCGCCCGCCGGCCCGTGATGGTCTTGATGGATCTGTTGCGCACTGCGGCGCTGCTCATTGTTCCGCTGAGCTTCGTGATGGATGCGCTCTCCATGCCCGTGCTCTACCTCGTGCTCTTCATCATTGGCACAGCGTCGCTCATCTACGACGTAGCAAACCAGTCGTATCTTCCGGAGCTGCTTCGTGGACCTCGACTTGCCGAGGCGAACAGTCGCATCATGGTGATCGATTCCGCGGCGAGCGTTGCAGGTCCACCAATAGCGGGCGTGATCATCGGGAGGTTCGGTGGTCCGATCGCAATCTTCCTCGACTCATTCAGCTACCTGATCAGCGCACTGATGTTGCGAAAGATCAAGCACATCGAAGCTCCACCGGTCGCCACTCAAGGCGCGGTCCGATCACGGTTGCGAGACGAGATTCGTCAGGGTTTGCACTGGGTGCTGACCCACCCACACCTCCGTGGCAATGCGCTTGCCGCACTTCTCTTCAACTTCTTCGGCGCGATCGCGAACGGCGCGGTGCTCATTGCCTACGGTCGCCGCGAGCTGCTCCTTCCTGCAGAGTTGCTCGGATTGATCTTGGGCGCGGGGGTGCTCGGCCTGTTGATCGGTTCGCTCTCTGCACGCTCGATCGCCGAGAGGATCGGCGTTGGACGTTCCATCATCCTCGGTGGCTTCCTGCTCCCATCCATGCCGCTCGGGTTTGCGCTGCTCGATGTTTCCATGGGCGTTGCCGCCCTTGCCCTCCTCTCCGTGCTCTTCCAAGTCGTCGCCTTCTTCGGTGAGGCACTCTTCCATACGAATCAGGTCACGTATCGGCAACTGGTTACGCCGAAGGCGCTGCTCGGGCGTATGAACGCCTCAATGAAGTGGGTGATGCTGATCGGCATGCCGCTTGGTGCTGTGGTGGGCTCCATCATCGCGGAGGGATTTGGACTTCACGCCGCGTTGTACGCCAGCGCGATCGGGATCATTGTCGGGCCGATCCCACTCCTCTTCTCGGGGATCGCCTCCGTACAGAGACAACCGGAGCACACCAAGTCGTAAACTGGTTCGCAACGTGATTGTTGGGGATCAGGCCCCGCGCGATGCTCTGATCAATCGGCAAAACGCTCGTCCCGACTCTTTGATCGTGCGCGTCTGCGTGGCGTAGTCTACGTAGGCGTATCCGAAGCGCTTCGCGTAGCCGTACGCCCATTCGTAGTTGTCGAGCAGCGACCACCCGAAGTAGCCTCGCAGGTCGACGCCCGCCTCGATCGCCTCGGCGGCGGCGCTGAGGTGCTCCATCAAATACCGCTCGCGCTCAGGGTCGTAGATGCGTCCATCAGAGGCGACTCTGTCTGGCCACGCAGACCCGTTCTCGGTGATGTAGATCTTCGGCGTCTTCCAATGCGTCTTCAACTTGATCAGGAAGTCGCGCATGACCGACGCGTCGATGCCCCAGCCCATATCGGTCTTTGGACCGTCGATGTGTCCCCAGTGCGTGCGTGCACCGTCGCCGTTCGGGTCGTCCGCAATCTTCGCTGGAAAGTAGTAGTTGAGCCCGTGCCAGCCGAGCGGTTCGGAGATGATCTTCATATCGTCAGGCTGGATCGGCATCGTCACGCCGGCGAAATCGATTACCTCCTGTGGATAGCTCCCGAGATATACGGGGTCGTGGAACCAGTGGCTGTCGGTGAGATCTGCACGCCGGGCCGCGTCGCGATCTTCGGGAGAGTCGCTTGCGGGGATCGCGGGACCGACGTTCATCACGATTCCCATCTCAAGGTTTGGCCGTGCGGCGCGGGCGGCACGTACCGCCAACCCGTGGCCGAGCAGCAGATGGTGTGAGGCGGAGAAGGCAGCCTGCGCATCTTCGATCCCAGGTGCCATGTCGCCGCTGAGGTGGCCGAGCCACGCAGAGCAGAGCGGTTCGTTGAGCGTTGACCATCGCGTTACTCGATCACCGAGTGCGTTGACAACAACGCTCGCGTAATCGGCGAATGCCTGTGCCGTATCGCGCAACGGCCAACCGCCGCGATCTTGCTGTGCCTGCGGCAGGTCCCAGTGATAGAGCGTGGGGAACGGTTCAATGCCCGCTTCGAGCAGCCCGTCGACGAATTGCTCGTACCAGGCGAGTCCTTTTGGGTTCACCGCGCCGGTGCCGTTTGGCATGATGCGCGGCCATGCAATGGAGAAGCGATAGGCCGTTGCACCAAGCTCCTTTAGGAGTGCGATGTCCTCTCGCCAACGATGATATGAATCGCAGGCCGGCTCGCCGCTCTCGCCGTTGTGGGTCTTCCCTGGGATCGTTGCGAAGCGATCCCAAATGGATTCACCGCGACCGTCCTCTTTGGTGGCGCCTTCGATCTGGTAGGCGGCGGTTCCGAATCCCCAGGTGAAGCTCTTCGGGAATCGCCGTGCGAGTGCCGTCTGATCGACCATCTCCGAAGCCTCCATCCTCACTGTGCAGTCGGCCCGCGCCAAACCTTCGCTCAGGGTATCGACGGCAGACATCTCCACATGGACTGTCTCATCAGACGCGCCAGTCTCGTCCGCCGCCGCGCCGTCGGCGATGGGCGACTAGCCTCACGGGTATGACGCGCGATCCAGCACACCTCGTGATTCCGTCCTTGCTCCCATCGCCCAACCTCGATGGCGTTCAACGGGTCTTGGTCATCCAGCCACACTACGATGACGCCGACATCGCGGCGGGAGGGACGCTTGCCTCCCTCGCCGATGCGGGGGCGGCCGTCCGCTACTGCACGGTGTTGGATGACCTCGTTGGTGTCATTGACGAGACGCTCAGTGACGAAGCTGCCGCTGCATCGCTGCTTCGCGATCAGCGTGCCGCAGCCGCGATCATCGGGGTGAAGGAATTGACCCACCTCGGATTTCCGGACGCGGGGAACTGGAGTCGATTTGATGTGCGCCCTCACCTCTTCCGCGAGATCCGTGAGTTTCGACCGGACGTGATCTTCACGGCGGATCCTTGGCTCAGCGTTGAAGCGCATCGCGACCACTGGGAGGTCGGCTCCGTTGCGGCAGAGGCAGCGATCCTCTTCGGTATTCCGAAACTGTCGTCGAGCAACGTGAGCGTGGACGCGGCTTGGCGCGCTGCGCCGCCATTCGACCTTCGAGCCGTCGTCTTCTTCTACACCGATGAGCCGAATACCTTCGTTCTGATTGATGGGACGTGGGGCCGAAAGTCAGCTGCAGTCTCCGAATATCGCGCGCAGTTTTCTGTGGAAGAACTGCCGCAACTGGTCGCAACACTTGACGCGAAGGCGGCTCAGGTTGCACGTGTGGGGGTAGGGGCGGGACGCCTCCCTACGGGAACAACGCGCGCCGAGGCGTTCAAGGTGATCGATCCGAGAGCCCTTCACGGCGCCCGCTGACGAGCCCTGCCGACTTCAGGGGTCGGGCGTACAATCTTTCAGATGCGAAAACCTGCTGCATTCATCGCCCTTCTCGCCGTAGCCCTCGTGCTCGGCGGGTGTCAGGCCGCCTTCCTGCCCTCGGCGGTGACCGAAGAGGGCCTCCTGATCGAAAACCTCTACGTGCTCGTCTTCGTGATGGCCGCGATCGTCTTCGTCCTGGTTGAGGGCCTGATCATCTGGTCGGTCATCCGATACCGCCGCAAGCCAACGGACACGAGCCTTCCGGCGCAGACGCACGGCAACCTCGTCCTTGAGGTGGTTTGGACGGTGATCCCGCTCGTGGCGGTTGTTGGCCTCTTCGTCGCGTCATCACAGGTGCTCGGCGTTGTTGACGCCCGGAAGCCAGAAGAGGTTTCCGTGAAGGTGGAAGTCGTTGGCTACCAGTGGCAGTGGAAGTTTGGCTACCCGGCCGAGGGGATTGAGATCTACGGCACCGCGCAGAACTATCCCGAGCTTGTTGTTCCAATTGATGAACGCATTGAGGTCACGCTCGTGGCGCAAGATGTGAACCACGGCTTTTACATCCCTGAGTTTCTCTTCCAGCGCGACTTGGTCCCCGGGAAGGTGAACCACTTTGAATTCACGCCGAATAAGCTCGGCACATTTACCGGTCAGTGCTCTGCATTCTGTGGCCTCTTGCATCACGCGATGGGCTTCACGGTGCGCGTGGTATCGCGTGAGGAGTACGACGCCTGGCTCGTTGAGATGACCCCAGAGCCTGCACCGAGCGAATCGCCGGTTGCGGTCGAGGCAGACCTGACGGCGGAGATGAGGGAGTGGTCGGTCACCTTGAGCGGAGCGTCAACCGCCGCTGGCGAGGTGACCTTCGGCCTGACGAATGCTGGAAACATCCCCCATAAGTTCCTCGTGGTCCGCTCGGAGCTCAGCGGCGAGGAGCTGCTCGGCCAAGTTGACGCCGCCACGAGTCGCCTCGACGAGGCCGCGCTCGATGCGATCGGCGAGCAGCCCGAATTCTCGCCCGGCGAGACAAAGACGCTGACCCTCGACCTCGAACCAGGGAGATACGTGGTGCTCTGCAACCTTGCAGGTCACTTCAGTTCTGGGATGTACGCCGATCTTGAAATCACGGCAAACTAAGAGTTAGAGGAAGGAGGTCGTCATGGCTACCACCACAGCGCAAGCGGCGGGGCTGCAGGGGTCGCGACTCTATGACTACCTGACCACCACCGATCACAAGAAGATCGGCATCCTCTACACCATCAGCTCGTTCATCTTCTTGGCCATAGGCGGGCTGCTCGCACTCGGCGTTCGCACCGAGTTGGCACAGCCAGGACTGCAGTACATGGACGAATCGGTCTACAACCAGCTCTTCACCATGCATGCGTCGGTGATGATCTTCTGGGTGATCATTCCGTTCCTTGCGGGACTTGGAAATTACATCGTGCCGCTGCAGATTGGCGCAGCGGACATGGCATTCCCCCGCATCAATGCGCTCAGCTTCTGGATGATCCCGTTCTCAGGGTTGATCGCCGCGTCCGGCTTCTTCCTTGGCGGCGCAGCGGATGCGGGATGGACCGCCTATCCGCCACTCAGCAGCATCACGTACAGCCCGGGTCCTGGCATGAACCTCTGGATCATGGCGATCATCTTGGTTGGAACCAGTTCGATTCTCGGCGCGGTCAACTTCCTCGTCACCATCTTCCGCATGCGCGCGCCAGGGATGACGCTCTTCCGCATGCCGATCATGGTCTGGACGATCATCGTCACAAGCGTGCTCGTCCTCATGGGGACCCCGGTGCTCACCAGCGCGCTGATCATGCTCTTCGTTGACCGCAACTTCGGCGGCAGCTTCTTCGATCCAACGACAGGCGGCTCGGCAATCCTGTGGCAGAACATCTTCTGGTTCTACAGCCACCCTGCGGTGTACATCATGGTGCTCCCTGGCATGGGTGTGATCTCAGAGGTCATCCCGGTGTTCAGCCGCAAGCCGATCTTCGGCTACAAGGCGTTCGTCTTCGCCACTGCGGGGATCGGCGCACTCGGTTTCTCCGTATGGGCACACCACATGTTCACCACGGGAAGCGTCTTCGTCCCGTTCTTCTCCGTGATGACATTCCTCATTGCCGTCCCAACCGGCGTGAAGATGTTCAACTGGATCGCAACCATGTGGCGCGGCCAGATCGCCTTCAAGACGCCGATGCTCTTCGCCCTCGGCTTCCTCTCCATGTTCCTGATCGGAGGGATCAACGGGGTCTTCAGCGCATCTGTTCCGGTGGACTACGCCGTACACGCGACGTACTGGATCGTTGCGCACATTCACTATGTGCTCTTCGGCGGCTCATTCCTGGCGATCATGGCGGGCCTCTACTTCTGGTTCCCCAAGATGACTGGGAAGATGTTGGACGAAGGTCTTGGAAAGTTGCACTTTGCGATCGCGATGATCGGCCTGAACTTGACCTTCCTTCCGATGCACACACTCGGCTTGATGGGGATGCCGCGCCGCATCGCCGATTACTCGCCAACCGCCGGCTGGAATGACTTGAATCTCGCCGCAACCATCGGCGGATTCCTGGTCGGGATCAGCACCCTCCCTCTCCTCTGGAACATCTACATCACGCTCCGCAACGGCAAGGACGCAGGTCCTGATCCATGGGAAGGGAACACGCTGGAGTGGGCGACCTCGTCGCCGCCGCCGGCGTGGAACTTCGATCGACTCCCTGCAATCACCTCCGAGCGTCCGCTCTTCGACGCGCGACACGGACGGTCGGGAGGCGATCACGCATGAGTCTCGTCACCGCTGAGCACGGCGCGGTTGACGTTGTTGGCGGACACGGCTCGTCCGCGCACGGCGCAGCGGGTCACGGAAAGAAGGGCCTCGGCAATCCCGTCCTCGGGATGCTCCTCTTCATCGTGTCGGAGATCATGTTCTTCGGCGGCCTCTTCGCTGCGTACTTCAGCCTCCGTGTGTCGGCTGGAACGTGGCCACCGGAGGGGAACGAGGCGTTTCTTATCAAAGAGCACGTGCTCTTCCCGTCTATCCTCACGCTCTTTCTGGTGATCAGCTCGCTTACCTGTCAAATCGCGGTCTGGCGGATCCGTCGCGGAGATCGCGTAGGAATGAATCGCGCGCTGATGTTGACGGTGATCCTCGGCGTGGTCTTCTTGATTGGCCAGATGTACGAGTATACGCAGGCCGGATTCAGCGTTGCCGACGGCACGTTTGGCGGAACCTTCTACATCCTCACCGGTTTCCACGGCGCACACGTCCTCGGCGGTGTGCTGATGCTTGGTGTCTGTCTCTACCGCGGGAGCCTCGGTCAGTTCTCAGCAAGACACCACGACATGGTCGAAGCAAGCTCTCTCTACTGGCACTTCGTTGACGTGGTGTGGATCCTCCTTTTCGCGCTCCTCTACTTCGTCTGATCCCTCGTGACGGAGCGCCGTCGCTGGCTCGATGAAGAGTATTCTCCGAGTCGATCCGCTCGGGATCCTCATGGCGCGATGGCGCGATGGCGCGATGGGACGGCTGACGCGCGGGCGCAGCACTCGGGTGAGCAGCATCGTGTAATCCGCTACGGTGCCCAACCACGAAACGCGATCGAGCTCTTCCTCCCGCGCGTCGCGACACCCGTTCCCACGCTCCTCTTTCTCCACGGCGGTTGGTGGCAAGAGGGATCCATCGATATGGCGGGATTCGCTGCAAAAGCCTTCACAGATGCTGGTTTCGGATGGGGGTCTATCGGGTACACGCTTGCCCCCGAGGCCACGCTGCATGACATCATCAGTGAGGTTGACCTCGCACTCGCCGCGCTCGTATATGCAGCGGGCGACCGAATTGATCCCTCACGCATGATCCTCTCTGGACATTCGGCGGGCGCGCTCCTTGCTGCTGCGCACGCCATTCGAGTTCGCGATGGTCTCGCTCGCACGCAGGTGAGTGGCCTGCTGCTCGTGAGCGGTGCGTACGACCTACCCCCGGTGCAGGAGAGTTACGTCAACGACCTTGTCAGAATGTCGTTCGAAGAGGCGGTGGCGTTCTCCCCACTACGCCACGGACGACCGAGAGGGCTTCCAGTTGTCATCGGCGTTGGCAGGAATGAGACCGACGAGTTCATCAGGAATGCCCGTGAGTTGTACGAAGCCTGGTCCGTCGGGAGCGCATCGACAGAGCTGATCGAGGTAGAGAAGCGAGATCACTTCGACATCCTCGACGAACTCACAGTCTCTGAGGGAGTGCTAGCGAAGCACGCCTTCACCTTGCTGCGCGCTGGATGATCGTGAGAGCATAGGTTGATGAGCGAATCTAAACCCCTCTCCCTCCCAAGCGCGGAAGTGCTTGATCGTGATGATCCGATCGCGCACCTTCGCCAGGAGTTTGAGGTCCCCGACGGCGTGATCTATCTCGACGGGAACTCACTCGGAGCCCTGCCACGTTCAGTGTCCCTACGCGTTCACCGCGTCATCGAGGACGAGTGGGGGCGCGGTCTGATTCGAAGCTGGAACTCGACCGACTGGTACGAGCTTCCATCTCGTGTTGGTGATCGGATCGCACCGCTGATCGGTGCACGACCTGGTGAGGTGGTCGTGGGCGACTCCACGTCAATCTCTCTCTTCCGTGTGGTGGCGGCCGCACTGAGGCTGCAAGAGGGGCGCGGCGTGATCGTCACCGAACGGAGCAACTTCCCGACCGATCTCTACATCCTCGAAGGGATCAAGCGGATGCGGCCCGAGCTTGAGATTCGACAGGCCGTCGACGGAGAAGATCCCGCCCACCTATTGGACGAGCGAACTGCGCTCTTAGTGCTTACGCATGTGGATTACCGGACCGGGCGCATTCGAGACATGGAGGCGCTCACACAGGCAGCACACCAGGTGGGAGCACTCGCGATATGGGACCTTTCGCACTCCACAGGGATCGTACCGGTCAGGCTGAACGACAGTGGAGCAGACTTTGCGGTCGGCTGCGGGTACAAATACCTGAACGGCGGTCCGGGCGCACCATCACACACCTGGGTTGCGCCGAGACATGCGGACCGTGTTGAGCAACCGTTGGCCGGATGGTTTGGGCACCGAGATCCATTCGCCTTCACTCCTGAGTATGTTCCTGCGCCCGGGATCAGGCGGTTCATCACTGGGACCCAGCAGGTGCTGAGCCTTTCTGCGCTTGATGAAGCGATGAAGGTCTGGGAACACGTTGAGATCGCACAGGTGCGAGCCAAGTCAATTGCGCAGACGAGCCGATTTATCGCAATGGTCGAGGCGCAGTGCGCAGGACTTGGAGTAACGCTGGTGTCGCCACGCGACGCTGAGGTTCGCGGCGGTCACGTGTCCTTTGCGCATGAACACGGCTATGCCGTGATACAGGCACTGATCGAACGTGGCGTCATCGGAGACTTCCGTGCGCCGAACCTTTTGAGATTCGGCTTCTCCCCGCTATACCTGCGCTTTGAGGAGATTGATCAGGCGGCCGCGGCGCTTGCCGATGTCCTACGCACACGGAGCTGGGATGCACCGCGATTCACCGAACGACGACGCGTGACCTGACCCATAGGAGATCAGGCGGGGATCAGGGCGCCCTCGCGTACGAGTGTCGAGATCGCTTCGTCAAATGCGGCCGTGTGTCGGTCGGCTGCGTCTGTTGGCGTGGCGGGAGAGAAGAGCGCCATGTTGTGGAATGGCGTCATAATGATGCCGCGATTGAGCGCGTGCAGATGCAGATAGCGCTCCATCTCGTGATGCACCGCACCAGCGGCCTCAGCACCGCTGCGTGGCGCAACTGGCGTGAAGTGATACTCCGCACGCGCGCCGAGGCGCGTGACACTCCATGAGACGTTGTGGCGTGCGAGCACGTCCACCACGCCATCCGCCCAACAGTTCGCGGTGGCGATCATTTGCGGGAAGGCGTCATCAGTGAGCACCTCTCGAAGGGTGGTGCGAATTGCAACGGCGGAGAGGACGCTTCCAGAGACAGTGCCGCCGATGCCGCCCGTGTCGATCTCGTCACGCTTGAGCTCCGCAGCGATCTGATCCGCGAGTTCTCGCCGCATCCCGTAGGCGGCACCCGGGAGACCGCCGGCGATCGCCTTCCCGATCACCACAAGGTCTGGCTGGAGTGACCAGGCGGCAGTCGCCCCACCTGGACCTAGCGAAATGGTGTGCGTCTCGTCAGCGATGAGGAGTGCGCCGTATCTCGTCGCCAGGGTTCTCAGTGCGGCATGGTAGTTAGGATCTGGGAGCACGATGCCGATGTTGGTCAGCGCTGGCTCAATCAGGATGGCCGCAACATCACCCGCGGCGAGCGCCGCCTCCATCGCGACCAGATCGTTGATCTCGACCACACGCGTTGTGATTGACGGGTCCACTTGCGGTCCGGTGTTTCCTGGACGAGCCTGCGCTGCCCCAGCGTTACCGCCAGGTGCTGAGATGGCAAACGTCTCGTCAACGGTGCCGTGGTAGCACCAGTTATGCACCAAGATCTTCGGCTTGCGCGTGATCGCGCGTGCAACTCTCAAGACGAAACGGTTTGCATCTGTTGCTGTGAGACAGAACTGCCAGAGCGGGAGGCCGAATCGGCGCGTTAACTCCTCAGCGGCGCCGATCGCGGCCTCTGAAGGGAGCATTGTTGTGGCACCGTGCTCCAACTGCGCGGCGATCGCGCGCGTGAGTGGTGCTGGTGCGTGGCCGGCCATGGCGGCGGTATCACCAAGGGCAAGGTCGAGGTATTGGTGCCCGTCCACGTCCGTGATCATCGCCCCGCGCGCAGTTACTGCATACGGCGGGACGGGTGAGGCCCATCGCTGCATCCAGCTCATGGGGACTCCGCCGACGAGGCTGTCGTTCGCTCGGGCAGCGAGGAGTGTCGCGCGAGGATGCGCGCGCGCGAATCGATCCGACTCTTCGGCGTAGAGTCGGTGCAGGCGTTCGTCAACAATGCGCGGCGCGTGACCCATTGGCACTACATTCGGCTGCGGATTGCCCAGAGATCAGGAAAGACGGGGCGGTGCAGGCTCGCTGCAAGATATTCAACCCCAGTGGATCCGCCGGTGCCGGACTTCCGACCAATCGTTCGCTCCACCATTTTCACGTGACGGTATCGCCACTCCTGGAGGCCTTCATCAATGTCCACGAGCAACTCAAACATTGTTGCCGCCTCGCCTCCCTGGCGATAGAGCGTCAGTAAGAGTGATTGAAGCTCTTCGTCGCCAGTGTATGGTTCGGCGTACTTTCTCTTCAGGAGATGAGCTGGCACAGCGTGGCCTCTGGATGCGAGCCAGCCGATCACTGCATCCCAGATGCTCGGCTGCTGTGCAACTGCTTGGACACGAGCTCGTGCGTCGGCTTCCGGAAGGAGATCCGCGAGTCGTGGGTTGCGCACCCCAAGGAGCGCCTCCAGTTCGCGGAATTGTGCGGATTCGAATCCACTTGATGTGGCAAGTCGACTCCTGAATGAGGCAAATTCAAGTGGCGTGAGCGTCTCAAGGATGTCAACCTGAGCTACCGCGATCTTCAAGATGTGACGTACGCGGCTGATTCGGTGTGTGGCTCGCCAGCAATCCGCCGCGCCGAGTGCATGTGTGGCTCCGCGCAGCTCGTGCAGCATCTCTTTGAACCAGAGTTCATACGTTTGGTGAATGACGATGAAGAGCATCTCGTCGTGCTCTTCTGACCGAGGCGTCTGCAAGCGGAGCAGTTCGTCGAGGCGGAGGTAACCTGCGTAGGTTAGTCCCTTGTCGGTTCCCTTTTCAACGTCGCTCATTCCCGTGATGCTACGCCTCTCGAGAAAAGTGTGAGGCTCCGTCCCGCCCGGCGGCGGAACGGAGCCCCTCGCGTGCGTGTGTGCCGCGCGATCGCTCGCGCGTTTGTCTCGATCAGTTTGCGGGCATGAAGACGCCGGTCCACACCTGCCAGGCAAGGAGCGTCTTCGCCACGAGCGAGAGGATCATGTAGCTCCTCTCACCGTGGAGGTAGTCCGCCCATCGTCCAACCTTCAAGCGCTGCAACACCATGTTGACGGCGAAAATGTTGAAGCTGATGAAGAGGCTGACGTAGATCGTGATCAAAACTGGCTTGAAGTCTTCAAAACTTCCACCGTTTGGTGCGGTGCCTGTTGGCCAATTCGCCAACGAAAGACCCACCGTGGTGAACATGGCGATCCACGGCGCGATCCCCGCGATGCAACCGAAGATGTAGTGGCTCCACTGAACGTTCTTCCGCCCAATGTTTGCTTCTTCCATCGACCAGCCGAAGAGATTCATGGATGCGTTGCATACAGCGATCGCCACCAGGGCACCCGCGTCCGTGATGAAACTCAGCGACGCAATGCCGATGATCATCAGTGTGGAGCTGAGCGAATACTCGGCCCAGCGCATCGGATTGAACTGGCGGGCGAGCCAACCCTCATATCGCTCGCGGAGCGGGTATGCCACAAGGAAGTGGGCGAGCGCGGAGAGCCCAAAGAAGGCTGCCACGAGATATGCGAGTGGGAAGCTCCACAGGAGTTCTTTTGCCTCCGTTAGGCCTGCGAATTGACCATCTACGAAGTTCGAGACCGGGTAGGTTCCCTCGAAGCGGACGAGTGCGTCCGTTGGACTGATTGCCACGATCACCATCGCCTGGATGCTGTGCAAGACGACGAGGATTCTGTTCCAATTGAAGAGTTGCTTTGCGCGTGCTGGAGCGAGTCTGGAGAACGTTGTCGTCGCCGTCTCCGATCCGGTTGCGCGCGGTGTTGATGCGGCGCGCCTTCTAGTTGCTACTGCCACGAGTACCTCCACCTATCGATCTATCGATTGACGCAGTTTGTGAACGAACTGCGTATCGTCTAGGGTACCCGACTCGGGATCCGCGAGGCGTATTAACCGACGACGAGTCGTGTGGCCGCGATGACCATGACTGCCGCAAGGATTCGCCGGAGTGTGACGAGGCTCACTCTCCGAGCACCGAGTTCGCTCCCGATCAATCCACCTACGGCGGCGGTAGCAAGCCCAAGCGGCAGAGTGGCAGGAAGGAGGTCGAGCGATGCGGGCCGTGCGGCAAGGCCGGCGATTGAATTCGCCAAGATGAAACCTGCGGAGAGTCCCGCAGCTGCGCGCGTGCTCGTCCAGCGACGCGCGATCACGAGCGGCGTGAGGAAGACGCCGCCACCCGTCCCAGTTGCCCCAGCGAGGAGTCCGATGACCCCACCAATGAGCGCTAATACGAAGCCCCGCGGCGGGATGGCGCCGAGCTCAAAGGTATCGCTGCGCGCGCGTGCTGCGAGTCGGAGCCCGGCGGCGATCAACACCATGGCGAGGAGGGGGCGATAGACCTCTTCAGGGATTTTGATGCTCCCCGCAAGGTACGCGGCGGGGATGGAGCCGATCAAGAAGTAGGGGAGCGTGCGCCATGGGAATTGGTTAGCCCCAGCGAATCGGACAATGGCAATCGAGGCAACCGCCACGTTCAGCACGAGGGCGGTTGGGCGCATTACTTCAGGAGCGAGCCCTCCGAGCGCCATCAAGGCTAGGTAGCCCGTTGCCCCTGCGTGGCCCACCGAGGAGTAGAGGAGGGCCACGGCGAAGAAGGCGAACGGGAGCAGCGCGAAGAAGACCGGATCCACGCGCCAATCATAAGAGGGTGTGCGCCGGCACTGTCGATTCTCCATGCCCTGGGCTAAACTTCCGCGTATTGCGGTGATCCCGCATGGGGAGGCGGTACCAGCCGTCCTCGTCAAATGGAACCAAGGAGTGGCAATGAAGAAGTTACGGATTGGCGCGATTTGCGCCGCTCTTCTGATGGCTGTCGCGGCATGCGGAGGTTCATCAACCTCGAGCGTAGACACCAAACCCTTCGCAGCGAAGGCATACCCAGCGGAGGGCCCAGCGGATTGCACCGCAGAGGGCTACTACGGATTCAAGCGCATCACGTCGACTGACGCCTCAACCGTCGTCTTCGAACTCTGTGCCCCTGACGTAGCGTTCATCCAAAAGCTAGCGCTAGTCAACTTTGTGATCAATGACTCGGGTTATCTGGAGACCGCTACCGCGGACGGTAGCATTGTTGAGAAGCCGAACGGCACCGGCCCCTTTAAGTTTAAGGTGTGGGAGCGCGGGACTCAGATCGTCCTTGAACGCAACGCAGACTATTGGGGTCAGCTCGCCACCTCTGGTACCGCAGTGTTTCAGTGGCAGTCGGAAGCTGCAGCGCGTCTGATCCAATTACAGGCGGGCGTAGCTGACGGGATTGACAATCTCGCCCCGACGGACTTCGCGACCGCCGAAGCAGATCCGTCCCTCCAAGTCATCACGCGGCCTGCGTTGAACATCATGTATGTGGGCATGAACTCAGGAATCGCTGGCGATCCCTTCGAGAAGCTGGAAGTCCGAAAGGCTGTCGCCTTGGCGCTGGATCGTCAGCGCATTGTGGAAACGTTCTACCCAGATGGGTCGGAAGTGGCCAGCCACTTCACACCCTGCTCAATCGCCTTTGGATGTGAGGGCGAAACCTGGTATGACAAGAATCTAGATGAGGCGAAGGCCTTGATGGCGGCAGCTGGCTACGCAAATGGCTTCGACACGACCATCACTTATCGCCAGGTGGATCGTGGCTACCTGCCGGTCCCAGCACAGGTCTCGGCGGATATTCAAGATCAGCTGAAGGCGATCGGCATCAATGCGGAGGTTAAGGAGATGGAGTCGACCGCCTTCCTTGACGCAGTTGCGGCGGGAGAACTCGCCGGGCTGCACCTCCTCGGATGGACCGGTGACTTCCCCGACGCGGTAAACTTCCTCGACTCCCACTTCGGACCTTCGGTGGAGCAGTTTGGTGACCCAATTGATGCAATCACTGGTCCGCTGTTGAAGGCGGGCACAACGGCGGTTGCAGAAGAGCGTGCAGCTCTGTACGCAGAGGCAAACAATGCCATTAAGGCAAATGTGCCGATGATCCCGGTCGCTCACGGGGGTTCTGCTCTAGCATTCGCGGCTGGAATTGTTGGCGCGCACTCTTCGCCGTTGGGCAACGAGGAGCTTGCCGCTTTCAGTTCGGGCGGCGATGACACGTTTGTATGGGTCCAGAACGGAGAACCTGGCGGACTCTACTGTGCAGATGAGTCCGACGGGGAATCACTGCGCGTTTGTGCTCAGATCAGCGAAGGTCTGTATGGGTTTGTCACTGGTGGAGCGGAGACCAAGCCTGTCCTCGCCACTAGCTGTGAGGCCTCGGCAGATTTGCTCACCTGGACCTGTAGCCTGCGCACGAATGTGAAGTTCCATAACGGTGCTACCTTTGATGCGACGGACGTGGTTGATAGCTACGCTGCGATCTGGGATTGTGCAAACCCGTTGCACAAGGGCCGCACCGGTGCGTTTGAGTACTGGGGCTACACTCTTGGCGCATTCTTGAACCCAGACAGCTGCGCGGTAGCTGAGTGAGTGTCGCCGCGCTTACCACCGTGAGGTGGTGAGCGCGGAAGCCCCCGTCGCCACCTTCGGGTGACGGCGGGGGCGTACTCTTTCCAGTTCAGAGCGGAGGTGTGCCAGCGGACATGACCACCTATATCGTGCGAAGGCTTTTGGTAAGTCTCCCAGTGATCTTCGGGATCTTAGTCGCAGTCTTCGTGATCACACGGCTTCTTCCTGGCGATCCATGCATCGCGCTCCTTGGCGAAAAGGCAACGGAGGCCTCGTGCGCTGTGTTCAATGCCCGATACGGGTTCGATCAACCAATTCCAGCTCAGTTTGTCACCTACCTGCGGCAGGTGCTAACTGGCGATCTCGGAGAATCCATCAGGTTTGGTGTGCCAGTGACACAATTAATCGTGGATCGACTGCCGACTACCGTCGAACTGGCAGCCATCTCGCTGACCATTGCCACCTTCTTCGGTATCAAGCTGGGCGTTCGATCAGCGACACGGCGCAATTCGCGCACGGATGTCTCCACGATGATCTTCGCCAACCTTGGCGTCTCCGTTCCAGTCTTCGTTCTCGGCCTCTTGCTCGCGTATTTCTTTGCTGTGATCCTGAAGGACACGCCGATTTCGCTGCCGCCGGCTAATCGCTACAGCGCAGGCGTGATTCCCACCGAAATTGCTGACGCGTGGGGCCTCTCTGGGCTGCAGGGTCCGTTACGAGGTCTGCTTGACTTTATTTCCAACATGGCGATCCTCAATGCGATCCTGACGCTGAGCCCAGGGAACCTGCTTGACGCGGTGCGTCACCTGATCCTTCCGTCGGTTGCCCTTGCAACGATCCCCATGGCAGTGATCGCCCGTATTACGCGCTCGTCGCTGCTCGACGTGCTCGGTTCCGACTACATTCGCACGGCACGCGCGAAGGGACTATCGGAGCGCGAGGTTGTCTCCAAGCACGCGCTGCGCAATGCACTCCTCCCAGTTGCCACGGTTGTTGGGCTCTCCCTCGGTGGGCTCCTCTCGGGCGCCGTGTTGACCGAGACAATCTTCGGATTTGCGGGCATTGGTCGGACAATCGCAGAGGCAATCTCCGCGCGAGATTACGTCGTGGTGCAGGGGGTTACTGTGATTGTCAGCGTCGGCTATGTGGTCGTAAATCTGATCGTCGACATCAGTTACGCCTATTTGGATCCGCGCGTGAGGGTAAACTCGTGAACGTCTCAATGCAGCCCGCGCGACCACAGACCCCCTTCCGACGCGCACTCCGCTCCTTCCTCGAGCAGCGCACCTCGCGTGTGGGCCTCTCGCTGCTTGCAGTGCTCGTGATTGCCGCCCTCGGAGCAGACCTCCTCGCAAGCTACAGCCCGATTGATGTGCTGATCGACGAAGAGCCTGGGGCGGTACGGCTTGCCGGACCGTGCATCAACCTGCTCGGCTGCGAGGGCCCGCAACACATCTTCGGCCTGGACAGCAATGTGCGCGATGTGTTTTCACGCGTGCTGCACGGGGCGCGCCTGAGCCTCCAGGTCGGCTTCCTCACCGTTGGCTTTGCCATCGTGCTCGGCTCCCTGATTGGCGCAGTCTCTGGGTTCGTTGGCGGACGAGTAGACAACTTCTTCATGCGCATCATGGATGTACTTCTCGCCTTCCCGAGCCTCCTCCTCGCGATCGCGATTGTGACCGTGATCGGTCCGGGATTGATCAACACACAGCTCGCGATCGGCATCGTCGCGATCCCCATCTACGCGCGTGTGATGCGCGCCTCGGTCTTGGGCCTGCGCGACCGTGAGTTCGTTGCGGCGAGTCGCGCACTTGGCGCATCGGAGGCATCCATTCTCTTCCGCAAGGTGCTTCCGAACGCCCTCACGCCGATCATCGTGCAGGGGACGCTCGGCATTGGCGGCGCAATCCTTGACGTTGCGGCACTCAGTTTCCTCGGTCTCGGCGCACAGCCACCCACGGCCGAGTGGGGCTCCATGATTGGCGCAGATCGAAACCTCCTCTTCTCGTCGCCACACGTGGTCCTCTTCCCTGGCATTGCGATCACCATGACCGTGCTCGCCTTCAACCTTGTCGGCGATGGTCTGCGTGACGCGCTCGACCCACGGCTGCAGCGATAGTGGGCGTGTTGACTGGAGGAATCAGTGGCTGATCGACTTCTCGAAGTACGCGACCTCCAGACGTCGTTCCGCATGCGCGACGGCATCGTTCGCGCCGTCGATGGCGCCACATTTGGAGTGGACCGCGGCGAGGTGCTCGGCCTCGTCGGCGAGTCCGGCTGCGGCAAGAGTGTAACGTCGCTCTCAATCCTTCGCCTGATTACACCTCCAGGTCAGATCACGGGCGGCAGCGTCCGATTTGACGGACAGGATCTTCTCACTGCAAGTGAGGCAGAGATGCAGAAGATTCGCGGGAATCGGATCGCGATGATCTTCCAGCAGCCGAACTCGTCCTTGAATCCGGTTCACAAGCTCGCCGATCAGATCGGCGAGGTGCTGCGCATCCACAGAGGGCTCGATGATAAGGCGGCGCGCAGGCGCGGCATTGAGTTGCTTGAGCTCGTTGGAATCCCAGATCCGGCACGGCGCGCCGACGCGTATCCGCATGAGATCTCGGGGGGGATGGCGCAGCGCGTCATGATCGCGATGGCACTCGCCTGCGAACCAGAGCTCCTCATTGCTGATGAGCCAACCACCGCGCTTGACGTCACGATTCAGGCGCAGATCCTTGAACTGCTCCGCGATCTTCGTGAGCGACTCGGCACCGCCATCGTGCTGATCACCCACGACCTTGGTGTTGTCTCTGAGTTCTGCGATCGCGTGGCGGTGATGTACGCGGGCGAGGTGGTGGAGGAGCAGGGTCGCGATGCGATCTTCGATAACCCGCGACATCCGTACACGCAGGGACTCCTCGGCGCGATTCCGCGCGCCGGGACCGGGCGTGGACAACTCCGCGTCATCCCAGGGCAGGTTCCTTCGCTCACCGAACCCATCGCTGGCTGCCGATTTGCGGATCGCTGCGGTCAGCGCGAGGCGGCGAACCTTGCCGCATGCAATACGCAGCATCCTGATCTCCTCGCACATGCGGGCGCCGCTGGAAGCATCGTCCGCTGCCACCTCTACGACCCTGCGCACGGAGGCGTTGCGGCAAAGGGGGGAGCGCAATGAGCGAAGTGCGCAACGCATCAGCGAACACGGCATCCGCGAGCAAGACCTCCGATGGCGCACCACTGCTTGAGGTGCGCGGACTTGCCAAGACGTTCCCGGTTCGGGCCGGGGCACTGCAGCGCGTTGTGGGCCATGTGCGCGCCGTTGACGGCGTTGACTTTGAAGTGCGCGCGGGTGAAACCCTCGGTCTCGTTGGTGAGTCTGGCTGCGGAAAGACCACGGTAGGTCGCCTGATCCTCCGCCTGATTGAAGCAACGGGTGGATCAATCCTGTTCGAAGGCATAGACATCACTGGGCTAAAAGGGGCGCAACTATCGTCGTACCGACGCAAGGTACAGATCGTCTTCCAAGATCCGTTTGCAAGCCTTGACCCGCGTACGCCGATCGGCGAGGCGGTCGCCGAAGGACTACACATCCACAAAATTGGAAGCGCAAAAGAGCGTGAGGCAAAGGTTGCGAGGACGCTCGAGATGGTTGGGCTGAGGCCAGAGAGTGCACGTCGATACCCACACGAATTCTCTGGTGGTCAGCGCCAGCGAGTGGGGATCGCTCGCGCCCTTGTGCTCGACCCGACCCTCATTGTCTTGGACGAGCCGGTCTCCGCGTTGGATGTCTCAATCCAGGCGCAGGTGCTGAATCTGCTCGCTGAACTTCAGAAAGAGCTTGGACTTTCGTATCTATTCATTGCCCACAACCTTGGAGTAGTGGAGCATCTCTGCGATCGGATTGCGGTGATGTATCTCGGCAAGGTGGTGGAGACTGCGCCGGCCGCAGATCTCTTCAAGGACCCATCGCATCCGTACACGCGAGCGCTACTCTCCGCGGTGCCCGAACCCGATCGAAGTGATCGTCGTGATCGGATCATCCTCGAGGGTGATGTCCCCTCTCCGCTGAATCCACCAAACGGCTGCTCATTCCACCCGCGATGCAGGGAGAGCGTCGCCGCATGTTCGGCGGAGACGCCCTCCCTGATCAACCTTGACCCAGCCAGTTCACGGCGAGTCTCATGCATCCGTCGAGGAGCTGACGCGATCTAAAGTTCGCGTTCAGTCGTGCTAGCGGTTGCGCTCGCTTCGCACGAAGAGGAGTGTGCCAATGCTGAGCATCACGACGGAAAGGATTGAAATCAGGCCCACATTCCAGATTGGATCGGAGAGGACCGCCACGTTGGGAACGCCGTAGTAGGCGCCACGGATCAGGTCTACTGCGTATCTGAGCGGCGCGAGGTGGCTGGCGATGTCGAGGTACCACGGTAGGTCACGAATGGGATTGAACGCGCCCGCCAAGAAGAACTGCGGCAGGAAGACGAACGGGAAGATGAGGTTGGCCGAACGCTGATTCGGAAGGAGGCTCACGAACAGTGCGCCGAACGATGCGCCGAAGATGGCGACGAGGACCAGCGCGGGGATCAACGCGAACACCTGCGCAAGGGTGAGCGGGATGCCGAGCACGATGCCGAAGAGCATCACTGTGAACGCTTGAGGGAAGGCAACAAGCGACTCGCCGAGGATCTTTCCGGCGAGGATCGTGCGTCGACCGATCGGGGCGACGAAGATCTCTTGCGCGAAGTCGTTCTCACGATCCTCCAAGATGGAGATCAGTCCGAGTGCCGCGGACTGCCAGACGCCTTGCGCCAGCTGGCCGGCAAAGATGAACGGGAGGAGATCAATCCCAGGCGACTCGAAGTTGGAGGCGAATGCGCCACCAAGGACGCCGATGAAGAGCGCGGGGAAGAGGAGGCCGCCACCAAGACGGATCGGGTCACGGACTAGTTTTGTGACGTCACGCGCGGCGATCGCGCCTGCGGCGGCGAGTTCGTTGCGCAGGCTGAAGCGTGACGTAGGTCGCGGGGTGATCACGGCGCTCATCGGCGGAATCTCCTTCGCGGCGCGTCGTCCAGTGGTGACTCTTCACGATCGTTGGCGGTTGCGGCAACGATCTTCAGATAGGCGTCTTCGAGGCTTGGGCTGCGAACCTCGAAGCGCGTGAGGGGCGTCTTAAGGTCACGCACGAGCGCATGTGCGGCTTCAGCACCGAGCACCTCAACCGCAATACCTGCAGAGATCGGCTGCGGGGTGTGTCCGAGTTTCTCTACCTCCGCGCTGAGCGCAACACGATCTGCGGCCTCAAACTCCACTCGAGTCACACTCGTTCCCGTGCGCAACTCCGCGGGGGTGCCATTTGCAACGATCTTGCCGCGATCAATGATGCAGACTTGATCAGCGATCTCGACCTCGTCCAGATAGTGCGTGGTGAGGACCATGGTGGTCTTCTCACTGCGACGGATCGCGTCGAGATAGCCGGCGACAGAGCGCCGCGACTCTGGGTCAAGACCGACGGTTGGCTCGTCGAGAAAGAGGACCTGCGGTCGATGGAGGAGTGAGCGCGCGATTTCGAGCTTGCGACGCATGCCCCCGGAGTACGTGGAGATCTTCTTGAAGAGGTCGTCGCGATCGAGGCCGACCAACGCACCGAGCTCCCCGATCCTCTCCCGATACTCGCGAGGCATCAGAGAGAAGGCGGGGCGATACGTATATTCACCGTAGAGTGCGGCGTGGAACCTGCAGTTCTCCTCACCGGTAAGGGCACGGTCCAGCGATGGCTTCTGGAAGATGATGCCAACGCGGCGTCGTACCTCCGACTGGTCATGCGCGAGGTCCGCCCCTGCGATCTGCACGCTTCCCGAAGTCGCGGCAAGCGTGGTTGTCAAGATGCTGATCGTGGTGGTCTTGCCGGCGCCATTTGGCCCGAGCAGCGCGAAGAGTGACCCTTGCGCAACATTGAATGAGACCCCGTCGACTGCGTTCCGGTCAGCGCCCTTATAGCGCTTCACCAGTTCGTGAACGCTGATCGCAGGCGCAGCCGACGTTGAGATAGGGGTAGGAACTGCGAGTGTCATCGTCGCGAGCATAGCAGGGCGCTAGGCTGACCTCATGGGACAAGGCTTGCGGACACTCCGCGCTCTGATTCGCCTCACGCATCCGCTCCCAACGCTGTTGAACGCGATCGCGGCTGCGGCGCTCGCCATGGTTGCTGGCGCACCGTCACGTGCCGCTGCGCTAGTCGCCTTGACCATGCTTGGGGTGCACGCCTTCATTGGCGCAACGAACGACTTCATCGATCGTGATCAAGATGTTGGCCGACCAGAGAAGCCACTCGCTCACGGTCAGCTTCCGCCGCGCGCCGCAGTCCTGATGGCCGCCGCCGGGTTGACCACAGGGCTGGCTGCTGGCGCACAGGTGAGTTGGCTCACGCTGCTCTTGGCCGCGCTGGGCGCGCTGGTAGGATTCACGTACAACATTTGGATGAAGCGCACGGCACTCTCATGGCTCCCCTTTGCGGTTGGCGTCAGCATCGTCCCCGCGTTCGCCTGGTCAACGGTGAGCAGCGTGCTGCCCGCGCCGATCCTGACGCTCTCACTGGTCGCACTGCCAGGTGGCGCAGCACTCGCGCTTCAGAACAGCCTCGCCGACCGTGTTCTGGATGCGGAGCGTGGGATGCGGAGCGTCGCGGTTCGACTCGGCGAAACGCGCGCATTCGGCGCACTCGTTGTGCTGCACGCGGTGGCATTCGCCGCGCTTCTCCTGACAGCACCGAGCAGCACTTCGCCGCTCCTTCTCTCCGCCGCCGGGCTGCTTCTGGTGGCTGGAACCGCTGGGAGCGCAACGCCCTCGCGCTGGACGCGCCAACGCGCGTGGGAGATTTGCGCAGCGGCGCTCGCCCTGGCCGCGCTCTCTGTCGCACTGGCGACCGCGGAGGGGGTAGGCTGAGCGAACACCTCTTGGGGGGATAGCTCAGGTGGTTAGAGCTCCGAGCTTATATCTCGGCGGTCCCTGGTTCGAGTCCAGGTCCCCCTACCAACTCCCACCTCGCCTCACTTCGTGGAGACCGCACATACTTCACCCATGAATCGTCGGCGCGCACTTGTCACAGGAGCTTCATCGGGGATCGGTGAGTGCATGGCGCTGCAGCTTGCCGAGCGCGGATGGGACCTGGTGCTGGTGGCGCGACGAGTGGACGAGCTTGCACGCGTCGCCGCTGCCGTCAGCGCACACGGCGCAGATGCAGAGGTGATCGTAGTAGACCTCGCAACAACGTTGGGTGTTGAGCAGATCGAGGCACGCATTGCCGATGAGGCGCGGCCGATCGAGATGCTCATCAACAATGCGGGATACGGCCGCTTCGGCAAGACCACTGAACTTGATGGCGAAGGTGAGAGCAACCAGATTGCGGTCAACGTCAACGCGCTGATGCGACTCTCGCGAGCGGCGCTGATTGCCATGGCTCCGCGGAAGAGCGGAGCGATCCTGAACGTTGCCTCCGTCGCCTCGTTCCTTCCATTCCCCGGATTCACGACCTATGCCGCCACTAAGGCATTTGTGCGCAGTTTCACCCTGGCGCTGCATGAAGAGGCACGCCCGCACGGCGTGCGCGTGACCTGCGTTGCGCCCGGTCACACGCCGAGCGGGTTTCAGATGCGAGGTGGCCTTTCGCCCACATCTGGCCAACCGAGCTTCATGCTGACCAGCGCGGAGTTCGTTGCGCGTGCTGGACTTGATGCGGTGGAGGCGGGTCGCGCACTGGTGGTTCCTGGGCTGCTGAACGCAATCTCTGCACGTATCCTCGGGGTCCTACCGAGCGGCCTTCAGCGTCGAGCTGGAGCGTTCGCAGCGAGATTTACGCGCTAGGGTCGCCGCGTTTCGCCTCAGTGCGCCGCTAGGCGCGCAGGCTCCAGGTCACCCCATCCGCCTGATCGGAGAGCTCCACACCAAGCGCAACGATCGCGTCGCGAATCGCATCTGCATCGCTGAATCGTTTTTCGGCACGTGCCGTTGCGCGAAGGGCGAGTAGACGCTCGACTGCGGGGGCGAGCAGGTCCCGCGGGGATGGAGTTGCTGGTAGTGGGGGCGCAGATACTGATGGCACTGCCACAGCCGCTGGTTCGTAGGCTCGCGGCGTGCCACTGGTGGGGAATCGTGCGGTGAACGCTGAGACTGACTCCGATGCGCCGCTGTGGATTGCCGTTTCGCCGGCCCCGGGGATGCGGATAGTGACCGCGCCTTTTCCGTGGACCGCAACAACGTCTGTTGCGAAATCAATAGAGAGTGCGGTGTGCTCGTCAATCCCGAGGATGGCAACGCCGGCTGGTAGCGCGCGCTCAAGTTCTTGCAGCTTTACGTCGCCAATGAAGCATCGCGACGTGTCATGGGTCGCACCCTCCGCGTTGTTCCAGTGCGGCACGATCGCAACGCGAACTCCGAGTAGCGTGCCGATGAGGTTCAGGCCAGTAAGCCAGTGCGCGGGGAGCCCCGCCTTGTAGATCTCATAGACAGGGATCGCGGACTCTCCGCTCGCTGCAGCTGCCGCGGAGGAGGTGATCAGCGTGGCACCCGCGTGGATGCGCGACACGAGACGATCCACGACTGGGGTGCCAGCCCAGCGGAAGAGGGCACGCGATGGTGATCCTGGCCCGAGGAAGAGGAGGTTTGCCGTCTCGAGCGCCGCAAGTGTGGCGCTGAATGCCGTGGGCGCGAGGTCTGCGCCGGGGCGCTCGATCTCCGGAAGCCCGATGACGGTCGTCGGAACACCAACCTTTGCGCGGAAGAAGGTGGCGATCTTTTCTCCCATTTCCGCGCGGTTCGTCTGGAAGTCATACGACCCGTCAAGCGCAACGAGCGACGGTGGCGTGTTGCGCGCGGGGAGGCTCGCGACGAGCGCGCGGTGCATGGGCGCCATGGAGGGACCGATCTCCCCTGAGCCAATCAATACGATTCGCCCCTGTGTTACTCGTTCGCTCATGCGCGCAGTATGGCGCACGACTCGCCGTTAGGATCAGTGGGTGGCACGACTCATCCTCTCTGGCGGCGGACTCGGGCTCCGGGCAGATGCGTGGCCTGAGGCGCTCGACTGGCTCGCAACCACGCCAGCCCCACTCCATCTTGCATCACTCGCCTCCCATGATCTGCGCCAAGCGGAGACGCTCGCCACACTCCTTCGCCAACGCAAGGGCGACGTTGAGATCTTGTCATTTGGTAGCGGCGATCCGCTGCGCGGGACCGTCTTCCTCTGTGGAGGCGACGCGACACTCCTTGCCGAAGATCCAATACGCGCATCGCAACTTCGTCGCTGGATTGCCCACCCAGAGTTGACCGTGGTTGCGGACTCAGCTTCGGCGATGGCGCTCGGTCGGCGTGCTGCGTCGTGCACCTGTGGCGGTCATCCGATTCGAACGGTTGCAGGGCTTGGTGCATTACGTGAGTGGAGCATCCTTGCGCACGCAGAGGGGCCGCACGACGCACGAATCGCGGCGCTGCACGATCCCGATACGCCAGGGGGCGGTGCGCAGCTTGCACTGAGAACCGGGGAGGCGGTAGAAGTCGTGGGGCTCCCCAACGCAGTGCGCTTTGAACGAGTGAGTTGGTCTCGGACCTGACGCCTCCCTACGGCGCGTGTCGATCCACGTAACGACACCGCGCACGCACCGGACAACCACCACACTGCGGCCGCAACGCGTCACAATGCCCACGTCCATGACGGATCAGCGCAACATGCGCCTCGTACATCCGGCTCGGCTCCACAAGGTGTAGCCACGCATCATGGGCAAACGCGAGGCTCGCTTTAGGCGGAAGGAGTCCGATGCGCTTGCTGACGCGCTCAACGTGCGTATCAACCGGCATCAGCGGCACACCGAAGCAGAAGAGCATCACAATCGAAGCGGTCTTCGGACCGATGCCGGGGATCGCCGTGAGCCAGTCGCGCGCATCAAGTGGTTCCATGGTTTTCAAGAACGAGAGGTCGTAGTCGCCTGCGCGCAGGCGCGTTGCCTTGAGGGCAGCCTTTATCCGCGGCGCCTTCTGCGCGGCGAGACCGCCCCTCTTGATTACACTCGCGAGTTGGCGAACTGGTGCCGCTTCAACCGCCGACCACTCCCGGTATCGCGCGCGAAGTGCGTCGAACGCGCGTGCCGCGTTCACGTCGCTGGTGTTCTGACTCAAGATTGTCGTGACGAGTTCGCTGATCGGATCGAGGCGTGGCTTCCAGCGAGGCACCCCGTAGAGTCCTGCGAGTCCTGTTAATACGTCGCTCACGAGCGCTGGCCGCCGACGTGCGAGCCCCTTCGCCCATGTGGATTCGGGGTTCGCCCTTCGCTTCGGCATATGGGGATCGTACCCGCTGCCACGCGCAGTTCGTGCCGGTGCGTCCTGCGCAGCGAGGCGAGCGGGGAGCCGCTTGAGCGTTCATCCTCATTGGGCACGCGGCGGCTGTGAGCCCATCACGACCCGAGTGCGAGGGAGGGCCACGCAATGGCAGCACGCGCAAACACGGGCGGCGTCCGCATCACCGTTCCCGCCACATGGATCGCATCATGGACGCTCTACGATCTTGCGAATACGATCTGGTCGTACGGCATCTTCTCCTATGCGATCGGCCTCTACCTGACGAGCGAAGGAGTGCTCGGCGAGGCACAGGGAAATCTCTGGCTTCAGATCTCCATTGCCCTCTCTGTTGGAGTGAACGCGCTCGTATCTCCAGCGATCGGTGCTCTGTCAGACCGTACTGGTCGGCGGCTACCTTATCTTCTCTTCTTCACCGCGCTCGCGATCATTCCAGCAATCCTGATTCCGTCTGTCCCCGTGGCACTCGGCGTGCTGCTCTTCTGCGTGGCGAACTTTGGCTACCAGTCCGCACTTGTCTATTACGACGCCACCATCAAGATCGTGAGCACCCCTGCAAATCGAGGCTGGGTCTCTGGCCTTGGAAATGGGCTCGGCTATTTGGGAACTGTACTGATCGGCGTAATCATCCTCTTCGGAGAACTCAGCGTGGAACGGGTGTTCGTGGTGGCGCCACTCCTCTTTGCCGTCTTGGCGCTTCCGATCTTCATCTTCATTCGTGAAGTACCCGGTGCCGCGGGTGCGGCCCGCGGAAAAGGGCTCTCACTCGCCTCTACAGCAAAGACGATCCGTGAGCTCGGAAAGTATCCAGGGCTTCGAAGGTTCCTCATTGCGCGATTCTTCTACACCGACGCGCAGAACACCGTGATCTCGATCATGGCGGTCTTCGCTGTGCAAGCGGTTGGATTCTCGCAAGGCGAGGCGAACTACGTGCTCGTTGCGCTCGCGACAACGGCCGTGGTGGGCGGACTCTTCTGGGGGCGCATGACGGATTGGAGCGGACCAAAGACGACGCTCCGCATGGTGCTCACCCTCTGGGCGATCGCACTGGTGATCGGGGCGCTCTTCATTTCACCCATCCCGTTCATTGTTGCCGGCGTGGTGCTTGGATTTGGGTTCGGTGGACTCGCTGGAGCGGACCGAATCTTGATGCTGCGCCTCTCGCCACCAGACAAGCTTGGAGAGTTCTACGGGCTCTACAGCCTTGTGGGGAAGGGGTCACAGGTCATCGGCGGACTCCTCTACGGAGCAACCGTTGCCCTCCTCCTCGAGCCGTTTGGCGTGGTCGCGTATCAGCTCGGCCTACTCACGCTCTTGGTGACGATGTTGATTGGCATGTACCTGCTGCAGTCGGTGCCAGAGAAGCGCGAAGGCTAGGTTCATGGCTTAGCCGGCGGGGCTGAAGGTCAATCGATCAGGCTGCGGATGATCCGCGTCGTTTCGCTCTGGCGTGGTCGCCAGTTCAGGAGTGCGACGGCACGGGTGATGTCTGCGATGAGTCGTGGCGGATCACCTGCGCGACGTGGTTGCACCTCAACGTTGACCGTGCGCTTGGTTGCGCGCTCAACGGCGCTGACCGCTTGTTTGACGCTCGTGCCCACCCCACTGCCGATGTTCACCGCGGTGTGTCCAACCGGTGCATCGTCTCTGAGGAGGTAGTTCACGGCGGCGAGATTTGCGGCGGCCACATCTGCCACGTGCACGTAGTCGCGGAGGGCACTCCCGTCCGGGGTGGCGTAGTTGTTGCCGTAGATGGAGAACGGCTCCCCACTCTCCACCGCGCGGATGAGGCGGGGGAGAAGATGGGTCTCCGGTGTATGGCGCTCCCGGACGCGTTCCGTGCTCCCTGCAACGTTGAAGTAGCGCAGTGAGAGAGCCTGCATCTTGTAAGCGTCGGCAAATGAGCGCAACGCTAGCTCAAACGTAACCTTGGTTGCACCATATGTGTTCACCGGAACGAGCGGCGTTGCCTCGCTGATCGTGCTCAATGTTGGTGCTCCATAGACGGCGGCGCTTGACGCGAAGACTATGCGCTTCACACCAACGTTGCACGCGGCATTTAGAAGGTTCAGGCTCCCCTCGACATTGTTCGCAAAGTAACGATTCGGGTGCTCGTCGCCCTCGGCCACGATGCTCTTGGCACCGCAGTGCACGATGACGTCGATGCGTCCGTCGCGAAGCAACTCCTCCACCTTCCCCGTTTCACCGTAGCCCCCTCTCTTGAAGGAGGCCTCGTTCGGAATCGTGTCGGTGTGGCCGCTGGAGAGATCGTCCAGGATGACCACGCGATGACCGTCAGCGAGGAGGGCATCTGCAGTGGCGGCGCCAATGAATCCTGCGCCACCGGTGAGGAGGACAGACGTTTCTCGTTCGCTCATCGGATCATTCTAGGGACGTGATGCAAATCAATGGTTCGACGCGTGAATGCGTTCGGCCGCTGCAAGGAGGGCAGTCGATTGATTCAGGATCTCGCCACGACCTACGGAAATCAGCAACGACGCCTGCACCCTTTTGATCCATGCGCCTGGGGTTGCGCCAATCCTGCGTGCGATCTCTGCGCCGTCAATGGCGAGCTCCGCCGGAAGCGCGGGAGTGTTCTGCGCATCCGCGCGCTCGCACGCGGCGAGCAGCGTGCCAGCCCGTGGCGCCACACGTCCTGCCGCGAGTCGCCGTCGCAGATGGCGTGCTGCGTCACGCGGATCGCCCGTGAGCGCTGCAACGTGGACGCGGTACTCCACATGGTCAATCGCGCCCCGCTCTGCCTCCGTCGCCGCGCGGTCGGCGGCACGCAGGTGAGCGATCGCACTCATGGTCGCGCGCGGGCGGCGCCACTTCGTGATGATCTCCGCCGCCGCCTCATCGTCTGAGATCGGCGCAAGAAGTTCGGCAAGTCGCCCGAGCGGATCGGGCGCATCAGGACTGCTCGGAGCACCAATCGCTGCCACGCGTCCTGGGAGCTGCTCGTTCCAGCGTTCATTGAGTGCGGGAGCAATGACGCGCATTACGCCAAGGTCGTACAGTGCCGCGAGCCCAATCTCTGGGTGCTCTGATGCGAGGATCCCCTCTATCTCCGCGCCGATCCGTTCGCCGGAGAGAGCGCTCGTGAGCCCCGCGGCGTCACGGATCGCCGCCGCGGTTACTGGCTCAATCGAAAGCTCGAAGCGAGAGGCAAACCGAGCGGCGCGAAGGGTGCGCAGCGCGTCCTCCTGGAATCGCTCGGCGGCGTTCCCGACCGCGCGCAAGATGCGTCCGTCGAGGTCCTCGCGACCGCCGTGCGGATCGACCAAGGTGCCACGAATGACTGGATCTCCACTCTCATCCTCTGCACCCCCAAAGGCCATGGCGTTCACGGTGAAGTCGCGCCGAGCAAGGTCGCCGTGGATGCTGCTGATGAAGTTCACCGCGTCTGGTCTTCGCGCGTCGCTGCTCGGACCATCCGTGCGGAACGTCGTCACTTCACGGACGACATCTCGAGTAGGGATTCCTACCGTCCCGAAGCGATTCTCATACTGCGCATCGGGAAAGGCGGCGCGAAGTTGATCAGGTGTTGCGTTGGTGGCGAGATCCCAGTCGACTGGAGCATGTCCAGCGAGCACATCGCGAACCGCGCCGCCAACGACGTACGCTGCGAAGCCGTGGGAGTGCAGTCGTCCCATCAGACTTGCGACGTCTTCTGGAATGGCGGCGCGGATTGCCGCCTCGTGGCTCACGCGCCGCTCGCTATTACGCCCTCTCCAATGAAGAGGAAGTCGCGCCATGCGGAATAGGCATCGTGTCGCAGGTAGGGAAGGAAAATGGCATACACGTCGCAACGCGGCTCGTACGGACGACGGCGCAGTTGCAACCCTGCCGCCTCAGGGAGTCGGTCGCCCTTGCGATGATTACAGGCCATGCATGCAGTGACGAGGTTCTCCCACGACCACGAGTCACCACCGCGACTCTTTGGCACCACATGATCGATGGTGAGCGAGACGCCCGAGCGACCACAGTATTGGCACGAGTGCTTGTCACGCGCGAAGATCTCCTTTCGACTCAGCTTGGCTCGCGGGCGTGGTCGGCGCACGCGGTGCCGCAGTCGCACCACCGATGGGGCAGTCCAACTTCGCGATGCACTGCGAATCGGCGCGCCTTCGGCGAGGATCTCCGCCTTGCCACCAAGGACGAGCCGGAAGGCGCGTGGAAGCGACGCGACATTCAGTGGCTCGTAGTCCAGGTTGAGGATCAAGACTTCGCTACTCATTGCCCGATCGTATCAGCCGCATCGAGCAGCTCGATGCGGTCCCCCGTGATCACAGGTCCCTCGCGGAGCACCCGTGCGTACCAACGCGAGTCTTCGGGTCGAACCTTATGGCTGACGCGCGCAATCCGCCAGTCTTCGAAGCATCCGGCGATGTTCTTGCAGGGTGCGGCAGGTCCGCTCAGTTGAATGATCGGGCCGCTCTCGGCCGGGCCGATGCGCAATCGGTCGCCCTCGCGCAGTCCACCAAGGTCAAGTCCACTGACGGTGAGATTTTCGCCGATGGCACCAGGGTAAAGGTGGTGCCCATCGGCGTTCACGCGCGCAATCTGTTCGACCCCAAAAAGGCAGACCGCTTTCTCAGGTCCGCCGTGCACCGGTTCTTTCGTGCGTTGTCCGTCGCCAATCAGCCCGCGAATGGTGATGGATGTGCGATCGATCGGTCGCTTCGGGACGCCACCAGGGTGCGATACATTGATGCTGCTGACGAGGCCGGCGCTTCCCGCGAGCGGCCGCGGAATCTCACGCCGTGCCGCAGCGAGGTCGTCGATCCGAAGTGCCTGATCTCCCTCAGATACTGCTGGCGTCTCACCCATAACGCGGATGGTATGCGAGAATCAACGTATGGGAAAGCGCGGTGCACAAGCCAAGACGAAGGTAACGAAGTCCACGTGGACCACGAAGCGCGGACTTGCGCAGATGCTTAAGGGCGGCGTGATCATGGATGTGGTGACGCCTGCGGAGGCGAAAATCGCCGAGGAGGCGGGTGCGGTTGCCGTGATGGCACTAGAGCGCGTCCCCTTCGACATTCGGCGCGATGGGGGCGTGGCGCGCATGAGCGACCCGGACATGATCAAGGGGATCCTCGGCGCCGTTTCGATTCCCGTGATGGCGAAGGCGCGCATTGGGCACCATGTTGAAGCGCAGATCCTTGAGGCACTCGATGTTGACTACATCGATGAGTCGGAGGTGCTAACACCAGCTGACGATCGCTTCCACATCAATAAGCACGAGTTCCGCGTCCCGTTTGTCTGCGGCTGCAAGGACCTCGGCGAGGCGTTGCGTCGCATCAGCGAAGGTGCGGCGATGATGCGAACCAAGGGCGAAGCAGGGACGGGAAACATTATCGAGGCTGTGCGGCACATCAGGACTGTCAGCGCACAGATTGAGGCACTGAAGGGACAGAGCGAGAAGCGACTCCGTGCTGCCGCCAAGGAGATGCGCGTCCCGTATGAGTTGGTGAAGGTCACCGTGAAGGCGGGCCGACTCCCGGTGGTGAACTTTGTCGCGGGAGGGATTGCCACTCCCGCAGACGCGGCGCTTTCCATGTGGCTCGGCGCAGATGGCGTCTTTGTTGGCTCGGGAATCTTCAAGGCGAAAAACCCGGCCAAGACCGCGGCGGCAATCGTGCAGGCCACGACGCACTGGTCGAATCCAGCCATCCTCGCCGAGGTCTCCGCTGGTACTGGCGAGGCGATGAAGGGGATTGAGATGCGCACGATCCCAGAATCAGAGCGACTCTCCACCCGCGGCTGGTAGCCGATGGCCGGCGCGAGGCGTCGAAGCACTGCGCCAGTGATTGGCGTGATGGCGGTACAGGGAGATTTCCGAGAGCATCTCGACACACTCGCATCAGTCGGCGCGCACGCTCGTGAAGTTCGTCTCCCTGCAGATCTTGAGGGAGTGTCTGGACTGATCCTTCCCGGAGGCGAGAGCACCGCGATGCGCAAGCTATACGAGCGCTGGAACCTTGTTGCACCGATTAGGGCACTCGCCGCACGTGGCGCGCCGATCCTAGGTACATGCGCAGGCGCGATCCTTCTCGCCACCAGGATCACCGACGGCGACCCACCTGTGCTCTCGCTTCTTGACATGGAGGTGCAGCGCAATGCGTTCGGTCATCAGCTTGAGTCCTTCGAGACGAAGTTGACCATGCAGAGCCTCAAGTCGGGCGCTGGTGCTACGCCGCTTCGCGCAGTCTTTATCCGTGCACCAGAGATCGTGCGAGTTGGCCCCGCTGCGAGTGTGATCGCGCAACTCGCTGACGGAAGAATTGTTGCGGCACGCCAAGGAAACGTGGTTGGCATCTCATTTCATCCTGAGATCGCTGGTGAAACGCGCCTCCACCGCTGGATGTTCGAGCAGGCGGCGCAACACGCTCGCCGTGGCTGAACAGTCGAGCGACGCGCAACCGCGCGTCAGGCTCGCACGCATGACTGACTTGGCGGCACTCGCAGAGATCTCACGCCGCGCGCAGCGCCCCGCACATGACGAGCGGTCGGAGATGCATTCGCTCGGCCTGCCGATTGGTCCCCCAGTCCTCAATCTCTACCAGTTGTTTCGCATGCCGCTCAGCCTTATCAGGTCCTCCGATTCAATCTGGGTACATCAGCGCGGATCCGTACTTGACGGCCTTGCACGGGTCGAACGCGATCCGGGCGGCGACTGGACGATTGTCGAGCTCTCCGCGGTGAGCGAAGCGGCTCGTGCGCGGCTCTCTGCTCGAGTGGTGCGTGAGGCTGGACGCCACGGGGTGACGAGGGTCCATGTTGCCTGTCGAGAGGATGCGGCAAACCTTGCCCTTCTTGGCAGCGCAGGCTTCCACGCGTATGCACGTGAGACACTCTTCATGCGTCAGCCTTCGGCTGGTGGGTTCGCCCCGGTGCGCAACCAAACGCTCAGGCCTGCTACTCAACGTGATGCGCTGCCCATCGCCCAACTGATGTCGCACATCACCCCTGCTGCGGTTTCGCGAGTCGACATGATTGATGGGACCGAATGGGCGCACGCAGTCACTGGAGCCTGGACACCTCGCGCAAGCATCAGCCCGCTGCTGCGGTTTGTTGAGGGTCGTGCGTATGTTGCGGATGGAGATGCGGGCAACATCAACGCGTGGGTTCACATCGGCGTTGCGCGTGAGTCTGATGAGCAGCATCCCCACGTCATCCGAATCTGTGTGCTTCCCGGAGTAGATCCGTCTCTGCTGATTGCCGAAAGCTTGGCAACGGTTGCGGCACGTGCAACTCGCGCCGGGACTCCAGAGAGCGCTATCCTCGCCGCGGTGCGGAGTTACGAGTCGAGGGTCGGCGCTGGGTTGCGTGCGCACGGCTTTGAGGAGATTGCTGATCTCCGACTCGCCGTCCGTGACGCTCGAGCTCGGGTGACTGCCCCAGGGATGGTTCCCGCGATCGGATAGCCCGCGCCGCTGAGTTCGCCGTCGCGCTAAGATTATTCCAATGAGCCTTGCCAATACCCCACGTACCGGGACCAACCCCATGTTGGTGCCCACGGTCGTGCAGGACGAGGCGATCGTCGACAACCTCGACCTTCTCCTTGAATGCCTTCCAGGGGAGATCGTTGCCAGCATCCGCGAACTCTCCACGCGCGAAGAGCTAGCCGCTGGTCGAGACGGACTCCTTGAAGTGGTGATGGATCTCGGTCGTCGCCCTGAGGCACGGCTCACCTCCGGTGATGTCACACTTCTCGAACGAGAGGTGACGGAAGAGGATCTCTCGTGGGTGATCTCACGCATTGGCCATTTTGGTGGCGACAATCGTGCTGGCATTGAGCGAACGCTGCATCGCATCTCCGCAATTAGGAATCGTGCTGATCGCGTGGTTGGCCTCACCTGTCGTGTGGGGCGTTCCGTCTTTGGGACAATTGAGATCCTTCGCGACCATATTGAGTCAGGAAAGTCGATCCTGATCATGGGGCGACCTGGCGTGGGGAAGACCACCATGCTGCGCGAGGCGGCGCGCGTCCTCGCCTCCGAATTCTCCAAGCGCGTCGTAGTTGTAGACACCTCAAACGAGATTGCTGGTGACGGCGACATCCCGCATCCTGCCATTGGCAAGGCTCGCCGAATGCAAGTGACCGCTCCAGAGCGACAACACTTGGTGATGATCGAGGCGGTGGAAAACCACATGCCAGAAGTGATCGTGATCGACGAGATCGGTACCGAGGCCGAAGCGATTGCGGCGCGTACGATTGCAGAGCGCGGTGTGCAGCTGATTGGTACCGCGCACGGCAATTCGCTGGACAACCTGATGTTGAATCCAACACTTACCGATCTGATCGGTGGCATTCAGAGCGTAACGCTTGGCGATGACGAGGCGCGCCGTCGACGCACGCAGAAGAGCGTGCTTGAGCGAAAGGCACCACCAACCTTTGATGTCGTGGTTGAGATCATTGATCGCGACCACATCCTTGTACATGAAGATGTAGCCGCCACGGTGGACGCGTTGCTTCGCGGCGACGCGGTTGCTCCAGAGGAGCGGTGGCGAGACGAGGCGGGTGTTCGTCGTACACATCAGCGCATTCGACCTGGTGCGCTCCCTGGCGTCGAGCAGCGCCGCTTTGGGGGCTTGACGCCTGGAGACGTTCGTCGCGGTTCCTACGACACACGTGGTGAGACTCGCGGTGGCTGGCGAAAGCATCGTGAGCGATTCCGTCGCGCGAGCGCCTTTGGTGATCTGCGCAACCCCGCCGCGACGATCCCGGGCGGCACGGCTGCGGTGGTGATGCCCGCACTCAACTCCCGTGCTGAAATCGCCGCAACGTCGGGAAGTTGGCGGCCCACTCGAGGCTGGGTGAGCAGTGGCATGGCGGGGGCGATCTCAGCGATGGATCACGAACCTGCTGCGCGCACCGCTGATGGCGCACGAATCCCCGCTGCCTGGGATGACGCCCCCGATGCTGACAATGAGGTTCGACATGAGAGTTCACTTCCAGAACTTCGCATCTACGCGCACGGGATCTCGCGGAAGAAGCTCGAGGTCGCAATTCGTGAACTTGGACTTCCTGCGAGCACCGCGCGCGGCCCGGAGGATGCGGATGCGGTGATGACGATTCGGAACGAGTTCAAGCAGCGGGGCGTGCAGCTCGTGGAGGCGGAGCGCCGCGGCGTACCGATCCACGTCTTGAGGTCCAACGCTTCGGCGCAGATGGAGCGCGCACTCTTGGCACTCTATGACCTTCCAGACGATCCGCGCGAGATGGCGCTGCGTGAAGCGGCGGCGGGCGTGCAAGAGGTGGTGCGCACGGCGCACCCCGTTGAGCTTGCTCCGCAGAGTGCCTTCATTCGACGACTGCAGCATCAACTGGCGGGCGAGGCGAACATCACCAGCAGTTCGCGAGGACGCGATCCGCATCGCAGAGTGCGACTTGAGCCGCCGGGACGCGCCTCAAGCACTCCGCGCCGCCGCCGCTAAGCGACAGGCGACGAACCATGTTCATCAGTTTCGAAGGGCCAGACGGCTCAGGGAAGTCGACGCAAATCGAACTTCTCGCTGCAGCACTTCGGGCGTCGGGGCACGAAGTGGTGACCGTCCGTGAACCGGGCGGGACGCCAGCGGGCGAGATGATCCGCGCGATTCTCTTGGGAGAAGGCGGCGCCGTGTTTGTTGACCCTCGTGCCGACACTCTCCTCTTCAACGCGTCCCGCGCACAGCTCGTTGCGGACGTGATTGAACCTGCACTTGCGCGCGGTGCGATTGTCATCGCCGACCGATTCGCTGACTCCACATTGGCGTATCAGGGATACGGGAGCGGGCTCTCACTTGACGCAATTCGCGCGATCATCACGTTTGCAACGGCGGGTCGCACCCCTGACCTCACCCTGTTGCTCGACCTGACCGCCGAGCAGGGGCTCGCTCGAAAGTCAGGGAGCGGCCGCACACGATTTGAGGACGGCTTCGACGCCACCTTCCATGCGCGTGTCGCCGACGGCTTCCGAGCGCTCGCCGCCGCGGAGCCCGCGCGATGGCACCTCCTTGATGCCAGCGCGGCACCCGCGGACCTCGCCGCTCATATCAGCCAGATCGTCCAAGGGGTGCTCGCGACCAAGCGATAATCGGGGGCGCCGCTACACTTCCTCAATGGTGCCCCAACTCACCTCCAAGGTTGACAACCTCCGCCCCGCCTTCGGGTTCGATGACATCTCGCTTGCGCCAGGGACAGATACCGCAGATCCATCGGATGTTGATCTCTCTCAGAACTTCTGCGGCATCCCACTCGCCGTTCCAATCATCGCCTCCGCAATGGACGCGGTGGTCTCACCAGCTACTGCCGCCCTGCTGAACAAACTCGGCAGCCTGGCCTGCATCAACCTTGAGGGTCTCTGGTTCCGATACGACGATCCACTTCCGCACTTTACGGCCATCCGCGCCGCAGCGAAGGGGGACGTCCAGGAGTTGTTCGCGAACTTTTACGCGGAGCCAATCAAGGAGTCGTTGATCGCGCAGCGCATCGCCGAAATTCATGCCAACGGATCGCCCGCCATGATTGCGGCTACGCCGCAGGCGATCGGTAAGTTTGGCGATGCAATCATTAAGGGCGGCGCCGATCTCCTCGTCATCCAGAGTCAAGTCTCCTCGGCGCGACATATCGCTACTGGCTATGCGCCGCTGGAGCTTGCCGACTTTGTGAAGCGGAGCGGCATCCCCGTTGCGGTGGGGAACACCACCAACGCCGAAGCTGCCTATTCACTGATGGAGCAGGGTGCCGCAGCGATATTTGTCGGCATTGGACCTGGCAACGCATGCACCACGCGTGAGGTGCTGGGGATCGGCGTGCCACAGGTGACTGCGGTGAGCGACGTTGCTGGTGCGCGTGATGCGTATATGAAGGCGAGCTCTCGTTACGTTCCAGTCGTCGCGGACGGCGGCATCCGCAAGGGTGGCGAGATCGCGAAGGCGCTCGCCGTTGGTGCGGATGCGGTGATGATCGGTTCGCCGCTCGCGCGCTCCACGGAGGCACCAGGCGGTGGGTTCAACTGGGGGATGGCGGCCTCTTCGCCGACGCTGCCGCGTGGCACGCGCATCGAGGTTGGGATCGCAGGGAGCATGGAGCAGATCCTCAACGGACCGTCTCGCGTCACGGACGGGAGCGAAAACCTTGTTGGCGCAGTGCGCCAGTCAGCGGCTGCACTGGGCGTGCAGAGGCTTGCCGCATTTCGTGACGTTGAGGTGATCTATGCGCCGGCGGCGGCAACCGAAGGGAAGAGCTGGCAGCGTGGCCGCTGACACCGGCCTCACGGCGAGTGCAGGGACGCCTCCCGTTGAGTCGGGCGGAATCCTTGTCTTGGACTTTGGGAGTCAGTTTGCGCAGTTGATCACACGTCGTGTGCGTGAGATGAACGTTTACGCCGCGCTTCTTCCATTTGACGCGCCGCTGGCGGATATCGTTGCGCGGAAGCCGGCCGGCATCATCTTGAGTGGTAGTCCGCATTCGGTCTATGATGACGCGGGACCAAAGTTGGACGCGGGGCTCTGGAGCGCAGGCATCCCGATTCTCGGTGTCTGCTACGGCGTGCAACTGATGGCGCAACAGCTCGGTGGGCGCGTGGGGCCGTCTGATCGGCGTGAGTACGGTCCCGCCGACATCACCATCAGCGCAGGAGAAAGCCCCCTCTTTGCTGGACTTGGCGTCACTGGTGCAGAACGTGTCTGGATGAGCCACGGCGATTCAATCATTGACGCGCCACCCGGTTTCACTGCGCTGGCCACGACCGATTCCACACCATTTGCCGCGCTCGCAGATCCCACACGCAATCTCTGGGGGATCCAGTTCCACCCTGAGGTGGTGCACACTTCTGGCGGAAAACGTCTGCTTGAGAACTTCGTCCGCACCATTGCACGCGCCGAGGCAACCTGGACGCCAGGGCGACTCGTGGACGACGCAGTGGCTGCAATTCAGGCGCAGGTCGGCCCGACCGATCGCGTCCTTTGCGCGCTCTCGGGTGGTGTGGACTCCGCGGTAGCTGCCGCGCTGGTCCACAAGGCGATCGGTGATCGCCTCACCTGCGTCTATGTGGATCACGGTCTGATGCGAAAGCGCGAGTCAGAGATCTTACGCGGCGTGTTCGCGGGGCAGCTCGGCATGAAGATCGTCATGGTCGAGGCGCACGAGCGATTCCAACACGCGCTTGAGGGAGTGGTCGATCCAGAAGAGAAGCGCGAGATCATCGGGCGCGAGTTCATCCGCGTCTTTGAGGAGGAGTCGAAGAAGGCCGGCGACTTCAAGTTCCTTGCGCAGGGGACCCTCTATCCGGATGTGATCGAGTCAACCTCGAAGGAGACCAAATCGGCACAGAAGATTAAGACGCACCATAACGTGGGCGGCCTGCCTGATGACTTGAAGTTCGAACTCGTTGAGCCACTCCGCGCATTCTTTAAGGATGAGGTGCGCGCGGTTGGCCTCCAGCTTGGGCTCCCAGAGAGCGTGATCCTTCGACAGCCCTTCCCAGGTCCCGGCCTTGCGATCCGCATCATTGGTGAAGTGACGCGTGAGCGGTTGGATACGCTGCGCGAAGCCGATTGGATCGTCATTGATGAGATCAAGGCGGCAGGCCTCTATCGCAGCATCTGGCAGTCGTTTGCCGTCCTCACGCCCGTACGGTCGGTGGGCGTGATGGGTGACGGCCGCACCTATGGAAACGTTCTCGCGATTCGCGCGGTCACCAGTGAGGATGGGATGACCGCTGACTGGGCACGGCTTCCAAATGACGTGCTCGCGAAGATTGCGTCGCGAATCGTCAATGAGGTGCCTGGAGTAACGCGCGTGGTGTACGACATCACGTCCAAGCCGCCCGCGACCATTGAGTGGGAGTGAGCAACGGAGTGAGCAACACCGCGGAGCGCCTGCCGCTTCCAGGAACAAGCTTCTTAAAACAGCGGCCAATAGAAATTGAAGGGCGTGCGTCCGGCGAGATCCGCGTGGGGGCCACGCAACCGAGCACGCTCGCTGATGGCTGGTGGATCGCCCTCTTCTGGGTGCAGGACGGTGAAGGGGTCGTGAGCTGTCGCGAAGTGGCACCAATCGCGGGGCCACCGCCGATTACGCCTTTGGAACGTTATGGAATTTTAATGACCAATGGCCTTGGCGATCTCCTCGCCGTAGAGGATGGGCGCTCCTGCCTGAAGGTGCGACTCGTTGGAGAGGCGGTCGATCCGAGTGAACCGTGGCGGCGACCACTTGCAATGCAGATAGCCGCGAAGTGGGATTCGCTCAGAATCGCTACGATGAGTGCGACGAAGGTTGCCGAGGCAGCACTCGACGCGTTTGCCCGAGCCGTCGAGGTGGCCCATAAACCGTAATGACAGCGCAGCACGGGAGGAGATGACGTGACAGATCCATTCAAGGATTTCCTTGAGGAGCTCGAGCGCCGCCGACGCGGAGACGAGACCACCTCAGCGCAAGGCGCAGATGATGCGGAAGGCGATGCACCGCCTCCATCACGGCCACGTGCGCGCCGGCCCGCTTCCGGCTCCAGAGCAAACTTCCCGCGACCCAAGTTGAGCCTGCGCTCACTCTTTTTCCCCGCACTCTTCGGTCTCTTCCTGATCGGCGGACCGATTATCGGCCTCCTGACCGATGCGCGCTGGTTTGAATCGCTCGGCGCAGGTGACATCTTCTGGCAGCGATTGCAGATTCAAGGGTCACTCTTTGCTGCGAGCGCCCTTGCGTCCCTGGTCTTCCTCCTCCTGATGATCTGGATCGCATCGGTGATTGCGCGACGTGGGGAAACAACGCCGAGTGAACCGAGCGAGCAAGGGCCGCGACCGGAGCGTGAACCACTGATAAATGAGCGTTTTTTTCAGATTCGTGTCGATGGCATCGGCGAGGCGCTCCGCGACCTCTTCAACTCCGGCGGTGGCGGCAGCACGGTGGCCGCGGTGGGGAGCGGCGTCCTACGTATCGGCGCGTTGGTCGTCGCGCTCTTCGTTGGTGCGCAGGTCGCGGCAAACTGGGAGGCGATCAGCCTCTGGCAGAACGCAGTCTCCTATGATCCGAGCGGGACGCCGGTCGTCGACCCCGTCTTCGGTCGTGACATCTCGTTCTACTTCTTTGAGCTCCCCGTCTTGCGCCTCGCGCAGGGGATCGGTGTCACCCTCCTACTCGCGGGAACCCTCGCTGCGGCGCTCCGTTACCTCCCCGCGATTGGTGCGCGTGGCCTCGGGTTCGTCGGCACACCGCCACGACTCCACCTTGCCCTGATGATCGGTGGGGTACTTCTCGCCACCGCGTACGGATATCAGTTGGACAAGTTGGAGCTTGTCTACTCGAACACTGGCGTGGCGACCGGCGTCTCGTATGCGGATAACGCCGCGCGGCTCCCTGGACTAGACATCCTCACCGCAATCGCCGCAATCGCCGCCGCATTCTTGGTTGGTGCGGCACTGACACGTACGGTCTGGCCGCTCACGCTGACCGCGCTGATCTGGGTCGGCGCATCCGGTGTGCTTGGCGGACTCTACCCAGAGTTTGTCCAGCGTTTCCAGGTGCAACCGAACGAGTTCGCGCTTGAGGAGCCATACATTGCAAACAACCTGAAGATGACGCGACTCGCCTTTGGCCTTGATGGCTGGAGCGAGCTGCAGTATGACGGCGAGGCGAGCCTCACGGCAGACGTGGTTGCAACGGATGCGGAGACATTTGCCAACGCGCGGCTCTGGGACTATCGCCCGCTGCAGCAGACCCTCGATCAACTCCAGACCGTGCGTCAGTACTACAACTTTGCTGATGTTGACGTTGACCGCTACGTGATCAACAGCGAACAGCGACTGATGATGCTCTCGGCACGCGAGCTAAATCCAGATCGCGCGCAACAGTCGGCGGCGTGGGTGAACCGCAGGATCACCTTTACGCACGGCATCGGCGTGGCCATGGTGCCAGTCGCCGAAGTTGGCTCAGGTGGCCTCCCACGCCTGATCATTCGCGACATCCCACCCGTCTCTACCGACGGCGCGCCGACCGTGAGTGAGCCGCGCATCTACTTCGGTGAGCTTGATGACGATTGGGTCATCGTCGGTGCGAAGACGCCAGAGTTCGACTATCCGATAGGTGAGGGGGAGACTGACGCGGACGGCGTGACCGCTGGGGACGCCACCACGAGCTGGAGCGGAGAGAACGGCATCTCACTCGGCACGCTCGCCGACCGACTCCTCTTCGCTGCGCGCCTCGGCGACCTGAACCTGCTGATCAGCGACCAGATCACCTCCGAGAGCCAACTGCTCTGGCGCCGCACCGTTAGCGAGCGAATCAGCGCACTTGCACCATTTGTCAGCTGGGATCAAGACCCCTACCTGGTCATCCGTGAAGACGGCGGGCTTACTTTCATGGTGGACGGCTACACCATTAGTAACCGATTCCCGAACGCACAGGCATTTGATCCTGCACTTGCTCAAACCAGTTTCCGCCGGCCGATCAATTACATCCGCAACAGCGTCAAGGCAACGCTCGACCTCTACACCGGTGAGACGAAACTCTTTATTGCCGATCCGAGTGACGCAATCATTCGTGCTTGGAGTGGCGTCTTCCCAACGCTCTTCCAGCCACTCAATGAGATGTCTGCTGACCTGAAAGCGCACCTGCGGGTTGGCGAGGAGGGCTTTGACGTCACCACGCGCCTGTATGCGCGCTACCACGTAACGGATCCGCAGACTTTCTACCGCCAGGACGACGTTTGGACCGTACCAGAGACGTCGGCTGGAGCACAATCACTCCCTGGTGAGGCCTACTACGTGCGTGTGCGACTTCCTGGTGAAGAGAGGGCAGAGTTTGCCCTCATCCAGCCGCTTGTCCCACGTAGCCGCCCAAACATGATCGCGTGGGTTGCGGCGCGGAACGACGGCGATAAGTACGGTCAAGTGGTGAGCTATCGATTCCCGAAAGACACGTCGGTCTTCGGTCCCGCACAAGTGAACGCGCGCATTGACGCAGATCCGATAATTGCGGCGCAGACTACGCTGTGGGATCAGTCGGGTTCCACCGTGATCCGTGGCAACCTGATCGTCACGCCAGTCGGAAACTCGATCGTCTACCTGCAGCCTGTCTACCTCAAATCAACATCCAGTCAGTTCCCTGAGTTCCAGAAGATCGTTGCTGCGACGTCAGAGAAGGTAGTCTGGGGCGATTCGCTCGCACAGGCGCTGAACCTTCTTGTTGGTGGCGGCGTGGTTGATCCAGGAGGCGGAAGCGAGCCAACCGATGTCAGTGGACTCGTGGCGCGCGCATCGGAGATTTTCGCGCAGGCGCAAGAGGCGCTCCGCGCAGGGAACTTCTCGCTCTACGGCGATCGCATCGCGGAGTTGCAGCGTGTCCTTGACACACTCGCTGAGTTGACGGCCGGAACGAAGCCATAAGCGAACCTCGCCCACGACCGGGCCTCCTGCAACTTGCGGATAGGGAAGCGCCTGCCCTCTATGGGATCGGACTCGTGGCAAGCATCGCGGGCGGTTCACTCCTCTTGGCTGCGTTTGCGGGCGCTGGGGTGGTGGCGCTCAGCGTGGGGCTGATCATGTTGTCGCTCGGTCTGATTGGGCTGAACGGCGCATCGGCGCTTCAACGCAGCGTCGACACGCCAGAGTGGAGTTGGCGTGGTCCTGGCCCCATGGCGATCTTCTGGTCGGTGCTCCCCCTCGCCATCCTTGCCCCGACACCGCTGCTACTCGTCGCCGAGCCGCTTGGAGGGTTTGAGCAGTTCGATCCAGCCGTCGCAACGCTCGGCATCGCGCTCAGCACCAACTTTGCCACAACCCTCGTCGTCGCCCTCACCGTTGTTGGCACTGGGGCGGCGAGCTGGCGAGCGATCTTCGGTCAGCACCAGGTGAGTTCGCCGAACCTCCCCGTTGCCGATCGACGTGGCGGCGCGCTCGGGGATGTTGCGTGGGGTCTCGCGATCACGCTGCCCATCGTTGTTGCGGCGGCACTCGTGAGCGCGCTCCTCATCCAAGGGACGGGCGCGGTGCCAGAGTCGCCTCTCCCTCCATCCGCCAACACTGGCGCGCTCCTAGTCAACCTGATGAGTGCGGTGATCATTGCGCCGATTGGCGAGGAGATCCTCTATCGCGGCGTGATCACGCAGGCATGGGGACGGCAGTCCGGCGCACGCCGCGCGATCATCTTCTCTGCGATCGTCTTCGCCTTTGCACACACGCTCAACATTGGCGGCGAGAGCATTGCTGACGCGCTCGCAGTTGCCTTCGTTGCCTTTGCGATTCGCCTTCCGCTCGGCCTCGCGCTCGGATGGCTCTGGATCCGCAGACAGTCGCTCTTCGCAACGATCACGCTGCACGCCGCCTACAACGCACTCCTCGTCCTCGCCGCCTTCTCGATCTAGCCGCAAGGCCCGCGAGTGGTGCTCCATAGGCGTTCGGACGCGCGCGCTACACCGATCGCCTTCACGAAGCGATCGCGAGTGAATGCACGATCCTGTTTCGCCCACAGATCGGTGCTCCCCTGATCCGCGCTGGGCCTGGCGCGAGTGATGCCGATCGGATTGAGCGCGTGATGGGAGCACTTGCAACCGCAGCGTCCAGGCGGGCACGCGCCCGACAGCGCGTGCAATCTCCCGCCGATCTTGCGGCGCTCGCAATGCCACTCCTGGCGCGGCGAGATCACGAGGAACTGCACGTAGCGGTGGTGGACGGTCGCCACGGTCTCCTTGCGCTGCGTCAGGTCTATGTCGGCACCGCAACAGGGACGAGCGTTCGGATTGCTGAGCTCTTCCATCCCGTCTTGGATCTTGGTGGCGTTGGCTTTGCGCTGGTGCACAACCACCCCAGTAGGGATTCGGAACCTCCCGAAGAGGATGTGCGTCTCACGGCGGAGGTCGTGGCGGTGGCTCACCTGCTCGACCTGGTACTGCTTGACGATCTGGTGATCGGGCACGGCCGATGGAGCAGCATCCGTTCCCAGCGCCCGAGCGTCTGGGCGGCGGGTGGGTCTCCCGAATAGCGCAGGGGGCGGGTGCTACCATCGCGAAATGCTCAACCGCCTGTACAGCCTCTTCTCCAACGACGTCGGCATTGACCTCGGCACGGCGAATACGCTCGTCCATGTGCACGGAAAGGGGATCGTGATCAGCGAACCTTCAGTCGTAGCCGTTGAGTCCAAGTCTCGCAAGGTGCTTGCCATTGGCGCAGAGGCGAAGCGCATGCTTGGACGAACCCCAGCCAACATTGTGGCCATCCGCCCACTCCGCGACGGCGTGATCTCTGACGCTGCGGTGACAGAGCAGATGATTAGCCACTATGTGCGCAAGGTGCACTCTGGCGGATGGCTCGCGGCGCGACCGCGCATGATCATTGGAATCCCTTCCGGCGTGACGGAAGTGGAGAAGCGTGCTGTGCGTGATGCGGCACTCAAGGCGGGAGCGCGTTGGGTGCGTCTGGTTGAGGAGCCAATGGCGGCGGCGATCGGGGCGGGGCTCGCCGTGGCTGAGCCATCAGGAAGCATGATCGTTGACATTGGTGGAGGCACCACAGAGGTTGCGGTCACCAGCCTAGGTGGCATCGTCACGGCGCGCAGCATTCGAATTGCTGGTGACGAGATGGATGAGAACATCGTCGCCTATGCGCGTCGTAAGTACAACATGTTGCTTGGCGAGCGCACCGCAGAAGACATCAAGATGGCGATCGGATCCGCGCACTCTGGTGAGTGGGATGCCCAGCGCATCACCCTGCGTGGGCGCGATCTCCTCACCGGCCTCCCGCGCTCCGTAGAGGTGACGGCGCCACAGATTCGCGAAGCGATCGAACCGTCGCTCGTGGAGATCACCAACGCGGTTCGCGACACGATTGAAGAGACGCCGCCCGAGCTGGTGGCGGACATCATGGACCAGGGGATTGTGCTCGCTGGCGGTGGTGCGCTCCTGCTCGGCATCGAGGTCCGCCTTGCGGCGGAAACCAACATGCCTGTGCGCATTGCGGATGACCCGCTCACCTGCGTTGTTCGCGGCACCGGGCTCATCTTGCAGGAAGTAGATTCGCTTGAGAAGCTCCTGGTACCAGAGACCTACCAGCGACCGCTTCGATAACGCTGCCGCGTGTTCTTCCGCTCTCGACTCCACACGGGCGCTCGTAAGAGAATCTCCCTTGGCGGGCGCACCAGCGCTCTTCTGATCCTGCTGACTCTGATCGCACTGGTCACTTCAGGGAGCGCGCAGAGTAAGGCGGCACGTGATGTGCTCGCTGGTCCGCTGCGGTTTGTCACGGAACCACTCGCCGAGATTGGCCGGGGCCTTGCAACGGTTGGCGCGGTCGCCGCCGATGTCCAGGAGCTGCGCGCTCGCCTCGCGCTCACGATCGCAGAGCGAGACGAGGCAGTCGCCTCTGCGTCACGGGTGGCGAGCCTGGAGCGTGAGATCACCGAACTTCAGGCGGTGCTCGACCTTCGCTCCACGATTCGCTTCTCGAGTGTGGCGGTGCAGGTGGTCGCGCGAGATTTTGACATCGGCCGTCGGCTGGTGGTCATCGATCGCGGCGCACGCGATGGCATTCGAGTTGGCGATGTGGTCATTGGCGCGGGGTACACGCTCGCGGGACGCGTCATTGAAGTGAGCGATGCGAGTGCACAGGTGCGCCTGATGAGCGACCCAGAATTCTCCGTGACGGCGGAGATAGCGAGCACAGGCGCGATCGGACTGATCAAGGGTCGTGGCACAAACCCACTTGCGTTTGAGGACATTGACTCGCTCCGTGAGGTAGCGATTGGGGCAGAAGTGACCACGTCTGGCATCGAGCTGAGCCCGACGCTGCGCTCCGCCTTCCCTCGCGGACTTTCGATCGGTCGAGTGGTGACGCTGAGTGAGCAGGCCGGCGCGGTGATCAAGAACGCCGAGGTCGAATCGATCCTTGAGCTCGATGCAGCACGCACGCTACTGGTGATCCTGAATTATCGCGGCGGGTTACCTGTTCCGAGCGTTGCGCCATAGCGGAAATGGCTATTTCGCGTTACGCATACGCCTCGCATATGCACGGATCACCGAATCAGCCGGGCCATCTGCCACGATGCGTCCCTCACGCAGTTCGATTGCCCGCGTGCAGAGCTCCTGTGCAGATTCAAGATCGTGAGTGACGTAGACAATTGCTTGTGCCTGCCGTGCCATCTCCTTGATTCGCGCGCTTGATTTGTTCTTGAATGGTTCGTCACCTGTGGACAAGACCTCATCAAGGAGGAGGACATCTGGATTCACTGAGGTTGCGACACTGAACCCTAGGCGCGCACGCATGCCAGAACTGTACGTTCGAAGTTCCGCGTCTGCAAAGCTCCCGATGTCAGCGAAATCCAAAATGGTAGGGATCCTCTTGCGCATTCGCGGTGCAGGAATCCCGAGAAGTTCGCCGACAAGGAGAATGTTCTCTACCGCGTTCAACTCGTCTTCGAACCCAGCAGATAGTTGAAGGAGCGTGGCAATTGTTCCGCGTACTTCTGCGAAGCCCTCGTCAGGGATGATGATCCCAGCGAGCGTCTTGAGCAACGTGCTCTTCCCTGCGCCATTCGGTCCAATGACTGCTACGGATTCGCCTGGTTCGACCCGAAGATTGATCTCGCGAAGTGCCCAGAAGTTCCCCTGCTCATCCGTTCGCGGGGAGCTCACGAGGCTTCGACGAAGTGAGCGCTTCTTTGTAAGGCGTAGCTCGTACCGTACGCCCATCTGCTCCAAAAGTATCGGTGATGCTGATCTCACTAGAGCACCTTGACGAACGAGGGAGACATACGGCGGAAGAGATAAATGCTGAGGAGCGTGAAGGGGATCGATGCGAGGGTGACGAGCGCGAGTGCCACCCAGTCAGGTGCGCGTCCAAAGTAGAGCAGGTCTCGATATGCGTTGAGGATCCAGGCCATTGGGTTTGCGTTGAGAATGACCTCTGCTGGCGGGTGCTCCGATGCGACCCGCTGCATCCGTTCATAACTGAAGAGCGCAGGAGAGAGGTAGAAGCCGAGCCGTAGCGCATGTTTCACAAGGTTGCCGATGTCTCGGTAGAAGACGTTGAGCGCGCTCAAAAGAATGGCGATCGGCGCAATCCATGCGAGCTGGACGATCATCACGATCGGTGTAAGGAGCGCCCACGCGCTGAGGCGGTCGGGATACAAGAGGTAGATTCCCGCGAGTGGGATCAGACCGAACACGAAGCTCCCAAGGCTTGCGGTAACCGCGGCAACCGGAAGGACGAGGTGCGGAAAGGCGATCTGTTGCATCACTGTGCTGCGACGACGAACAGACTCCGTTCCGCTGCTGACCGCCATCGTGAACCAGCGCCACGGAAGGATGGCGGCAAAGAGAAAGAGTGGGAATGCAGGCTCTGGACGCTGGAGGATGACGCCGATCACGAGGTAGTAGATGGCGAGTTGCAGCGTGGGGTCGAGGACGAGCCAGAGACTTCCGAGCAGTGAGTTTCCATCTCTTTTGCGTAGGGAAGATTCAGCCAGATACCAGATCAGGCGACGTCTGCGCACAAGCGAGAGGATTGAGTCGCGGACCGTGCCGATTGGGCCGCGGCGCGGTCGTCCGACCGTGAGTGACGCGGGGTGGCTGGCCATCGTTGGAGGAGGATACCACCGCAGCCCCCTATACTGCGAGCAATACGTTCACCCTCACGCGCAAGGAGAGTTCACGAGCATGAGACTGATCGCACGACTCCGCGCCCGACTGAGCGCCTGGTATGAGCAGGCAGATAAGTCGCTGCTCACCAATGTGGCGTTCCTCGTTGCGATCGGCCTGTCGGCAGTTCTCCTTGTTGGCGCAGTGGGTGCAGCCTGGTGGACGAGCAATTTCGCCGCAGCGGTTGAGGTTAATGGACGGGCAATCAACGTCGGCGAAGCGAAGGCGCGCGGTGAGATTGAACTTTTCCGACTGGGTCAAGTAGGTGCGCGCACTCGAGCCCGCGTCTCCGCTGGTACGCTCGCAAGCGAGCAGGGAAATGCGATTCTCGAGCAGATCAACGAACAAGCGACAAATATCAGCGGGCAGCTCACTTCAGACATGATCGACGTGCTGCTTGTTGCGCAACTTGCCGAAGAGCGTGGCGTGGGGGCTGATCAGGCTGCGATTGACGCCGAGTGGAGCAAGGAGACCTCTCTCCCCGAACTGCGCCTCCTCCGCCGCATTACGATTGACATTGCAGACGATCCCGCGTCGGGGTTGCCGAGCGCTGCCACGACGGCCGTTGCAGAGAAGAAGGCAAGTGACCTTCTCGCTGAAATCAAAGCCGGAGGCAACTTTGCGGAGATTGCCAAGCGCGACTCCACCGACTCGTACGCGCCCGAAGGGGGGCGCATCGGTTGGAGCACGAAGGATGAAGATCCACAGACCGATCTTGGATACAGCGCCGCCTGGGCGCTGACGGCGGTCGGACCGACCGACGTGATCAAGCGTGCCGACGATCAGTTCGCGATCTTCTATGTGGATCAAATCCGACCTTCGACTGCAGACCCAGACTTCGAGAAGGCGGCGAGCGAGGCTGGGGTCGACATGGACCTTTATAGGAGGATGGCGGCGGAGCGCGCGCTTCAGGACGCACTCAGTGCAAGCGTGACAGCAGAGTTGCTCAATGGACCCGTCCAACAGCGTGATGTGAGCTTCGTCTCCATTGCCGCACCACAGAACGAAGGGCTGAGCGAAGAGGTGCAGGTGCGGCACATCCTCTACAGCCCAAACGACGATGCGCAAGCAGCCGCGGAGCTGGATGCAGGCGATCCTGCCTGGGCTGCGGCCGAGGCGGAGGCGAATGCCGCGCACGCCGCCATTTCCGCAGGCACCCCGCTCGCCGATCTTGCCGAGGTGAGCGATGACGAGAGCTCCGCGCAGCAGGGGGGGCTGCTTGCGTGGGCGGTCCAGGGAACGTTCGTGCCAGAGTTTGATGATGCGGTGTGGGCCGACGGACTCGAGCAGGGTGATCTCCTCGGACCGATAAAGACGCAATTCGGCTACCACGTAATCCAGTTCGAAGCTCGACGCGAAGGTGTCATGTCTCGCTTGCAGGAGCTCGCCACGGAGTTGGCGGCGGCTGGACCTGAATTCGACGTCGTGGCTGAGGCGGCGGCAGATGAGATTGACGGCCTGACCGTTGATCGGCCTGGCTTTGTGGTGCAGTACGCCATCAACCCCGAGCTCTCGCGGATCGTCTGGGAGCTGGGTGACGGAGAGGTGAGTGGTGTCGAGTCGCTCGGCGATCAGCTCGCGATCATTCGCGTCAACGCAATTGAGAACAAACCGTATACAGAGGATCAGCGGAGCGCCGTAGAGGCGAGTGGCTTCTTGATCTGGCTCGACGATTACCGCACCCGCGCGCGCATCTCCATTGACGGCGCAGTGGTGCAAGACCCGGACGCAACGCCGGCCCCGTGACCTTCTCGGGCGACGAAGCCTCGCTCGATGTTCTGATTGCAAGTGCTCGTGCCGCCTCGCCTGGCGTTGATCTTTCGCGTGGGCTTTCGCTGATCCCGGTCACCGCACTCGCCGGTGCGGCACTCGACCTGCGTCTCCCGCTCATCGTCACGCGTGGCGGCGTGCTCGCTTCGCCACTCCCAGGTCGTGCGGGAGATGGGATCGCGCTGCTCATGCGGCTCTACGGGGTAACACATGCGGTCACGCTCTTCCCAAGCGGATTGACACGACCGCTCGGAGAGTGTTCGGCAGACGAAGGTTCGGACTGGACCGCGCTCCTTGTTCCGCCGCTCGCGCCACTCGATGCGCTCGCGTCGCCGTGGGCCATGCCGTGGTTGAGTGCTCGGTTGCGCGCGCCTGATGGCTGCCCCTGGGACCGAGAGCAGACGCACCTAACCCTTGCAAAGCACCTCATTGAAGAGTCGTGGGAGCTGCACGACGCGATTGAAGCGCATGCGGTGAACCCAGGCGAGAAGGCAGACGCCGCGATGGCCGAAGAGCTCGGCGACGTGTTGTTGCAGGTGATCCTTCATGCGCAACTTGCGTCAGAGCGCGGCGCGTTTGACCTCACGGACATTGAGGAGCGACTTGCGCGAAAGATCATTCGCAGGCATCCGCATGTCTTTGGCGAAGGAACAGCGGAGACCTCACGAGAGGTGCAGCGCGCGTGGGAGGAGATCAAGGCCGAAGAGCGTGCCGCCCTCGACGGAGAGGGCGACGCCGGCCCCGCGCCGTTCAAGAGTGCACTCGCTGGTGTGAGTCGCGGACTGCCGGCTCTTTCCGCGAGTAGAGAGTTGCAGGATCGAGCAAGCGCGCTCGGGTACGACTGGCCGACGATTGACGGAGTGCGAGAGAAACTGGGCGAGGAGCTCGCTGAGCTTGAGGAGGCACTCGCCGTAGCAGGCGCGCCTGATCTAATCTCGGGTCGTCTCGCCTCCAGTGCAGCGGCGCTCGCAGCGGCGCAGGACGAGCTCGGTGATGTGATCGCCGTGCTCGTGAACTTAGGTCGGCGAAGTGGGATTGATGCGGAGGCGGCGCTCCGCGGGGCGAACGAGAAGTTCCGCCGTCGCTTCAGCGAGGTCGAACAGCGAGCGGCCGCGCGCGGGATCCAACTGAAGTCAGCAGACTTTGCCACACTAGACGCACTTTGGGACGAGGCGAAGGCGGTAGAGAGGAGCGAGTCATGAACATTGGCAGTGCCAGCGGACCACGTGGAGATGGTCGTGCACCGGATCAGATGCGCGCACTCAGCGCGGAACTGGGCGTGCAAAAGTGGGCCGAGGGCTCGGCGATCATCACGGTAGGGAACACGGTGGTGATCTGCTCCGCAAGTGTGGAGGATCGCGTCCCGCCGCATCTGCGCGGCAAGGGGACTGGTTGGATCACCGCGGAATACAGTATGCTCCCGCGCGCCACGAACACACGCTCGGATCGTGAGGCGGTGCGTGGCAAGCTCGGCGGTCGAACGCACGAGATTCAACGTCTGGTCGGCCGTTCGCTCCGACAAGCGGTTGACCTGACGAAGCTTGGTGAGCGCTCCATCTTGATTGACTGTGACGTGTTGGTGGCGGACGGCGGGACGCGCTGCGCCAGCATTACCGGCGGATGGATTGCCCTTGCGCTTGCGATGCGCGCCAAAAAGCTCGAGCAACACCTCACGCGCAACATCGCCGCAGTATCCGTAGGCGTGCTCGATGGTCGGCCAGTGCTCGACCTCCCCTACGAAGAGGACAGTCGCGCGGAGGTTGACCTGAACGTGGTGGCAACGGAGAGCGGTCACTACGTGGAGGTTCAAGGGACAGCGGAACAGGAGCCATTCCATCGTGATGCACTCGACGCCATGTTGAGTCTTGCCGACAAGGGAATCGCCGAGTTGATCAGCTTCCAGCGCGCCACCGTCGATGGCGCGCGCTGACGCGAACGACCGGCGAAATCAGGATGCGACTCCTCCTCGTTGCGACGAGCTCTGCGCATAAGCTTAGGGAACTTCAACGACTCTTCGCGGGGCTCCCGCTGAGCCTCGTCACGCTGCGCCACTTGAAGATCACCGAAGAGGCGCCAGAGAGCGGAGCGACGTTTGAGGAGAACGCGCTGCAGAAGGCGCACTTCTACGCCGCGACGAGCGGCGAGTGGACGCTCTCGGACGACTCGGGCCTGGAGGTGGATGCGCTGAACGGAGCTCCTGGCGTCTACACGCGTCGGTATGCGGGGCCCAACGCAACCGATCAGCAGAACTACGAGAAGTTGCTGCACGAACTCCGTGGGATCCCTACCGCGCTCCGAAGTGCGCGCTTTGTCTGTTGTATGGCGCTCGTGGATCCTACCCCCGGTGCACTCCCGCCACGAACCTTCCGCGGTGAGCGACGCGGACACATCACCGAGGCGCCACGCGGCGCGTCAGGTTTTGGATACGACCCAGTCTTCGAAGTTGACGGGCGCACGATGGCGGAGCGCAGTGCGGAGGAGAAAGACCAACTGAGTCATCGAGGTGCCGCTGCGGCGCTCGTGGCTGCCGTCCTGCGCGCTGAAGGGTAGCTACGGGCTCGGGCTGACCGTAGGACTTGGAGACGCGCTCGGTGTGTCGCTCGGCGGCGCGGTTGGATCTGGTTCTGGTGTGTAGATCGGCGCGGGGAGATTCGCGTTGCAGCTGAGAAGCGGCTGATACGGCCCTACGGGTAGCGCGGAGGCGGTTGGCGTTGGCGTCAACGACGGGGAGGCGCTCGGCGAACCTGAGGCAACAGGCGGTGTCGGGACAGGGAGTGACTCTTCCCCAAGCTCCGGTTCACCCTTCGCGACTGGCCACCCGTATGGTCGCGTCCCTGCCGCGGGGAAGAGGCGCGCGCCGAGTTGACGCGCGCGCTTGGCGTTGAAGAAGACGACGGAACCGTATGGGCTAGGCTCGTCCGCACGGCGATAGCGAAGGATGCCGTCGCCCGCGCGCATCTGCGCGCTGACGATCTTTTTCGTGTCGAATCCCTCAGCACCCTCGGCGAGTGCGGGGAGGAGCGCTTGGTTGAGGTCGGTGCGCACCCCATCGCCGAGCACGCTGAGGAGTGCGAGCCCGTTGGTGAGGATGTTTCCGCTCGCCGCCATCTGATTACGAATGGCGAGCAGCAGCTCCTGCTGCCGAGCCCCGCGGTTGAAGTCGTCGGTCCCCGGTGCCTTGCGGATGCGCGCGTAGGCGAGCGCACAGTCGCCATCCAGGTGCCAGTTCCCCTTCGGGAGGCGAACACCCTTGAAGTCGCCGGTGCGGTAGCTCGCGTCAACGATCGTTCGCTTGATTCGCACATCCACACCGCCGATATCGTCAATCAACGTGCGAAAGGTTGGGATCGCGACGACGGCAGTTGCGTCAATCTGCACGCCAAACATTTCGCCGAGTGCAGTGCGCAGTGCCACCGCTGGTCCATCTGGGAAGAGCTCCTTGTTGCGTTGTGCGGCGGGCCAAAGCGAGTTGATCTTCGGCTCCCAGACATCGCCGTTCCCCAGGGGCACGTTGACGATATCGCGTGGAATTGAGATGGTGCTCACCCAGCCGCCAACCCGATCCCAGCTCGCAATGATCATTGAGTCCGTATTGAAAGATGTACGAGCACCCATGGCGTCGGCGCCAACGAGGAGCATGGTGAAGCGGTCGCCGATCTGTGGCGGCGTTGGCGTCGGCCCCACCGTGCCATCTGGATCGGGTGATTCAAATCCAGAGAAGATGTCGTTTACCGTACTGCTTGCGCGTGACGTGATCAGTGCGGCGCCCGCATGTGGAGCGGCAGAGATCAGCATGGCGAGGGCAACGAGGAGTGAGAGTGGCGTGCGTTGGCTGAATGCACCTGCCGCGTCTAGCACCACCAACGCGCGCCACGGGATCATCAGCAGCAAGAGGATGGTGAGGAGCGCGAGTCGTCCGGGGTCGGCGAACGAGGCGGCGAACGCAACGAATCCGTTGGAGGCCACGCTGAGGAGGAGAGGAAGTGCTGCGAGAAGGAGCGGAGCTGCGGAGAGGAGGGCGGCACGTCGACGACCCTGGAGCAGTTGGCCGAGTCCAGGGATCAGTGCTGAGGCGAACGCATCGCGAAGGTGAGGTGTTGGTCGTGGAGGCATGTGGGAGATGATGCCACGCAAATCGGTCGAGGCGCGCACCACGCTAGGATGGCATCGACGGGGCGTAGCGCAGCTTGGTAGCGCGCCTGCTTTGGGAGCAGGAGGCCGTGGGTTCAAATCCCTCCGCCCCGACCAAGCGCGACGCGCGCGGGAACCAGACGCAGCCGCCGCGCGTTACGTAGAGGAGCGTAAACGTCGCCAGGTCAAGCAATTGAGGTGCAGCATGCGCATTCGACAACGCGGCGGGTTCGGAGCGCTGATTCTGCTCGTGCTGATCCTTGCCAGCGCCCTCCCAGTTCGGGCCCATGGTGGAGGGGGCATTGCGCTGCCGATCGACTCCCCTGCGGAGGCCCATGAGGCGGTGCTCGCTAGCGGAGCTCCGTTTGACGACTTCGTCTTCTTGGATGAGGCTTTGATCGGCGCATCGCAGTGGATTTTAGTGGAGGGCGATCCAGGGAGCGGTGCAACCTGGGTAGTGACGTACACCTACGGGTGGGGCGACTGCCCATCGGGCTGCATCAGCGTCCACTCGTTCGTGTATCTCGTGGACCCGGTGTCCGGTGACGCCACATTCGATCGACAACAGGGCGATGCACTCCCGGCCGATGCACCTAAGTCGTTGAAATTCATTGAGGCGCTCGACGGCGTGCCCAGTGGTGATCTGCCAATCAGCGACGTGATGCCTGGAGACTCGAACGCGCCGGAAATGGACGACCTTGGTTCGGGTGCCATGGACGATCAGTGGTACGCAGATTTCATCGCGCGCCTTGAGCCGTGCGCACCAGATGCCGACCCAACGGATATTTTGCTTACGACGTGCATCCTGCCGGACGGCAGCATAGCCGGCCCAATCCCACTCGCTGCGCTGCCGCCGGGACCGATTGATGGCGGCGAGTCACATGGCGATGACGGGTGGATTCACGAGCTGCCGAAGATCATTCTCGCAGTGCTGCTGCTGTGGGCCGGCGGTGCGGCGCTTATTGGCTGGAAAAAGTCGCGCGCGTCGTAATCCATATCGCGCGGACGGATGTGCAGATCAGCTACGGCGTTGCGGTGCCCCACTCGTAGTTCTGCTTGAGGATACGGAGATAGACAAAGGTCTCAGTCTCGAGCACGCCATCAATCGAGCGGAGTCGTTCGGTCAGGAAGGCGAGCAGCGCGTCGTTGTCTTCGCAGACCACTTCAATGAGCAGGTCATGAGCGCCCGCGACCACCACGCAGTAGCTCACCTCTGGGAGCGCCTCAAGTGCGGCGGCCGCGGAGAGGAGCGCCGCGGGGGTGCAGCGCACGCCGATCATCGCCATCAGCGGATAGCCAACCTTCAGTGGATCAGCCACGGCGATCACTTTCAGCGCGCCACGGTCGACGAGCGCCTTGTAACGCGCACGGATCGTTGATTCAGGGACGGCGAATGCGGTCGCGATCTCCGTGAACGGTCGACGGCCATCAACCTGGAGGACCTCCATGAGTCGGCGGTCTAGATCATCCAGTGCCCCACGCTCCTGTCCCTTCGCCATTGATCCTCCTGCGCAGAAGGCCCTGCGCCTGGTTTCGCCGGATGGGCGATCGGTGCGAAGGCTACCATCAGGAGGTGATCAGAGGTCCGCTTCTTGTGGTTCGCGCGCTCCTGGCGAACGTGCAGTTCGCCATGGTGCAGATCGCCGCGATCTCGATCGCCGCGAGCGTTGGCGTGGCCCTCCGCCAGCTCCCCGACTACGCACTGCTCAGCGCCTCTGACTACGGCGTAGAGATGGGTCAGCTGCGCGCTCTGTATGAGCCAACGCTCGGTCCGCTCGTGGACGTCTTTGAGCGGCTCGGGCTCTTCCGCATCTTCACCGCGCCATGGTTTACGGCGATGCTGATTCTTCTGGCCGTCTCCATCACCGTCTGCACGCTCAACCGTCTCCCGAAGATCCGCGCCGTCACCGCGCGCAGTCGCGTGGAGCAGCCAGGCAGCTTCTTCGACGCGTCACTTGCGGGGCGCGGCAGCATACCGCTCTCTGCCGCCCTCACTGCCGAGCAGAGTGAACACGCCGCTGCGCGCGTGGCACATCAGATGCGCGCGCGTGGATGGGAGGCGAGCACGAGTCCCGACCCAGAGGCCTCCGGCGGCCAGATCGTGCACGGCGACCGATTCCGACGCTCGTACCGATTCACGCTCGTGATGCACACCGGTCTCGTCCTGCTGATTGCGGGTGCGGCGCTCTCTGGCGCACTCGGATACACGCAGGGGATCTTGCTCACCAACGGTGAGGCGCTCCCGGTGGGGAAGGTCGGCAGTGCGGGCGGGCTCGTGGTTGAGAACCGCGCCTTCAGTGCGCCGCGCACGGAGAGCGGTGCATTTGCAGACTTCACCACCGAACTTGCGCTTTATCGAGACGGCGCACAAGTTGCGGAGAAGGTGATTCGTGTCAATGATCCGCTTATGTATGACGGGTGGAGCTTCCATCAGAATTTCTTTGGCCCTTCGGTGCAGCTAGAGATTCGATCCATCGTGGGCGATCTACTCTGGTCGGGTGACGCGCCACTCACCGCAACGCTGGAGGGCGCGCCGTACGCCACGCTTCCAATCCCAGGGAGCAGTGCTGGACTCGAACTGGTGCTGCAGCGCGACCCTGCAGGGGCGGCGGCGCTCCTCGTGGTGGCGAGCGAACCGGTCGCACCAGCGAGTAGCGAGGTGCGCACGCTCTTCGCTTCAGTCCTGGGGCCGGGTGAGGTTGCGAGCGCGCCAAACGTCAACTTCACCGTGCAGTTGCAAGCGGTCAGTTCATACACCGGGATCATTGCGCGCCGTGACCCTGTCGCGGCAATCGTCTGGCTCGCCGCGGCGCTGGTCATGGCGGGCCTCACCCTCACGCTGCGTCGACCACGTGCGCGAGTCTGGATTCGCATCCAGCCGGGGCGGGCAGAGGCGGATGCGGCGCTACTCTTGGAGCGCGGTGCGCGTGCGGAACAGGCGGCGCCGCTGCTGGCGCGCATCGCCGAGACGCTCGGCGCACCCGCTCTCGGTGCAACCCCCAAGGGAACCGCCTGATGGCATCGCTGCGCGAGCTCGTCCAGACGCTCCTCCCAACGGCGGAACCGCTCGTTGATGCGCGCGCTGAAGCGATGGCGCGCACCGTCAGCTGGGTGCGACTCTTGCGCACGCGACTTCCCGCGTTTGATGGCATGGACGCGGGGGACCTTGCACTGATCCCACTGGTCACGCTGCGCGCGGTGGCGCCAGATGAGACGGCACGCCGCGAGATGGTGGAATTCCTCGCCAACAGTAACGCGACGGGCATCTTGACGATCGCGAGCGGCGAGCCGAGCAGCGAGGAGAGGACGGCGCTGCAGCACCTTGTTGCAGCGGCGTCGATTACGCGGCTCCCCACGCTGCTCGTCCGCAATGTGGAGGCTGCGCAACTGGAGCGCAGCCTGATTGGCGCGGTGGTGAATCGACGCGCCGAGTTGGAGCGGCAGGCGGTGGTGTTAGAGCGACAGATTGCCGCACTCGCGTTGGATGGCCAGGGACTTGACGCACTTGTTGGCGCGCTCGCCGCGTTCATTGGACGCGCCGTGGCGCTGGAGGCGCGCGGCGGCACGTCGCTTGCCGTGGTAGCGCCCGCTGGACAGCCGGGGAGTGCGGCGGCGGCGAAGGCGGTCTCGCGCTACCTGGGGAAGCATCGCGCCGATGGTCAGCGCATTCCACTCCCTGCGGTTCCTGGCGCACCAGACACGGAGCGACATGGCGACGGAGAGCGCGCGGAGAATGAGGAGTCGCCCCTGAGCGACGACGGCGATGAGCGACCAGGTTCCATTCTGTTGCTCGGCGATGACCCGGTGGCGGAGCGTGATCGGATTGCCTGCGAACGCGTCGCCCCGCTCCTTGCGCTCGAGATCGTTCGCGTCGCGGCAGAACTCCCCGCAAATGCCGGACGCGGCGAGACACGGACACTCCCTACTGAAGGCCCGCCGTGGGTTGCGATCGCGGCACGGCAACCGCGGCCGCATGAGTCAGACGTTCCTGCGCTGCGCCGCGAACTGCGACTTCTCGCCGGTCCACGCCGTTTCATGTTGCGCGGCAGCAACGAGTCGTTGGAGGTGCGCATCATTGCGGTCGCCGATGCAACTGACCCAGGCGCGCAAGAGATCGCCAAGAAAATTGCTAAACGACTCAACAGACCGGTTGCCATCTCCAAGCCGTTCGCCGACCCTGTGGCGCGCCCGGCGGCGGAGGCGGAGGCGCGCGCCGCCCTCGAAGCGCTCGAGCGCCGCGTGGGTGGTCGGAGCGGCAGCGGAGGCGCCCAAGTGGTGCGCGCCGATCTCCTCCCCGCGCATCGCCTCCTTGGCGCCATCACCGCCATTCCAGACGGTCGTCGCCAAGCACTGGCGCTGCTGGAACCACTCCTCAGCGGCACATCCGCGGCGCGGAAGCAGCGCATCGCCACCTTGCGAGCCGTCCTTGATGCACCCGGTGCCGCAGAGGCGAGCAGCTCGCTCGGCGTGCATCGCAACACCACCGCGTATCGCGTAAAGCGCATCGAAGAGATCACCGGCTGGGATCTGCGCGAACCAGATCTGCGCCTTGCCCTTGCTCTTGCGTTGAGGATCCTTGATGCCGAAGGGGGACCTGAAGCGACGAACTGACGTGAGAGCCACATCGGGTCGCGACCGCTACGATCAATGCATGCAGATACGCCAGGCTCGCAATCACGGTGAGCGACGCTCGCATCGCGCACTCGTCGCGCTGCTGCTCGGTGCAGCGCTTCTGCTACCGAGCTCAGTATCGCCGGCACCGACACGTGCGAACGAGACCCCTGCCCCCTGTACGAACTGGGACTCGCTGATCACCCCGCCAAAGACGATCCGCGTCCTTCGAACGCGCACTGGCCTTGTGGAGGTGGTGCCATTTAGGACGTATGTCTATCGCACCCACGTGGCAGAGTTCTGGTCGGAGTACCTGAGCCAGCCGTACTCCGACGCCCTGCTCGGTGCGGGGGCCGTGGCGATCAAGCAGAATGCCTGGTCCTGGACGACGAATGCCCGCAACTGGTGGGCGGTCTCTAGTTTCACGAGCACGCAGGCTGAATGGGTCCGTGCGGATTATGCAGACGACAACCAGTTGAATGGCTCCACGGGAAACCAGAGCTGGACGCGGCAGCGACGCGCAAGCGAACATGCAGATGCGGCGCTACGGATGCGCATTCGCCTTGGCGAAGACCTTGAAGACGATGAGATCGGAGGACTGCGCTGGGATAGCGAGACGTCCACGTACACGGCGCCGCTCGAGATCCTTGATGACAACGGCAACGCGGAGGAGATCACCCGCAAGTCGAAGCGCAGCTGCTTTGATGTGGTGGACCACCCCGACATGAACCAGTTCTACTCCCGTGGCGGGATCTACGAGCCAGGGGCGAGCGTCGGTGGCGAGAGCAATGCGCGCTACAACGCTGCTGTTGATGCCACGTGGGGGATGACCATGCAGCGCTTCTATCCAGTCTCCGGTGAATGGCGCTTCTGGCGGCCTGGCTTCTACGGCAGCTTTACCGTGAATCGCGAGTGCTTGCTGCCACCCGAGCCTGGCGAGAGCAGCGTTCAAATGCGACACCCAACGCAGCCGAGCCACTGGCGCGGCTGGTCCTTCTTCCCCGTCAATGCAGACGACTGCGCGCGCGCTCGCAACCTCTCCGTTGAAGCACTACTGAGGATTTCGTTCTATTCATTCGATTCAGATCAAGTCGCAGGGGTTGGGACGAGCAAGGTTGAAGATGATCGATTCAATATCAAGGCCGTCTTTCCGATTCGCGTCCTCTCGCCACGCGGTGACCTCACTGGCGATGCGAAGGGCGACATCCTTGCCGTCTCGCCGGCGGGCGCGGTGCGACTCATCTCAACAGACGCAAACGTGGACAGCGCCGGTCGACTCAACGGCAAGGCGCCAGGGAGCGTTGCGGTAACGAAGTCGCAGACGCTGACCAGCCGTGTTGTGGCGCGCTCCACGGCGCAGGGCCAGGCGGCGGTGGTCGATCTTCGCAAAGAGAGCGACGGTAGCGTCACGCTTCTAGAGACGCCGTATACGGGCGGTGTGCTGCGGGAGGCGAGCACACGATTTGAGAGCTACGCCGGCTTTCACGCGAGCGCCACGCTTAGCCTGCTCGCCACGGATACCGCCAACGATGGCATCGAGGAGATCTTTATCTCCGAGCTGGTCCCCGAGAGCGAGGGGAGCGCCCCGCACCTGCGGCTCCACATCGCCCCGCTGAGCGGCAGTCCCACGTTGGTGGGCGAGATTGACGCGGCGGCCGACGCACGGATCCTCCTCGACGACTTCACCGGCGACGGCACACTGGATGCGCTCGCCCTCTGGCGCGCTGCGGACGGCTCGCTCGCCACGTCGCTCGCGCAAGGGTCAGGGACGCCACCAGTCAGCGAGTGGGGACTCAGCGAATTCAGCACAGCGGGCGCGCTGCTCTGGCCAATCAGCAGCGCATGGAGCGCCGCAGTCGGCGATGTCACCGGCGACGGCGTGGCGGAACTATACGTGCGCTATCGAGATCCATCTGGCGTGGTGCGGCTTCACTCGTTTAATCTTGATGGCGCGCATGAGTTGCCGAATCCGGACAAGGTTTACGTGCCAGAGACAGAACCTGCGCGCAGCACCACCGTCCGGCCCGGCGAGCGCACGCTAAAGCTTGTGACAAAGAGACTCGGCATCAAACTGAGTACGCTTCTTGCACTGAATTCTGGCGCAACCTACACGATCACGATAAAACCTAATGACACTTATACAAAGATTGCAAAGCGCACCAAGAAGAGCGAAGCCTGCTTACGCTCCATGAACGGCAACAAGATCTTGGTGCGCAGTAAGTCGCTTATCATCCCTCACGATCTCTGCGTCTATACAAAGGAGAGCGTGATGTTCCGCAACGCGCCGGTGCGAATCCTCAATGGTGAGTTCGACTGGCTGCGCTCGGGCGACACATGGGAGACCGTGGCCACGCGCGCGGCAACAGTTGGCATCAACACCAGTGCGGCGGCACTCGCGGCGCTCAACCCCACCGTCACCATTGCAACCGCTGCCACTGTAGAACAGGCTGGTAGCAAGGTCAGCATCCGCGCGCCGTGGGCGCCCCTTGCGCGAACACTTCCGGCAACACCAGACACAATTAGCGCGATCACCATGCGCTGGAACTCGCCGTTCGAGGCGTGGCGCTCGTCCAGCAGCAGCGCCGTAACGCCGGAGCTGTACGTTCGCGACTGGAACGGCGACGGGATCGACGAACTCTCGCTCGCCGCAGCACCTGGGGCGAGCAGTGTCACCCTGCAACTCCTCACCCGCGGCGCGGATGGGCTCTTCGGCCTCAACAACAGCCTCACCCGCAGCGGCGTGGTGACCGGCTGGGTTCTCCGCTAGCCCGAAACCGAGCCGCGCCAGCCCCGAACTTGTGCAAGGTCACAAGGTCTTAACCCACCACAGGCCCTGAAAACGCCGCGCATAGCGGTTAGACTCCCCACGGTCGGCACTCCCTGGCGCAGCGCGCCTCGAAACCTGTGCCGCAGGCACAAGTTTCGGGCGCCTTGAGCCCGAAAGCCAGGAGCGGGAGGGGATCATGGCGGAGGGGAGCGGCAAGTCCACCACGGGCCGGAGCGACGCGGAGGTGCGCGATGCGCTGAGCCTCGTGGCAAAGGCGGAGAAGGCGGGCATCAAGACGGTGCAGCTGCAGTTCGTGGACATCCACGGCACCGTGAAGAGCGTCCAGATCCCCATCCACCAGATGCCCGCCTCGATCAAGCACGGCTCCTGGTTCGACGGCTCGTCCGTCGAAGGCTTCACCCGTATCGCTGAATCGGATCAACTGCTGCGCGCCGATATGCGCACCTGGCGCGTCCTGCCGTGGGCGCCCGCGAAGAGTGGCGCCGGCACGGCGCGCGTGATCTGCGACGTCGTCCTACCAACCGGTGAACCGTTTGCGGGCGATCCGCGCGGGGTGCTGCGCAAGCAGGTGGCGCGCGCCGCAAAGCTCGGCTACAAGGTGAACATGGGTCCGGAGCTGGAGTTCTTCTTGTTTGAAGTGAACGAGAAGGGGAAGCCCACCAATACGCCGCACGACAGCGCGAGCTACTTCGATTTCAGCGGCGATCAAGGGATTGAGATTCGCCAGGACATGGTGGATGCACTGGAACTGCTCGGCATCAAGATTGAGACGGCGCACCATGAGGTCGCGCCGGGACAGCATGAGATTGACTTTGAGTACTCCGATTCGCTGAGCACCGCGGACAATGCGACAACCTTTAAATATGCGTTGAAAGAGATCGCGAAGCAGCACGGTCTTTACGCAAGCTTCATGCCGAAGCCGATCTACGGCATCAACGGTTCTGGCATGCACGTGCATCAGAGCCTTGCCTCACTGAAGACCGACAAGAACGTCTTCTATGACGCGAAAGATAAGTACGGGCTCAGCGAGGTGGCAAAGTGGTACATGGCTGGGATCCTGAAGCACGCACGCGCGATGATCGCGGTGCTTGCGCCAACGGTGAATTCATATAAGCGCCTGGTTCCTGGGTACGAAGCGCCAACGTATCTCGTCTGGGGTCGGCGTAATCGCTCCGCGCTGATCCGCGTGCCCATGAACTCTGCCGGCCGCTCACTTGAGGGGACGCGCATGGAGCTACGCTGCCCGGATCCATCCGCAAATCCGTACCTCGCCTTTGCGGTGATGATCGCCGCGGGACTGGACGGCATTGAGAAGAAGATGACGTTGCCGGATCCGGTGGAGGAGTCGCTCTATGAGATGGATGCGGCTCGCGTGGCCCAGCACGGCATTCGCGAACTCCCGGGGAGCCTGGAGGAAGCGATCAACGAACTCAAGGCGGATCCCGTGGTCACGGGCGCCCTGGGGGACCACGTCCTCACCCACTTCCTGGACGCCAAGCAGGCAGAGTGGGACGCCTACCGGACGCACGTCTCCGATTGGGAGCTACAGCGCTACCTCGAGCAGTACTAGTGGCAGCGAGCAGGCCGGCCAAGCCGTCGAAGCTCAACTTCAAGCTGGAGCTGAGCTGCTCCTGTACGCCACCGATCTGCTCACACTCTGGACCGGGCATCGCCAAGTTGCTGGAGGCCGCCTACGCCAAGGGTCGCTCCGACGGCATGCAGGACGCCGTGCAGGGGATCGCCAAGGCTGCCGCAAAGATCGGCGTGAAGGTAGAGGTGCAACGCACCCCCACAGGGGTCCGCCAGGCGGGGAGCAAGCGCACGCAATAATTCCACCCCCGCGTGGGGCGGCTTGCCTCTCCCTGTATCCTGCCCACGATGCCATCCTTAACCGATCAAGAACTGGTTGCCGCCTGTCTCCAGGGTAGGGAGAGCGCCTATGCGCTCCTGGTGGAGCGCTACACCCCGCGGCTGCACCGCATCGCCGCTCGGATCTGCCGCCACCCCCAGGATGCCGAGGACGCGGTGCAGGAGTCGTTCCTCCAGGCGGTGCGGGATCTGCGCAAGTGGAGGCCAACGGCGCCGCTGGAAGCCTGGCTGGTCACGATCACCGTGCGCACCGCCCAGAAGGTGGACCAGCGCTCGAACCGCGTCGCGAGCCGTTCGGACTC